>Ga0068858_100002241_pt1 | contig 19538 bp, 18 predicted proteins | sample KBSSwiS12_FD_66589 | JGI IMG/M metagenome (GOLD analysis project Ga0068858, IMG submission 66589) | Switchgrass rhizosphere microbial communities from Kellogg Biological Station, Michigan, USA - KBS Switchgrass S1-2 | ecosystem: Host-associated > Plants > Roots > Rhizosphere > Soil ...
GACATCAGCATCACTTGGGCACGTCCGGTGCCCCTGCATTTTCATGCCCGCTATTCGGCTGAGGCGCGCACCTACAGGTACCTCATTCTGAATCGTCCGGCCCGATCCGCACTCGCGGAAAAGCGCGCTGCCGTCGTCTTCAAGCCGATGGACCATGAGCGCATGGCCGAGGCGGCCGTGCACCTGTGCGGCCACTATGACTTCAGCGCGTTTCGCTCCTCGGAATGCCAGTCGAACTCGCCTATCCGGCGGGTAGAGCGGCTGACCGTAGAGCGGTCGGGTGAGTGGGTGATCATCGAAGCCACCGCAAACGCCTTTCTGCACCACATGATGCGCAACATCGCGGGTCTGCTCATCGAAGTAGGGAAGGGCGAGGCGCCGCCGTCCTGGGCGCTGGACGTGCGCCTGGGCCTGGATCGTACGAAGGGGGCTCCCACGGCACCGGCGGAGGGGCTGTACTTCTGGGACGTTCGCTATCCGCGGGCCTTTGGGCTTCCGGGGGCGTCCAGTCCCTCCGGGCGTGCGGGCGAGCGATCCATTATCATTCCCGGATTAAATTGAGTACGGACGGCCTGCATGTCGTGGTTCGAAAAAATCATGCCTTCCCGGATCAAGACCGAGCGGCGCACGCGCTCGGTGCCGGAAGGCCTATGGATCAAGTGTCCGGCGTGCGACGCGGTACTGTATCGGGCTGAGCTCGAACGCAATCTTTACGTCTGCCCCAAGTGCAGCCATCACATGCGGATCGGCGGCCGGGAGCGCCTCGAAAGCTTCCTCGATCCGGGTGACACCCTGGAAATCGGTGCCGGTGTGTCGCCGGAGGATCCGCTCAGGTTCCGCGACAGCAAGCGCTACAAAGACCGGTTGGCTCAGGCGCAGAAAGCCACGCAGGAGCGTGATGCGCTGATTGTGCTGGCGGGCAAGCTGCGGGGGTTGCCGATCGTCGCCAGCGCATTTGAATTCCAATTTCTCGGCGGCTCAATGGGGTCCGTCGTCGGCGAGCGGTTCAAACGTGGCGTTGACCATGCGATCGAGCATCGCACGCCCTTCATATGCTTCACCGCCAGCGGCGGTGCGCGTATGCAGGAAGCGTTGTATTCGCTGATGCAGATGGCAAAGACCGCCGCGGCGCTATCGGCGCTGGCCCAGGCTCATCTTCCGTACATCTCGGTGATGACGGATCCGACGACCGGCGGGGTGTCCGCCAGTCTTGCCATGCTCGGCGATCTCAACATCGCGGAGCCGCGCGCATTGATCGGCTTCGCCGGTCCGCGCGTGATTCAGCAGACCGTGCGCGAAACGCTTCCTGAAGGTTTTCAGCGCAGTGAGTTCCTGCTGGAACATGGCGTGCTCGACATGATCGTCGACCGTCGCGACATGCGAGATCGGATTTCCACGGTGTTGCGCATGCTGTTGAAGCTGCCGCCGTTGGAACCAGCTCCGGCCGTCGCCGCCTGATTGCGCACGCTCGCTGAATGGCTGGCTCTCCAGGAGTCGGTCCATCCCAAGACCATCGATATGGGGCTGGCTCGCGTCAGCTCTGTGGCGCGGACGTTGGGAGTCGACAAGCCGACTTCCAAGGTGATTACTGTTGGGGGAACCAACGGTAAAGGGTCGACAGTAGCGCACCTCGATGCTTTTCTACGGGCCGCTGGCGCTTCGACGGGAATGTTCACGTCGCCGCACTTCCTCCGTTACAACGAACGGATCCGGGTGGATGGCGTGGAAGTTGGCGATGCCGAGTTGGTGGACGCTTTTGAGCGTATCGAGGCGGCTCGCGGATCGACCACGCTCACCTTCTTTGAATTCAACGCGCTCGCCGCGCTCGTGATTTTTGCGGATCGCCGCGTCGATGTGGCGATCCTGGAGGTCGGGCTGGGTGGGCGGTTGGATGCGGTGAATCTGGTGGACGCCGATGTGGCCGTGGTGTGTTCGATCGGGTTCGATCACCGTGACTACCTGGGCGATACGCTCGAGCTGATCGGGGCCGAGAAGGCGGGAATTTTCCGCTCGGGCCGGCCCGCTGTGTTGAGCACGCCGGACATGCCGGCGAGCGTGTATTCAGTGATTGAGTCGCTCGGCGCCCAGGCCGTTGTCGCGGGCCGGGATTTCAGTTGGGACGCGGGCGTTGGCGATCGGTGGAGTTACCGCGGATTGCGCGTGATCCTGCGCGATTTGCCGCCGTCGGCGCTCGCCGGGTCCATTCAATTTCGAAATGCCTCTGCCGCGCTGGCAGCGATTGAATCGCTCGATGCGGGATACACGCTGAATGAGCAAACAGTCTCGCGTGCGCTGAGTAATGTCAGGCTCGCCGGGCGGTTCCAGGTTGTTCCCGGGCCGGTTGAGTGGATTCTCGACATTGCGCACAACGAGCCAGCGGCCCGCATTTTCGCACAGCACGTGCGCGAGCGGCCGATGCCGCGTGTTCGTGGCGACGTGCGCGGCAGGGTTGACGGTGCGCGCGGTGTGGGCGGCGTGGGTAGTGTGGATGGCTCGACGAGCGCTGGTGCGGAGACTCGCCGCGGGCGCACTTTTGCGGTTGTTGGCATCCTTGCTGACAAGGATGCTCGCGAGATTGCTGCCGCGCTCGCACCACTCGTTGATCATTGGGTACTGTGTACGCTGCCGGGTACTCGTGGCAGCACGGCGTCTGATCTTGCCAATCGCCTCGGGTTGCCCCCTGAGCAGGTCACTCTCGCAAGCTCGGTGGAAGAGGGTTGCGGGGCCGCGCAGGCTGCCGCCGTTGCCGGTGACCGGGTAATCGTCTTCGGCTCGGTGTACACGGTGGGCCCGGCATTGGCATGGCTTCGCGTATACTAGGGGCCTGTCTCCTAGGACCTTCTCGAATCGCCGTCGCTTGATTGGAGCGACATCGTCCCCACTTTGGAACTTCTGGTGAAAGAGCGACTGACCGGCGCGATCATTCTCGTAGTTTTGGTCGTGCTGTTGGTGCCCGAACTGTTATCGGGCCCGAAAGGCCCCGCGGCGACTCCGCCGGCCACCGGCGCTGCTTCCCCGTCATCGGAGGAACCGCCATTACGGTCGTACACCATCAACCTGGGCGACGAGCATTCGCAGGCTCAGACGGCGAACGGCGCGGCGGACAGCTCCGGTCCACCGCAGCCGACCGTTCAGGCACAGCCGACCACGACCCCCGACGAGGGCTCGAACGAGTCGACGACGTGGGATACGGCCACCCCGACGGACCAGCAGTCGAGCGCCGCGGGCGCCAACCCGTCAGCGAGCTCACCGACCAACAACGCAGGGTCGTCCGCTTCCGGCGCACGCCCAACATCGCCGGCACCTTCGTCGGCCACCGCTGGCAACTCGTCGTCTTCGGCCCACGAACAGCAGCCCGCGCACGGATCAACGGCGGCTTCCACCGCCACATCGCGGTCGCCGGCCGAAGCGACCAAGCCCGCAACTTCGCCGCCCACGCCGGCACCGAAGGTCAGCAGCCAAGCGACGACTGCACGCGCCGAACCGGCCAAGCCGGCGGCCTCAGTGCCGCTACCGAAGGTCAGCAGCCAACCGACGCCGGCTGCTCGTGCGGAGGCGGCCAAGCCTGCGCGCACAGCGGCGGCGGAAAAGCCGGCAGCCAAGCCACATGCCGCCGCGGCGGAGAAGCCGGCGACGGCCAGCGGCGAGTCGGGTGGCTGGGGTGTGCAGCTCGGGGTCTTTGGGAACAAGGAGAACGCCGAACGGCTGGTGCTCCAGGCGCGGGTGAAAGGTTTCAAGGCGTCTGTGTCGCCCATCACGAGCGGCAAAAACAAAATGTATCGCGTGCGCGTTGGGCCCGCCGCGGACAAGTCGGCGGCGCAGGAACTGCAGACCAAACTGAAGGCCGCGGGGATCGCGCATTCGGACGCCAAGGTTGTACCGTATTCTTGATACAGCCCACATTTGCAGCAATGCGCGGTGGCAGTCCGCGCAGCGGCCGTCCCGGTCTTGTACAATCCGCGCCGCAGTCGGCTACCGGACCCACGGATGAATGTTACCGATTATCTGGTGATTGCCGCCGTCGTGATTTCGGCGGTTGTTGGTGCGCTGCGCGGCTTCCTGCGCGAGGTGGTGGCACTGCTGGCGTGGATCATCGCGCTGTTTTTCGCCTGGCACTTCGCCGATCTCATCGAACCTCAGCTGGGCGGCCTCCTGGCCGGCTCTGCCGTCGCGCCCTGGGCGGCGCGCGTCATCATTGTCATTCTCATCCTGCTGCTGGGAGCTGCGATCGGAGCGGCCCTGAATCACTTCGTGCGGCTGTCGATTTTCAGTGGCATGGATCGCTTTCTCGGCTTGATCTTCGGTTTGCTGCGCGGCGTAGTCCTGCTCGGCGTGTTTGTAATTCTCGGGCAGGTGCTGCGTCTGAGCGACGAGCACTGGTGGACCCGATCGCTGATGATTCCGTACGGCGAGTCCGTGGCAAACGGCCTGCGCGCGATGGTTGGCGAGAAGCCGGTGCATCACGCCGGCGGTCACCTGTAGCCCGATTTATTTACGCATTCATTGAGCGAGGCGCCTGAAGCATGTGCGGTATCGTAGGTATTGTCGGAACCAGCGCGGTCAACAACCGGATTTATGACGCGCTGACGGTCCTGCAACATCGCGGCCAGGACGCGGCGGGCATTGCAACCTCCATCGATGGCGAGTTGTACACCCGCAAGGGCAGCGGGCTCGTGCGCGATGTCTTCCAGCAGCAGCACATGCTGGAGCTGAAGGGTAACTACGGCATCGGCCACGTGCGTTATCCAACTGCAGGTTGCGACACCGCTTCCGAAGCTCAGCCTTTCTACGTCAATGCCCCCTACGGCATTTGCATCGCACACAACGGCAACCTGACAAACGCAACCGAGCTGGCTGAGGTCATCACCCGTGAGGACCGCCGCCATCTGAACACGACTTCCGACTCGGAAGTGCTGTTGAATGTGTTCGCTTCCGAATTGCAGAGGATTGGTACGCCGCGCGTGACCGCGGGCGACGTGTTTGCCGCATTGAATGCGGTTTATCGACGCTGCCGCGGTGGCTACGCGGTCGTGGCAATGATCATCGGTCACGGCATCCTCGGATTCCGCGACCCGAACGGCATCCGTCCGTTGGTGCTTGGTCAACGTGATACGCCCCGTGGGCCAGAATGGATGCTGGCATCCGAGAGCGTTGCTCTCGATTCCCTGTCGTTCAAGTTTGTGCGCGACATCGGTCCGGGCGAAGCTGTGTTCATTGACGAACTGGGTCGTCTGCACTCGCAGCAACTCGTGCCAACCGTCCGGCACACGCCTTGTATTTTCGAGTATGTCTACTTCGCGCGCCCTGACACGAAGATTGACAACATCTCCGTGTACCGCGCCCGCATGCGTATGGGTGACAAGCTCGCGGACAAGATTCTGCGCGAGCGTCCTGATCACGACATCGACGCGGTCATCCCGATTCCGGACACGAGCCGCACGAGCGCTCTGCAGCTCGCGCAACGGCTGAACCTGAAGTACCGCGAAGGCTTCATCAAGAATCGCTATATCGGCCGTACTTTCATCATGCCGGGCCAGGAGCAGCGCGAGAAGTCGGTGCGCCGCAAGCTCAATGCCATCGACCTGGAGTTCCGCGGCAAGAACGTCCTGCTGGTTGACGACTCGATTGTTCGTGGCACGACCTCGGCGCAGATCATCGATCTCGCCCGCGAAGCGGGTGCCAAGAAGGTTTATTTCGCCTCCGCGGCGCCGCCGGTTCGTTTCCCCAATGTCTACGGCATCGACATGCCTGCGACCAGTGAGCTCGTGGCCGCCCATCGAAGCGTGGATGAGGTTGCTCATCTCATCGGCGCCGACTGGCTCGTCTATCAGGATCTGGAGGATCTGGTGGCGGCGTGCCAGCACGACGATGCGCGCATCACCGAATTCGACACGTCGTGCTTCTCCGGTGAGTATGTAACAGGCGACGTGACGCCTGAGTATCTCGAGCGTCTGCAGATCGAACGTTCGGACGCGGCGAAGTCGTTACGCCGCGAAAGACGCGGTAAACTCAAAGTCATTCGGGGTACCTGACTCCCCATCGACCCCAGGGCGGCGCTCATCGCTCGTGAATTCAACCGAACCTCGACGCCGTATTTTGCTGGAACTCTTCCAGGCCGGACTCGACAGGGTGTCCGGTCGCGGCTCCGTTGCTCGCGTTCTCACTCCATCGTCTGGGCCCGTTTGGGTCATCGCGATTGGTAAAGCGGCTTCCGCAATGGCTCTCGGCGCACACGACGTTCTGGGCGTGTCGATTGAGCGAACACTGATCATTACAAAAGACGACCACGTTGCTCCGCAGCTCCACGCTCTGCGGAACGTGCAGATCCATGAGAGCGCGCATCCGGTGCCTGATCACCGCTCGCTCGAGGCGGGCGCCAGCCTGCTGAAATGGGTGCAGGAGCTGCCTCGCTCCGTCGAGCCTCTGTTCCTGATCTCCGGAGGCGCGTCCAGTCTCGTCGAAGTGCTGGAGGAGGGCGTGACCTTCCAGCAGCTCGGCAAGCTCAATGCGGAAGGCCTTGCGAGTGGCATTTCCATTGGTGAGCTCAATGCGCGCCGGTCGAAGCTGTCGCGGATCAAGGGTGGCGGTGTGGCGCGTCTGCTCGGCGACCGTCCAGGCCGGGCGCTGTTCATATCTGATGTTCCCGGTGATGACCCGGCCGTCATCGGTTCAGGCGTCCTGGGGCCTGCGCCCGGGCACGTGGATCGCATTGAAAGAACGATCGTTGCGTCGCTCGACCATGCAGTCGAGGCTGTCTGCGCGGCTGCCGAGAAACTGGGCCTCGACGTGCGTCGGCCGGCGAATCGATTTGATGACGATGCCGCGCGACTCGCGGTTCGATTTGCGCACGAGCTGCACCTGAACGCGGCGCAGGTCTGTGTCTGGGGTGGAGAGTCGACCGTGCAGCTTCCGCCGAATCCAGGGCGGGGCGGCCGAAATCAGCATCTGGCGTTGGCCGCGGCCCGATTGCTGGCCGGCCAGCCCAATATGATGCTTCTCGCCGCTGGCACAGATGGAACGGACGGCGTAACGGACGATGCTGGCGCGCTCGTAGACAGCGAGACATGCGCACGTCTATCGGTCTCCGGACTGGATGCAGACGACTGTATGCGCCGTGCAGACGCCGGAACCGCCCTGGCTGCCAGCGGCGATCTGATCCATACAGGTCCGACCGGTACAAATGTCGGCGATCTGGCCATCGGCCTGAAGCTGTCGCAAGCCGCCGCCAGAATCGTAGTCGAAGGTCGTGACGGGCTCGATACGCGCGTGCTGTAATTGAGCAATGCGTTTGTTGCTGATCGAAGACGACGCGGCGCAGTGCGAAATTATCCAACATCGTCTGACGTCGCGTAAACCTGATGTGCAGATCGTGGTCCGTAATCCCGATCTGCAGGGTCCGCTCGACCCGGAATTTCTCGCCCAGGGATTTGACGCCGTTCTGTTAGGTGATGGCCGCGGACTCGATGAGCTGCGGGATCTGACGGGCCGGGCCGGCTTCGCGCCGGTTATTTTCATTGCCGCGCACCTTGATGGGAATGAAGCCAAGGATCTCGGTGCACACGCCGTTCTGAGCCGCGACGAGATCCAGAGCGAGCATTTCTTCGCGACGCTTGCCGATGCCGAGTGGACGCAATCGCGTGCGCGCCAGAAATGGCAGACGAGTCCCGCCGGCCGTGACACCCAACGGTTCGGCAGCGCGTTCATCCGCGGGTATCGATGTATTCGTCGGATCGCGTCGGGGCCCATTTCCGACTTGTATCTGGCGGAGAGTGAAGTAGCGGGGACGTTGGTTGCGTTGAAGGTTGTTCGTGATCGGAACAAAGATCAGTATGACCTGGACCACACGTTCCGAAGATTCCTGCAAGAGTACGAGATCGTCCAACGCATCAAGCATCCGAGCGTCGTGCAACTTTACGACCTCGGTATCAGCGACGACCACGCCTGGCTGGTGATGGAGTATTTCAAGGAAGGCGATCTCCGGCGTCGCATGCGAGCTGGCATGCGTCCACGTTCGGCGTTGCGAGCCGCCATCGCTATCGCTCGCGCGCTCGAGGCGATGCATGCAGCGGGCGTGCTGCACAGGGATCTCAAGCCGGGCAATGTCATGTTACGCGAGGACGGTTCACCGGCGTTGATTGACTTCGGTATGTCGAAAGACACCGTGCTTGCACACGAAGTGACGGACACGGGCTTGATCTTCGGCACGCCGCATTATATGAGCCCAGAGCAGGGGCACGGTGAGGCGATCGATGCGCGCAGCGACATCTACAGCCTCGGTGTCATCGTGTATGAGATGTTGACGCGCGAGAAACCTTTCGCGGCTGAAAATCCGATGGCGATCATCTATAAACACCGCAAGGAACCCGTGCCCAGGTTGCCCGAGCCCTACGAGGCGCTCCAACCCATCATTGAGCGGTTCCTTGCGAAGGATCCGCAGGATCGCTATCAGAACGCCGGGGAGGCGCGCCACGCCCTGGAAAAGGCGTATCGCTTTCTCAAGTCGACCGCGGACGTTACCTGATGTCGATACCGATGGATTCAATACTGCGCGCGCCGACGCCGGAAGGCTGGGTGGCCGCGGCAGTCGAGCGCTGGCGGGAAATGTTGTTGGATCATGCCAACTGCGAAAAGAAGGCGGCTTCCACGGCTCTCTCGCTGATGTTCGCGTACCCGGAAGATCACGCTCTCGCCTTGGCGCTGTCCCGGCTTGCCCGGGAGGAGCTGAGGCATTTCGAGCAGGTGCAGAAGATGATGCTGACGCTGGGTGTTGAATTCGAGCGTCAGTCGCCCAGTCGGTACGCATCGGGTTTGCGGTCGATCATCCGCAGCTCAGAGCCCGGCCGGAAGTTGGATCTGTTGTTATCGGGCGCGTTGATTGAAGCGCGGTCGTCGGAACGGTTCCGGCTGTTGAGTGGTCGACTGCAGAAACCGCTGGGTGATTTCTACGCCACGCTGGAGCGGTCCGAGGCGCGGCATTTCGAGTTGTATGTGAACCTGGCGCGTGCTGAAGCACCGGACCGGTGGCAGGAGCGGTTGGTTGCGCTCGCGGAGCGCGAGGCGCAGCTGGCTACCGAGGCGGACGCGGAGTTTCGGTTCCACAGCGGGCCCCCGGGCTGACGTACGGAGCTGCGCCGGAGGCAATCGGGGCCGTCAGGGGGTGGGGTTCTTTACCCTGTCGTACACGCGGGTGATCGCCACCTTGCCCAACTTCCCGCCGCTCGTCGTCGTGGTCATGATCAACCGGCCATCGTCGGTGTCAATTGCGAAGTCGTCCTCACGATTGCCAAATTTCTTCGCGGACGTGGTGACAACAAACACCGGTCCGCGCCAACCGGCGGTCCGGTCCGCAGTATTGTCCTGACCGAACGGTATCTCCTTCTTTTCGCCCGCCGTGTACACGTCGGATGTCGTCGTGCCGTCCGGCATGTTGGTTGTTACTGTGAGCGATCCCCTGTCCTGGGTGATCGACATGGCCACCGGTGCGCGCAAAAAACGATTGATGCTGGCGCCGCGGCTGAGTTTTGCGGGTGTTTTGCCGGAGTCCGTGGCGGTTGGTGGCAGCGGGCTGGACTGCTCGAGCGCTACGGGCACGAAGCCGTAACCGGTCTGCTCCGTTGCGCGGTCTGCACCGGCGCCCGTGCTGGCTGTCGGGCCGCCGCCGGGCGAGCCAATGGGTGACATTGCGCCGCCGCCTCCGCGACCGCCCATGCCTCCACCGTGGCCACGGTGGGACCCGGGAGCACGCTTGGGCGCGGTCGAATCGGGGTCCGGGCCCATCTTGTCGGGGTCGTCGCTGAGATTCACGTTCAACGCCCATTGACCCGTCAGATTCACGCCACTGGGCGCCGCAGCATCCAGCCGGTCCGTCGCGCATCCGGCCACCCAGGACACAACCAACGCCCCCACGACTGTTTTTGACAATATGGTCCTGCCCATTCCCGTGTTGTCCTTCCGCCAATGACGCTCGCCGGTTTCGACAATAGGCCGCAGCCTTAAGTTCAGTGTTAGCACTGCCGCGAAATAAAGACTAAAGTTGACTCCCGAGCGGCTGCTGGCGCTCAACAGTTTGTTACAATTGTTACAGCCGAGGCCCGATGACCGATCGCCCCCATCTCGTCATTGTCGATGACGACCGAGAAATCCGCACGTTGCTGAGCCAGTACCTGGAGAAGCACGACTTCCGCACGACCGCCGTCGCCGAGGGAAAAGAGATGCGGCGTGTGATGGAGCGATCACGCGTCGATCTCGTGGTGCTGGATCTGATGTTGCCCGGCGAGGATGGCCTGTCCATCTGCCGCGAATTGCGCACCCGTTCCCAGGTGCCCATCATCATGCTCACCGCGCGCGGCGAGGATGTCGACCGCATTGTTGGTCTCGAGCTCGGTGCCGATGATTATCTGCCGAAGCCGTTCAATCCCCGCGAGCTGCTCGGTCGCATCCGGGCGGTGTTGCGCAGGGCCGCGCATGCGCCGCGGGATCCGAGCCCGGAGTCAGTGCGCTCATTCGCGTTCGGCAACTGGAAGCTCGATACGACAACACGCACGCTGACTGACCTCGAAGGCAAGGATGTTGCATTGAGCGGCGCGGAGTACAGGCTGCTCGCGGTCCTGTTGTCATCCGCGAATCGCGTGCTCAGTCGCGCACAGCTCACGGAACTGTTGCGTGGGCGCGAGGCGGACCCGTTTGATCGCAGTATTGATGTCAGAGTCAGCCGGTTGCGGCAGATCCTGGGCGACGATGCCCGCGCTCCGCAGATCATCAAGACCGTCTATGGCGAGGGATACGTCGTCGGGGTTCCGGTCCAGACGCAATGAGCTCGCGCCTGTGGCCGCAATCGCTGTTCGGGCGATTGATCGCGGCTTCCATCATCGCGCTGCTGCTGGCCCAGGTTGTGAGCCTGGTCATGATCGCGCGTGAGCGGGAGCGTTTCATATTGCTAGGAAGCGTTTTCGAGTGGTCCCGGCGGATAACCGAGGTCACGAACTTCCTGCAGGGCATGGATGACACCGAACGGGCCGCGACCATCACGCGCCTGACGGAGCGGCCCTGGCGGTTCGGGCATCGCCCTCCCGATGCGGTCATGTTCCGCGATGGGCTCGTCAATGCGCCGAATGGCGATCGTATGGTGCCCCCCGGCACCACTGGTCGTGGCGGGGCTCCCGGGCGGGCTCGCGATGTCCCGCCACTTCATGACATGCCGCTCGACGCAGGCGAACCCGGTGCCGTGTCGTCGACGCCGGGGCGAGCGGGCGAGCCGCCCCCGGCACCGGATGTGCCACCTGAGGGATTTCGGCCCAGCTCGGCGCCGGGCGTGCCGGGAGCCAGCCGCGAGTTGCGCGGCCATCGGACCGGACCGATAGGGCCGCCGCCGGAGGACAGCCGCAGCCTCATTCTGCGCGCGACGACCTACCCGGCCGCCATTGTGCCCTTCACGAAGGCGGGCGACTTCGAGCCGACGTTCGAAGCGCAGTTGCGCGCGAACCTCGGGCCGGGATTTGAAGTAGATGTGAGCCGAGCAGCTGACCCGACCCGGAAAGCCATTCCCATCGGTGGCCCGTTGTTCTCCGAAGTCCACGACAGCAGCGCGGAGTTTTACGATGCGAAAATCAAATTCCCCGATGGTTACAGCACCGTATTTCGGGTAACACGTTATGCGCGCGGCGCGCCTCTGCCCCGCGGCCTGTTCATGAACCTGGCGCTGTTGGTCATCGTCCTGTCAGTGGCGTTGTGGGTGGTTGCCCGTAGCATCACGCGCCCGCTGTCAGAGCTCGCGAGAGCGGCTGACAGCGTCGGGCGCGATCTGCGCCAACCGAAGATCACGGAGCAGGGGGCGCGTGAAATACGCAACGCCGCCCGCGCATTCAACACCATGCAGGATCGCATGCAACGCTATCTGGACAGCCGCAGCAGGGTGCTCGCGGCAATGTCACATGATCTGAAGACTCCCCTGACGCGCCTGCGCCTGCAGGTGGAAATGTTGGATGACTCCGCCGCGCAGGTGAAGCTCGGGCGGCAGCTCGATGAGATGGAGAGCATGGTGCACGGGGCGCTCGCCCTGTTCCGGGGCCTGGATGACAACGAAGCATTCATGCCCATCGACATCAACGAAATGCTCTCGACGCTGCAGTCCGAATTTGCGGAAATGAGCGCGCCAGTGACCCTGCAGGGACAGGCAAACCGTTCCATGCTCGGCAAGCCACAGGCGCTGCGCCGCTGTTTGACCAACCTGATCGCGAACGCAGTCAAGTTCGGCTCGCAGGCAACCGTCAGTGTCGAGGACGGCGCCGCGCTGGTGATCCGGGTCCGCGATGACGGTCCGGGCATTCCGGAAGAAGAGTTGGAGCGCGTGTTCGAGCCGTTCTATCGCCTGGAGTCCTCGCGCAATCGCGACACCGGCGGCAGCGGCCTCGGGTTGAGTATCGCGCGCGATGTCATACAGGCACACGGAGGTTCGCTCGTGTTGCGGAACCTTCCGGTCCGCGGACTCGAGGCAATCGTGACACTGCCGCGGGCGTGACCGGTATATCTTGACGCCAGTTGAGAGGAATAACATTCCTTAACGATTGATTACCGCTCGCGCCTGCTCGCGCCTCTACGTTGCGTCCGCAGCTTTCAACAAAGTTTCGGAGCAACCCATGAAAGTCAGTTTATTGGCAGTCGCGGCCCTGTGGGTCGGCGTGGCGCTCGCCCAGGCGCCGGACGCGCCTCCCGGCGGCCCGGGTCCCGGCGGACGGCACGAGAGCGCCGCGGAACGGATGGATCACCTCGCCACCCTGCTCGATCTCAGCGCCGACCAGAAAACCCAGGTCCAGGCTGTGCTCGAAGAAGAGCACGCCCAGATGAAGGCGCAGCGCGATCAGGCTCGAGCGTCGGGAATGAAGCCGACCTTCGAGCAGATGAAGGCCGCGCACGAGCAGGCTCAGAAGGATACTCTGGCCAAGCTGACACCGATTCTGTCGCCGGTTCAGCTCGAGAAGTTTCAAGCGTTGATGGCCGAGCGGGGACCTCCGGGACGTCCTCACTGAGGTCGCTGAGGTGCGCATCGCCTTGGTCGTTACTACCTATAACTGGCCCGCCGCGGGCTGGCCGCCCGCCTCGATTTGACACTGCAAAGCGTGGCGCGCCAGTCGCTGGCGCCAGCGGAAATCATCGTTGCTGATGATGGTTCCGGTCCCGACACCGAAGCGGTGGTGACGCGCTGGCAGGAGCGGTTGGCTACGCCGCTCCTGCACGTGTGGCAGGCCGATGAAGGATTTCGCCTGGCCCGTTCCCGCAATCGTGCGATCGCCGCGGCGCGCGGCGACTACGTGATCATCGTGGACGGTGACATGGTCCTGCATCGTCACTTCATCGCGGATCATGCCCGGGCAGCCCGTCGCGGATGTTTCATCCAAGGTGTGAGATTGCTGACCGGGCCTCAGACAGCGGGCCGCATGTTGCAGCACGGGCTGTTGGATCTCGGGTTCTTCGCACCTGACATCGAGCGGCGACGCCACACCGTTCGCAACCGGCTGTTGAGCTGGCTCGCTTTTCGGGAACGCACCGGTCAGCGTGCCATCCGCGGTTGCAATCAGGCTTACTGGAAAAGCGATCTCATTCGCGTCAACGGCTTCAACGAGGCGTTTGTGGGTTGGGGGCGCGAGGACAATGAGATTGCCGCGCGCCTCTACAACGCGGGAGTCCATCGCCGCAACCTCAAGTTCCAGGCGCTCGCCATCCATCTGCATCATCCCTCGCGCAATGCCCAGGTGGGTGAGCGCAATGATGCGATCCTGCGCGCCACCCTCGAGGAAGGCAAAGCCTGGTGCCCGCAGGGCCTGAGCCAACATGTTGATCCGGTGATTCCTGGAATACGCAGGCCCGGGCGGCGTCCCCTGGACGAGGCTGGCCGCCGCGTCATCCTGGGTGAGTTCGCGTGAAGACCCTGTTCCTGCTGGGGCACATGCGCAGCTACTCCTCGGTGTTGAGTCACATTCTCGGATCGCATCCGCAGATCAGCGGGTACTGCGAAACCCACACGAAATACCGGACCTGGTTTGATCTGTGGAAACTGCGCTGGCGGGTTCGCAAGCTGAGCGGCGAGGCGCTGCAGGGTGACTACGTGCTGGACAAGGTGCTGCACGACTACCCAATCGCTCGAAGCATCCTCGACAGCGGCAGTACCCGGGCCATCGTGTTGATACGGCGGCCGCGTGAAACGGTCCGGAGCATCATCGAGATGGGCCTCACTCACAGCCCGGTCGCCTGGCATCGGGATTTCGAGCTGGTGGCCCGCTACTATGAAACACGGCTCGCGGGTCTCCTGCGGCTCGCCGAGGCACTGCGTGGCCGCGTCGTGTTCCTCGAAGCCGAGGCGCTTCTCGAGGAGACCCGCGCAGTGCTCGATCAGTTGGGGGTATTTCTCGAGTTGCACTCGCCGTTACAGACTGAGTACCGTCGCTTCGCCCATACCGGTGAGTTGGGATTCGGAGATCCTTCCAAGGCCATCAGTGCCGGTCGGATCTCGGCCGCGCCACGGGACAATCGCACCGCGGTGTCGATCCCGCGGCACCTGACCAGCCGCCTCGAAACCGCGTATTACTTCTGGTCCGCGGCGATCCGGCACAGTTGCCCCTCAATCAGCGTCATCGCGGAAGCGGCGAACGAAAAGAGCCGCTGCTGAGGCTCAGGAGGCTGTCTGACTAATGGGCGCCGCCGCTGCGGGCCGGCCGCAGCAGGCGAACATTAGTCAGACAGCCTCCTGGGCAGGCTGCGCAACTCGTACTGTCCGTTCTCGTATCGGATGTAACTTCCCTGCTCATACCACGCACCGAGCACCATCCTCTGAGCCGGCTCTCCCTCGATCGACGTGTCGTGAATGCCCGGACGATGAGTGTGCCCGTGAATGATCCGTCGGCAGCGGGTCGCCCGATACGCGGTTGACACCGCGTCCTGGTTGACGTCCATGATGGTTGGGATCACGCGGGCCATGTGATCTTTGCTGCCGGCGCGCGCCTGATTGGCGAGCAACTCTCGATCCTCCAGTGGCAGCGCGAGGAAACGCCGTTGCCAGTCGGGTGTCCTGACAGTGCTGCGCAACTCCTGGTAGGAGTGATCATCGGTGCAGAGTGCGTCGCCGTGTGTCAGTAACACGCGCTCGCCGTCGAGGTCAGCGATAACCGGGTCCGCCAACAGGCGGCTGCCGGTTTTCCGGCAGAAGTCCCGCCCGATCAGGAAATCGCGGTTGCCGTGGAGCACGAAGCAACCGACACCGCTCGTGGTCAGCTCGCGCAAGCCCTCACAGATGCGCGCTTTGGTGGGATCCGGGTCGTCGTCGCCCACCCACGCCTCGAACAGGTCGCCCAGGATGTAGAGCGCCTCTGCCTCCGCGGCGTGAGTGCGCAGGAAATTCAGGAACTGCTCATTCGCATCTGGCGTGCTCGCATCCAGGTGCACATCCGATACGAATAGGCGGCTCATTTGGGTGAGAGGATCGCATCCTGGGAGGGTGGGGCGAGGGGTGTCGGCATCGGGGCCGGCGTCGATGTGGTGGCCTGTCCGGCGCCATCGAGCATCTCGACCTTGTTGATAATGACCGGCTTCAAGGGGGTGTCGGACTTGAAGGGCCCCGAGGACCCCGTGGGCGTGACACCGATGCGATCAACCACATCCATGCCTTGTACTACCTTGCCGAAAACCGCATATCCCCAACGCGTCGGCAGCGGATCGAGGTCCGGATTGTCGACCAGGTTGACGTAGAACTGAGCATTGCCGGAGTGAGGGCTTTCGCCGCGCGCCAGGCCAACCATGCCCCGCTTGTTCTGCAGCCCGTTACCCGACTCGTTGTTGACGGGATCGTGCACTGCCTTGAGCTTCAGATCCGAGGCTGAATGGCCGCCGCCCTGGATGACGAAGTTCGCCACTACCCGGTGGATCAGCGTGCCGGAGTAGTAGCCTTCCTTCACGTAGCGCTCGAAGTTCGCGACGGTGAGCGGCGCACGATCCGGCAGCAGCTCGATGACGAAATCCCCCATATTGGTGGAAACCCGGACCTGTGGGGCCGGGTCGGCCGCCGACGCGGCGGAATGGACCAGCAGCCCGGCCAGTACGAGCAGCACCGACGGCAGTCGGTTGCGGATCCTGTTCAGGGGGGGTATGCGCATCGAGCCTCCATTTGTAGTGCGCTCAATTCTACCAAGCGCGGAAGCCCGCGGGTCCCGTAACATCTCACCATGAGCGGAATGGACATTTCAGCGGCCGGGACGTTCGGTCAGCCACAGACGACGCGCTTTGCGCCGAGCCCCACGGGTGAGCTGCACCTGGGGAATGCGCGCACGGCCCTTTTCAATTACCTCCTGGCCCGGCATCTGTCCGGTCGCTTCCTGCTGCGGATCGAGGACACTGACGCGGAGCGCAGCAAGGAGCCACATACAGCTGCCTTGATTACCGACCTGAAGTGGCTGGGGATGGGCTGGGATGCGGGTCCTGATTGTGAGGATGCCAAGGGGCCCTACCGCCAGTCGCAGCGGCGCGCTTACTACGATCGCTACTTCACGGAGCTGGCGCAGCGTAATGCCGTTTACCCGTGCTATTGCACGCCACTCGAGCTCGAAGCATCGCGCCGCGCGCAGCTCGCGTCCGGGCGACCGCCGCGGTATGCAGGAACCTGCCGCGAGCTGTCGGCCGAACAGCATCAGCAGAAGTCGGCCGCGGGCCTCGTCGCGACTACGCGGTTTAAAGTGCCACTGGGACGACGGATCGAGTTCGTGGACTTTGTCCACGGGCCGCAGAGCTTTTTGTCGGATGACATCGGCGATTTCGTCGTCCGGCGCGCTGACGGATCTGCCGCGTTTTTCTTTTGCAATGCGGTGGACGACGCTGATATGGGCGTTACTCACGTGCTTCGCGGCGAGGATCATCTGACGAACACACCGCGTCAGTTGATGATCCTGGAAGCGCTCGGACTGCATGCGCCCAGTTACGGACACGTGTCGCTGATTGTTGGAAGCGATGGTTCGCCACTGTCCAAACGACACGGTGCCACCAGTGTCCGCGAATACCGCGAGCGCGGGTATCTTCCACAGGCAATGACGAATCATCTGTTTCGCCTCGGTCATTCCACGCCTGAGCACGGTTTCCTGTCGTTGGAGGAAATGGCGCGTGCGTTCGACTCTTCGCACCTCGGGCGTGCGCCGGCTCGCTTCGATGAGCAGCAGTTGCATGTCTGGCAAAAGGAAGCGGTGCATCGCCTGACCCCGGAGGAGGCGTTGCATTGGCTCGAGCCGGTGTTGCCGAAAGGCCTCGATCCAACAGCTGTGCAGGCATTCGTGGCCGCGGTTCTGCCCAACCTCGTGTTGCCGGAAGACGCGCGGTCGTGGGTGGAGATCGTGTTTGGTGACCCGCCCGCGCTGCCCGCTGCGGAACAGCAACTGGTGCTGGATGCAGGAAAGAGTTACTTTGCGGCGGCCGCCGAGGCGGCGTCCGCGCACGGAAATGACCTGGCCGCCATCGCGAACGCCGTGCGTACCGCCACCGGGAAGAAGGGCGCGGCTCTGTACATGCCACTGCGCGCAGCCCTGACCGGAGTTGCGCACGGTCCCGAGCTCGCTCCATTGTTGAAAGCCATGCCGCCGGGCAAAGCCCGTGAGCGCCTGGCCCGTTTTGCCTGAGGAATCATGATACGCATTCACAACTCGATGACGGGCGAGAAGGAGCCCCTGAAGCCGATCAACCCGGGAAAGTTGCGGATGTATGTCTGCGGCATGACCGTGTACGACTACATCCACATCGGCCACGCCCGGATGCTGACTGTGTTTGATGTTGTGAGCCGCTATCTGCGCTACCGTGGATTCGATCTCACGTATGTCAGGAACATCACCGACATCGACGACAAGATCATCCGGCGCGGGCTGGAGAACAATGAGCCGATGGAGGCGGTCAGCGGACGCTTCATCCAGGCAATGGATGAAGATGCCGGGAAGCTCGGTCTGGCGCGTCCCGATCATGAGCCGCGGGTCACGCAGTACATCCCTGAAATCATCAGGATGATCGAGCAACTGATCCACAATGGGTACGCCTACGTCGCGGACGATGGCGATGTGTTGTATGCGGTTGCGAAGTTCGAAGGGTACGGCAAGCTTTCCGGCAAGCGGCTCGCGGACCTGCGCGCTGGCGCGCGCGTGGAAGTTGATGAAGCCAAGCGCGATCCGTTGGATTTTGTTCTGTGGAAGCACGCCAAGCCCGACGAACCCTCGTGGGATTCACCCTGGGGCAAAGGCCGCCCGGGGTGGCACATCGAGTGTTCGGCCATGTCGACCGAGCTGCTGGGCACGCACTTCGATATTCATGGTGGCGGTATGGACCTGAAGTTTCCGCACCATGAGAATGAGATCGCGCAGTCGTGCGGCGCCAACGGCGACGAGTTCGCCAACCTCTGGATGCACAACGGGTTTGTCAACGTCGACAACGAGAAGATGTCGAAGTCGCTCGGCAACTTCTTCACCGTGCGTGAAATCCTGCCGAAGCTGCGTCATCCCGAAGTGCTGCGGTACTTCGTGCTGTCCAGTCACTACCGGGGTCCCATCAACTACTCACTGGATCAGCTCGAGCAGGCGGACAGCGCGTTGTCGAGAATCTACACCGCGCTGCGCGATCTGCCGGATGCGCAACTCGAGGAGAGTGAACATTCGGCGCGGTTCCGCGAAGTCATGGATGATGACTTCAACACGCCGGAAGCTATCGCGGTTCTGCAGAACATGACACGCGAAATCAACACTGCGAAGGCGACTGGTCAGCCGAAGAAGCTGGCGCTTGCGGCAACCCTGGGGGCGGAGCTGCGTTCATTGGGCAGCGTGCTGGGATTGGCCCAGGTGTCGCCGGAGGAGTTCCTCAAGCTGCGCTCGACGGTCAACGCAACGGATGCGGGCCTGAGCGACGCTGAGATCGATCAGCGGATTGCCGATCGAAACGCCGCCCGTAAAGCGAAGAACTGGGCGGAGTCGGACCGGATCCGCGACGAGTTGGTGGCGGCGGGAGTGATCCTGGAGGACAAGCCCGGCGGCACAACGACCTGGCGGCGGGCGTAACGACGGGGCGCGCGCCTAAGAGCGCATCGCCCCGCCGCGGCGGTCTCAGGAACCGCGCTGGGTGTAGCTGATGGCGTAGGCGGGCGGGCGGGCCGACAGGATCGGATCCTCAGACGCCTCGATTCCCGGAAGCAGTGACAACGGGTTGTAGAGCAGTGCCTTCTGCTCCTTGACCTGATCTTTCACCGTTCCGGTCAGGCTGATGACGCCCAGCTCGATCACCTCGCGATCGGCCGGCCACAACTTCGTGGCATCATTGGTGGGGTCACCTTCCTTGGCCACCTGCACCGCCAGTTTGAATTTCACAGGGCCCGCGGCAATGCGCTTCGGCAGCTCATCCATCAGGTAGTCCGGGTGGACCTTCGGCGCTTGATCATCCGTCAGCGCCTTCTCACCGGCGAGCGGCAGGATCTGGTAGCGGCCGTAGTGGCTGACACCCTTGGCGTTCGTGAACTTGAATGCGTTGACGCCATA
>Ga0068858_100002243_pt1 | contig 19528 bp, 16 predicted proteins | sample KBSSwiS12_FD_66589 | JGI IMG/M metagenome (GOLD analysis project Ga0068858, IMG submission 66589) | Switchgrass rhizosphere microbial communities from Kellogg Biological Station, Michigan, USA - KBS Switchgrass S1-2 | ecosystem: Host-associated > Plants > Roots > Rhizosphere > Soil ...
GAAAAGTAACGGCGGACAAGGAGAGAGACCATGGGTGAAATCGTTGCAGCAGTCGGCACGTGCCACACGCCGTACATGTTCACGCGGCCGCCGGACGAGAATCCGAAGCAGCTCGATCAGGCCGGCGCCGGGATGCAGGAGCTTGGCAAGGTTCTCGACGAAACCAAGCCGGATGCGATTCTGTTCTTCGGGGCCGATCACGTCGAAACGTTTTCGGTCACCTGCGTCCCGAGCTTTGCGATCGTCGCGGGTAACCGGGCGATCGCCAAGTTCGCTGGTCGTGAGCACAACCTGCCGATCCATCGCGAGATGGCCGAGGACATCCTCAACAAGCTGGTCGTCGATTACAGCTTCGACATCGCGTACTCGGAAGATGCCGAGCTTGGCCACGCCTTTTCAATCCCCTTCGAGTATGTGATCGGTGGTCGCAACATCCCGGTCATCCCGTTCTTCACCAACGTCTACGTGCCGCCGCTGCCGACGCCGAGACGCTGCGCCGCTCTTGGCAAGGCGATAGCTGAAATCGTGAAGGGCCGCAAGGAACGGGTGGCGATCATCGCGAGCGGCGGGATGTCGCACTTTCCGGGCACGACGAAGTACATGCACCCCGAGTTCGACTTCGATCGCTGGCTGGTCTCGCAGTTCGAAGTCGGCAACACGGACGCGCTTCTCAACATGACCGGCACGCAGCTCGACGAGGTCGGCAACACCGAGATGCTCAGCTGGGCGGTGATGTTCGGGGCAATCGGTCCGATGGAAGGCGAGCTCATCGACTACATCCCGACGTGGCACCACGGTCTCTGCATGATGCGCTTCCTCCCGCATCGGGAACGCCAGCACGCGCCGACCAAGGTCGCGCAGCAGTTCGGCGGGTTCAAATTCGAGAACCGTGGCTTCCAGTTCTACAAGCATCCGCCGGCCGAAGCGTACGGACTGAACAAGCTGTTGTTCGAGTCGCGGCACAGCGCGGAGTTGCGCGAGCGGATCGTCAACAGCTTCGAGGCGGTGGCCGACGAGTACGATCTGCACGGCGAGCAGCGCACGGCCGCCGAAGAGATGATCAACGTGGGTAAGGGGGGACTGGTCAGCGACCACGTCGGACCGCTCGCCGCCGCCGGCGCGCATCCGCTGCAGGCGCTGATGTCGCTGCACGTGATCTTCTCGACGACCCACAAACGCGGGCAAGAGGCCGCGGCCGCGGCACAGGGCAGCCATTAGCAGGTTGCTGAAAAAGCCGGCAACCTGAAGTTAGAAGTAAAAAGGCAAAAGTGAGGCGGGTCGGACAGGTGGGACAGCAGGACAGGTGGGCCAGGTAAGGCAGGTGGGACACCCGACCAGTGAGGGCTTCATGAAAACCGTTGATGTTGGCGCGGCGCTCGACGAAGGACAGTGGGGCGGGCTTCAGAAGCTGCTGGTGTTCGCGACAGCGCTGACCATCATTCTCGACGGCCTCGACAATCAGTTGCTCCCGCCGGCGATTCCCGTCCTGATGAAGGAATGGGGCCAGCCTCGCGCCGCGTTCGGTTACGTGCTGACGAGCGGGATGGTCGGCATGATGCTCGGCGGTTTCATCGGGGGCGCCGTGGGCGATCGCCTCGGCCGACGCGTCGCCTTGCTTGGCAGCGTCATCTTCTTCGGACTCCTGACGATTCTCGTGTCGTTTTCAACCGGCGTCGGCATGATGATGGTGCTGCGGTTCCTGTCCGGGCTCGGTCTCGGCGGGGCGATGCCGAATGCTGCGGCCCTGTCCTCTGAATACGTGCCGCGCCGGCAACGGCCGTTCGCCGTGACGCTCACCATCGTCTGCATTCCCCTTGGTGGATCGCTCGCCGGCATCGTGGGCGGATTGGTGCTGCCGACCCTCGGATGGCGGGCGTTGTTTCTCATCGGCGGTATCGTTCCCCTCGTCCTGGGCGGCGTTCTGCTCAAGATTCTTCCTGAGTCTCCGCGCTACCTCGCGCGGATGAAAGAGCGCTGGCCCGAGCTTCGCGCGCTGATGGGACGGCTCGGCCACGCTGTTCCGGCGGACGCCGTCTTCTTCGATGGACGGGAGAAGGCCGTGGCCAAGGCGTCGGTCGCTCAGTTGCTCGTGCCGGAGTTCCGGCGCGACACGCTGGCGCTCTGCGGCTCGTTCTTCTTCTGCCTGCTCTCGGTGTACATGGGCACGAACTGGGTGCCGCAGATGCTGACGCGCGGCGGGTTCGACGTGGGCACCGCGAGCTGGGGCCTCACGGCGTTCAATTTTGGCGGGGTTGCAGGCGCCATCATCGGCGCGCTGGTCATCATGCGCGTGGGATCGCGCGTCTCGATGCTGACGATGGCCGCGGGCGCCGTCGCCGGCGCCATCGTGATGTCGGTCATGTCCATCTCCCCCCAAGCCAGCGTACTGGTCTTCGTCATGCTGGCGTGGACCGGCGGACTGATCAACGCAGTGCAGACGACGATGTACGCGCTCGCCGCGCATGTCTATCCGACGCCGATTCGAGGCACAGGTGTCGGCACGGCGGTCGCTTTCGGGCGAATCGGCGGCGTCATCAGCCCGACGCTTGGAGTCTGGGCGCTCGATACGGGTGGGTCCGCAAGGTATTTCGGTATCATCGCGGGCACCATGACGCTGGCGCTCGCCGCCCTTGCGGCAGTCGGTCGCCATGTGCCTGGCGCGTCGGAGGTTCGCACCGCACAGGAACTTCGAAGTTTGAAGTCTGAAGTGTGAAGTCTGAAGTTGAAGTGTGAACTTCAGACTTCCTACTTTCCTATCGTCGTGCGGATGGCCTGCCGAAGAGCGCCGCGTCAATTGCGACATTCGTCTTTACGTCGCTGATCCTGGCAGTGAAACGTCCATCGAGCCACAGGAACTTGTATTCGAACGGGAATTTGATCCCCCCGACGTCGCGATAATCGGCGTAGTCGATCTGCGTCGGCATCCGGCCGACGGGCGAGGGACTGTAGCGAATCAACCGCGCGAGCAGGCCCGTCTGCTGATCGAAGTACAGCGTCGCGAGGAGGTTCCTGGGCCCGGTTCCCTGAACCACCTGATAGTCCTTGTCCCCGATGGGCTGCTTGGCACCGACGCGCCAGTTGGTCAGCACGTTCTTGATCTGCCCCGGGAACCCTAACTGCGCTTCGAGCCTCGCCCCGTCCAGCTCTCCTCCGACCAGTTCGACCTCGGTCAGGAGTCCCCGCGGCGTCTTGATCCAGCCGGCAGGGCCACTGAAGGCCCAAGTGCTTTCGCCACGGTCCGGGTGATCTTTGAACTTGATGATGGTGGCTTTTTGATTCGGCGACTTCGCGTAGATCGTGAAATCGCCGTTGCCCCCGAGCCCCATGTACCCGATGCTGGACCCCGTGACGATGTAGCTGGTGAGTCCGGCCAGCCGCTGAGCCCCGCCGACCGCCTCGATGTACCGGTCGAGGATTTGCGTGGCGGAAGGCCCTTCGGTCTCTGCTTTGACGACGTCGTCCTTCTCTGAATTCGGCGTGTCGTACAGGTTATCGAGAGCGATCGTCGACGCGGGGATGTCGCGTCCATGATGGCAGGTCCAGCAGGTCACTTTCTGGACCCCGGCGAAACTGGTGCGATTGATCGTGGCCACCATCTCGACCATCCGTCGTGCGGTCCGCTTTCGCGACGTGTCGACCACCCAGTCGACCTTGTCGGTGCCGGCGTCGGGATGACAATCCGCGCAATCGAGGCCCAGGTCGTCCGCGATGACCCCCATCGCGCCGATGAAGTCGTCGACGCTCAGTTCCTTGAGCGTGCTGGTCGTGACGGCCTTGAAGAACTCTCCCGCCTTCTTCCCTTGAGGGGACGCCGTGATTTGGGCCTGCGCGGCGGTCCGGGTGACCGTCGCGAAACCACACAGCCACACGCTCGCCAATCCAGCGGCCGCCAGCCGCCACCAGAGCTTCATGTCATTTCCTCCGTAAGAGTGCGCTTGTTCATCCGGCCGTTTCAGCAAACCCCAGGATGTTGCGACAGGGCAAGAGCAGAACGGGCCGCCTCGGGGCGCCAACAAGATATCGTACTTGCGGGGCTCGTCCGGGTGGCGATTCGGTCCGGCGCGCCATCATAACGCGGCAAACTGTTGGAGGTGCGAGGAGTTTTTGCCAGCCGGCCGTCGGTTCCTGACGCCAACTTCAGTTGACAGAGCGTGTCGGGACCGACGAAAATGATCGAGCCGAGACGTCCGTTCCCGGTATACAATCTGGCTGCCCAAGAGGGGCGCGCTTTTCCGAAGGCTCCGACGGCTTCTGATGGAGGGATGACTAATGAGGACCAAGTTCGCAGGGCTAGTCGCGACGATCGCCGTGCTCGCCGCCGGCGTCCCGATGATCGCGCATCATTCGTTCGCGGCGGAATTCGATGCCACCAAGGCTGTCAAGCTGACCGGCGCGGTGACGAAGATCGAGTGGCTGAACCCCCACACCTATTTCTACATGGACGTCACCGAGATCTGCCAGGGCACCCCCGCGCCGCAGGGACAGGAAACTGCGTGGAAGTGCTCACCTGCGGATAAGTCGAAGGCGCCGAACTGGGGCCTCGAGATGGGGAGCCCGAACGGTCTCATGCGGCAGGGGTGGACGCGCAATTCGATGAAGATCGGTGACGTCGTCACCGTCGAGGGCAGCGCCGCCAAGGATGGCAGCAGCATCGGCAATGCGCGAACCGTCATGATCGGCGGAAAGCGTCTGTTCGCGGGGTCGAGCCAGACGACCAATCCGTAGCCGATCGTCCGCGTCGCGACCGTCGCAAAGGAGCCCAGGTGCGAAATCGTCTGCTTGGCCGGTTGGCTGTCGCGACCGCTGCGGCCGTAGTGTGGTCTGCAGTCGTTGTGTCGACACAGGCGCCGGCCGGTCAGGCGCCGCCCGGTCCGGGCGGCGGTCGTGGCCGCGGCGCGGCGGCTCCCACCGAGCCGACGCCCAGGCTGGCCGACGGCACCGTGAACCTTGGGCGCGTCGTCGGTGAAAAGGGCGTCTGGAACGTCCCGTACATCACCAACATGGGCATGCGCCTCGTTGGCGCGGATGGCCAGCCGCTCGCCCCGCAAGCAGGCGGCGGCCGTCGCGGTGGCGCGGCACCGGCCGCTGAAGGGCGCGGCGCGGCGGCGGCCGGCGCGCCACTCGGCGGAGGCGAAGGGGCGGCGGGTGGCGGTCGTGGCGGGGCGAAGTCGGAACCCTGGGTGCCTTTTCAGCCCTGGGCGGCAGCTGTCTACGATTACAACTCGAAGAACCAGTCGAAGTACGACCCGGAAGGCTACTGCCTCCCGCCCGGCGGGCCGCGGATGATGGCCACTCCTTATCCGGCGGAAATCATCCAGTTGCCGGAGCAGAAGCGCGTCATCATGATCTTCGAGGGCGCCACGCATATCTGGCGCGAGATCTCCATGGACGGCCGGGAGCATCCCAAAGGGGACGCGCTGAACCCCACGTATCTGGGTCACTCAGTCGGTCACTGGGAAGGCGACACGCTCGTCGTCGACGTCGTCGGCTTCAATGAAGCGACGTGGCTCGACTACTTCGGCCATCCGCACACCGATCAGCTCCACGTCGTCGAGCGTTTTTCGCGCCCGAACAAGGGCACGCTGCACTACGAAGCGCTCATCGACGATCCCGGCGCGTACACCAGGCCGTTCACCGTGGCGTGGGACATTCCGTGGCGCGCCAACGGCGAGCTGACCGAGTACATCTGCCAGGAGAACAACAAGTACCTGCAACGGCTGACGGACGACTTCGGCCAGCCGATTTTCGGCAAGAAGTAAGAAGGGTAAATCGGGTCAGTTCCGGGTGATCCTGAAGTCGCCTTTGGCCGAGCCCTGCGTCCACGTCCCCGTGATGAACCGCTGGTAGGCGCCGAGGTTTTCGAGCTTTCCGTCGATGATGTAGTGGACCGTCGCGCCGGATTTGTCCTTGCCGTCGCCTTCGAATCGTACCGCCCAGGTGTTCAGATCGACGGAGGTCTTCGACAGCGTGGCGCCGTTCGGTCCCGGGTTCACGACAACGCTGAGCGCCTTGCCATCCCAGCCGATGTCGACCAGCACGCGGTTCCGGGTGTCCTTGTTTGGACCCCAGTCGCCGCTCCACGAGCCCTTCAGCGGGTGACCAAACTGCGCCGATACCGTCGCGGCCATCGCGAGACACGCCAGGAAAATCACCGACCGAAACAGACGACTTCCCATCACATATCCTCCATCCGATGTGGCGCGCAGGTCTTCGCGGGACGTGCAGCCAATTATTCTACTTCTAACGAAGTGGCGTCCGACCGGTGTCTTCAGTCGCTTTCGCTTGTGTGTAGCAGGTGAAAACTGGCTCTAGAACCCTTGAGAACCCGAAACGTGACTGAACAGGTCACGTTTCGGGGCTCGCAAGTGAACTATAGCCGAGGCCCGGCTGGGTCGGAGGCCCGCTAGAAACCGCCAAACGGCACGACGGCTTTGCCTTCGACGCATTCGTAGGCCCTGCCGCTCGCGAGGCCCTTCGACTCGTCGCTGCGGCCGCTCGGCCAGTCGATGACAACCCGATCGATGCGGTCGCGTTTGCCGACGCCGAAGGTGACGGGCAGTTCGGACTGCGACAGGTAACTCGATCCAGTCTTCACGACGCGCATCTGGGACGTGCCCTCGTAGAAGATCCGGACCGACGCGCCAATGGCATCGCGGTTCGATTTGGTGCCGACCAGGCGGAAGCGGATGCTGCGATTGCCGGACGCCTGATCGTTGCGATAGAGGAACGCCTGCCCGTTGTTGCTCGTCATCAGCAGGTCGACATCGCCGTCGCGATCGAAGTCGCCGCACGCGAGTCCGCGCCCGACCTTCGGCTGCGCGAAGTCGCCGCCCACCGTGGACGCCGCATCGCGGAACGTGCCGTTGCCCTGATTGAGGAACAGGTGCGGCGGCTGGGCGTAGCCGACGTTGCCGCGAATGTTCCGAACGGTCTCGTCGATGTGACCGTTGGCCACGACGAGGTCGAGCCGGCCATCGAGATCGAGGTCGGCGAACGCGCAGCCGAACCCGAGCGTGTTGCGCGACGGCGCGGCAACGCCTGCGCGCATTGCCACGTCCTCGAACGACCCGCGGCCCGACGAGCGATACAGGCCGATCATCTCGTTGTCGAAATTCGTGACGACGAGACCGGGCGCGCCCGAATTGTCGAAGTCAGCAGTGTCGACGCCCATGCCGGCGCGCGCCTTGCCTTCGGTGCTGAACGCGAGGCCCGCTTCCAACGCCACGTCCTTGAACGTGCCATTGCGCTGGTTGCGATACAACTTGTTGGGTTGCGTGTCGTTGGCCACGAACAGATCGGGCCAGCCGTCCTGGTCGTAGTCGATCATCGCGACGCCCAGCGACTTCGAGCTCGCGTCGAAAATGCCGCTGGTGGCCGTGACGTCCTCGAAGGTGCCGTTGCCTCGATTGCGAAACAGCCAGCAGGTGTCGCCGCGATACGCCTCGGGTGTGCAGTAGGACTTCTGTTTGCCGTCGAGGCTGCAGAAAACGTCGTGGTCCGCCGACCATTTCACGTAGTTGCAGACGAACAGGTCGAGAAGGCCGTCGCGATCGAAATCCCACCAGAGCGCCGACGTGCTGACGGCCGTGCGCGGGGCGAGTCCGCTTACCCGCGTGACGTCGACGAACGTGCCTTTGCCCGTATTCCGGAACAGCCGGTTCTGGCCGACGCAAGTGATCAGGAGATCGGGATAGCCGTCGTTGTTGAAGTCGCCGACCGCGGCGCCCATGCCGTACAGCTCGACATCGAGCCCGGCGCTGCGCGTCACGTCCGTGAAGGTGCCGTTACGGTTGTTCCGATACAGACGGAGTGTCGACCGCCGGCGGGCGTGGCCAGGCCAGTCCATCCCGTTCACGAGCAGCACGTCCTGCCAGCCGTCCGCGTCGTAGTCGAAGAAGGCGCAGCCGGAGCCGAGCGTCTCCGGAAGGAGCTTTCCACCGTAGCTTCCGCTGTTGTGCTGAAACGCCAGACCCGACGATGTCGTGACGTTCGTAAGGCGGAAGGAAGGCTGCGACGCCGACTGGGCGGCTGCCGGACCGGAGAGGGTCGGACCGGCGTGGTCAGGACCCGCGTGCAGGGGACGGGCGCTTTCGAGTCCGCCGACACCGAATCGCCCGAGTGTGACGCCTGCACCCAGATGTTCGAGAAAATCGCGTCGGTTCACGGCAGCGACACCAACCCATGGTGGATCGCGTAGACGACGAGCTCCGCGGTTTTGTGAATGCCGAGCGCATTCATGATGTTCGCGCGGTGAACGGCGACGGTGTTCGGGCTCACGGCGAGCTTCTGCGCGATCTCGCGGTTCGAGAGGCCATCACAAATGAGCTGCAGCACTTCGAGCTCGCGGGGCGTGAGGCCGTGACCGTGGTCGCCTTTGAGCGCGTCGGGCCGCGAGACGCTGGGATCGAGCACGGTTTCGCCGGCGGCGACGCGGGTGACCGCCGAGGCCAGATCGAGATCCAGGGCGTTCTTCAGCACATAGCCGCGCGCCCCGGCCTCGAGCGCCTGCCGGACGAGCGTCTCCTCGGCGTGCATGCTGAGCATCAGGATGGCCACATCGGGGGACCGCTGGAGAATCGTCCGGGTGGCCGCGAGGCCGTTGATGCCCGGCATCGCACAGTCCATCACGATGACCCGCGGCGAAAGTTCTGCGGCCAACCGGATCGCGTCCTCGCCGTTCTGCCCCTCACCGATGACCTCGAGGTCCGGGTCGTCTTCGAGCAGTCGTCGAAAGCCGCGGCGCACGAGGCTGTGGTCGTCGACGAGCAGCACGGTGATCTTCGCGTTCATGATTTTGCGTAACTTTGAAGTCTGAAGTCTTGTGTGAAGTCGAGATCACCTCAGCCGACTTCAGACTTCGGATTTCGGGCTTCGGACTTCACACTTCGGACTGCAAGCTTTCGGAGGGCACCGTCAACCTCACCAACGTTCCGCCGCCCGCAGGAGTCAGAAACTCTATTGTGCCGCCGAGAAGGTCCGCGCGCTCGCGCATTGCGACCAGGCCCAGACCGCGGCCCGACGCGGAGCCGAACCCTCTGCCGTGATCCTCGACTTCCAGGTCCAAGCCGCCGATCCGGTGTCGCAGCCGTACCCACGCGCGATCGGCGCCCGAGTGCCGCGCGACATTGTTCAGTGCCTCCTGGACGACGCGGTACACGTGGATGGCGGCCGTCCCGGTGACCGGCAGCTGATGACCCGATCGTTCGTAGTCGACCGCGAGACCCACCTGTTTCTCGACCGTGGGGAAATACCACTCCAGCGCCGCCTCGAGGCCGGCTTCGTCGAGGATCGACGGGTGGAGCGCCTGCGACAGACTGCGCACGTTGTTCAGTGTCGACTGCGCCAGCTCGTTGATTTCCCTGAGCTCGGCTCTCAGCGGCGAATTCTCGGGCGCCTGCTTACCGGCGCGTCCCAGCATGGCCCCCATGGCCGTGAGAATCTGACCGAACTCGTCGTGCAGCTCGCGCGAGATATGGTGCAGCGTCGATTCGCGCGCCGTGATCAGCTTCTGCACGAGCTCGCGTCGCTGCGCTGACAGCGAGTGCAGTTGGGCGAACAACCGGCGGTTCGATCGGATCTGGTACAGACTGGTCAGCGCGATGGCCACGAGCGTCACCGTCAGGAACCCGTAGACCTGGCGCTGCACGCGATCGTAGATCGCCTGCACACGCGCCGCGGTCTGTTCCTCGTTCTCGTTGTTCTCGACCAGCAGGCGCGCCACCGCCGTGCTGAGGGCCGCCTGCCGTGCCTGCAGCGACAGGCGGATCTCTTCGCGCGCGTCGGCCTCCCGGCCGGTCCTGGCCAGCGCGAACATCCGGTCGACCGCATCCCAGAATTGCGCAAGTGAGTTGCCGAGATACTGGCGCTGCTCGGGCGTCCGCCGGGCCACGGCGACCTGCTCTTCGCGCCGCAGCGCGCTGTCGAGATCGACGCGGATCCGGTCCAGTTGCGCCGCCCATGCCGTGAGTCCGTACGGCTGATCGGCGTCGAGCATGTCGCGCATCGCCAGGCCCAGCGAGTTCAAATCGTTCTGGATGCGAAGCAGCTGAAGCGAATCCTTGCGGTTGCGATCGCCCAGGTCGCGCTGCAGCTCGCGCAAGCCGTTGATCTGTCGCGTCGTGTAGAACGAATAGGTCGCGACGGCGACGCACGTGATCAGCAGTCCGAGGAGCAGGCCTGTCGTCGGCGTGCGGCCGGTCGCATCTGACACCGTCACATAGGGGAGAATAGCGCGTGGCCGTTCTCCTTTCCATTTTCGCCTCCGACATCCTGCCGATCTTCCTGATTGCGGGTATCGGTTATCTCCTCGCACGGTTTCTTGACACGAGCGTCAAAACGCTCGCACACGTCGTCTTCTACGCGCTGGTGCCGTCTCTGGTCTTCAACCTCCTCGTGACGTCGAAGATGACGGGCGGGCAGTTCGGCCGGATGGCGGCGATGGCGGTGCTCCTCACCGCGGCGATGGGCCTGCTCGGGCGCCTGGTCGCGGTCCCCCTTCGTATGAGCCGGCCGGAACTGAGCGCGTTTCTCCTGGTGGTGATGTTCTCGAACAGCGGGAACTACGGGCTGCCGGTCGTGCTTTTTGCGTTCGGGGCGGACGCGCTGTCGCACGCAACGGTCTACTTCGTAACCGGTTCGGTGATGACCTACACGGTCGGCGTTTTCCTCGCGGCCGCGGGACGACGCAGCGTCCGGAGCGCCCTCGTGGGCATCGCGAAGGTGCCGCACCTCTACGCCGTGGCGGTGGCCCTGGTCGTGATCTGGACCGGCATCAGGATCCCGCTGGCGATCATGCGGCCGGTCGGTCTCCTGAGTGAGGCGGCGCTGCCGATGATGGTCCTTGTCCTCGGCATGCAACTCGAGCGCGCCACCATTCCGGATCGTCCCGCGCTCGTCGCCGTCGCCGTCGGATTGTCGTTGATCGCGGCGCCGGTCGTCGCACTTGGTCTCGCCTCCATCCTTGGAATATCCGGCACCGCCCGTCAGGCAGGCGTCGTGCTCGCGTCGATGCCGGTCGCGGTGGTGACGACGATCCTCTCGCTGGAGTTCGACGTCGCCCCCGCCTTCGTCACGAGCACCGTCTTCGTGTCGACCTTGCTGAGCCCGCTGACGCTGACGCCGCTCATCGCGTATCTTCGCCAGTCCGGCTAGAGCGCCTGGCATTTGTACGTAGTGTCCGGCTTCAGCCGGGCCGTGAGCAGGTTCGCCTGAAGGCCTGGTGCAGCAGGTCCACTGCGAAGTCTGAAATCAACTGTAAGTGCAAGCCTTCAGGCTTGCATGGACTCCGGTCGCGGAAGCTCTTACGATCGTTCGACTGTGCAGAGGTATCGCCTATGAACGTCTTCTGGTCCGGCGTGATTTCTCTTCTGTTGCTCATCCCGCAGACACCCGACATCCATTTCGTACCGACGACGAACGACATCACGGACGCGATGCTCCGGCTGGCGAAGGTCACGGCCGACGATGTTGTCTACGACCTCGGATCCGGGGAGGGGGATATCGTGCTCAGAGCCGCGGAGAAGTTCGGCGCGCGTGGTGTCGGGGTCGAGATCGATCCCAAGCTCGTCAAGACCTCGAACGACCGCGCGCGGAAGCGCGGCCTCGCCGACAAGGTCACGTTCATCCAGGGCGATCTGTTCAAGGCGGACATCTCGAAGGCGACCGTCGTGACGCTCTACCTGTCAGGGTCGATCAATCGCCGGCTCGCCCCGAAGTTGATGGCCGAGCTGAAACCGGGCGCGCGGGTCGTTTCACATCGCTTCGATATGTACGACTGGCGCCCGGACGCCCACGTGCGTGCAGGGGGAACGGACGTCTTTTTGTGGACCATCAAATAGGGATTAGGGGTTGGGGATTAGGGATTAGTTCAGAGCCCTAATCCCTACTAATCCCCAACCCCCAGTCCCTAATCCCTACTTCTTCAGCTCCGCATACAGCTGACCCACAAACCGATCGCCGGTCGTTCCGGGCATCGGCACGCGCGCGTCGTAGGCCGATGTCGGCTTGGAAGCCACCACTTCTTCCAGTGTCTTGCCTTGCTGAACCATGGGTGCCACCTTGTCGCGAAGCGCGATGATCATGTCGCGATGGGCCACGATCCCGGCTTTGTCGGTGATTGCGCCGTGGCCGGGGACGACCTTGGTCGTCGGCTTGGCGATGTCGATCGCGGCCTGGAGGCCGTCGAGCATGCCCTTGAGTGAGCCGCCGTTGGCGCGGTCGATGTTGGGGTAGCCGACGGTGCGAAAGTAATCCCCCATCATCAACACGTCCTGTCCGGGAAAGAACACCATCGTGTCGCCGTCGGTGTGCGCGACGGGGACGGGGATGAGCTGGATCTCTTCGCCGTTCATGTGCACGGTGGTCCTGGACGTGTAGGTGATGACGGGCAGGGCGGGCGCCGGTGCGGACGGTGGTGTCGTCCCGTTCGCGGCGGGCGCCGGCTTGACGAGGCGCGCGCGCAATTCAGGCCGCGCCATGATCACGACGCCGAGCTTCCCGAGGTTCTCGTTTCCGCCCGTATGGTCGCCGTGGACGTGGGTGTTGACGAGGAACCTGATAGGGGCCGGTGAAATCTGCTTCACTGCGGCGACGATTTTCTCGGTCAGCGGCGCGAACTGACTGTCGACGAGAAAAACGCCGTCGGGTCCCACGAGCGCGCCGATGGTGCCCCCCTGCCCATCGAGCGTGTAGAAACTGGGGCCGATCTTGGTCGTCTTGATTTGCACCTGGCTCATGTCCTGTGCCGGCGCGGGGGCAGGAGCCTGTCCGCCCCGGCCTTGGGCAGCCATCGAAGCCCCGCCGAGCAGCGTTGTCGCGAGGACCGTCCATGCGAATCGGGTTGTTCGTGCCATTGTTGTCGCTCCTTGAAGTCTCCGTCCGTCGGGTCCGCCGACAGCTTAACACTGCTCGTTCCAACCGTTGACTTCTGCCTTTTTCCCTCCGACTTCGTGATAGTCTCCCGCCCGTGCGCATCCGTAAGCCGCTTTCCACCGAGATCGTGCTGGGCCTGCTGTGCCTGATGTACCTGATTACGTATGTCGACCGCGTCAACGTCGCGACGGCGGCCGGTGAAATCCGGAAAGAGCTGTCGCTGTCGGCCACGCAATGGGGGATTATTGCGTCGGCGTTCGGCTACCCGTACATCCTCTTTCAGATCTTCGGCGGGTGGGTCGGCGATCGCTTCGGCCCGCGATGGACGCTTTTCGCGTGCGGGCTGGTGTGGGCGGCCGCGACGATCCTCACGGGCCTGGCCGGCAGCTTCATGCTGCTGTTTCTCGTCCGGCTGATGCTGGGGTTCGGGGAGGGCGCGACGTTTCCCGTCGCGACGCGCGCCATGCAGGCGTGGACACCGCCCGATCGCCGGGGGTTCGCGCAGGGCATCACGCATGCGTTCGCGCGGTTCGGTAATGCGGTCACGCCGCCGATTGTCGCGTGGCTCGTGGTGACCGTCAGCTGGCGCGGATCGTTCGTGGCGCTCGGCGGGATCAGCCTCGTCTGGGTCATCGTCTGGGTGCTGTACTTCCGGAATGTCCCCGCCGAACATCCGGGCGTCACGCGCGAGGAGCTTGAACTGCTGCCCAATCATGGCGAGCCGCCGGCAGTGCGCCGCGTGGCGGTGCCGTGGAAGCGGCTCGCCGTACGCATGCTGCCGGTGACGATCGTCTACTTCTGCTACGGCTGGACGTTGTGGCTGTACATCAACTGGCTGCCGCAGTTCTTTCAGCAGGAGTACAACCTGCAGATCATGAGCTCGGCCAAGTACTCTTCGACGGTGTTCGCTGCGGGCGTGGTCGGCGATTACGTGGGCGGCGTACTCAGCGATTCGATTCTGCGGCGAACCGGCGATCTCCGGAAGGCCAGGCGCAACGTCATCGTCGCGGCGTTTCTGAGCTCCGCCGTCTTTCTCGTCCCGATCTTTCTGACGCGGGATCTGAACGTCATCGTCTTCAGCCTGGCCGGCGCGTTTTTCTGCGCCGAGCTCGTCATCGGACCGATCTGGGCGATTCCGATGGATATCGCGCCGAAGTACTCCGGCACGGCCAGCGGCTTCATGAACACCGGGTCCGCCGTCGCCGCCGTGCTGTCGCCCCTGGCATTCGGGTATCTCGCGGACCTGACCGGCAACTGGCACGTGCCGTTCATCGGATCGCTCGGGCTGCTGGTCCTCGGCGCCGGCCTCGCGTTCTTCATGCGCGTCGAAGTGCCGTTCCAGCAGGACGTGCCAGTCCCCAGTTGATCATTGTCCCGTCCAGGTCGGCTTTCGTTTCGCGAGAAACGCAGCGACTCCTTCCCGGAAATCGCTGCTCGTGTAGCACAGCGTCACCAGATCGTGATCCGCGCCAGGCGCCAGCCGGCGCTCGGCGGTGATCCGTCGGATCATTTCCTTCGTGGCAAGGAGCGTCAGCGGCGCGTTCGCCGCGATGCGCTTCGCGTATTCCTCCGTGGCACTCTCGATCGTGTCGGCGGGCTCGATCCGCGTGACGATTCCCCGCGCCCGACCCTCCGCCGCATCGATGAATCGGCCGGTGAGGAGCATGTCTTTCACGACCGCCGGTCCGAGCAGATCGACGAGGCGGCTGTAATTGGTCGCCGACAGACAGTTGCCGAGCGTCCGCGCGATCGGGATTCCGAACGTGGCGTCCGGGCTCGCGACGCGAAGGTCGCACGTCAACGCGATCGCGCATCCGCCGCCGGCGGCGACGCCGCGCACCTGCGCGATCGTGACCTTGGTCACGCGCTCGAGACGATCCAGCACCTCGTCGATCCGCCGCTCGTAGTCGAGGGCGTCGGCATCGCTCTGAAAGGCCTGAAACTGAGAGATGTCGGTGCCCGCCACGAACGCTTTCTCGCCGGCCCCCCGCAGGATCAACACGCGGACCGCCGGATCGGCGTCGGCGCGATCGCAGGCGTCGACGAGCGCCTGATACATGGCCCACGTCATCGCGTTCCGCGCCTCGGGACGATTGAAGGTCAGCGTGGCGAGCGGGCCGTTGACCGAGTACAACGCGTGGCTGGTAGACAATCGGTCCTCCTTCGGCGTACAAGTCCTAGTCTTCGGTCCTTGGTCCTTAGTCCTTGGTCCCCGGTGCCTGGTTCGTCCTCGGTCCTTGGGCTGTCCTTGGGCTCCGGCTCATTCTTGGCGCCTTGTCGGTCCTTCGTCCTTGAGCCTGGGAACGGACGTGGATGGACTCGGTCCGATCCGAGGAACAGGGACGGACCAGGAACCAAGGGCGAACCAGGAACCAAGGACCATGGACCAAGGACTATCTTCTCATCGAGCCTTGAGCGGCGTTCGTGTTCTGGACGTGACCCAGTTCATGGCGGGGCCGTTCTGCAGCGTGATCCTCGCCGATCTTGGCGCGGACGTGATCAAGATCGAGCCTCCGGGCGGCGAGTCGACGCGCAAGATGGTCGGCGCCGTCGGATCGGAGAGCCCGGCATTCAACGCGGTCAATCGCGGCAAGCGGAGCGTGGTGTTGAATCTGAAGCTCCCGGCGGGCCGCGACGCGTTTCTCCGGATGGCGCGCTCCGTCGACATCGTCATCGAGAACAATCGTCCGGGAGTGATGCGCAAGCTCGGGCTGGATTACGAAACGCTGTCGGCGACCAATCCGCGCCTGATCTACGCGTCGATCTCGGGGTACGGCCATACCGGTCCGGACCGCGCCAAGGGCGGCTTCGATCTGATCGCGCAGGGTGTCGCCGGCATCATGTCCGTCACCGGTGAGCCTGGCCGCCCGCCGGTGAAAGCCGGAATCCCGCTCACCGATCTCGGCGCGGGGCTCTTCGCGGTCACCGGGATTCTCGCGGCGCTGCACCATCGAGACCGCACCGGGCGCGGCCAGCGGATCGAAACGTCGCTCGTGGAGGCCGGTGTGGCGCTGTCGGTGTGGGAGGCGACGGAGTACTTCTCCGGGATGGGTGTGCCGCAGCCGAAAGGGTCGGCGCACCGGATGAACGCGCCGTATCAGGCGTTTCATTGCGCGGACGGATACATCACGATCGGTGCTAACACCGATCGGCTGTTCCGGCGGCTTTGCGAGTTGCTCGAGCATCCCGAATGGGCCGACGTGGCCGGGTTCGCGAACAACGAGAGCCGCGTCCGCAACGATCAGACGCTCGCGGCACTGATTGAAGGCGTGATGTCGCAGCAGCCCCGGGCGCACTGGCTGGCGAAGCTCGAGGCGAGCGATATTCCGTGCGGCCCGATCAACGACTACGCGCAGGTCTTTGCCGATCCGCAGATCACCGCGCGCGACATGGTCCTCGAAACCGAGCACCCGGTGCTTGGCCGCCTCCGCACGCTGGGCTCGCCGATCAAGATGAGCGAGACGCCCGCGGATCCCTCCCGTCGCGGACCGCTCCTCGGAGAGCACACCGGAGAGGTGCTGAAGGAATTCGGTTTCACCGAATCAGAGATCGCCGCGATTCGTACGGAACCGCGGGCATGAGCACGGAGAGTTCGTACGACGTAGAGTTCGCGCGTAGTGTCCGGCTTCCGCCTTCGCTGAAGCTGCCGCCCTTCGCAAATGCTTCGGCGGACCGCCGTAGCTTTGTCTGAGGCTGGTCGGCGCACCACCACAGCCCTGGCGGGGGCTGGTCAGCCGGATCGTGTCATGCCGGCTAGGTCCGAACCAATCACCAGGCGGACGGTTGCCTCGCCGAGCTGGATTTCATCTCCCGATTGCACGAGGACGCCGCGAGGATCGCGTTTGGGTATGTCGATCGTCTCGCCGCGGCGCACGACGAGGGTGCCGTGCACACTCCCATCGTCGAGAAGCTGGTATTTGCGCCGAATCGGGTCGAATTTGAGCCGCGCGTGCGCCCGGCTCACGGTGGCGTTGGCGTCCTCGAACGCCACATGATTCCGGCGGCCGCGCCCCGCGGATTCCCGCACTTCGGGCGTGCGGCCCATCAGGATCGTCAACTCCCGGAACGTGTACGCCTTCCGGGTGGCCGTGCCTTTGAGCACGATGACGCGCACCCACGGCACCGGTGAAGAAGAAGAAGTCGACGAGTTTTCCTTCGCGGGCCGCTGGCAGTCGACTGAAAAGTGTTGTCCATCCGCCCAGTCCGATGGGGCCTTCTTCAGGAACGACACGCTGACCTCGAGCGCTGGTGGAGCTTCGCAGCGGATCTCCTGCAGCCTCTCGCGCATTTTCGCGTCGAGATCCCCGAATATCAGTTCGAGCGACGATCGGTCGGCGGGAGTTCGGGCGAGAACGCGCACGACGATGCGGTTCGACGGAAGCGCCCGCTGCCCGCGACCGACCGGCTCGACGCGTGATTCAATGGCGTCGACAACGGCCGCACGGATCTCCAGCGGTTTGGCGTCCGGTCCGAGCGGCCGGTCCAGAAAATTCCTGACCGTGTTGAATCGTCGCTTGATGTCAGAGAGTCGCATCGCCGCGTTCTACAGTCGTTTTCACCTGCGCCTATTACGTAGTGTCCGGCTGGTCGGCGGACCGCCGTAGCCTTGGCGGAGGCTGGTCAGCCGGACCGTGACGGGTCCGCCTGAAGGCGGACACTACGTGCCTGGGAAAATTGCTCCAGCATTCCGTCATCTGATCAACCCGAGGTCGCGCGCGGCAGTGACCAGATCGCCGGCGACCGGCGCGGCCGCTCGCGCCCCGTAACCGGCGTTTTCGATGACCACGGCGAACGCGATTCGATGGTTCGCTGCACCCCCGTACGGCGCGAAGCCCGCAAACCACGAATGGGCCTTGTCGTCGGCGACCTCGGCGGTCCCGGTCTTGCCGGCGATGGGCGTGGGGTTCGTGGCCAGCACACGCCCCGTTCCGGAGGTGACGACCTCCCGCATGTATCGCGACAACAGCGCAGCGTCGGCCGGCGTCAGCAGTTGAGGGTCTTCCATCGGCACGGGGCTGGCGCCCGCCAGCCAGCGGGCCTGCGGCACGCGCCCTTGTCGGCCGATGGCGGCCGCCACTCGAGCCATCTTCACCGGCGAGACGACGACTTGCCCCTGCCCGTACCCGGACTGCGACAGCGTGCGTCGCAACCCGGCAGGGGTCGGCGGCTGACACAGATCGATCTGGAACATCGAGGCGGCGTCCAGCAATGGCTGCGGACCGAGTCGCAGCGCGAGTTGCGCGAAATACGCATTGCACGACACCACAAGCCCGCGGTGGAGGTCCACCGTCCCGTGCGGCGACAGGTCCATCGGATCGTCGCGAACCGGTCGCGTCGATCCCTTCACGTAGTTGCCGACACGTCCGTCCGGCAATCGGATGCAGGCAAACGTCTCGGTCTGGCTGTCACGGCTGGACCGCAACGCCGCCGCCGCCACCAGCAGCTTGAACGTCGATCCCGGCGGGTACAACCCGTAACGGGGACGATCGAGCAGACGATCCGCCAACCCACTCCCGCTCGCCACAGCGCTGCGTTGCTGCAGGTCTGCCGGCTCTGGCCAGGGATAGCTGACCGATGCGAGCACGTCACCCGTCTCGACGTCGAGGATCACTGCAGCTCCGCGCTCGTAGCCTCCTGACTCGATCCCGCGGCGCAACGCGGCCGCCGCGCGGACTTGGAGGCGCGCGTCGATGGCACTGTGGACGTTTCGATCCCGGGTCAGGAGCGCCTGCACGGACGGATCGTCTGGCTGATATCGGTGTTTGAGCAACGGCAGGAGATCGCGGTAGTCACGCTTGATCGTTCGCTCGAGCGCGCCCGTGCGCCGGTTGCGGATCTCTACGATCTGCGCGCGATCGTCGAAGCCTTTGAGCTCGGCGTCGCTGTCGCGCTCGAGAAACGAGGAATTTCGTGCCGCCCAGTTGATCTGATTCGTCGAGTCGCCGACGACGTGAAACGCGAGGCCGCCAAGCGGATAACAGCGCGAGCCATCGACCGCGCACGGTTCAGGCGGATGGACGCCGGCAGCCTGATAACGTGCCGCTGCGCCTTGCGCCTCGCCGGCGAGGCTTGTCGCGAGAGGAAGGCCATTTCGATCGTAGATGGTTCCGCGCGTCAACAGGTGAGCGGCGGCGATGAGCCGCGGGTTGTACTGGAAGCGGAAGGCGCCGTCGGCCTGTTCGGTGAGGCTGGACGCCGTCGCGACCGAGTCGGCGTTGACCACCTGGACCCAGGCGACACGACACGCGATTCCGGCCGCGGCCATCGCCAGAGCGCCGCCAAGGATGCGAAATGGGATCGACAAGTGTGCGCGAGCCCGGCCGGCACGACGAGCCACGCTGAGGACGATCCCGACCGCCACACAATTGGCCAGCATCGACGAACGCCCGTAACTCAAGAACGGAGTCACGACACCAGAGAGCGGCAGGATACCGAGCAGGCCGCTCGCGATCACGAAGGCCTGAACCACCAGCGCCAGCGTGACACCGACGGCCAGGAACGCCGTGTAATCTCCCGGTGCCTTCATGGCGACACGAAGGCACCGCCAGCACAGAAGGCCGTAGAGCGCGACCACCACCAGTAGGCCGATGAATCCGAGCTCTTCTCCGACGGCCGCGAGGACGAAGTCCGTGTGGCCGGCCGGAATCAATTGCGGATC
>Ga0068858_100002245_pt1 | contig 19525 bp, 15 predicted proteins | sample KBSSwiS12_FD_66589 | JGI IMG/M metagenome (GOLD analysis project Ga0068858, IMG submission 66589) | Switchgrass rhizosphere microbial communities from Kellogg Biological Station, Michigan, USA - KBS Switchgrass S1-2 | ecosystem: Host-associated > Plants > Roots > Rhizosphere > Soil ...
ATCGCCGCCGCATCGCGCGCGTACTGGGCGGCGGTGTACTCGTCGGTCGGATCGGCGATGTCAATCAGGTGGTGCGGAATGCCGCGCTGCCCGGCCACCGGCAGTTTGTCGGTCCCGATGTCGAAGCCTCGATAGACAGCCGTCGAGTCACAGTTGATGATCTCGCCGCGATGGCGTTCCGCGAGCGCGAGCGCCAGTGCGCTCTTACCGGTGGCGGTCGGTCCGAGGATGGCGACGAAAAAGTTCAAAGTTCAAAGTTTGAAGTTCAAAGTGAAGTTCAAAGTTCGAAATGAAGTTCGAAAGTTCAAAGTGAAGGGACAAACGTGCCGAAGCTTGAAGGTCAGCGAAGGTGAACCACGACATAAGCAACGAACACGAAGAGCAGGACCAGCAGACCGAGCTGCTGCGAGCGCGTCATCAATGAACCACGAAGCACACAAAGGTCACGAAGACTCTTTGTGACCTTTGTGGCCTTTGTGGTTCCAACGTGGTTCACCGAGGCGGCGTCTCGTTGTAGAAGAATGTGACCGTGAAAAATGCAGCGTCGGTCGGGTATTCCGGCGGCAACGGTTCGGTCGGAGTCGACGCCCTCAGCGAACCGAACGCCGCGGTGTTGAACGCATCGATCGGGCACGGGCCGACGACTGAAAGCTCGGTGATCGACCCGTCCTTGTGAACGTTGAAGGTCACCACGACGTGGCCCTTGTACATCATCGCGGAATACGGAATCATCGGCAGCCAGTTCCGCTTGACCTGCGCGATGAACCGGCGGACCCACGGTCCGAATTCAACGCCCTTCGTGTCGAACTGAATCTCGGGACCGAACTGTCCGCCGTTGCCTTGTGGATTGTCGAACGTGTCGCGCTGCACGTAGCGCTGCAGGTTGCGCAACGCGTCCCCGAGACCGCCGCCTGGCGTCGACGCGCGGCCGTTGGCGCCGTTCTGAGTGAGCGGCGGCCGCGGTGCGGTGGGGAATTGCAGGGCCGACTGCGACTCCGGTACGGGCGGTAATCCGTTCTGGCGGTCGTCGCTCGGCTTCCCTTCCGCGGGATCGGGTCGAGGCCCCTGCCCACGCGCCGCCTGCTGCTCCAGGCTTTCGACACGCTCAGGCGAGTTGCCGCGCGAGAACGGCAACGGGTCCGTCGGCTTGGGTGCGCGCTCCGGCGCGCGCGCAAGTCGATCCTTGTCCGACGCCTCGCCACGGTCGGGCGGCTTCGGCGCGGTCATATCGAGCCTCGGCTGCACGAACACGAAGCGCGGCGACTGCGTCGGCGGCGAAACAGGCATCACAATCGGGCGAGCCGCGTCGACGGGAAACACCCGCGGCCAGAGGAACAGCATGATTGCCACGAGCAGATGGACATTGAGCGTCAGCAGGATGACGCCGAGCCATGACACGGCGTGTTCGATCCGCTGAATGTCCGGCCGATAATCGTCGAAATCGAGATACATCAGGAGGTTAGAGTCAGTATAACAGCTAGGGCTTGGGGATTAGGGATTGGCGGGGATTGGTCGACCACGAAAGGCCAAGTAGGGATTCGTAAAGACTCAGCAAAGGAACAGCCATCCTTGCCGACCATGGTCAACTAATCCCCAATCCCCAACCCCTAATCCCTTCTACCTGTATACAGAAAGACGATGCCGAGGGTCAGCGGGACGGCCCTGATGTCCGTGAACCCGCTATGTCGCAGGATTTTCACAAAATCGTCGGGCGTCGAAAACGCACCCACTGACGCTGGGAGGTACTCGTACGCGGCGTGATGACGCGAGATCAGCTTGCCGATCCGCGGCAGGACATGGCGGAAGTAGACCAGATATGCCGCTCGCACGACAGGAATGGTCGGGATCGCGAATTCCAGGATTGCGACCCGGCCGCCAGGCGCGAGGATCCGGTGCATGTCGCGGCACGCCACCTCAGGTTGCTCGACATTTCGAATACCGAACGCAATCGTCACGGCGTCCACCGACCGATCGGCCACCGGAATCCGCATCGCATCGCCGCGCACGAGCACGACCGATGTACCAAGCGCGGCGCGCCGCACCTTCGCATGGCCCACGCGGAGCATTTCGTGCGAAAAGTCGACGCCGACGACCAACGCCGCCGGAGGCGACGCCACGCGGGCGGCGATCGCGAGGTCCGCGGTGCCTGTGCACAGGTCGAGGACTCGCTCCGTGCCGGTCAGCGCCAGGGATGCGATCGCCCGGCGTCGCCACGTGTAGTCGATCCCTGCGCTCAGGACGTGGTTGAGGACGTCGTAGCGGCCCGCGATCGCATCGAACATACCTTCGATGCGGTCGGGGCTCTTGGAAACGAACGGATCACTCAATAGTCGGTCCCTGGTTCTTGGGCCTTGGTCCTTGGTCCGTCCTGGTTCTTGGTCCGTCCTTGGTCCTGGACCAAGGACTAAGGACTAAGGACCGTTCCGCACCCGCCCCGTCCACTGTGCGTACAAGTCGTGATCGAAGCCGAGCGCGGCGAGAATCTTTCCCGCCATGAAATCGGCGAGATCGTCGAGCGTCTTGGGCAGCTGGTAAAACGCCGGCATCGCGGGAAGGATCTGGGCACCGGCTTCCGCGCAGAGCACCATGTTTTTCAGCTGCGGCAGGCTCATCGGCGTTTCGCGCGGCACGATGACCAGCCGGCGCCGCTCCTTCAGCATTACGTCGGCGGCGCGCTCGACGAGGCTGCGTGACAGACCGTGCGCGACGCCGGCCAGTGTCTTCATGGAACACGGCACGATCGCCATCCCGCTGCACCGATGGCTGCCGCTGGCAATCGTCGCGCCGAGATCCCGATTGCTGTGGATCGTCATCGAGCCGGCAGCCACCCCGTCACCGTATTTCGCCGACAGAAACGGCGTGAGGTTTTCGATCGTCGCCGCCTCTCCGAGCTCGTCGCGCAGCAGCCGCCGTCCGTAGTCCGAGACGACCAGTTCGACATGGACGCCGCGCTCCAGCAGCGCCGCGATCGTCCGGGTCGCGTAGACGGCGCCGCTTGCGCCGGTGATCGCGATGGCGATGGAATCATCCGGCATAGATCGACACCGCGAGCACGACGAGATAGAGAATGCCGACGTAGCCGTTCAAATCGAACGCGCGTTTGACCTGCGACAGATCGTCGGCGCGGACGAGCGACTGCTCGTAGACGAGCATCACCCCGACGAGGATCACCCCCAGGTCGTAGATGCGCGGGAGCGGAGTCACCCAGGAGAGTGCGAGCAGAGACACGAACGCCACGACGTGCATCACGCGCGAAATCACCAGCGACGCCGGCACCCCGAAGCGGACCGGAATCGACCGCAGACCGTGGGCGCGATCGAAGTCGAGGTCCTGGCAGGCGTAGAGGACGTCGAATCCCCCGACCCACGAGCCGATGGCCAGGGCGAGCACCCAGGGCTCCGCTCCGCCGCGGCCGCCGACCGCCAGCCACCCGCCGACCGGGGCCACCGCCATTGCCAGACCCAGGAACAGTTGCGTCCAGGTGGTGAAGCGCTTGGCCAGCGAATACCAGAAGACGATGGCGAGCGCGACGGGTGAAAGGACGAAACAGAGCGTGTTCAGACGCCACGCGGCAAAGACGAATGCGATCGACGCGACGCTCACGAAAATCGCCGCCTCCCGCATCGTCATCGCCGCGCGCGGCAGCTCGCGGTTGGCGGTGCGCGGATTCATCGCGTCGATCCTCGCGTCGACCAGCCGGTTGAACCCCATGGCTGCGCTTCGAGCCGCCACCATCGCCACCAGAATCCAGCCAATCGACGACCCCGTGATCGCCACGTGCCGCGCCGCCAGCAGCGCGCCGGCGAGCGCAAACGGCAGCGCGAACACCGAATGGCTGAAACGGACGAAGCGGAGATAAGTAGCGACGCGTGTGAACATTGCTGACTGCTCGACCCGTGGCCTGTCGCATTCGCTGGGAACGTCTGCCACGAAGACACGAAAACACCAGGAAGAATCTATGTTTTCGGGCCGTTCTCCTCGATCCAGCGTATCTGTCCCGGATCGATTCCGGACACCAGGTATTCTTCCACATCGACCACGCCCGGGGGGACGGCGACGGCAATGAGACGCGACCGTTTCCCCGCCGCGATCGTGCCGTAGTCGACGTCCAGACCGAGAGCGCTCGCGCCTGCCTTCGTCGCACTCTCGATCAGCATTGCCGCGGGCACGGCCGGGGCGAGCGCGCGCATCGCAGCCAGCTCCGAAAAAAGATTCAGGTCCGGGGTGCTCGCGAGGCTGTCGGTGCCGACGGCGACGGCGACGCCCGACCGGTAGAACTGTTCGATCGGCGGCGTCCCCGCGCCGGTGAACGCGTTGCTCCTCGGACACGTCACCAGCGTCGCCTGATGTGCCGCAAGGCGCGCGAGATCCGCCCTGGTCATTTGCACCCCGTGCACGGCAATGAGGCGGCGGCCGAGAAACCCCTGGTCGTCGAGGTACTGCACTGGACTGCAGCCCGGCACCACCCAGGAGGAGTTCCAGACACCGAAGTCTTCGAGCAGCCGTCGCCACGGTCCTTCGCCGGTCCGGATGAACTCGACCTCCTCGACGGATTCTGAGAGATGCACGCTACAGCGTGGAAGGCCATCCTGGTCGATTCCCTCCGCGATCGCACGCAACACTGCAGGGGCGACGGAGTAGGGTGCGTGGGCGGCCAGGCTCGCGCGGTGACTGGCGGTCGCGTTCAGATTCACGCCTCGGATCATCTCTCGAGCACCGGCCACGAACGCGTGAGGATCCTCCGGGTTGAACCCGATCATCTCGTAAAACACCATCGCCGCGAGCGCGCTCTGGCGCAACTGGTGAAACGTGACCAATGAATTGCTGATATCGCCGACGACGGCGGTCCCACAGCGAATGGCCTCGTCGATACCGTTCGCGACCCCCTCGAGAATCTCCGGAGCGTCGGGATCCGGGTGGGCACGTCTCGCCGCCATCACCGCACGGACCCATGAGACAAACGACGCGTCGCGCGGCACGCGACCGCGCAGGTAGGACAGTTCGAGATGCGTGTGCGCGTTGACGAGACCTGGAAGGATCGCCACCCTTCCCAGGTCGACGTCTCGTGCGTCCTCAACGTCCTCACCGGGGCGGTCGGCGCCGCCGTACGACACGATCCGGCCGCCGTCGATCGCGACCCAGCCGTCGCGGATCGGCGGTTCAGTAACTGGCAGAAGCCAAGAGGCGCGGCAGCGGATCAATGGGGAACGACGCGAAGCTGTTTGCCGGGACGGCTGCGTGCGGGATAGTTCACGAGCTCTTCCGGCACGCGCACGTCGCCGTCAGCCCGCGCCGTGGCGAGTTCCAGCATCCGCGGCACTTCGCGCTCACGGAAGATCGGGTCGCCGAGGATCTGGTAGTGCATGTCGCGACGCTTGGCGACGAACCCTGCGTCTTCGATGTTGCGCACGATCTCGGCCTCGTCCATGCAGTAGCTGGCGCCTGCTGCGCGAACGACGTTCTCTTCGATCATGACACTTCCCATGTCGTTGGCGCCGTACGCCAGGCTGAGCTGCCCGACCTTCCCACCCTGGGTGACCCACGACGCCTGCAGGTTGTCGAAGTTGTCGAGGACGATACGCGACAGCGCCAGCGTACGCAGGTAATCGATGCCGGTCGCTTCCGTACCGGACAGCTCGGTGTGGTCGGGCTGATAGCTCCAGGTGATGAAAGCGGTGAACCCACCGGTGTCGTCCTGCAGCGCTCGAAGCCGCAACAGGTGCTCGAGCCGTTCCTCGTCGGTCTCCACCGTCCCGTACATCATCGTCGCCGTCGTGCGCAGTCCGGCGCGATGCGCCTGCCTCATGACGTCGAGCCACTCGTCCGCGGTGGCCTTGCCGTAGCAGTGGAGCAGCTTGCGGACGCGGTCGACCAGGATCTCGGCGCCGCCACCGGGCACGCTGTCGAGACCCGCCGCGATCAGCCGTTCGATCACCGCGGGAACGGGAAGCTGAGACAGCCGTGACAAATGGATGATCTCCGGCGGCGACAGCGCGTGAAGCTTGAAGCGCGGGTAGCGTTCTTTGATCGCGCGAAACAGATCTTCGTACCACGTCAGCGGGAGGTCCGGATTGTGTCCGCCTTGCAGCAGCAGTTGGACCCCGCCGACCGCGACCGTTTCATCGATCTTCTGAAACAGCTCGTCGAAGCCGAGGACGTAGCCCTCGGGCGATCCCACAGGACGATAAAACGCGCAGAAGTTACATTTCGCCACGCAGACGTTCGTGTAGTTGACGTTGCGATCGATGATGTAGGTGACGACGCGCTCGGGATGCTTGCGCTGACGAATGCCGTCCGCAAGGCTGGCAAGAAGCGGCGTGGGCGCCCCACGGTACAGCGCCAGCGCCTCACCGGCGTCGACCCGTGCGCCGGCTCGAACCCTGTCCGCGATCTGGTCAATCGTCATCAGAAAAACCGCAAGGGCCCCGGCGCAGGGACCAGACCCAGCTCTGCCGCGTACTGATAGAACGTTTCGAGGCCGGCGCGCTCCGGCTCGCCGAGGTAGTACTTGATATTATCCCGCAGGTAGTGCGCGCCCATCGAGCGCTGCGCGGGGTCGTCCAGATAATCGCTGGCCACAGCTTCGGGGTCAGCGACACCGGCGTCACGGGCCGCCTGAAGCGCCCGCACGTCGTCCGGCGTCAGGGCCCCCGGCCGTCCCGCCCAGAACGCATAGACGAACGGCAGGCCGGTCGTCTTCGTCCACGTCTCGCCCAGGTCTATCTTTTCGACTGATTCGAAGGTACGGTCCGCCGCCCTGTTGGGTCCGCCCGGCGTGTCGGCCGTTGCGTATGCCACGGCCGGCTTTATCCGAAGCCTCCGATGATCGAGGAACAACGCCGCGTCGCCGATGAGCAGCGCGGCATCGCACCGTTCGAGCATCGCCGGCAGATCGGGACCGGCCGGCTCGAAGGCCGGATCGATGTGCCACGCGCGGGCACAGAGCACGCGGGTGAGCGCCACCGATGTCCGCGAGCTCGTATCGAGCGCAATCGAGCGCACCTCGGATATCGGCCGGCTCGAGTACAACGCAACGGAGGCGACGGCCCCGAACGACGCGATAGCGACGTCCGGAACGATGCGGTACCCGCCAGGGCCTCCCGAGCCGCGCAAGTATTCGATGGACGGGACCAGACCGAGGTCGGTCGAGCCCTCGTGCAGCAACGCGGCGCACCGAGCCGGCAGGTCCAGCCGCACGTCGAAACGCGGCTGGCGATCCAGACCGACCACACAGGGACGCGCGTTCAGGTAGCTGACCGCGCCCACACGGACCCGCGTCATCTTACGTCGCGTCCACCTTCCCGCGCCGCTCCGCTTCGGCGAGGCTCGCCGCAGCGTCTGACGCAGAGGCGGCAGCCGGACCTTCGCCTGTCCGCACGCGCGGTCCGCCTTCAGGCGGACCATCGATCATCTCGAACCGCCCGTTGCGCTCGACCGGCTCATGACCGGCCGCCCGGATATTCCGGCGAATCTCAGCAAGCGGCGTCCGGCGGCGGCCTTCACCGGCGTCCTCGTCCGGCGAAACGCCGTCGACGTCGTCCGCGCCGACCGTGAGCGCAACCTGCGCGAGCTTCGGACCGTACAGCGACCAGTCGACCTGAATCGACGCGACGTTGTCGACGATCAGCCGTGCCAGTGCGATGCGCTTCACATCGTCGTACCCGGTGGTCGGCAAGGCGGGGTTCACCTTGCGCGGCAGGGGCGCAAAGGCATGGATGACCGCGACCCGCCGCTGCAGCTCCTTGACGCGCTTGTAGAAGGATGGCATGTCCGACGAGGGCAGTTGGTCGACGCTGAGACGCGCTAACGAGAGCCCGGCGATGTTCACTTCTTCGATCGAGCGCCGCGCGTCCTGCAGGGTATCTATCGCGGCGTCCGCGACAAGCTCGAGTCCCGCCGCACGGAAATCCTCGAGCAGCGACCGGAGCGTCGCACCTTCCGCCGCCGACGCGCGTTCGAGGTCCGCCAGCGAAAACCCCGACACCGGAACGCCGCGCGCCTGGGCGACGATCGCGCGAATCCGTTCGATCGCGGATTGCCGATCGCCCGGTGTGCCGACAATGCGGATTTCACCCGCCGACGAAGACCAGGAGGCTGTGACGCCGGCGAGAGGCACGATCGCGACGCGAACAAAAGTCGTCCTGGCGCCGTGCAGTCGCCGGCGGAGCTCGTCGGCCATCACGCCGAGATCGATGATGTTGTGGCTGACGGCGAGCGAAGCGATCTCTTGATCGGTGAGCGTCGAAGGCGTCACGACCGGACGATCTTATCAAAGGCCCGCCGAGCCTACTGAATCTTGATCAGTTCGACATCGAACACGAGCATGCCTTTCGGCTCCCGCTGACCCTTGTAGGCAAGTGGTTCGGGTATCCACAACCGCCGCTTCTCGCCGACCACCATCAACTGCAAGCCTTCGGTCCAGCCGGCGATGACGCGATCCAGCGGGAATGTCGTCGGCTCGCCGCGCGCGACCGAGCTGTCGAACATTTTGCCGTCGGTGGTCCATCCGGTGTAATGGACGGTGACGTTATCGGTTTTCCTCGGATGGGTCTTCCCCGTGCCCGGCGTGATGACCTTGGATACGAGACCCGACGGCGTTTTCGCGGCGCCCGCGGGAGGCGCAGCGACGTCCGCCGGCGGAGGAATCACCTTCAACGTCCTCGTCTGACCGAACGCGACTGCAGCCGTGAGCACGAACGCCAGTGTAGCGATGATACGCATCAAGAATGTTCCTTTCGAAACGTCATTCTACCGCGTGATCCACGATCGGAGCGCCAGCGACCTGCGCCGGTCATCGTTTGACCCGATTCCAGACCTCGGCCGCCTTGCGACCGGCGTCCTGCGTCGTTCGAATCCGTGACGGCCAGGTCCGCGTGTAGCCTTCCGAGGCCCACTTTCGCGTCGCATCGATGCCCATCTTCCCGCCGTACGCCGGCAAATCGGCCGCATCGTCCAGATCGTCCACCGGCCCGCGCGTCATCTGCACGTCGCGCATCGGGTCCATGTGCGTGCCGACGATCCACGCCACCTCGCCGACGTCATGGACGTCGACGTCCTTGTCGACGACGACGATGGTCTTGGAGAACATCAACTGACCGAGTCCCCAGCACGCGTTCATGATCTTGCGCGCGTGACCAGGGTAGCGCTTGTCGATGGAGATGATGACCAGGTTGTGGAAGATCCCCTCCGCCGGGAAGTGCATGTCGACGATCTCTGGAACTGTTTTCTGAATCATCGGCAGGAAGATCCGCTCGCTGGCAAGACCGAGGTAGTAGTCCTCCATCGGCGGGATGCCGACGATCGTCGTCAGATACGTCGGACGTTTGCGGCGCGTGACGCACGTCAGGTGGAACACCGGATAGTCGTCGGGCTGTGAGTAGAAGCCGGTATGGTCCCCGAACGGCCCCTCGCGGCGACGTTCGCCGGGATCGACGTAGCCCTCGAGCACGATGTGCGCGCTCGCGGGCACTTCGAGGTCGACAGTCACGCACTTGACCAGCTCGATGCGCCGGCGGGACAGGAACCCGCCGAGGAGCAGCTCGTCCAGCCCTTCGGGCATCGGCGCCGTGGCACAGTAGGTCAGCACCGGCTCGGGACTGAGCGCGACGGCGACTTCGAGCCTGCGGCCGAGACGTTCGGCCACGCGGTGGTGCTGGGCCCCGCCTTTGTGGCGCTGCCAGTGCATCCCCGTCGTCCGGCCATCAAACAATTGCATCCGGTAGGTACCGATGTTCCGCACGCCGGTCTCCGGATCCTTGGTGAACACCAGCGGCAGCGTGATGTAGCGGCCGCCGTCCTCCGGCCAGCAGGTCAGGATGGGCAGGTCGTCCAGCGTGCCGTCGCGGCGGACGATCTCCTGGCACGGCGCGTCTTTGACCGTCTTCGGCATCAGATCGGTCAGCCGGCTGACCATCGGCAGCATCTTCAAGGCTCCGAGCAAGCCGTGGGGCATCTGGGGCGTCATCAAGGCGTCGATTTCCTTCCCCAGGTCGTCCAGATGCTTCACGCCAAGCGCGAGGCACATGCGCTCAACGGAGCCGAACACGTTGGTGGCGACGGGCATGTCGAAGCCGGCCGGTTTCTCGAACAGCAGCGCAGGTCCGCCGTCCAGCGACTTGCAGGCGCGGTCGGTCACGGCGGCGATCTCGAGGGCCGGGCTCACCGGCTCGCCGATGCGCGCGAGCAGATGCCGTTTGTCGAGGTCCGCGAGAAAGTCGTTCAAGTCTGCGTACATAAGGAGGTCTTGAGCCGCGAGGCACGACGAAGCGCTAAACGATCTTCGTGTCTTCGTGTCTTCGTGGCTGCATTTGCGCCGTGATCTTATCCGTTATCTGCTGCGCCAACGCCAGCGCGCGGCGGCCCTCTTCGCCTGCCACCGCGGGCGCGCGGCGGGAGATGACGGCGTCGACGAAATCAGCGAGTTCGCGCCTGAGCGGCTCTTCGTTGGTCACGTCGACATCGCCCCCCTGGATCGAAGGCGATGCGGCGTCGTTCCGGACCAGCCGCCAGACCTCCACTTTCTGGGCCGCATAATCGATCGACAGATAGGCGGCCGGCTGAAAGAAGCGGATCTTGCGCACGCGGTCGCGGCTGATCCGGCTGGCCGTCAGGTTCACGATGCAGCCGTTGGCGAAGCGCAGACGCGCGTTGGCGATATCGACGCGTCCGGTCAGGACCGGCACCCCGACGGCGTCAATCGATTCGACCTCTGACTTCACGAGCGACAGCACGACGTCGAGATCGTGAATCATCAGGTCGAACACGACGTCGATGTCGAGGCTGCGCTCGGGAAAGGTGCCCAGCCGGTGGACTTCGATAAAGCGAGGATCGGTCAGCAGCGGACGCGCCGTGGCGACTGCCGGATTGAACCGCTCGGTGTGTCCGACGGCGAGTGCCAGGCCGGCGTTTCGGGCGGCGGCAATCATCGCGTCGGCTTCGTCGAGCGACCTGGCCATCGGCTTCTCCACGAGCACCGGCAGGGCGGCGGACAGGCACGCGACGGCGATCTCGCAGTGCCTCTCGGTCGGCACGGCGATCGTGACGGCGTCAACATGTCCGAGGACCTCGCGAAAATCCGTCAGTGGACGCGTGCCATGGGAGGCGGCAATCTCCTCGGCCCGCCGCCGGTTGGTGTCGACCACGGCCGTCAGCTCGACGCCGGGAAGCGTCGACAGAATCCGCGCGTGATGGCGGCCCAGATATCCGACGCCAATGACCGCAACGCGGAGATTCATAACGTTGGTCACGAAAGCACGAGGACACGAAAACGAGGGATCTTATCTTGTACGTGTTTTCCTGTCTTCGTGGCCCAAAGCGCAGGGGCGGTTCGCGAACCGCCCCTACGGACCGACACGCCGCCCCACGATGACGATGCCGGCCTCGTTGGCGGCGTTGATGATGGCGTCGCCGTCAATCATCAGTGTCTTCCCGGCGTCGACCGACAGCGCGTCGGCGGCAGCGTCGCGCATCGCGGCAATCGTCGACACGCCGATGACGGGCACATCGAACCGCATGTCCTGATTCGGCTTCGCCACCTTCACGATCCTGACGCCGGCGCCGGCAAGCTGGCCCGCGCGGCTGATCACCTGATCGGTGCCTTCCATCGCTTCGACCGCCACGACAGCCGCCGATTTCACCGCAATGGTCTGACCGATGTCGAGCCCGGCGATCGTATCGGCGATGCGCGCTCCGAAATCGAGATCCGCGCGCTGCTCGTCGGTGGGGGCCCGGGCGGTCAGCACGCCGTCGCCGGCCAGAAGCGGCGCCAGCAACGCGGTGGAATCGAGCAACTCGATCCCGTTCGTGCGCAGGACGTCGGCAACGCCGGAGATGATCGCGTCGGTATTGCGGGACTTCAACCGCATCAGCACGCCGGCAAGCGTCAGGTCCGGCACGATGTCGGCGAAGAGCTTCGTATGCTTGACCTGCCCGGCCATCACCGCCTGCGTCACGCCGGCGCTCTTCAGCAGGCTGATGCACTTGCCGAGCTGGCCGAGCGATACCCAGTGCAACGGTGCCACCGGCGGCCTCGCCGACAGCTCCGCGAGCTCGGGAAACGCCTCTTCCTTGAGGGCGATCACGGTAACGTCATGTCCCGCGCCACGGGCGGCGTCGAGCACGAGAAAAGGGAACCGGCCGTTGCCCGCAATCAGACCTAGCCGCATGCTGATATCTGATCCCTGGGCCCTGATCCTTGGGCAGTCCGTGGTCGTTGGCGGCCCTTGGTCCTTGGTCCTTCGAGCACCGTGCTGCGACGCCAAGACCGGGGACCAGGGACCAGCGACGGACCAGGGACGAAGGACCAGGGACGAGGAACTGTCATGAAAAGACTATTCGTCGGCGAGCACTTCTTCCGCTTTCCGCGTGGCACGCCGCAAGATCACGCCGCGCTGAGAGGTGCGGATGAATTCCAGCAGGTACTGCACTTCGGCGCAGGCGAGCGAGCGGTCCTGCTGAATCTGCTTGAGCGCGCGCGTCGTGTTCAGCTTCGACTGCAGCAGATAACGGAATGACCGCTTCAGCTTCTCGACGACGTCCGGCGGAAAGCCGCGGCGCACGAGCCCGATCGTGTTGGTGCCGAAGATTCGCGCCGGCCGGCTCCCGACCGTCCGCGCGTACGGCAAGGCATCTTTCGTGATCACCGAGTAACCGCCGATGAAGCCGTGCTGCCCGACGCGGCAGAACTGATGGACGGCCGATCCGGCGCTGATGTTGGCGAAGTCCTCGACCGCCACGTGCCCGCCGAGCGTCGCGTGCGGTCCGAAGATCGTGTCGTGACCGACCTGGCAATCGTGCGCGACGTGCACGTAGGCCATGAACACGTTTCGATCCCCGATCAGGGTGACTCCCCCTCCGCCCCGGGTGCCGCGGTTGATTGTCACGAACTCCCGGAAAATGTTGCGACGCCCGATCACCAGCTTCGTCGGCTCGCCCTTGAACTTCAGATCCTGCGGGATGAGACCGATCGACGCGAACGGGTAGATCTCGGTGTCGTCGCCGATTTCCGTCCAGCCTTCGATGACGGCTGACGCGCCGATCCGGCAGTTGGCGCCGATGCGCACGTTCGCTCCGACATTCGCGTGCGGGCCAACCGTCGTCCCTTCGCCGATCTGGGCACGCGGGTGGACGATCGCCGTGGGGTGAATTTCGGTTCGATCGGGGATCAGCCCGAGAACCAGCTCGGCTTCCGCGACCAACTGGTCCTCGACGAACGCCGTGGCGTGTGCGCGCGCGAGCGCCCCGCGCCGTACGCCCAGCAAGACCTCGAGGCGTACGCGATCGCCCGGCACGACCGGCCGGCGAAACTTCGCATCGTCGACGCCGCGCAGATAGACGCGCGCATTGGGAGGCGCATCCCCTCGCTCGAGCAGGAGGAGCGCCGCCACCTGCGACAGCGATTCGATCATGAGGACCGCGGGCATGACCGGCGTGCCCGGAAAATGGCCCTCGAAGAATTCCTCGCCGACCGTAACGTTCTTCACAGCCACGAGACGGCTGCCGGCGTCGTGCTCGGTGATCGCATCGACCAGCATGGACGGATAGCGGTAACACAGCCGGTCGAGCAGGATGGGGATTTCAATCACGAAGGTGCCGGCGCAGAACGAAAAACGTCAAACGTCAAATGCGGTCGCCCCAGCGTGGGGCATTCTACATTCATCGATTTACGTTTCCGTTCTGCGTTTGCGTTGCGAGCGACGCGGCTACGGCTTCGGCGGCGTGGCTGGAGCCGCCGGCCTCGGGGCCGCCGGCGCGGGAGTGCCCGGCCGTGCGGCTGGCGGAGCCGCGGGCCGTGGCGCTGCGGCGGGCGCCGCGCCCTTGGGCGTGATCGCATCGATCTTCTTGATCACGTCGCTCGTCAGGTCGATGCCCGGATCCCACGACACGATGCCAGCGTCCGCGCGGCTGAACAGGAGCTGAAGCCCCTTTTCCTCCCGGACCTGCTGCACGATCGGGAGAATCTTCTTCTGGAAATCGAGCTGCAGTTCCTGCTGCAACTCGTTGATCTCCGCCTGCGCGTCCTGCTGGAAGCGCTCGCCCTCGCGCGTTTGCCGCTCGATGTCCTTCTCGAGCGCGGCGCGGGCCGTGTCGCTCATGACGGCGCCACTCTGCGCCAGCTTCTGCTGATTCGCCTGGAGAGCCTTCGCCTTCTCGGCACCTTCCGCCTGCTTCTTGTTCACGAGCGCGTTGATCTTGACGGTCGAAATCTGCCCCTCGACCGATTCCGCCGCGACCCGCTGGAAATCGATAAAGGCGATCTTGGCGCCGGCGGGGAACGGAGCCGGGGGTTGCGGCGCGGGTGTCGGAGCGGGCTGCGCGGGAGCCGCTTGTGCGGGGGCCGCCGCGGCCGGGGCGGCCGGCGCGGGCGCCTGCGCGAACGCGGGAGCCCCGCTCAGCACGAGCGCGAGGGACGCGACAATAGCGAAACGTCTCATTACAGCAAATCCTTTCATGGAGAATCAGTCACGCAGCGTCGGAGACCCGTGTGTTGCCTTCTGGTGAGCCACGCTAAGTGGTTGATTTTACTAGAAGGTCTGCCCCACGGCAAACCTGAACTGGAACGACTTCTGCGGCTGCAGCGTGTTGTCGAGCACGCCGTCGCGCTGCGGATTGTAGGCGAAGATGAGCCGGAACGGTACGTTGAGGACCGGCATGAAGAACCGCACCTCGAGTCCCGTCGAGGTCTTGAAGTCCCGCAGGTTGAAATTCTTTCCCGGCATGATCGTCGATCCGTAGAAAGCCCCTAACGGCGTGAACGCCGCTGGACCGACCGTTTCAGGCCCAGGCTGCACCTGACCCGCGTCGTAGAACACCACCAGGCGCACCGGCCCCGCGATGGCAATCAACTCTTCGATGTTGAAGAGGATGCTTTTGTTGCCGCCCAGGACGAGACCCGTGTTGGGATCCTGGGGACCGACCGTGCGGATGTCGAAGCCGCGGATGCTGTACTCGCCACCGAGAAACAGCTTCTCGAAGATCGGCAGCTCCTTGGATCCGCTGAAGGTGTGGATGTATTCGTACTGCGCGCGCCAGCCAAGCGAGAGACGGCTGTTCTGCTTCCAGTACACCACGCTTTCAACCACCGGCTTGTAGAAGTTGGTGTTGCCGCCAAGGCCCGCCATATCGAGCGACAACGTGAAGCGCTTGCCGGTCGTGGGTGTGATCGGGTTGTCGACGGTGTTGTGAATCAGGCTCGGGACCACCTTGCTGATGATCCGCTCGCCGTCCTGACCGATGAGCAGCGAGTCGCGCAAATACGGATTGCGGGCGAGGACGAGGGGATCCGTGTAGACGTCGCTGATCTCGGTGACGCGCACCTTCTCGTAGCTGTAGTTGGCGAACATGCGGGTGAAGCCGGCCAGTGGGAACCCGAACGACAGCACGCCCCCGACCGACTCCTGCGTGAACTGCCCGATGTATCGGATGTCACGCCTGAAGAGATTGGCGCCGCCGGTGATGTTGCGGTCGAACAGGAACGGTTCGGTAAAACCGAGCTGGTAGTTCTGGGCGCGCGACCCGGACTGCACCGACACCGTGAGGCTCTCGCCGCGTCCCATGAAGTTCGCCGTCTGGAACGACATCTGACCGAAGAACCCTTCGAACTCCGACACACCGGCGCCGAAGGTCAGCTGGTTGCGGTTCTGCTCTTCCAGCTTCAGCTTGACATCGACCTTGTTTTCGCTGCCCGGCGTCTTCTGAACATCGACATCCTTGCTGCCCCCTTCGAGCGGCTTGAAGTACCCGAGCTGGTTGAGACGTTTGACGCTGTACTTCAGCGCTTCCGTGTTGAACACGCCATCCTCGACCAGCCGCACTTCGCGCCGGATGACGTTGTCGTGGGTCGTCGTGTTGCCGGTGAAGATGATGCGGTTGACAAAGTACTGCTTCCCTTCCTGCATCTGCATCACGACATCGACGATCGGCGGACCGGCCGGCGCAGGTGTGACCTCCGCTTTCAGCGCCTCTGGCGCCTCGGGCGCGGCAGTTTCAGGCCGATCGCGGAACTTGTACTCCGGGAATCCGGTGAACTCGAAGTAGCCGCCCGCGCCGTACACCTCACGAGCCTTCTCCAGCCCCTTGCGGATGGCTTTTTCGCTATAGAACTTCCCGGACTCGACCTTGAACATCGGCCGCAGGTCGTCGCTCTTGACGACGGTGTTCCCCTCGAAGGCGAAATCGCCGACCGTGTAGCGGTTGCCTTCGACGACCGGAATCCTGAGATCGACGAGCCGGGTCTTTTTGTCCGGCGAGTCGCTGACGACCTTCAGCTCGGGCTGACCCACTCGCGCGGTGACGTAGCCGCGGTCCCGGTAGTAGGCCGTCACCTTTTCCGCGTCCTCGTCGAACTTCGCTTCCTGGTACGTGCTCCGGCCGGCGAACATCCGCACCCAGATCATCCGTTGCTTGTTCTCTTTCATCTGCCGGCGCAGCTTGCCGTCGCTGATCGCCTGGTTACCCGTGAAATCAATCGATCGGATCTTGATCTTCGGACCTTCATCGATCCGGAAGCTGATGTGCACGAGCTTCGGACCGCCGGGGATGTCCTTGATCTCCGGGGTAACGGTCGCTCCTTGAAACCCCTTCTCCTTCATCATCTCGACGACGACGCCGCCGACCTTCCGGACGAGGCCGGCATCGATGAAGGTATCCGCGCGAATGACGAGATTCTGCTCTTTGAGCTTCTCGTCGATCTTGGTACTTTCGAGCTCCTTCGAGCCGATGTAATCCACGATCTTGACGCGCTGCCGCTCTTCCATGTCGTACGTGATCAGCTCGCCGACGACGCCGTTCGAAAACGTGTACTCGCGCTTGCTGACCGACAGGTTGTCGAGGAAGTTGGTGTTCCAGAGCCGGAGGAAGTCCTCGTGAATCGTCTTTTCGGCGGCCTCGTCGTACGGAACCCAGATATTCTTGGACGGCTCGCTGGGCTTCAGGTTGATGTAGTAAAGGTAGGTCGCCGGCTCCACCAGCGTCTGGTTGCCCTGGGCTTCCCAGCACGGCGCGATGATGTAGACGACAGGGCCCGATCCGGCCGGCGGCAGCGAGACCGGGGGCGGCACCGTCTGGCCGCAGATGGTGAGCGGAGCCTCCGCGCCAGGCGGCACGGCGGCGGGCGCCTGTTGCGCCCGGGCGGGCACCGCCACAGCCACCAGCATCCCCACCGCAAAGACCCGAAACAGCTTGAACATCACGGAACTCTCACAGCCGCTCGCACCCGGAAATTTCATTTTAGTGGATATTAGGACGTCCCCGGGGCGCCTTCGGCCGGAATCAGCCCAATCGTGTCGGGGGGTAATCGGGTAATTGGATCGGGTGACTTGATGGCGCGGCTGGAGCGATCCAATTTTTCCGATTTCTAACGGGCTCCCTGCCCACCAAGGGGCCTCGGCCCCTTATGGTTCACTCGCGGGCAGCCGCTACGCCAGCTTGCGGCCCGCTTCCAGCTCGCCGGCGGGACGGTAGGCAAGCTGACCGGCCTCCAGATACACCTCGATTTCGCCGCCCCGCAGGTGGCCGCGGATCAGCTCTTCCGACAGCGGATCCTCCACGTAGCGCTGGATCGCGCGCCGCAGCGGCCGGGCGCCGTACGAGCGGTCCTTGCACGTGATCTCGATGATCCAGTCGATGACGTCGGGCGCGAGCGCGATCTTCAGCTTCCGATCGACCAGATTCTCGTTCAACTGCGTCACCAGCAAGCCCATGATGCGCCGCAGATCGTCGTCTGCCAGGGCCTCGAACACGATGATCTCGTCGATGCGGTTGATGAACTCGGGGTTGAACGTCCGCTTGACTTCTCCGAGCACCATATCCGTGACGCTCTTGGCAATCTCTCCGGTGTCCGACGACTGGAAGCCCATCGAGCTCTTCTTCTGGATGAAGCGAGCGCCGATGTTCGACGTCATGATGATGATGGTGTTCTTGAAGTTCACCCGGTTACCGAGGCCGTCGGTCAAGTGGCCGTCTTCGAACACCTGCAGCAGGATGTTGAAGATGTCCGGGTGCGCCTTCTCGATCTCGTCGAGCAGCACCACCGAGTACGGGTTTCGCTTGACCTTCTCGGTGAGCTGGCCGCCTTCCTCGTGGCCGACGTAGCCGGGCGGCGATCCGATCAGCTTCGAGACCGAGTGCTTCTCCATGTATTCCGACATGTCGAAGCGGATCAGCGCGTGGTCGCTGCCGAACAGGAAGTTGGCGAGCGCGCGGGCGAGCTCGGTTTTGCCGACGCCGGTCGGACCGAGAAACACGAAGCTGCCGACCGGACGGTTCGGGTTCTTCAGTCCCGCCCGCGACCGCCGGATCGCGCGCGAGATGGCGGAAATCGCTTTGTCCTGACTGATGACGCGCCGGTGGAGCTCGACCTCCATGCGCAGCAGCTTGTCGCCCTCGTCCTGGTTGATCGAGGCCATCGGCACGCCGGTCCATTTGGAGACGACTTCGTCGATCTCCTGCTTGCCGACGACAACCTTGCGCCCGCTGGACTTGACGTCGAACTTCTCGCGGACGAACTGCAGGTTCTCGCGCGCCGTGACTTCCTGCTCCCGATAGAACTGCGCCTTCTCGAAATCCTTCTGCGAGACCGCGCTCTCCATCTGCTCGACGGCGACGCGGATGCTCTTGTTGATCTCGCCGAACTCTTCGCTGTAGCCCGCTTCGCGCAGCTTGGCCCGCGCGCCGGCCTCGTCCACGAGATCGATCGCCTTGTCGGGAAGAAACCGATCGGTGATGTACCGATTCGACTGATAGACGGCCGCCTCGACGGCCTCGCGCGTGTACTCTACGTGATGGAAGGTTTCGTAGCGGTCCTTCACGCCCAGGAGGATCTCGATCGTCTCGCGCTCGCCGGGGGGATCGACCTTGATGGCCTGAAAGCGTCGCTCGAGCGAGCGATCCTTCTCGATGTACTTGCGGTATTCGGCGGGCGTGGTCGCGCCGATGCAGCGGATCTCGCCGCGCGACAGCGCCGGCTTCAGAATGTTCGCGGCGTCGAGCGAGCCCTCCGCCGACCCCGCGCCGACCAGTGTGTGCAGCTCGTCGATGAACACGATGATGTTCGGGTTGTCGGTCAGCTCTTTCATGATCGCCTTCAGGCGTTCTTCGAACTGACCCCGATATTTCGTGCCGGCGACGATCAGCGAGATGTCGAGCGCCAGAATCCGCTTGTCGGCCAGAAAATGGGGCACGTCGCCGTAAACGATCTTCTGGGCCAGCCCTTCGACGATCGCGGTCTTGCCAACGCCCGGCTCGCCGATGAGCACGGCGTTGTTCTTCGTGCGCCGGCAGAGCACCTGCTGCACGCGCTCGAGCTCGTGCTCGCGGCCGACGAGCGGGTCGAGCTGATTCTTCATCGCGGACTCGGTCAGGTCGCGGCTGAACTCGGCCAGCAGCGGCGTTTCCTTGACCCGCGTCAGCGTCGTCTTTTCGTTCAGGAGCTGGACGATGTCCTCGCGGACCGTGTTGAGGCGCATCCCCTTCTCCATGAGGATCGACGCCGCCACCGAGCGCTCTTCGCGCAGGATGCCCAGCAACA
>Ga0068858_100002253_pt1 | contig 19492 bp, 21 predicted proteins | sample KBSSwiS12_FD_66589 | JGI IMG/M metagenome (GOLD analysis project Ga0068858, IMG submission 66589) | Switchgrass rhizosphere microbial communities from Kellogg Biological Station, Michigan, USA - KBS Switchgrass S1-2 | ecosystem: Host-associated > Plants > Roots > Rhizosphere > Soil ...
TCACGCGCGACATGACCTTCAAGAAGATGGACAAGGTCAACTGGGACGCGGTCATGCGCACCAACCTCGACAGCCTCTTCAACATGACCAAGCAGGTCGTCGACGGCATGGTCGAGCGCAACTGGGGGCGCGTCATCAACGTGTCTTCGGTGAACGGTTCCAAGGGCGCGTTCGGCCAGACCAACTATTCGGCGGCGAAGGCCGGCGTGCACGGCTTCACCAAGGCGCTCGCGCTGGAGGTCGCGAAGAAGGGCGTCACCGTCAACACGATCTCGCCCGGCTACATCGGGACCAAGATGGTGACCGCGATCCCGGAGGAGATCCTCAACACCAAGATCCTGCCGCAGATCCCGGTCGGCCGGCTCGGCAAGCCCGAGGAGGTGGCCGGTCTTATCATCTATCTCGCATCCGAGGAGGCTGCGTTCCTGACCGGCGCCAACATCGCGATCAACGGCGGCCAGCACATGCAGTGACGCCGCGGCGTCTTTCGAGGAGGAGCAGCACATCATGAAACCCGGGATCGACCAGGACGCACTGATCACGATGTTCGCCGAGGCGAGCGCCAAGCAGGGCGAGGCGGTGCGCAAGGCGGTGAGCGCAGCGACCTTGCGCGCGCTGCAAGGCCGCGAACTGACGCTCGACAACATCCGCAAGGTCGTGAAGAACGTCGCCGAGTCGGCGTCGCTCGGCATCGCGCGCAACGCAGCGCCGCAGGTCGACGTCACCGGCCTGATCGACCAGGCACTCGCGGGCATCGATGCGGCACTGCTGCAGGCGGTCGAGGCGAACCGCAAGGCGCTCGAGCAATTCGTCAGCACCGGCGCTTCGCTGACCGAAAAGCCGCTCAAGGACGCGCTCGCAAACGTCGAGAAGATGGAGGACGTCTTCTTCGCCGCCGTCGCCAAGGCGGCGCAGTCGGCCGGCCCGCTGCAGGTGCCCTGGCAGAGCGCGCTCGACGCGTTCCGCACCAAGGGCAGCGCGACCGGCTCGCAGGCGGCGCAGACCGTCGAGACGGTGCTCGGCCAGGCGCAGACGATGCTGCGCCAGGGGCGCGCGACGCAGATGCGCGCGGCCCAGGCGATGCTCGACAGCTACGCCGCGATCGCGAGCGGCGTGCTGATCGGGATGTCGGAGGGCTTGCAGGCCGGCACCAAACGATCGCCGTCCGGCATCGCCGGCGCCGTGGCCGGTGGCTCCTCCGACGCGTCGCAGGCGGATCGCGTCACGCCGCGCGCGGCGCGCAAGCGCACCACGCGCTGATCAGCGCGGCCGCGCGGCCGCGATCGCGGCGAGGATGCCGGCGACGCGCTCCTCGACCGCGGCGTCGCTGCGGATCGGGCGGCCCCACGCGCGCTCGGTCTCGCCGGCGCCCTTGCTCGTCGCGTCGAGGCCCATCTTGCCGCCGAGCCCGGCGACCGGCGACGCGAAGTCGAGGCTGTCGATCGGCGTGCGGTCGACGAGCACGGTGTCGCGCACCGGATCCATCCGTGTCGTGATCGCCCAGACGACGTCGTTCCAGTCGCGGACGTCGACATCGTCGTCGGTGACGACGATGAATTTCGTGTACATGAACTGGCGCAGAAAGCTCCAGATGCCGAACATGACGCGCTTCGCGTGCCCCGGATAGCGCTTGCGGATGCTGACGACGGCGAGACGGTAGCTGCAGCCTTCGGGCGGCAGATAGAAGTCGACGATCTCGGGAAACTGTTTCTGCAGGATCGGGACGAATACTTCGTTGAGGGCGACGCCGAGCACCGCCGGCTCGTCGGGGGGCTTGCCGGTGTAGGTCGAGTGGAAGATCGGGTCGCGCCGGTGGGTCATGCGCTCGATCTCGAAGACCGGGAACCAGTCGGGCTCGTTGTAGTAGCCGGTGTGGTCGCCGAAGGGACCCTCGAGCGCGTGCAGGTAGCCGCCGCTTTCCTTCAGCGGCACCCCGAACTCGCTGCGGCCGACGAAGCCGCCTGCAGCGGGCGGGATATGGCCCTCGAGGACGAACTCGGCCGTCGCCGGCGCCTGCAGAGCGACGCCGGCGTCGCCGACGCTGCAGTCCGTGACCTCGGTCCGGCTGCCGCGCAGGAGCCCGGCGAACTGGTACTCGGAGAGCGTGTCGGGAACTGGCGTGACGGCGCCGAGCATCGTCGCCGGGTCGGCGCCGAGCGCGACCGCGAGCGGAAACGGCGAACCCGGGCGCGCCGCGGCGAATTCGCGGAAGTCGAGCGCCCCGCCGCGGTGCGCGAGCCAGCGCATGATGACCTGCCGGCGTCCGATCACCTGCTGGCGATAGATGCCGAGGTTCTGCCGTCGCCGCGAGCCCGGCAGGCCCTGCGGGCCGCGGGTGACGACCAGGCCCCACGTGATCAGGGGACCGGCGTCCTCGGGCCAGCAGGTCTGGACCGGCAGCGCGCGGAGATCGACGTCGGCGCCGTCGACGATCACCTCGCGGCACGGCGCGCGCGACGCGATCGCCGGCTGCATCGTCCAGAGCGTCCGCGCCATTTGTAACAGCCGACCGGCGTCGCGCAGCCGTTTGGGCGGCTCCGGTTCCTTCAGATCGGCGAGCAGCAGACCGATGTCGCGCAGCTCTGACGCCTCGGTGGCGCCCATCGCCAAAGCGACCCGGCGTGTGGTGCCGAAGAGATTGGCGAGCACCGGAATCTTGTAACCGACCGGCGATTCGAAGATTAGTGCCGGGCCCGCCCGACGAAGGGCGAAGTCACCGACCGCTGTCATTTCAAGCCGCGCGGAGACTGGATCTCGGATGCGCAGCAGCTCGCCGCCGGACTCGAGCGCCCGCAAAAAATGGCGCAGGTCCGAATATTCCATACCTAATTGTTATAACAGGACGGAGTCCCAGTGTTGACCGGGTATTTGCACGCTTTCAGAATCGCCCCGTTTCCACTGCAGCGCCGGCGTGGGCAGGCCTGCGGACCGGATCTGAGGACCTGATGTTGTCCGGCGCGGCGGATTATCGCCGCGCCTTTCGCCTCCTTGCGAGGCGACGACGGCGTCGAACGAAAGTGCGAGTCATGTCTTCACCGCAGCACGTCTATCTCGTTGTCCGACGCTGGCAAGGCGCCTGCGTCCGCTCGGCGGCCGTCTTCGTCCGCGACGCGGGCCAGGGCATGCTCGAGGTCGCCCACAACTCGCTCGCCCTGCTCGGGCTCCTGATCCTCGGCGCGGTGCTCTTCGCCAGCGGCCGGGCCGACGTCCGCCACACCGTCGAGGCGCACGCGCTCAGCTGGCTGCAGGCGCGTCACGAGGCCCGCCTGCAGGCGAGCGCCGCCGCGGAGCCGGCGGTGCCCGACCTCGGCGAGCCCGACGCGATCCAGCGCGCCACCGCCGCCGACCCGCGCGACCTGAGCCGCGCCCAGGCGTCGGTCGCGCGATACCTCGCGCAGCGCTACCACGTCGCCCTCGAGCCGGTCAGCCGCCTCGTCCAGGAGGCGTGGACGGTCGGCGCGCTCGTCAACCTCGACCCGACGCTGATCCTGTCGGTCATGGCGGTCGAGTCGAGCTTCAATCCGTTCGCGCAGAGCCCGGTCGGGGCCCAAGGCCTGATGCAGGTCATGACCAAGGTCCACGACGACAAGTACGAGGCGTTCGGCGGCAGCCACGCGGCGTTCGACCCGGTCACCAATCTGCGCGTCGGGGTCCAGGTCCTGAAGGAATGCATCGCCCGCAGCGGCGGTCTCGAGGCTGGCCTGCGCGCCTACGTCGGCGCCGCCAACTCGGGCGAGGACGGCGGCTACGCCGCCAAGGTGCTCGCGCACCAGAGCCTGCTGCGCCTCGTCGCAAGCGGCGGCAAGGTGCGGACGACGGTCGCGGCGACGCCTGCGGCGAAGCCCCGCGCCCCGGCGGAGTCGCCCGAGCCGGCGCCGCAGCCTGCGGCCACGCCGACGCCGGTCGAAGCGGCAGCAGCCGACAAGCTCGCGCTCCTGCATTGACCGCGCGCCGTCGCGGCTCCTCCGCGCTGTCGCGGCTCCTCGAACGCTGGCGCGGCGCAGCCGGCGCGCGACCGCGGCGCCGGCAGTCCGCGTCGCTTCCAGCCGCGGACGCATGCTTCGCCTCGCGACGCCGCGAGCGCGTGCCACAGCCGCTACACTGACATCGCCGTGCGACTGGCGATGCGGCCCCGCGGGGCCCGAGGTGGATCACCACCGGGGAGCACGGTCGGCATCTGCGCCGCAGCTGCCGGTCGAGCCGTTCGCCTGGGCCGCCCCGCGAGCCGTCGGCTCGGCCTTCGCGCGGCTTGCCTGAGAAGGACGGCGCCATGTTCGACCGCAGCATCTCCACCCTCGCCCACGTCGACCCCGAGATCGCTGCCGCGATCGAAGGCGAGAACCGGCGCCAGGAAGAGCACATCGAGCTGATCGCGTCGGAGAACTACGCCTCGCCGGCCGTCATGGCGGCGCAGGGCAGCCAGCTCACCAACAAGTACGCCGAGGGCTATCCGGGCAAGCGCTATTACGGCGGCTGCGAGTTCGTCGACGTCGTCGAGCAGCTGGCGATCGACCGCGTCAAGCGACTGTTCGGCGCCGAGCACGCGAACGTGCAGGCGAATTCGGGATCGCAAGCGAACCAGGCGGTCTTCTTCGGTCTCCTGCAGCCCGGCGACACGGTGATGGGGATGAGCCTCGCCGAGGGCGGCCACCTGACGCACGGCATGGCGCTCAACATGAGCGGCAAGTGGTTCAAGGTCGTGAGCTACGGCCTGACCGCCGCCGAGGAGATCGACTACGACGCGATGGAGCGCCTCGCGCACGAGGCGCGGCCCAAGCTCATCATCGCCGGCGCCTCGGCGTACAGCCTGAGGATCGACTTCGCGCGCTTCGCGCAGGTCGCCAGGGACGTCGGCGCCTGGCTGATGGTCGACATGGCGCACTACGCCGGCCTGATCGCCGCCGGCGTCTATCCCAATCCGGTGCCGCACGCGCACGTCGTCACGTCGACGACGCACAAGAGCCTGCGCGGCCCGCGCGGCGGCATCGTCCTGATGAACGACCCGGAGGTCGCGAAGAAGATCAACAGCGCCATCTTCCCCGGGCTGCAGGGCGGGCCGCTGATGCACGTCATCGCCGCCAAGGCGGTCGCATTCCAGGAGGCGCTCGCGCCCGAGTTCAAGGCGTACCAGCAGCAGGTCGCGAAGAACGCGGTCGTCCTCGCCGAGACGCTCGCCGAGCGCGGCCTGCGCATCGTCAGCGGCCGCACCGAGAGCCACGTCATGCTGGTCGACCTCCGTCCCAAAGGCCTCACCGGCAAGGAAGCCGAGGCGGTGCTGCAGGCCGCGCACATGACGTGCAACAAGAACGGCATCCCGAACGATCCGCAAAAGCCGATGGTGACGAGCGGCATCCGCCTCGGCACGCCGGCGCTGACGACGCGCGGCTTTGGCGAGGAGGAGACGCGGCGCACCGCGCATCTCATCGCCGACGTCCTCGACCGGCCGCACGACGAGGCGAACGTCGCCGCGGTGCGCACCAAGGTGCAGACGCTGACCAGGGACTTTCCCGTCTACCGCTGAGATGCGCTGTCCGTTCTGCAGCCACGAGGACACGCAGGTCGTCGAGACGCGCGACTCCGACGAGGGCGACGCCGTCCGCCGGCGACGCCGCTGCCAAAGCTGCGACAAGCGCTTCACGACGTACGAGCACGCCGAGATCGCCCTGCCCGTCGTCGTGAAGAAGGACGGCACACGCGCCGAGTTCGACGCCGCCAAGCTGCGCGCCTCGATGGCGCTCGCGCTGCGCAAGCGTCCGGTCAGCGTCGAGCAGATCGACGCGGCGATCGAGCGCATCGAGGACAAGCTCCTCAACAGCGGCGCCAAGGAAGTGCTGTCGTCGAAGGTCGGCGAGCACGTGATGCGCGAGCTGAAGCGGATCGACAAGGTCGCCTACGTTCGCTTCGCGTCGGTCTATCGCAGCTTCGAGGACGTCGACGAGTTCCGCCAGCTGATCCGCGACATCTAGCGGCGCCCGGCCCGCGCGCTCCCCCGGAGGGGTCCCGCACGCGACCCCCACCGCTTGCCCGCGCGAGGGATCGCCGGCGCAGGCCGCGCTTCCTACAGTGCTTCGCATGGCGACGAAGCACCGATCCGAACCCGCAGGCCGGCGCGGCCAGCGCGGCTTCTCGCTGCTCGAAGCCGTCGTCGTCGTCACGATCGTCGCGATCGTCGCTGCCACGGCGCTGCCGTCGTTCAGCGCCCTCGTCGATGCGCGTCGGCTCGACGGCGCGGCGACGCGGCTCGCCGCCGACGTCCAGTTCGCACGCAGCGAGGCCATCGCCCGCAACCAGTCGCTGCGCCTGAGCATCGCCGCCGGCGGCGGCGCGACGTGCTGGATCGTTCACACCGGTGTCGCCGCCGACTGCACCTGCAGCGCCTCCGGTGTTGCGTGCACGAACGGCGCTCTCGCGATCCACGGTTTCGTCCTGCCCGCTGCCGAGCGCGTCGCCGTCGCCGGCAACGTCGTCTCGATCGTGTTCGATCCGCTGCACGGCACGAGCACGCCGACCGGAACGCTGTCGCTCGGCGACGTCCGCGGCCGCTCGGTCCGCCACGTCGTCAACGTCCTCGGCCGTGTCCGCTCGTGCTCGCCCGGCGGCGCGATCGCCGGCTACCCCGCCTGCTGACCCTCGAAGGAGACGTCCATGTCCGCATCGCCGCGCCAGACCGGTCGTTCGCACGCCGGCGGCTTCACCCTCGTCGAAAGCCTCGTCGCGGTCGCTGTCGCCGGCGTGCTGTCGAGCATCGCCTACCCGAGCGTCGAGGCGCAGGTGCAGCGCGCCCGGCGTGCCGACGCGCTGGTCGCGCTGCTCCAGGCACAGCTCGCTGAAGAGCGCCATCGTGCCAACAACGCCGGCTACGCGACGCTCGCCGAGCTCGGCCTGCGCGACACGTCGCCCGCGGGGCACTACCGGATCCAGGCAGCGGCCAACGACAGCGGCGGCTACGACCTCGTCGCCACCGCCCTCGCGGCGCAGGCGCGCGACGTACGCTGCCGCGTGCTGCGCCTCTCGCTCGTTGACGGCGCGCTCGTGCAGGCGTCCGGAAGCGACGCCACGGCGGCGAACGGCGCCGACGCCAACCGCGCGTGCTGGAACCGGTGATGGGCGGCGCTGCGCGCGGCGTGTCGATCGTCGAGCTGCTCGTCGCCACCGCGATCGGCCTCTTGATCGTGGCCGCCGCGGGCGCCATCGTCGCCGCACAGCACGCGACGTCGCGCCGGCTGCAGGCCGAGGCGCGTCTGATGCAGGACCTGCGCGCGGCGTCCGAGCTGGTCGCGCGCGACCTGCGCCGTGCCGGCCACTGGTCGGCGGCGGCAGCGTCCGCGGTTCGGCGCGGCGACGAGAGCGTCGCGCTCAATCCGCATGCGGCGCTCGCTCCGGCGAGCGCGGCCGCGAGCGCCGTCGCGCTCAGCTTCTCGACTGCCGACGACGACGGCGGCGCCGTCGACGACCGCGACCGCTTCGGCTTTCGCCTGCGCGCCGGCGCGATCGAGTTGCAGCTCGGCTCGCGCAACTGGCAGGCGCTGACCGACCCGGGAACGCTCGTCGTCACCGCGTTCGCCGTCGAGCCGCGGGTCGACGAGATCGTCCTCGCGACGTTCTGCGAGCGGCCGTGCAGCGCGGGCAGCACGACGTGCCCGCCGCGCCAGCAGGTGCGCAGCTTCGCGATCACCGTCGCCGCGCGCTCGCCGACCGACGCCAACGTCGTGCGCGCGCTGCAAAGCGCCGTGCGCGTGCGCAACGACGTCGTCGTCGGCAGCTGCGAAGGATGATCGCGATGCGGGCGCGGCGCCGCGAGCGGGGTGTCGCCGCGCTCTTCGTCGTCGCGATGCTCTGCTTCGCCATGGTCCTCGTCGCTGCGCTGGCGCAGCGCAACGTCGTCGTCGAAGACGTCCGCTCGGCCAACGAGCTGCGTTCGCGCACCGCGTTCGCAGCCGCAGAGGCTGGCCTCGAGTGGGCGCTAGCGCGCGTCAACGACCCGGCCGCGATCGATGCGACGTGCCTGCCGAGCACGGACCCGGCGGCGACGTCGTTTCGCGCCCGCATGCTCACGATCGACGCCACGAGCGGCAGCGTCTCGGCGACGACATGGAACGACCCCGGCGCGCCGGTGCCGCTGCAGGCGGCGTGCGTGCGCGCCGCCGACGGCTGGCGCTGCGCGTGTCCGCGCGACGGCCGACCGACGCTGCCCGTCGGCGGCGGTGCGTTCGCACCGGCGTTCTTCGTCGAGTTCTCCGCCAGCGTGCGTCCCGGCGTCGTCCGCGCCATCGCGACCGGCTGCACGAAGGCGACGGTCGCCGCCGGCTGCGCAGCGACGAACGCGAACGGACGCGAGGCGAAGGCGCGCATCGAGGTCGCCTGGGCGCTGCTGCCGGCGCTGCGCTCGACGCCGGTCGCCGCGCTCAGCGCCGCCGGCGACGTCGACTTCGGCGGCGCTGTGCTCGCCGTCGCCAACGTCGAGCGCGCGAGCGGCGGCGTCGCGCTCCATGCCGGCGGACGCGTCCTGGCGAGCGCAGTGCGCATCGTCGCGCCGCCGGGCGCGCCGCTCGGCGCCTCGATCGTCGCCGGCGACGACGAGCTGCGCGGCCTCGGCAGCGATCGCCTGTTCGCACGCCACTTCGGCATGGCGCCGCTCGTCTGGGCGGCGCAGCCGACGGCGCGTCGCGTCGACTGCTTCGGCGACTGCACGCGCGCGATCGTCGCTGCGCTCGCCAGCGGCGCGCGGCAGCTGTTCGTCGACGGCGACGCATCGATCGCCGGACCCGCCGTGCTCGGCAGCGTCGACGATCCGCTCGTGCTCGTCGTCACAGGCAGCCTCGCGATCGCCGGCGATGTCGCCGTGCACGGCGTCGTCCATGCCGGCGCGCTCGCCTGGCGCGACGGCGCAGCGGGAGCGGCGTTCGTCCGCGGCGCCGTCGTCGTCGCCGGCGACGCCCGCGGCAACGCCGCCGCCGACTTCGTCCGCGACGCCGCTGTCCTCGACCGCCTCGCGAACGCCGTCGGCAGCTTCGTCCGCGTCAACGGCAGCTGGAAGGACTTCTGAGATGGCCATCGCGGCATCGCGATCGCGTCAGCGTGGCGTCACGCTGCTCGAGGCGCTCGTCGCCTTCTTCGTCCTCGCCGCCGGCAGCGTCGCCGTCGCAGCGTTGCAGCGCGAGCTCCACCTCGCGGGCGACGTCGCACGGCAGCGCTCCGAAGCGCTGCGGTTCGGCGAGCAGGTAGTCGAGGAGCTGCGCGCGTTCGCGTCGCTCGACGGGCCGCCGGACGCGCGGACGTACGCGGCGATCGCGAGCGGCAGCGCCGACGCAGCGTCCGGCGCAGTGCCGACGCGCTACCGCGTCGAGCGCACCGTCGACGCTGCCGCGTTCACGGGCACCAAGGCGGCGACGGTCGCGGTGCGCTGGTCGGACCGGCGCGGCGCCGCGCATGCCGTCGTCCTGCACACCTTCGTCGCCGCGCTCGACCCGCAGTACTCGGGATCGCTCGCCATCGCCGGCGGCACGATCCGCAGCGTGCCGCGCGGCGCGCTGGGGCGCCATCCCTCGCTGCCGCTGACCGCGAAGCGTGTCGACGGCGGCCACAGCGCGTGGAAGCCGCTCGACCGCGGCACGACGGCGTGGCTGTTCGACGACCGCAGCGCCGACGTCGTCGGCGTCTGCGACGGCATCGCGGCGACTACGCGCACCGCCGATCTCGATGCCGACGCGCTCGCCGGCTGCACACCGGGTCGCTGGCTCCTGGTCTCCGGCACCGTGCACGCGGCGGCGACCGCGCCGGCGGCAGCGGCGACGCTCGCGCCGGCCTCGCTTGCCGTCCGCATCGACCTCGACGGCGGCAGCTACCCGGCGCCCGCGGCGTGCGTCGGCGCGCTGCGCAAGACGGTCCGCTTCGTCGACGATGGCGGCGTGCACGTCGTCGACGTCGCGCTCGATGCGCTGCCCGCGGCGCTCGGCGTCGCTGCCTGGGACGAGACCGGCGACCGCTTCCTCGCCTGGCACTGCCTGGTCGCACCGCGCAGTGACGGCCGCTGGTCGGGCCGGATCGCCGTCGTTGCCGGCGGCTGGACGATCGGCAGCGGCGACGGCGACGGCCGTGTCTGCCGGTTCGCCGCGTCCGACTCCGCCGCAGCGAACGATGCGAACATCGCGGCTGCGCGCGTCGTCGACGCGGCCGCAGCGCTCGTCGGCCACTTCGTCGTCGGGCGCGGCAGCGCGCCGTGCCCCGCCGGGACCGCGCCGCACCAGCCTTGAACGACGGTGACCGAACGACGATGAGCGAAGCCTCGGCGGCGACGATTCCGGCAGCGATGCGCGAAGCGCTCGCGCTCGCCGAGCGCGCCATCGGCGTTTCCGATCCCAACCCGCGCGTCGGCTGCGTGGTCGTCCAGAACGGCGCGGTGGTCGGCCGCGGCCACACGCAGCACGCCGGCGGCGCGCACGCCGAGGTGATTTCGCTCTCCGACGCCGCGGCGCGCGGCGGCGACGTCCGCGGCGCGACGGTCCACGTCACGCTCGAGCCATGCGCGCACCACGGCCGCACGCCGCCGTGCACCGACGCGCTCGTCGCCGCCGGCGTCGGCCGCGTCGTCATCGCGATGCGCGATCCGAATCCGCTGGTGTCGGGCAGGGGCGCGGCACGGCTCGCCGCGGCAGGCATCGCCGTCGAGTGGTGCGACGCCGCGAGCGCGCAGGCGCACGCGCTCAACGTCGGCTTCGTCTCGCGGATGGAGCGCGGCCGGCCGTGGCTGCGGATGAAGGTCGCGGTCTCGCTCGACGGCCGCAGCGCGCTCGCCGACGGCACGAGCCAGTGGATCACGGCCACGGCGGCGCGCGCCGACGGCCACGCCTGGCGCAAGCGCGCTGGCGCGGTGCTGACCGGAGTCGGCACCGTGCGCGACGACGACCCGCGCCTCGACGTCCGCCTCGTCGAAACGGCGCGGCAGCCGCTGCGGGTCGTCGTCGATTCGCGCCTCGAAACGCCGCCGGGCGCGCGCATCCTCGAGCCGCCCGGCGACGTCCTCGTCTACGCGACGATCGACGACCGCGAGCGCCGCAGCGCGCTCGAGCGGCGCGGCGCCGAGGTCGCGCTCGTGCCCGGCGCGAACGGCAAGGTCGACCTCGCGGCGATGCTCGCCGACCTCGGCCGGCGCGAGATCAACGAGCTGCACGTCGAGGCCGGCGAGAAGCTGAACGCGTCGCTGCTCGCGGCCGGGCTCGTCGACGAGCTGCTCGTCTACGTCGCGCCGAAGCTCCTCGGCAGCGGCCGCGGGCTGGCCGCGCTCGCGCCGCTCGCCCGTCTCGACGACGCGCCGAGCTTCGTGTTCGTCGACGTCGCCCGCGTCGGTGACGACCTGCGCCTGCTGCTGCGTCCCGTCTCCGCCGCCGCCGCAGCACCCGTGCGGTGACGCGTCGGTGACGGCGCGTGCCGTCGCGGCCGACGACAATCGAGGCATGTTCACCGGCATCGTCAGCGCGGTCGGCCGGATCGTCGAAGTCGAGCCGCTCGGCGACGCCGCGGCGTTCGGCAAGGCGCTCACGGTCAGCACGCCGCCGGCGTGGCTCGACGGCACCGCGATCGGCGACAGCATCGCGATCGCCGGCGCGTGCATGACCGTCGTCGCCGTCGGCGCGGCGCGCGATCGCTTCCGCGTCGAGGTCTCGGCGGCGAGCCTGGCCGCGACGAGCGGTCTCGACCGCACCGGCGACGTCAACCTCGAGAAGGCGCTGCGCGCCGGCGACCGCCTCGACGGCCATCTCGTCAGCGGTCACGTCGACGGCGTCGGCACGATCGCGCGCGTCGAGCGCGTCGGCGAATCGTGGCGGCTCACCGTCGCAGCGCCACCGGTGCTCGCGCGCTATCTCGCGTTCAAGGGCTCGATCGCGGTCGACGGCGTCAGCCTCACCGTCAACGACGTCACCGACGGCAGCGCCGGCGCGTGCGAGTTCACCGTCAATCTCATCCCGCACACGGTCGAGCACACGACGTTGCGCGACGCGGCTCCCGGCCGCAAGGTCAATCTCGAAGTCGACCTCATCGCGCGCTACGTCGAGCGCATGCTCGCTGGCGAACGACCGCGCGGCTGAGCCGGCGAGACCCCGTCCCTACAATCGAGGACTGCCATGACGATTGCCCCGATTCCCGAGCTCGTCGCCGACCTCGCCGCCGGCAAGATGGTCATCCTCGTCGACGAGGAAGACCGCGAGAACGAGGGCGACCTCATCCTCGCCGCCGACCACGTCACCGCCGAGGCGATCAACTTCATGGCGCGCCACGCGCGCGGCCTGATCTGCCTGACGCTGACGCGCGAGCGCTGCGAGCGCCTGCACCTGCCGCCGATGGCGGCGAAGAACGGCGCCCAGCACGGCACCGCGTTCACCGTCTCGATCGAGGCGGCGAGCGGCGTCACCACCGGCATCTCGGCCGCCGACCGCGCGCGCACCGTGCAGGCCGCGGTGCGTCGCGACGCCAAGCCGAGCGACCTCGTCCAGCCCGGCCACATCTTCCCGCTCCAGGCGCAGGACGGCGGGGTCCTCATGCGCGCCGGCCACACCGAGGCCGGCTGCGATCTCGCCGCGATGGCGGGGCTGACGCCGGCGGCGGTCATCTGCGAGGTGATGAACGACGACGGCACGATGGCGAGGTTGCCCGACCTCGTCGAGTTCGCAGCGAAGCACGGCCTTCGGATCGGCACGATCGCGAGCCTGATCGAGCACCGCAGCCGCAACGAGTCGCTGATCGAACGCGCCGGCACGCGGACGATGGCGACGCAGCAAGGCGAGTTCACGTGCAGCGTCTACCGCGACCGCACCGGCGGCGTCCACCTCGCGCTCACGCACGGCCGCTGGACGCCGAGCGACGAGGTGCTGGTCCGCGTCCACGAGCCGCTCTCGGTGCTCGACCTGCTCGACGCCGGACCTGGCGAGCACTCGTGGCCGTTGCCGCGCGCGCTCGCCGCGTTGAAGCAGAGCGAGCGCGGCGCCGCTGTGCTCCTCAACTGCGGCGAGAGCGCCGACGCGCTGCTGCCGCTCGCCCTCGCGGCGCGCAGCCGCGCCGTGCGCCGGCCGTCGTTGCCGATCGACCTGCGCACGTACGGCATCGGCGCGCAGATCCTGCGCGACCTCGGCGTCGGCCGGATGAAGCTGCTCGGCAGCCCGCGGCGCATGCCGAGCCTGCCCGGCTACGGCCTCGAGGTCACCGGCTTCGTCGCCGACGACGCGGCGCCGGCGAGCGCGGCGCGCCATGCGCAACGCTGAGCGCGGCGACGCATCGCGACTCGACGGCCGCGAACTTCGCGTCGCCGTCGTCCAGGCGCGCTTCAACGTCGAGCTCACCGACCGCATCACGCGCGCCTGCATCGAGGAGCTGGTCGCGCTCGGCGTCGCGGTCACCGACATCACGCACGTGCGCGTGCCCGGCGCGCTCGAGATCGGCGTCGCGCTGAACGCGATCGCCGACGGCGACGAGCACGATGCCCTTGTCGCCGTCGGCTGCGTGCTGCGCGGCGAGACGTACCACTTCGAGCTCGTCGCCAACGAAAGCGGCGCCGCGGTGACGCGCGTCGCGCTCGACCATGGCATCGCCGTCGCCAACGCGATCCTGACGTGCGACACGCCGGCCCAGGCCGACGAGCGCGCGGAGGAGAAGGGCCGCGACGCGGCGCGCGTCGCCGTCGAGATGGCCAACCTCCTCGACGAGCTGTCGTGAGCGCCGACGACCCGGGCGCTGCGCGTCCGCAGCGGCGCCGCCCTGCACCGCGTCGCGCCGATGCGAAGTCGGCGCGCCGCCGCGCGCGCGAGTTCGCGCTGCAGGGCGTCTACGAGTGGCTGCTCAACCGCGCCGACCCCGGCGCCATCGACGCCCACGTCCGCGAGCGGGAAGGCTTCGAACAGTGCGACCGCGCGCACTTCGACGTGCTGCTGCACGGCGCGATCCGCGAAGCCGCGACGATCGACGCCACGCTTGCCGCGCACATCGACCGCCGGGTCGACCTGCTCTCGCCGATCGAGCACGCCGCGCTCATGATCGGCACGTTCGAGCTGCTGCGCTGCATCGAGATCCCGTACAAGGTCGCGATCAACGAGGCGGTCGAGCTGGCGAAGAGCTTCGGCGGCACCGACGGCCACAAGTACGTCAACGGCGTGCTCGACAAGGTCGCAGCCGACGCGCGCCGGATCGAGATCGAAGCGGCGCGCGGCAAGCGCGACTAGCCGACGGTCCCTCGCAAGGACGACGACCGACGGTCCGCGCGTGTCGCACGCGCCCCCCGAAACCGCGGCGCAATTCCGCTCTTTGGTGAGCTTGTGTTACGAACGTTGGCAGGGAAGTGTTTTTCACGCCGCTCGCGCGTGCGCGTCCCGTAAGCTGGCGAACCGTGAGCGAACCGACCCAGCCGCAGCCCTCAGCTCCCGGCGAGACCGAGCCCGGCCCGCCGCCGACCTTGCCGCTCGCGCTGTGGAGCGACTCCGACCCGCCGCCGACGCCGCCGGGCGCGGCGATCGCTTTTTCCGGCCTCGTCGCATCGCCCGCCGATCGGGCCATCCCGACGATCGGCCACATCGGCCGCTACGCGCTCAAGTACCAGCTCGGCGAAGGTGGCCTCGGCACCGTCTACGCCGCGCACGATCCGCTGCTGTCGCGGCTGATCGCGGTCAAGACGCTGAATGTCAAGGTTCCCGAGCACGAGCGCGAATCGTTCAACCGGCTGTTCCTCGACGAGGCGCGCGCCGCCGGCGGGCTCAGCCATCCGCACATCGTCACCGTCTTCGACGCCGGCATCAGCGACGACCGCGCGTACATCGCGATGGAGCTGCTGAAGGGCCGCGACCTCGCGCAGCTGCGCCAGGAAGGCTGGCGCGCGACGCCGGCGCAGGCTGCGCTGATCGTCCGCCGCGTCGCCGATGCGCTCGCGTTCGCGCACTCGAAGGGCGTGATCCACCGCGACATCAAGCCGGCCAACATCTTCATGGTCGGGCGCACGCAGCCGCGCGTGCTCGATTTCGGCATCGCGCGCGTCGCCCACCAGCAGGAAGAAGGCGATCCGCACACCGGTGCCGGGTCGCCGTACTACATGGCTCCCGAGCAGGTCCGCCGCGAGACGGTCGACCGCCGCGCCGACGTCTTCTCGCTCGGCGTCGTCCTCTACGAGCTGCTGACCGACCTGAAGCCGTTCCGCGGCGAGTCGCTCGCGCAGATCCGCGACGCCGTGCTGCACCACGACCCGACGCTCGCGAGCAAGGTCGATCCGACCGTGCCGAAGCCGCTCGCACTGATCGCGCAGCGCGCGATGGCCAAGGACCCCGAGCAGCGCTTCCGCTCGGCGCGCTCGTTCGCGCGCGAGCTGCGCCAGTGGATCGACGACAACCCGGCGACTCCCGAAGGCGAGCGCGCGGTGCCGGCGCCGGAGCCGAAGCAGCAGCCGCGCGTCGCGGCGACGATCGTCGGTGCGGCCGCCCTCGCGGTCGTTCTCGGCGGGCTGGCGACGTGGGCGCTCCTCGCGCGCTGGTCGCCCGAGCCCGGCACGGCGATCGCCGAAGCACGCGCGCAGGGCACGGCGCCGCAGGCTGCGCCGACTCTGCAGGCGGGATCGCGCGAGGCCGCGACCGCAGCGGTGCCGAGCGCGACGCGTGAGCCTGCAGGGCAGGCGCCGGCTGGCGAGCCGACGCCGGCTGCGGTTGCCGGCAACGAAGCGCCCGCCGCGGCCGCCGCGATGACGCCGATGGCGAACGCCACCGCGGCGCGCACGCCGCCGGCGCCGGTCAAGGTCGCGGCGACGACGAACGCAGGCACCGCGGCGACGACGACCGCGGCCGCGCCGCCGCCCAAGGAGACCGCCAAGGACCGCCGCGCCCGCGAGGCGCGCGAGCGCGAGGCCCGCGAGAGCGAAGCACGCGCGGCCAACCGCATGGCGGCGCCGGCCACGGGCACTGTCCGCATCGCGATCAGCCCGTGGGGGCTGGTCGAGGTCGACGGCACGTCGTCGGGAGCGGCACCGCCGATCACCGAGCTCACCCTCGCCGAGGGCAAGCACCAGATCGTCGTGCGCAACGGCGACTATCCGGCCTACACGACGCAGGTCAACGTCACTGCGGGACAGACGCTCACCCTGCGCCACAAGTTCGGCTCGTAGATGCATCCGGTCCACCCGCGGCTGCCGGCGCTTCGCCTCGCGCTAGCATCGGCCGCCCTGCTCGCGGCGTGCGCGCAGCCGGCGCCGCCGCCCGTCGGTGTCGTCGACATCAGCGCGCGGCCGGCCGAGCGCGCCCTGCTCGCGGGGCTCAAGGCCTACGACGATGCCCAGTACGAATCCGCCGATCGCCTGTTCCGCGAAGCCCTGGCCGCCGGGCTGGCGTCGCCGCGCGACCGGGCCGAGGCACACAAGCGGCTCGCGTTCCTGCACTGCGCCGGCGGTCGCCTCGCCGACTGCGAAGCCGAGTTCCGTCTCGCGCGCCAGGCCGACCGCACCTTCGCGCTCGACAAGTCCGAGGCGGGTCATCCCGTCTGGGGCCCGGTCTACAAGAAGCTGCAGCCCTGAGCGCGGGCCGGCGCCGGAGCGACCGCGATGACGGCAGCGGCCAGCACGGCCGCATTCAGCGTGCCGATCCGCGTGTATTGGGAGGACACCGATGCCGCGGGGATCGTCTTCTACGCCAACTACCTGCGCTACTTCGAGCGCGCGCGCACCGAGTGGCTGCGCGGCTACGGCTTCGGCCAGGAAGCGCTGCGGCGCGACGGCGTCGCCTTCGTCGTCAGCGAGACGGCGCTTCGCTACCTAAAGCCGGCGCGGCTCGACGACATCGTCGACGTCAGCGTCGACGTCGTCCAGCTCGGCCAGGCGAGCCTGCACCTCGCGCAGCAGGCGCGGCGGGCCGGCGAATTGCTCGCCGAAGGCACCATCCGCATCGCCTGCGTCGAGCTCGGAACTTTCCGGCCGTGCCGAATCCCCAACGACATCCGCATCTCCATCCAGCGATGAACCAGGACTTCTCGATCGTCCCGCTCGTGATGCACGCGAGCACCGTCGTGCAGCTCGTCATGGCCGGGCTCCTGATCGCATCGCTCGCGAGCTGGACCGTCATCTTCGGGAAGCTCTTCGGCCTGCGCCGCGTCAAGGCCGCCAACGACGACTTCGAGCGCGAGTTCTGGGCCGGCCGCAACCTCAACGATCTCTACGCCGACGCGACGCGCCACAACGGCAAGGCGCCGATGGAGCGGATCTTCGCGTCGGGGATGCGCGAGTTCTTCAAGCTGCGCGAGAAGCGCGTCGTCGACACCGGCGCGCTGCTCGACGGTGCGCGACGCGCGATGCGCGCGAGCTTCCAGCGCGAGCTCGACGCGATCGAGTCGAACCTGTCGTTCCTCGCCTCGGTCGGCTCGGTGTCGCCGTACGTCGGGCTGTTCGGAACGGTGTGGGGAATCATGCACGCGTTCATCGGCCTGTCGAACATGACGCAGGTGACGCTCGCGACCGTCGCGCCCGGCATCGCCGAGGCGCTCGTCGCCACCGCGATCGGCCTCTTCGCCGCGATCCCCGCGGTGATCGCGTACAACCGCTTCGCGCGCGACATCGACCGCACCGCGAGCCAGCTCGAGAGCTTCATCGAGGAGTTCTCGAACATCCTGCAGCGCAACGCCTCGGCGATGCCGGCGGTGGCGCCGGCGCCGGCACCCGGCGTGCCGGTGCGCTGAGCGGGAACGACGATGCCAGCCGTCCTCCACCGCGGCCCGCGCCGGCGCACGATCAGCGAGATCAACATGGTCCCGTTCATCGACGTCATGCTCGTGCTGCTCATCATCTTCATGGTCACCGCGCCGCTGATCACCGCCGGCGTCGTCGACCTGCCGAGCGTCGGCAAGGCGCGCCAGAGAAGCGAACCGCACGTGATCGAGCTCGTCGTCGGCGCCGACGAGGCGCTGCGCCTGCGCGTCGACGGCAAGGAAGCGGGCGGGCTCGCCGCCGCCGACGTCGCCGCGCGCGTGCGCGACGCGCAGGGCGGCGTCGAGACGACGCCGGTCGTGATCTCGGCCGACCGCAACGTCCGCTACGAGTCGGTCGTCAAGGTCATGGACGCGCTGCAGCGCGCCGGCATCCAGCGCGTCGGTCTTTCGGTCAAGAGTCAGCGCGGCGGCTGATCCGCGCGTTTGTCTTTCGCAAGAGCTCCTTCGCCATGACCGCTGCCGCCGCAGAGCGCGACATCTTCGCCCCGCAGAAGCTCCCCGGGATGCGCAGCGGCCTCGCGCTCGCGATCGCGGCGCACGTGTTGCTGCTGATCGCGCTCGCGTGGAGCGTCCACTGGAAGTCGAGCGAGCCCGAGGGTGTCGTCGCCGAGCTCTGGTCGGCGGTGCCGCAGACCGCGGCGCCGCGGGTCGAAGCGCCGCAACCTCAACCTCAACCGCAGCCGCGGCCGACTCCACCGCCGCCCGTCGTCCAGCCCGCCCCGCCGACGCCGGCGCGGCCCGACGCCCAGATCGCGATCGAGCGCGAGCGCGCCGCGCGCGAGAAGGCGCGCCAGGAAGAGCTCGAGCGCGCTGAAGCCGCGCGCAAGGCCGCCGAGCTGAAGAAGCGCGAGGACGCGAAGAAGCTCGAGGCCGAGCGCGAGCGCCTCGCCGACGAGGCCGAGAAGAAGAAGCTCGCCGAGCAGGCGAAGAAGGACGAGGCGCGCCAGGCCGCCATCCGCGAGGCGAACCTGAAGCGGATGATGAAGGAAGCGGGCGGCAGCGACGACCCGCTCGCCAGCGGCAACGCGGCGCGGACCGCGGGTCCTTCGTCGGGCTATGCCGGTCGCATCAAGGCGCGCATCAAGCCGAACATCCTGCTCGCCGCGCCGATCGAAGGAAATCCGGCAGCCACCGTCGAGGTGAGGGTCGCGCCGGACGGAACGATCGTCGGCAAGAAGCTGGTCACCGCGAGCACCTCGAAGCAGTGGGACGAGACGGTGTTGCGCGCGATCGACAAGACCGAGGTGCTGCCGAAGGACGTCGACGGCCGCGTGCCGCCGACGATCGTGATCGAGTTCCGACCGCGCGACTGAGGCGAGACCACCGACCCAGCTAGGGCTCGAGGACGAGGCCGCTGACGTACGAAACGGTGTGGCCCTTCGTGTTGTCGGAGTCTGCGCCGACGGAGACGCCGAGGACCGGCGGCACCGTCTTGCTCTCGTCGCCGAACAGCTTCAGGAAGTCGGCGCCGATGTCGCGCTTCTCGGCGACCCAGCGATCGAGTCGGTCGTTGCCCGATTGCAGCACCATGTAGCGAACGCGCCGGGTGAAGGCGTTGTCGAGCGTCGTCCCCACCGGCAACTGGGTGTCCCAGACGTAGCAGATGGTCGCCGTCGGCTGGAAGTCGGTCGTCTTGCTGCGTGCCAGGCGAAGCAGCTGTCGGTCGGCGAACGACATGTTGTCGATCGGCATGTCGAAGAACACGCACACCTTGATCGCCGTGTCGTCACCGCTGCGCGAGCGCAGGTCGGCGGGCGCGAGCGGCTTCTCGAGG
>Ga0068858_100002254_pt1 | contig 19489 bp, 11 predicted proteins | sample KBSSwiS12_FD_66589 | JGI IMG/M metagenome (GOLD analysis project Ga0068858, IMG submission 66589) | Switchgrass rhizosphere microbial communities from Kellogg Biological Station, Michigan, USA - KBS Switchgrass S1-2 | ecosystem: Host-associated > Plants > Roots > Rhizosphere > Soil ...
CTGTGATGACTCCCAACGAAGTAAGGTCACCCCCAATAGTTAAATTGCTGGGAGCGGACTGCGTCCCTAAAGTGCTCAGGGTGCCTTGATTTAGAACGCTCCCGGTGAAGGTAGCAGCCTTAACCGTGAAATTCGGACTGATCGTCGTCAGGCCGGAATAGCTATTGGCTCCAGGAAGCACGACCGTTCCACTTACAGGAATCGCTGGACCACCGGCTGCGAGTGGGGTTCCCCCAATTGTTACTCCACTGCCCGATCCGTTGTCGCTGATATTGTTAAATGTACCGCTATAGACCTGAAGGACGCCAGGAATGCCAGTGGCGCCAACAACTATATTCCCCGTAAAATTACTGGCATTGGACATAACAAAAGCATCGCCTGCATTGGTAAAAGAAAGGGTTAAAACGCCGGGCCCACTGATGCTACCGGCATAGGCGAATCCGCCAGCGTTCAGTCCCAAATCGAGTTCGCCCGTGGAACCGATAATGAGAGAACTGGAGGATGAAATTTCGTCCTGCGCTGCCTCCAGAAATCCGTTTTGAATGGAAGTCGATCCGGTGTAAGAGTTGGATCCAGAAAAGAAAAATGCTGTGTCACCATTGCCCACAAGCGCAATACCGCCCGGGCCACTCAGGGGATTCATAAAGTCAAACTCGGTTAAGTTGGTCGAGCTGACATCGATCGTGGAGGTTCCGCCCGTCAAAGATCCATTAAATGAATATTGGAATGGAGTAGCCGACGAGCCCGTCAGCTTAAGAGTACCTCCCCCGAGATTGACGATACCTGAAGCCGAAATCTGATTCAAGTCCACCTGAAGCGTGCCGCCGTTCAGATCCAATTCGCCACCGATGGAAAGGCTATTGTTGAATGTAGAACTCCCACCCGCCATAATATAGGTTCCCGTTACGGCGGCGGCACCTTCGGTCGTTAATGTTCCACCGGTTTGATTCAGCGTTCCAAACGCGCCTACCGTAAGACCAGCCTGAAAATCAGCCGTACCTCCAGAGAGATTGTAAGCACCGGTGGTATATATGCCGATATCGGCAGCCATTCCCTGTGTCGTTAAAGAGCCTCCTGACTGGTTAATGGTACCGTTTCCTGTGGATAGAGGAATATCACCCAAGAAAAAAGACTGTTCAAAAAGCGCGGTACCACCGAGAAGATTATAGACGCCTGTCTTGCCTCCACTGAAGCTAAAATCTCTACCAATATCGACAGTCTGAACTGCTGTCAACGTTGAGTTTCCTGACTGATTCAGAACACCGTCTCCCGAATTTCCTACTATCAGGACGCCCGTAAATGTGGCCGTCCCCGCAGTTAAATTATATTGCCCGCTTCCAGCTGCTCCGACTACGAAAGTAGCACCCGAAGCGACATTAAGACTTCCGCCTGCCTGATTCATGACTCCGGTTGTGGTTCCCCCGACATCACGACCAATCCAAAAATTCGCCGTATTATTGACGTTCAGAGTTCCCGCGTTGAGATTGTAGACGCCAGCACTGGCTTCACCAACATCCACTTCTGAAGAGCTGTTGACATTAACCGTTGGACCACCCGATTGCCCGACAGTTCCTTGATTAATAGTTCCCGAGCCACCTTCACCTACATATAAATACGTTGATGGCCCATTAAGATTAAACTGGCTGTTATCCGAAATATTTAGAACACCGGTGGAGTTATTCCCATTACCCAGTATAATGTAATACGCCCCCGAACCTGAGCTACCTGTCTGCAAAATGGAGCCATTGGTAACATTGTAAGTTCCCGAACCACCAACGTTCCCTACTATGAGATCGGCACCCGTCGCAACAGTAACTGCTCCTCCTGAGCTGGATCCTTGATTGACAGTTCCCACGTTCCCCGGACTCTGGCCAATAACCATAATGCTAGAATTTCCTCCCGCATTCGTATAGTCGAAACTTAATGAACCGCTGTTTAAATTAAGTGTGCCGGCTCCAGGTATCGTAGGATCGAGAATGCCTCCGTTGGTTGACGTTCCATCGCCTATCAAAATATAGCCGATAGTGGGTATACCTTGAAACACTAGATCTCCATTGAAAGCTAATGTATCTCCCCCGTTTATCTCGATAGAATTAATAACAGTCAAATTACTGCCAGCACCGGTGAAGTTAAGCGTGGCTGTTCCAGCAAACTGAGATCCCAAATTGTCGAAGTTACCAAAGAAAGAAAGAGCTCCTACCGTTACACCGGACGTGTTGTTATTGATAGTGATCAAAGTAGCGCCCCCCGCCGTCACGTTTGTCGGATTTAGCTGGCTTGACGTAAAGCCCGGCATGATGACCGCTCTGTAGGTGCTGTCCAACGGAATTCCGTTACTCCAATTGGCAGATTGCTGATAATCTGATCCCCCGGTGTTGGTCCATATCGAAACAGTCTGCCCAATCGCCAACGAAGCAAAGCAAGTGAATGCGATGAAGACAGTACTTCCCAAAAAAAGTTTCATTCCTCGCGCAAACTACTGAAATAAGCCGAGTAAGCCAAGATAAATTAGATTTAAACAAAATATGTCTTACTCTAAAGAATCGGGACGATTCTTTGGCTGTCTGAAATTATTCGTGGTCTGCGAATAAACTCCGCCTAATTAGAAATACCTATTGTATATTCAACTATCGATGAATGAGCTACTTGGGATTCGACTTTACCCAGGAAAGAATCGCTTTCCGATCGCCCTGCGCGCTCCAGACCTTTCGCAGGAATTCGGCCAGGTCGACTTGGTGCTCTCGAAAGAATCTTCGATCGCCTCCGCACCCATACATGAGATCCGGGGGCATTTCACCCCGAAGCTTGGCTTCAGCTTTAATGATAAGCCTGGGCAACCAACTAATACCTTCCAACTGCGCGTCCTTGGCCGGCAGTTTCTCCATCGAAACGAGATGCGTCGAATGCTGCCCTTTCTGCTCCTGGAGAAAATAGTCACGCCGTACCGCTGCAATTTTCAGCGCAGTCTCAAGAGTCGGTTCCCCTCCCCGAGAAAAATCTTCCACGAAATCGAAAAATTCCTGGTCAGTATAGCCGATGGATTGCAGGAACGCATGTCCGGCTTCGTCGACGAGCCCGGAGGCCTTGACGTGTCCGTGGTTGTATTTTTTAACTGCGGCTTGAAACAAGGAGGAGAACTCCTGCTCCCAATTGGAGAATGGCTGACTCATGCCTTAACCCTTACTCCTCCAACGCGGTTTGCGCAACTGGCCGCACGGTGGTGAAGGGACCGGGAGCATCCATCGCACGACGCCACTCATCCTGTAACCGCATGTTTCCGAGGGAATCGGCCCAGGACATCGCGGGGGAAGAAGCCTGTCGGTCGCCCTTGGCAATATGACGCGCGACTAAATCTGCCTCGAGAGCATAGAGCGGCGAAGACGTGACCTTCAGCGTTTCGAGTTGCTCACCATTTCGCTCCAGGATGATGGTGCTTTCTCCACCATTAATGTTCGGCACCCAGGGATCGGGCAAGGTGATCGAGCCGCCGCCGCCTTCAATGCGAACCTTGTTCTCCTGCTGAAGGCGCAAGCCGCAGGAAAGCATGGCGACGATGTCATTCGGGAAAACGACCATGGCGGAGGCATACTCATCCACGCCGCTCTCCAAGCCAATCTGCCCAAAAACCGAAAGCCGCTCCGGTTCCGCAAAAGGCTTGCCGACCGCCACGCCGGCAATCAACCGTGCCATCGACGTGCAATAACCTCCAATATCGAGAATGCCGCCACCGCCGAGAGCACGGTTAAAGAGTCGATCGTTCTGATCGTACGGCACAGCGGAGCCAAAGCTGGCCCGGATGACCTTCACGTCGCCGATCGTCCCGGCGCGGATCAACTCGATCATCCGCGCGATTTGCGGATGACAGCGGTACATGTAAGCCTCCATGAAAAAGACATTGTTTTCCCAAGCCGACTGGAGAATTGCTCCCGCCTCATCGTGATGCAGGGCGAGAGGCTTCTCGCAAAGAACGTGCTTCTTCGCTTCGGTCGCACGGATCACCCACTCGTGATGCTGGGGGTGCGGTGTCGCGATATAGACCACATCGACATTCTTGTCCGCGATGAGCTCCTCGTACGAACCATGCGCTTGGGCAGCTTTATGTCGCTTGGCGAACTCCTTCGCCTTGGCTTTGGTGCGGCTACCCACGGCGACGAGTTCCCCGGTCTCCGAGCGTTGAATGCCGTCGGCAAAAATTTTGGCGATACGTCCTGTCCCAATAATTCCCCAACGAAGTTTGGCCATGCCTTAAGATGGAGCGATCCCCTCACCCAGTGCAAGTAGAGCTTTGAGGCCTAAAAGAGAGGGTGCGGAGTGAGGGGATCGAACCCCCGACCTTGTCCGTGTAAAGGACCTGCTCTACCGCTAAGCTAACTCCGCTTTGAATCGAGGGATTATCCTACGCGCGCCGCACCGCTAGCGGCAAGCAATTCAAAAGCAGCCTTAAAACTTGTAACCCGACATGCACCCAAGATGCTCGTCAGTTGGAAGGATTAGGTTATGCTCAACGGCTCATGTCCGTCATTGAAGCCCCAACACCAGAACCAACGATTGATCCGCGCTTGTCGCTCGAGGTCTCGAAACGTCGAACGTTTGCCATTATCTCCCATCCCGATGCGGGAAAGACGACGTTAACAGAAAAACTTTTGCTTTATGGCGGCGCGGTGGGCCTCGCCGGGAGCGTGACAGCCCGCAAGGACCAGCGCTCGACCACGAGCGACTGGATGGAAATGGAGAAGCAACGGGGCATCTCGGTTTCTTCCACCGTCCTGCAATTTGAATACGGCGGATGCGTGATCAATCTTCTCGATACACCGGGCCATAAGGATTTCTCGGAAGATACCTATCGCGTACTGACAGCCGTCGATGCCGCCGTGATGGTGATCGATGCCGGCAAAGGCATTGAAACGCAGACGCGAAAACTGTTTGAAGTCTGCCGGTTGCGGGGGGTGCCGATTTTCACGTTCATGAACAAGATGGATCGTCCCTCGCGACCTCCCTTGGAATTGCTCGATGAACTTGAATCGGTGCTCGGTATCCAAGCAATGCCACTCAATTGGCCCATGGGAGACGGCCCGGAATTTCGAGGCGTTTTTGACCGGGAAACCCTGAAGGTCCATCTCTTCGAACGAACGGCCCAAGGAGCCTATCGCGCTCCCGTGGCCGTGCGGAACATCGAGGACGACCTCGTGCGCGAAACCATGGATGCGGGAGTCTACCGTCGGGTTTGTGAGGAATTGTCGTTGCTGGAAGGTGCTGGTTCATCCTTCGACCTCGCGGCGGTGCGGGCGGGAAAATTGACGCCGGTTTTCTTTGGAAGTGCGGCCAACAACTTTGGCGTGCAGCTGATGATGGATCGTTTTCTGGAACTCGCACCGCCACCGACTTCTCGAAAATTTGCGGGAGGCGTCGTCGAAGCGACCGAGAAGGGTTTCTCCGGGTTCGTCTTTAAGATTCAAGCCAACATGAATCCGAAGCACCGGGATCGCGTTGCCTTTATTCGCGTGGTCTCCGGCACCTTTGAGCGGGACATGCTGGTCATCAATACGCGGACGGGAAAGCGAATACGCCTCTCCAATTCCCAGCGCCTTTTCGCCAAGGAACGTGAGACCGTGGACACCGCGTTTGCGGGCGATGTGATCGGGATCGTGGGCAACCACGATTTCCTCATGGGCGATACCCTTGCCGAGCGGCCGGATATTCAGTTCGATGAAATCCCCCGGTTTGCACCGGAATGCTTCGCCTTTCTGCACAATACCAGCTCCGCCAAATTCAAACGTTTTCGTGAAGGCCTTGAGCAATTGCTCAAGGAGGGGCTCGCACAACCGTTTGATGTTCCGGGCTCGCATCAATACGTTCCCCTTCTGGGAGCCGTGGGACCCTTGCAATTTGAAGTACTGAAGTATCGTCTCGAATCGGAATATGGCGCGGAATGCCGGGTCGAGGTATCCGATTGGCGGGTCATTCGCTGGATGACGCTCAAGGATGAATTTGCAGAAGCCGGCAAAGGCCGGAGGCCCGACATGCCGAGTGGCTCGAAGCTGGCTATGGATGCCTTTGGAGTTTTCGCGGCCCTACTGCCCGACGCCTGGGCGGTCCACACACTCGAGTCCAGGAATAAAGATTGGAATATCCAATCGACACCGCCGAAGAAGATCTAGATGAAATGGGCGAACTGAAAATAGGCCTTTAAGCTAACCGCACGTAGAATTGGTGCACAATTCTACGCGCAGTTTCTTCGTTAGATTATTGCTCCTGGGCCAGAATGTCCGTGACCTCCGCCGCGGACAGCGCCCGATTGTAAAGACGGACATCATCGAGTTGACCGTTCCACGGATAATCTGTGGTTCCGCTACGGCGACCGATGACGAGTCCCTGCGTACTGCTGGGTGGATTGCCAACGGTTCCGGTGGCACCGGTTTGAGGAACGCCATCCACATAGAATGTGGCGCTACTTCCATTGACCGTGACCGCGAGGTGATGCCAGTTCGTGTCCAAAGTCAGCGGAAGAGACATGCTGTACGAGGTAGCATTGCCACCACAACGAAGCAAGAGCTGCTTGAGCACAGGATGGTAGAAGAGCTCGTAGCCACCGTTATCCGTATAGGCTGCCTTTTTAGAGATAATCATCCGATAAGAATTATCTGTGGTGCTGGCGATTTTCACCCACGCGGTAAAACTGCAGGCGGTGGTGAGATTGACATCGGCACTATTGGCAACGGTCATGTACTGGCTGGTGCCGTTGAGACTGATCGCCCCCGTGCCTACAACCGCGTTGGCACCGGTAACATAACTTGGACTGCCCACGAGCGTACCGTTGTCTGCAACACTTCCCGACGACGATGTGTCGGTCGCGTCACTGTCGAAGTTCCACCGCGCCATTAACCCGTTGGTTACATCCGGCAGCGTAAAGCTATCGGAAGCGATCGCCAAACCATTCGCGGTACACGCGATGCGCACCACGGACAAGCCAGCTGGCAGGGGCACCGTGATGGGGAAGTTGGCCATCGCATTGCTGGTACCCGGAAGAACCACATCAGGCGTGGGAGTCGTCGCACCGGTCGGGTTGGGAACAAGCACACCATTTACATAAATGTGTACAGTGGCAGCCACCGTATTGTAGATCCGATAGCGGAGGACAGAGGTGTAATTGCCCGCGACTGGGGCATCCACGCCGAAGGCAATATATTCGCCTGAGCCGAAACCATCCAACGTACGCTCTGGCGAAGTCGTATAATAGAAGTACCCGTTTTCGATAATATGAGATGAATCAAGACTCGCGATGGGAACGGTGCCAGTAACGGACGAGGTGGGGCTGCCCTGAATGACCGTCGCCTGGGTGACGACGGGCTTGCGAGTACTGGCATGGATTCCGTCCAGGCCAAGAAGTTTCGACGCTGTTGTGTTATCGAAAGCCGGAGTAAAGCCCCATTGACTGGTTGCTCCGTGTGTATAATAATTCAGCAGATCGCCGCCGCTTTGCGTCCATGTGTCGTGGAATTCCTGCTCGACCTCGACCATTCGCGAATCGGTATTGATGGTCCATTCTGCAGCCGTAGTCCACGAGCCGGATATAGTCGGCAGGCCCATGCCGCCTTCGTATGCGGTCCGTTTCATGCCGAAGTTGCCCACCCAGAGCGTGTCGAGGTACATAGCAGGACCCCATGTAGATCCTACATAATGGCCTGTGCCCGGAGCAAATACCACGGAGGGATCCGGGCTGGTCGAACCGGATACTCCGGTGATGCTGTAGTAAGCCGCGCCGCCACCGCCGTAGAAGAAGTAAGAGACAGGATGGACCGTGGTGTTAAACGCATTTGTCGCGCCATAGAACGTATCGAGAAATTTGAGACCGGGACTAAGCTGTCCTCCTGGATTACCGGTTTGCGACTCGAAGAGCGGACGCACGCGTGGATTGGCGGATGTACCAGGCATCGCACTGTCACCGAATACGGAACGAAACAGCAGGGAAATCTGGGAGGCACGGTAAGCCACGTAACGGATTTTCAAGACATTGACGTCAGTCGTGCCATCGTACTCAATAGGATATTGCGTCGGACTGTTCAGTTGGAACTGAGCGGTATTAAAGGCGTCATAATAGGGCTCACAAATGGTGTTCCACATTTCGTTGGAATACTCAACATAGACTTTGAGATTGCTGTTGAGCGGCGGCCAAACCGGATTCGTTTGCGTAGACGTATAGGGATTTATGCCATCGCTGCCGTATTTGATCAGGTTGGCGAGGTTGGTGACGTAGGTATCGTCAGCACGTGCCGGGACATCGACATACATATCCGTGTTGAGCTCATTACAGAGCTGTACCATCGCCTCGTAAGCCGCTCCTTTGGTGCCGTGCACAGGCAATCCGTTGGCATCGACTCCGGTGACCGGGCCATTCCAGATACCGTTCGGATGAGCACGATCACTCCAGGACACACTAGGGTTGAAATTGGTCAATCCCCAGTCCATGAAACGAACGACATCGGCCTTGGACATGATCGTCTTATATTCGGACGAAAACATCTCGGTGCCATCATAACCCGGACGCAAGAGACGAATGTTGGTCAATCCTGGCGTACCAGTGCTGTCGCGCTTGGTGCCGAGAAATTTGAGTGAGATAGTCGTCGCGGACGAACCTGTCGGCACAACAACGTTTGCCGTACTGGTATTGGTTGTTGAATTATAGGATATCGCACCCACGGAAAATCCACCGTATTGAGAGGTGACTGAGGTGGTCGTGCCGGTAAAGCTTAGGGAGTAAGTGCCCGTCATCGTTCCCACTGTATCCGTAATATAGCTCGCGGTAAAATCGGCCAGTGGCGACCCATCGGTATCGGTAACTGGATAGTAGGTCGGGTAGTGTGAATTGAGGTATCCGTTGGCCAGAGTATGATTATCCACCGTAACGGAAGCCGGATACGTGAGAGACAACCCCGTGAGTCCATTATGGGATCCCGTAGGTGTGCGCTGGGTATTGGTGAATTGAAGCCAAACTTGTTTGGGCACTTGACTGTCATCGGGATAGGCTACGGTGACCGTGGCCGTGGTGATGTTAGTGCTCGAGTTATAGGTTTGACCGGAAATGGTAACCGGCGCTGAGTACGGACATGTGATGGTGGCCTGGCCCGTGAACTGGAGATTGTAAGTGCCGTTCGCGCTCAATTGAGTCCCGGCATTCGTACCAGTCCCCCAAACATAGACAAAATCGGTCATTGGACCGGAAGAATCGGTCAGAAGCTGGATACCACCGCCATGCATCAGGTCTGCAAATGGCCGCCCTGAGTAGGCAAACCACGTATTCAGCCCGAGATAATTTTTTGTGGGGTCGGTCGGTTCTACGGCACGAGTCAGTGGCGTGATGGTGGTTAAAAATGCCAGAGCACTAATGGCGGTGAGGATTTTGCGAGGAAGTTTCATTTTCATGGTGGAATTAAGGGAAGGAAGGAAAAGTAATCTCCAAGGTTTCGATTGATGCATCGCTAACTTCCTGAACCATAAACCCCTTCTATATGAGCAAACAAAGTTTCAATTGCGCAATTGTATGCTAATGATACAAAAAGACGCGAAATTACTGCAGTATTTGCAGTTCCCCTTGTGAAGAGCCAATTTCCCATCGCAGCCCAAGTCCTTCAAAATTGGATTGTTGCCCGGAAGTTCCATCCCGGGACCCGTCTCCCATCTGCTGAGAAGATGGCGAAACAGTTTGGATTTACACCCGCCACGATGCTTAGGGCCACACAGACTCTAATTTCGGGAGGATTCCTCCATCGGAATGGCTACAAACTTGCGGTAGCACACACGCAAACGACAACACCCTCATTTCAGGGAATAGTCTATATTGTCGCCTGCTCCTCGGACGACAGCTTCGTCCGCGGGGTTGAGAGAATACTCTCTGGACGGGGAATTCCTTATCGTTCAATCGATATTCCTCCATCGAAAAGCGCGACTGTGTCACGTATCCTGACAAAGATCGCTTCAGAAAAGCCAGCGGGCATCATTCTTAGAATGGCAGACTCTGCAGAGAGCTTAGAACCCTGGCTTAAAACAACCTCTCTCCCCGTGGTGGTTTATGCGCAGGGCCTGCATCAAACCGCAAAATCTTCTGCGCAAATTGACGAGTGTCGGGCCACGGAAATTGCCTTGCGTCATTTGCATGAACTTGGTCATCGCCAAATTGCTCTTTTTTTCGCCAGTCACAACTCCGCTTCAGCTGAAAAGGTGAAATTTTACAAAGCCGCCTGCTTCACCTTGGGATTAAAGGAATCAATCGAGAATGTGTGGTATACGGACCTTTTTCGGGAAGATCTCATACGCGAGGCTTTGCTCACGGCACACCGTCGACATCCCGAGGTGACCGCCATTCTGGCACGGGATGAAATTGCCGCTCGCATCACCCGGATTTTTCCCGTGCCGCAGAAAATCTCCGTCATCGGATTTGGAGATGCAGACTCGGGCTGGAATACGCGTCCGCCCCTTACGACGATTGCACTTCGCGATCCCGAGGCCCTGGCGCGCTGGGCATGTACGGATCTGATCGAGCAGATGCATGCACTTCAATCGGAAAAAAACCGAAGGGTGGCGAGCACCGCGCTTTTTGTTCCTGAGTTGACTCTTCGAAAATCTACCCGACCGATTACGACCAGGAAGACATTGCATCGACGCCCGGACAAATGTCCCACGCGGCTCCCTCACCCCTCAGAGACCTGGCAAAACGTCTATCCCTTCTTGAAGAAAAAAAGCAAGGTCGAGTGGCACCCTTTGGATCTCTCACAGCAGGCTAATCACAGCATGACGCGACACCACGGTTGGCTTGGCAGGGAACCATTGGAGCATTTTCCTCCCGGCCTGCGCTCCATCCACGGAGTGCCCTTTCAAGTCCTTAACGAAGAACGCAATGGAGGACATGCGGTGATTACATTTCGATCCCCCCGCTCTCACTCCGCGAAAGGAAAACTCCTGCCCACGGAAGTCCACGTGAAGGTGAATTTACGGCCCAAGGCTCTCTACTTTCTCCATGGCTGCGCTTATGCCAAACCCGTTCCTTTCGCCGAATATATCATGCACTTCGTCTCAGGGCGCGAATCATCCGTTCCACTCGTTCCTCTCGGTCTTACGCGAGGAACTGCACCCAATGTTCCCAAGCATTTACAGCCCAACCTGCAGGACTGGTGGTACGAATATGAGCAGCAGGATTTTCCCCATGCCCATCGCGCCTCGGTTTTCGACGTTTCCGATCCAACGGCATATGAGCGCACGCTTTATTCCCTGCAATGGATTAACCCTCGCCCCAAAGATGAGGTCACCTCGATCGAAGTTCGTGTCGCCCCGGAGGCAGGCCCTATCCTTGCCCTTATCTCGGTAACGGCTCTTCTGTAATTAGGCGTCCAGAATCAACAAGCATCGTTGATTCCAGAAGCGAAGGGAAGCTAGGGTGGTTTGACTATGAGTAAACCCACCTGTCCGTCCTGCGAGATGAATGAAGTTTTGGACCACGCGGAACATTGGGAATGCGTGACGTGTGGTCACGAGTGGCCCCGCGAGGCCGCACCGACCGCGGCGCGTATCGTCAAGGATGCCCATGGCACCGTGCTGGCCGATGGGGATACGGTTACCTTGATCAAGGATTTGAAATTGAGAAACGCGTCCCAAACTCTCAAAGGTGGGACCAAGGTGAAGGGAATTCGGCTGGTTGACGGAGATCACGAAATTTCCTGCAAGATCGATGGAAGCGCCATAGGCTTGAAGGCTTGTCTGGTGAAGAAGGCGTGAAGCCACGACAGGGTTCATCTGCAGCCACGTGTTCTTCGAGGAGTGGATAGCGCCTCATTTCGGCAGATCAGCGTGTTTCCATCCACCCATCGCTTTGCCATCAGGATGACCTGCCGATTATCTGGGCAACCGATTTGTCCGGTTCGTAAAAGAGAATCAAGCAGATGCACGGCGGCATGAGTCACCGGCTTGAAGTCTTCGAGCAGACCCGTTTCGCCAAAACTCTGATCGGTCACCATCAGGTTGATCAGGCTGGTTCCCTTCAGGATATCGGGCTCCATCAGTTGGCAGAGATGGATGAAATATCGGTTGAAAAGAATCAGGGCGTCCGGACGGTGCCGGCAGATCAGGGATCGAAGCTTTTTTATGGCAACATCGGGAAACTCCGTACCCGGGCACCAAGTCAGCGGCAGCTTGGGTAAATGAGGAAACAGTTGTGTCTGGCAGTACGCCATGGCACCAAGGCGTACGTCGAGGTCCGTGGCGTTGTGTTCCTTCAAGAGCACCAGCCCAATGCGTCGATGTCCCGTTTCCACAGCTTTCTTCCAGGCTGTAACTACCTCTGTATAACGCTCCAAACCGACCACATGGCAGGGGAATTCAAAATAGCCGTAATTACATTGGACGGTGGCAAATTGATGCCAGGAGAATTCTTCCAGAAAGGATTTTGAATCGATGCGGCTGATGAGCACGCCTTCTATGCCGCGGTGATATAGCTGTCGGGCCAGCGCTTCAGGCGAAGACGCTTCCGCCAGGGGGAACCACTGGAGGTCATAGCCAAGATTTTCGGCAATTCTTTTCGCACGCTGGAAAATCTGGAAGTCTGGATTCGTTGAACGGACCATTCGAGGATAAAAATTAACGTAAGCGAGGATGCCCCGAAAGCCGTGTCGCTGCCGCTTCCAGCGCATGGAACCCAAATGTGAAAACAAGGGGTCGGGTCGATAATTGAGTTTGCGGGCGCACTTTTGCACCTTTTGGCGCAGAGCAACCGAAATTCGAGGATGATCGCGCAAAGCCAGCGAAACGGTCATCTTACTCACACCCAAGCTTTGGGCGATATCGTGTTGAGTTATTCGCATGCTTTACCGCTAAACTCGCGAGCAGATTGACCCTTGTCGAGTTTTAATCAACGTTATCGCCAACATCTCAACCCAAGGATATCGACATGAGTATACCCATCCATCATCGGCTTCATTCGTTGTATCTGATCATCGCAAGCCTCATTTTGCCTTGTTCTCTCCATGCCACCAACTTGGTAAACGAGCCCTTCAATTACACGGCTTCCTCCACGCTGCCCTCCACCTATAAAACCAGCCAGACCTCCTCTACTACAACCACTCTTCAGACATCAGCAGCGGGTCTGACTTTTACCAGTATACCGAGCATTGGAACCGCCGCTACCCTTGATGGTGCGGGCGATCAGGCGTGGACCAGTATTAGCGGAACGATCAATCCAAATGTGGATGGAACCACGGTTTATACGAGCTTTCTGATCCAGTATAATCCGCTTACCGGCTATAATAACTACGGTGGCGCAAATATTGGACTTAGCTTGGGAAGCGCGAGCGTTGGAACAGTGATTACCTTCGGTTTCAAGGAGAATGGCAGCAGCATCCCTGGGCAGGGTCTTTTTGCCTTTGTCGCAGGCGGTACACAACTGACCAGTACCACGGCCATCACCGCCAATACGACCTATTTCATTCTCACCAAGACGGTTTTTCACGGCGGCACCTACACCGGGACTTACGACGTCTATATGAACTTTTATCCTTCGAGTGCTGGAATTCCCAACTCGGAACCGACCACTTGGGCACTATCAGCCACCGGCATAAGCAAAAGCGCTTACTGGAACCCCTCCACTCTTATCAACGCCTGGGGTTTCAATGATCGAGGAACCGGAAACAACACTTATTACGGTGCCACGTTGGATGCCGTCAATGTCGGCACCACTTTCGCCGATGTGATCCCAGCCGCCACCAGTCCCACCCTTGCGGCCATCGGGGTCAATCTCGCGGGCGAGTTGCTGTGGACCGATGTCATTCGCATGGCGGGCCACTCACAGTGGAACATTTCGACTGATCTTTGGGGCACGACATCTGCCTCCGCTGCCACTGTCGATAGTAACGGCTGGCCGACGCAGGATTGTTCGCTGGCCGTTTGGGGAACTGGATCCAAGCCCAACGCCAATATTCAAAACACAGGCACATGGACATTGGTCTTCAATGGCAGGGCCACGGTGAAGGATTTCGAGAACTACCCCATCCTGCCGCAAAATACCGATGGCACCAACGGAACTTATAATTCGGCGACGAACACCACCACCGCAACCATGTCGGATAGCACGACGACGGGAGAAAACTTCGCCCTGATCTTTACCAATACCCAGCGAACCGGGAGCGGCGCGACTAATACTGGTATCACGAACGTTCATTTCTACCGGCCAACCTATGAGGGCTCATCGACGAGTTACCCCGTGGGTTCGGTCTTTACGACGCAGACCCTGGCCATGTCCGATCTATTTAGCGTCACCCGCTTCATGGATCAGTTTCGGACGATCAATAGCACGGTGACCAACTGGTCTGACCGCAACCTGCCCGGCTTCTGGCATCAGCTGCCTCTCGCCTATGAAAATGCCGTGGCCTACTGCAACGCCACCAACACCGATCTCTACGTCAACATCCCACTCTATGCCACCGATGCCTACATCACCAACCTGGCTAACCTGATCAAGTATGGTTCCGACGGTGTGAATCCCTATTCCTCGGTGCAGACCAGTCCGGTTTATCCGCCGCTTAATTCCAATCTCCATGTTTATCTCGAATATAGTAACGAGATTTGGAATCCGGGCTTCCAGCAACAGGGGCAGAACTACAACATCGTCGTCGCCGACCAAACGGCCAATAACGCCGACTGGACTATCCTGAACTTCGATGGTGCGGCCCAAGCCAATCTTTGGACTGGCGCCTGGCGCCACGTCGCCCTGCGCGCCGTGCAGATCAGCAATGATTTCCGCGCAGTATATGGAAATGCCGCCATGCCCCCCAATGCCAATGCTATCGTCCGTCCGCTGATCGAATTCCAGGCCAAGAACGGACAGAATACCGGCGGTACCCAACTGCAGTTCGTGAATGATTACTTCAACAACGGCGACGGCGTTTCCCACGTCACGACACCCGAGCCGGTCGGTTACTACCTTTGGGGCGGCGGCGGCGCCACGTACTACGATTCAAACAGCGATAATGCCTCGACGGTCGATGCCATTTTTGCCTCCGGCATTCCCAATACAAGCGGCACCACCTACATCGGTTCGTCTTACTATACCGCGATCCAGACAGATGCAGCCCTTGTCAAAAGTTATGGGATCAAGCGGGTCGCCTACGAAGGCGGTTGGGCATTATACAACGGCACGAACGGGACCGATAACGTTGACGGTTCGCCTGCGGCTCTCGCCAAATACGATACTAGGGCGACCGCCGCATCGGTTGCTGCGAATACCGCCTTTGAGCAGTCCGGTGGCGATCTGAACATCTTCTACACCTCATCGAGTTTCGACATTAATTACGTGTGGGGAATGACCGACTCGATCTTCGATCTCACCGTGCCTTTGTATGCGGGCATCAACAACATTAACAATGCCCCGCCGGCAGCTCCGACTTACGGTAACTCGATCGCCGGCACCGGCGCCACCACGCTTAACTACAGCAGCCACCTCACGGCCAACAATATCTCCAATGCAGGCATTCCTGATAATGGTGTTATCGGGTGGATACCGTTAATCTCAACCGGCGGCAACTATCAAATCAGCGTCAACCTCAACTCGACGGTCGCGGGCAAGTACGTCAAGGTGCTCGTCGATGGTCAGATGATTGGTGGTGGACCGATCAGCGTTCCCGTCTCTGGTACTGCGCAAAATGTGGTTTTGGGCACGGTCAACCTGACCGCAGGCCAGCATGGACTCATCCTGGAAGGGCAATACGCCTCTAATAACAGCTACACGGGCAACTCCTGCTCCTTTACCAGCTTTGTGCTGACCAAAGTTCCCTAAGTCATCACCAGCGGGCAGTTAATGCCGGTGGCTAAGATCAATCAGCCACCGGCGTCACTGAAGCATTTACACTAGCAAATGCGCGGCAATTGCTCACCGGAGAGCATATCGACGACGCGACTTCCGCCGATACGGGTCTTCATCAGGACAAGGCCCGGATGATCAGACGTTACTTCCCCGATGATGGCCGCATGTTGGCCCAAAGGATGAGACCGCATGGCGGAGAGAATTTCTTCTGCATGGTTGGACGGAACAATGGCGACGAGCTTGCCTTCGTTGGCGACATAGAGGGGATCAAGACCGAGTATCTCGCACGCTCCCTTTACTTCCTCGCTGATGGGAATGCTGGCTTCGTTCAGCAACACTCCCACATGTGCGCTCTGGGCGATTTCGGTGACTGCGCTGGTGAGGCCGCCTCGCGTGAGATCACGTAAAACGTGGACTTTCTTTCCCGTGGCGAAAATCGCATCGACCAAGCCGTTTAGCGGAGCCGTGTCACTCGCGATCTCAGTCTCGAACTCGAGGCCTTCACGTACAGACATGATGGCGATGCCGTGGACCGCGATGTATCCGCTGACGATAATCTTATCTCCGGGACGGGCTCGTTTCGGGTCAATGACGACTCCATCACGGACCTGACCGATACCAGACGTATTGATGAAGATTTTGTCGGCCTTGCCACGATCCACCACCTTGGTATCGCCCGTCACCAACGTTACGCCCGCTTCATTCGCAGCTTCCTGCATGGATTGCACCACATGATGGAACTCATCCATCGGTAGTCCCTCTTCGAGAATAAAGCCGACTGAAAGATGCAGAGGGCGGGCTCCACACATGGCGAGATCGTTGACTGTGCCGTGGACAGCGAGCTTGCCGATATCCCCGCCCGGAAAGAAAATGGGATTCACGACATAGGAATCGGTACTAAAGGCCAATCGCGCTCCGCCCACGGTGAAAATGGCCCCGTCATGCAAAGGCTCTAGGAACTCATTGCGAAATTGTTGGAGTACCACTTTTTGAATCAGTTGCTGGCTCAGCTTGCCACCGCTGCCATGGGCGAGGACGATCTCTTTGTAATTGGTCAGCGGAAGCGGGCACGATCCAGCAAGCAGACCAGCTTCTTGGTCAGGCGTTTTTTCCTCACTCATACGGGGTGAAGCGCTTTCTTCTCGGCCTGCAAATGACGACCATAGGCATAGTATGCAGCGCAGGCACCTTCAGCTGAAACCATTGTGGCACCCAATGGATGCTCGGGCGTACATTGCTTGCCAAAAGCGGGACAATCGTGCGGCTTTTTCACGCCTTGCAGAACGAGACCACTGATGCAAATCGAAGGTTCCTGGGTATTAATTTTACCGACTGCAAAGATGCTCTCCGCATCGTGCTCGTGAAACTCCTCTCGAAGTCGAAAGCCGCTTTGAGGAATGGAACCGACTCCGCGCCATTTTCGATCGCAGACCTCAAATACCTTTTTAACCAATTCCTGCGCAGCGGGGTTTCCCTCGCGCTTGACGATGCGTGGGTATTGATTTTCCACGACCGCTGTCCCGGCCTCAAGCTGGCGGATTGTCATCAAGATACCTTCGAGAAGATCCATGGGCTCAAAGCCCGTCACAACGATGGGGACGTGATAGCGTTCGGCGATCGGCTCGTATTCCTTATAACCGACGACCGTACAAACATGGCCCGGCCCGAGAAATCCCTGCACACGATTCAGGGGTGATTTAAGAATGGATTCCATCGCGGGCGGAACGAGGACATGCGAGACAAGAAGAGAGAAATTTTTGATGCCTTGTCGCCGGGCCTGCCAAACCACCATGGCGTTGCCGGGGGCGGTGGTCTCAAATCCAATCGCAAAAAAGACCACCTTTTTATCCGGATTGGCTTTGGCGATTTTCAGGCAATCCAACGGCGAATAAACCACGCGCACATCCGCGCCCCGCGACTTGAGAACGAGCAGATCGAATTCCGAACCGGGTACGCGGAGCATATCCCCAAAAGAACAGAAGATGACATCGGGGCGTTGGGCAATAGTGTGGGCCTTATCGATCATTTCCAATGACGTGACGCATACAGGACAGCCGGGGCCGTGGACGAGTTCGACCTTGTCCGGCAAAAGGTGATCGATTCCGTATTTGACGATCGTGTGCGTTTGTCCACCGCAGACTTCCATCAAGACCCATGGGCGGGTGATGATTCGCCGGATTTCACTGACAATCTTCCTCGCCATCTCTTCGTTGCGATATTCGTCGAGATATTTCATGACATCACTTGGTTGACACTAGGCGGTCGAACTTTTAGGTGTGGGCTCTTCCGCTTCGGGATCGTCGAGTTCCGATAATTGCCCCATTTCCTCGAGGAGTTTGTAGGTTTTCGCAGCTTCCTCTTCATCCACCTTGCTGAGGGCGAAGCCTACGTGAACAAGGATGTATTCGCCGATTTTCACTTCGGGCGTATATTCGAGGCACACTTGTTTCACGATGCCTCCAAAATTGGCTTTGCCCATGAGAACCCCTTCGGCGTTCGTGCTCATCTCGATAAGTTTACCCGGTATGGCGAGACACATAAGTTATCGTTCTTCGGATTAATTTTTCCACTTTTACGAGCGGTTCCCTCTTCCCAGCAGGGTATCATTCGGTTTGGAGTCTGTCACGAGATCGAGCGAACCAGATTCAGGCGAGAGCTTCAGCATTTTCCTCCACGGTATCTTGCTCAAGAACACGCATGGCCGCCATAGCTTGCCCCAGGGAAATTCCTCCATCATTTGTCGGCACGCGTTGATGCCAATAAGGACGGAAGCCAGAATCGATCAGCCGCTGAATACTTTTTTCGAGAAGGTAGCGATTCTGAAAACATCCGCCGGTCAGGACAACCTTGCTTTCGCCAATTTGATTCGCCACGGCCACTATCATTTCCGCCAGGGTATTGTGAAATTTGGCCGCAATGAGACCAACACCGCATTCCTGCCGATGATCCGAAAGAATCTCTTCGATCATCGGTTGCCAATCGACGACGATCGGCTCATGGGCGTCCAGTCGAAATGAATAAACGTCCTCAATCCCGGGTTGAATGGCGAATTCCAGTTCCATGGCAGCCTGGCCTTCGTATCGGACATTCGAACGCAATCCCACTAGGGCAGCAACTGCATCAAAGAGCCGACCGGCGCTGGAGGTTAAGGGCGACTGGAATCCCTTTTGAAGCATTTGCCGCATGAGCTTGAGATCTCGGGAGGAAATATCCCCCATGAAGGCGAGATCCGGTCCCTCGAACAACTGATCGCCTGTTATGGCAAACAAAAGCCCCAGTGCGGTCCGACGAGGTTCATGAATGGCTTTCTCGCCTCCGGGCAAACGAAACTGGCGTAAATGCGCGACTCGCTGAAAAGACTTTTCTCCTGCGAGCAAAAACTCACCGCCCCAAATCGCGCCGTCGGCACCATAGCCCGTTCCATCCCACGAAACTCCAAGAACTGGCGCTTCGATTTCGTTTTCGGCCATGCAGGAAAGCACGTGCGCCCAGTGATGTTGAACTGGGCAGAGAGTAACATCCTGCTGCACTGCATATTTCGTGGAGAGATAATCGGGGTGCATGTCGCAGGCGATAATGTCGGGAGCAGCTTCGTAAAGGCGCTGTAAATCAGACGCGAGACTTCTGAAGGCGTGATGCGCCTGACTT
>Ga0068858_100002255_pt1 | contig 19486 bp, 13 predicted proteins | sample KBSSwiS12_FD_66589 | JGI IMG/M metagenome (GOLD analysis project Ga0068858, IMG submission 66589) | Switchgrass rhizosphere microbial communities from Kellogg Biological Station, Michigan, USA - KBS Switchgrass S1-2 | ecosystem: Host-associated > Plants > Roots > Rhizosphere > Soil ...
CTGCGGAAAAACCGTCGACACCGCTTCCATGAATTGCAGCACGGCTGGCGCGCTCTCGTTCTTGCGGCAGGCGGCGCAGATCTCGACAGTCGCTTCCGGGTCGGCCAGCGGCACGAGCGCGATGCCGCTGGTCGGCTGCGGGCTCGTCAGCGGAATGCCGATGCACAGGTACGCGCCCTCGCCGGACGCGACGAGCATCAGTCCACGGTGATTGTGCGGGCCGGCGCCCGGTGTAGGCACCATCCTGGGCGTGATTCCGGCCTTGGCGTACAGTGCGAGTACCTTGTCGTACACGTACGGCATGAGATGCCGGTCCCAGAGCAGCAGATTGTGGCTCGCGAGGTCGCGGAGCTGGATGCTCTTGCGCGACGCGAGCGGACTGTCGGCGCTGACGACCGCCAGAATCCGCTCGCGAAACAATCGCGTGACATTCAGCGCCGTCTCGTCGAACGGCGGCCTCGAAAAGACGACGTCGAGCGAACCGTTTCTCAGTTGGTCGTTACAGTCATCCGAGCAGAACACGTCGACGGCGTCCACGGTCAGGCGCTCCGATTGCTTCGCGCATTCCACCCGCACCCGGTGCACCGGTTCCCACAGTCCCCATCCGATGCCGATCCGTACCGTGTGCAGATCTTCGTGGATGGCGTGGCCCGCGGTGTCGAGGAAATCCGATGCGGCCGTCTCGAGGATCCGGGCCTTTTCGAGGAGTTGACGGCCGATGTCTGTCAGGGTGACGCCGAGCCGGTGGCGGCGGAACAGCTTGACGCCAAGCTCGTCTTCAAGCTGGCGGATGTGACGGCTGAGCGGCGGCTGCGAGATGTGGAGTCGTTCGGCGGCTTTCGTGACGCTCGATTCGTCCGCGACGGCGATGAAGGCGCGCAGGTGACGAAAATCCACGGTTGGCGATTCTATACCAGATTGGTATGCCGTCCCTCGCGAAGTTGGTATTGGACAGCGTGGATGCGGTAAGCGACCTTACACGGAGTACTTACTCCCCTGAAGGAGACGGCATGCGCGTGTTGAGACCAGTTCTGTTGTTGATCCTGTTGCTTGGGGCTCTGCCGGCATCGGCGTACGCCCAGGCGACACTCGCGGGTGTGGTGAAGGACCCATCGGGTGGCGTGCTGCCCGGAGTCACCGTGGAGGCCGCCAGCCCGGTGCTGATCGAGAAAGTTCGTTCGGCGATCACCGACGGGACCGGTCAGTACCAGATCGTCGACTTGCGACCCGGCGCCTACAACCTGACCTTCACGTTGTCTGGGTTCGCCACGGCCAAGCGGGAAGGCGTCGAAGTGACCGGATCGGGCGTCATCACGATTAACGCCGAAATGAAGGTCGGCAATGTCGCGGAAACAGTCAATGTCACCGGCGCGCAACCCATCGTCGACGTGCAGAGCACCCGACGCCAGTCGGTGCTCGACAATCAGGTGATCAACGAGCTGCCGGTGTCGCGCAGTTACGGGTCGGTCCTCGCGGCCGTGCCGACCATGCAAGGTGCCGGGGCCAATTCCTCAGCCTCGCAGAATCCGAGCTTCTTCACGGTGCACGGCGGTCCGGCCAATGAAGGGCGCGTGCAGCTGGACGGCATGAACGTCGGCGCCGCGTTCAACGGCGGCGGCGTGTCCGGCAACGCGTACGACATCGCAAACGCCCAGGAAATGCAGATCACACTCTCCGGCTCGCTTGGCGAAGCGGAAGTCGGTGGCCCCGTACTGAACATCGTGCCGAAAACGGGGGGCAACACGTTCAAGGGCACGATCTTCGTGACGGGCGCCGGCAAGTGGGCGCAAGGGAACAACCTCGACGCCGCGCAGAAAGCGTTGGGCGTGGCGGAGGCAGCGGGGTTGATCAAGTTGTGGGACGCCAGCTTTGCGCTCGGCGGTCCGATCAAGCGGGACAAGCTGTGGTTCTTCGCCAACATCCGCGACGAAGGGAACCACACGGACATTCCCGGCCTGTTCGGGAACAAGTACGCCGGCGACGCGTCCCATTGGGACTACCTCGAAGATCAAAGCGTCAAGGGGCGCCTGGCGTCCTCGAAGACGATCGGCTCGGTCCGCCTGACGTCGCAGGTGACGCCTCGCAACAAGGTCAGTTTCTATTACGACTATCAGAAGGATTGCGATCAATCGTCGCAGAGCCTCACCGAAGGGTGCCGATCCCGCGGAACGAACTGGACGACCGGGAGCGTCTTCGGATCCGGTTTCTCGCCGGAAGCGGTCAGCAACTACTGGGATGCGCGAGAAATCATCTCGCAGGTCAGCTGGTCGTCGCCGGTCACCAGCAAGCTGCTCCTCGAGGCCGGCTACTCGACGTTCGTGAGCCGGTGGGGCTGGATGCCCCAGCCGGGCGCCGTGACGAATCTGGTCCAGATGACCAGTCTGGTCCCGACGTTCAAGGTCTATCGCGCGGTCGACAACATGCTCGACAACTCGCAGAACCCGAACGTCTGGCGGGCGTCTGCGACGTACGTGACGGGCGCGCACAATCTCAAGTTCGGGTATCAAGGCGCCTACCATGTCGAGAACACGACGGACCTCGGCGGCGATCCGCGGCTGACGCTCACCGATCTCGGCTTCGTCCTGCCCGGCCTGTACTCCGCCACGATCCGTATTTCGCCGTGGCAGCAGAGCAATCGCACCGAGTACCACGCGATCTATGCGCAGGACCAGTGGACGCTGGGGCGAGCCACGCTGCAAGGGGCGGTTCGCTACGATCGAGCCTGGAGCTGGTTCCCGGCCGAGCATAACGGGGCCCCGAGTACCTCTATCTGGAACGCCAAACCGATTTCATTCGGCGAGACGACAGGGGTCACGGGCTACAACGACATCACCCCACGGATGGGGCTTGCGTACGACGTCAGGGGTGACGGCAAAACCTCTCTCAAAGTGAATGTCGGCAAGTATCTGCAGGGCGCGAACAACCAGGAGAACTACACCATCAGCAACCCCGCGCTCGATGGCCGCAACGGCCGCAGGGGACCGAATTTCCAGACTCAGGCGTCACGGGCATTCATCGACTTCAACGGGAATCACCTGCCGGACTGCGACATGCTGAATCCGGCCGCCAACGGCGAGTGCATCGCGCCGGACCTGGGGAATTTCGCAAACCCGGGCACCTTGACCCAGGTCAACCCGGCGGTCCTCAGCGGGTGGGGCGTCCGTCCCTACGACTGGCAATTCGGCGTGTCGGTTCAGCAGGAGATCCTGCCGCGAACTTCGCTCGAGGTGGGCTACGCGCGGCGCTGGTTCAAGAACTTCTTCGTCTACGACAACATCAATCTTGCCGCGACTGATTTCGACAAGATCACGATGACGGCGCCGCTGAATGGCAAGCTGCCGGATGGAGGTGGTTACCCCGTCTCGTATTACGTGCCGAAAGCCGGGGTGAACACGGCCAACATTCAGGACCGCTATACCTTTGCCAGCGACTACGGTGACTGGACCAACTACTGGCACGGTGTGGACCTCACCGTGAACGCGCGGCTGCCGCATGGATTCGTGCTCCAGGCCGGTACGAGCACGGGACGAAGCGTCACGGACAACTGCGCCGTCGTGGCGAAGGTCCCTGAACTGCTCAACCCCGCGTTGACGAATCCGTCGGCGTTTCCGCCGCCGGCGACCCAACTGGCCGACTCGTGTCTGAAGAAGGAATCGTGGCAGACGCAATTCAGGGGCCTCGCTACCTACACGATCCCAAGGGTTGACGTTCTGGTCAGCACGATCTTCCGCTCCCAGCCCAACTCCAGCTTCGGGTTCGGGGCAACGCCTGAAGGAAACAGCACGGGGTTGTCGGCGAACCTTGCCACCACCGTGAATGGCCAGGGTGTCAACCTCAACCTGCTTGAACCGGGCGTGTACTTCGGCGATCGGATCAATCAGCTCGACGCACGGTTCGGCAAGATCCTGCGGTTCGGCCGCTTCAGATCATCGCTCGCGGTGGACCTCCTGAACCTTTTCAACTCGAATACGGGAACGGCATTTCAGACCAATTACGGGGATGGTTCCGGCTATCTGGCGCCCACCGCCATCCTGAACCCACGGCTCGCCCGGATCAACGTCACGGTCGACTTCTAGAGCGGCCTCCGGCTCAGCTCGCTATCGCTCACTAGCGCGCCCCGAAACTTGACTATCGGAGTCAAGTTTCGGGGCTCAATGGTTCCAGCGGGCGTATCGGTCGTTTCCAAGCGCCACGACGAAAACGCGAAGGCACGAAGCGTTAGACTCTTTCCCGACCGCGGTACAATTCCTCGTGGACCGTGACCAGCCGAATTCGTTCGACGACCGTCCTGATTCTGGTGCTGATCGCTGGTTGCGGCCGCAATCGCACTGAGCCGTCCCCGGCAAGCCGTCCGTCTCAGTCCGGCGGATCGGAATGGTTCACGGAGCTGGCTGCCGCCTCGGGCCTCGACTTCGTCCATTTCAACGGGATGTCGGGCGAGTTCTACTACCCTGAAATCATGGCGCCCGGCGTTGCCCTCTTCGATTACGACAACGACGGCGATCTCGACGTGTACGTCGTGCAAGGGCAGATGCTCGGGGACAAGCCCCTCTCGAAAGCGGTCTTTCCGCCACGGAGTGCGCTCAAAGACCGATTGTTTCGCAACGACCTGGTCGTCAAAGCCGACGGCACGCGCACCTTGCGGTTCACGGACGTGACCGAGCAGAGCGGCATCAACATCCAGTCGTACGGCATGGGTGTCGCGACAGGTGATTTCAACAACGATGGGTGGGTCGATATCTATCGGACGGGCCTCAACGGGAGCGTCGTGCTCCGCAACAATGGCAACGGTACATTCACCGACGTGACGAACCAGAGCGGCGCTGAGAACCGCGGCGGCTGGGGAGTGTCTGCGGCCTTCATCGACTACGACCGCGACGGCTGGCTCGACCTGTTTGTCGGAAACTATCTGCACTACGGCGTGGAATCTGAGGTGCACTGCCTCAGCGTGACCGGCCAGCGCGACTACTGCCCGCCGAACAGCTATCGGCCGCAGCCAAGCCGCTTGTACCACAACAAGGGGAATGGGACTTTCGAGGACGTCACAGGAAAGGCGCTCGTCGGCGGTGCCTACGGACCGGCGCTCGGTGTCTCAACCGCCGACTTCAACGGCGACGGATGGCTGGACATCTACGTCGCCAATGACGGCGAGCCGAACCTGCTGTGGATCAATCAACGGAACGGGACCTTCAAGGAAACGGCCCAACTGGCGGGCGTCGCGGTCAATGCCGCGGGCAACGCAGAGTCGGGCATGGGCGTCGACGCCGGCGATTTCGACAATGATGGCGATGAGGATCTGTTCGTGACCAACTGGCTGAACCAGATGAACACGCTGTACGTCAACGACGGCGCCGGGAACTTCGAAGAGCGGAAATCGGCGTCGGGGTTGGGGCGGCCCAGCCTGGCGAAGACCGGATTCGGCACGGCCTGGTTCGATTTCGATAACGATGGCTGGCTCGATCTCCTGGCTGTCAACGGTGGCGTGGCGACGATCGAGGCGCAGGCGCTCGCGAAGGATCCCTTTCCGCTGCACATGACCAACCAGTTGTACCGCAACCTTCGCAACGGGACGTTCGAAGACGTCTCCGATCGCGCCGGTCAGGCGTTCAAACTGGCCGACGTCGCCCGGGGAGCGGCCTTCGGAGACATCGACAACGATGGTGACATCGACGTCATTGTCGCCAACGCCGCCGGTCCGCTCCGCCTGCTCGTCAACAACGTGGGGAACAAGAGCCACTGGCTCGGGCTGCGTCTCGTGGCGTCGCAACGGCGCCCCTCGACCCGCTCAGCAGCGTCAGCGTCGACGGCGAGTTCCGTCGAACCGTCGACGGGTGCGGGAGGTCCTGCGCCTGTCGAAGGCCGTGACGCGCTGGGCGCGCGCGTCGAGATCGTTCGCGAGGGACAACCGACACTCGTCCGTCGGGCGCGGGCCGATGGGAGCTACGCGTCTGCCAACGATCCGCGCGTGCTTGCCGGCCTCGGCTCCTCGACGGCGGTGCCACGCGTCCGCGTCAGGTGGCCGAGCGGCCGCATCGATGAATTTGCCGAAGTGGCCATCGATCGGTATACAACTCTGAAGGAAACGGCCGGCCCGATGCCGGGCGGCGTCAGATGACGTCAGGAAGACATCTTCTTCGTCGGTTCGTGTCTGCGCGGCTGCTCGTGGCCAGCGCGATGGGTATTCTGTCAGGGGCCTCCGCCTCCGCGTGTGGGTCCAGACCCACGCTGTTGCCTGTCTCCCTGCCGGATCTGTCCCGCGCCGATCCAGCCGTTCAGTCTCAGGTGCGCGACTTGTATACCGCCCTGATGCACAAGATTGGGACGCGGGCGACCCCGCCTGACGATCTTGGACCAGCCTACGGCAGAATGGGGATGGTGCTTCAGGCCGCCGAATATTACGACGCGGCCGAGCCCTGTTACCTCAACGCGCAGGCGCTTGTTCCAGGCGAACTCAGGTGGCCCTACTATCTTGGCCATCTGTACACGAACAAGGGCGACACCGAAAAGGCCGAGGCCTCGTTCCATCGGGCTCTCGAGATCCAGCCGGACGATCTCCCAGCTATGGTCTGGCTGGGCCGCCTTTACCTCGATAAGGGCCGGCCCGACGATGCCGCGCGCGTGTTCACAAAAGCGCTGACACGATCACCGCGATCGGTGGCGGTGCTGGCTGGCCTGGGACGCGCGGCGCTGGCGAAGAGGGATTTCGCGGGCGCGGTCAAATACCTCGAAGACGCCCTGGCGGTCGATCCCGAGGCCGAGAGCCTGCACTCTCCGCTCGCGATCGCCTACCGCGGACTTGGACAGCTGGACAAGGCTGAACCTCATTTGCGGCAGTGGCGCAACCGCGACATCTTATTGCCCGACCCGTTGAGGCAAGAGCTCGATCTCGTGCTCGAGAGCGGGTTGTCCTACGAGCTTCGCGGGGTTCGAGCACTCGAAGCGAAGGACTGGACCACGGCGGCGGCATTTTTCCGAAAAGGCCTCGAGCTGACACGAGACAACACCCAGCTGGGTCGGTCGCTTCACCACAAGCTCGGGACGGCGCTCTTCATGAAGGGCGATGTGCACACCGCCCAGGAACAATTCGAGACCGTCGTCGGAATGGCGCCACCCGATGGCGTAGACGAATCAACCGCGAAGGCGCACTACAGTCTGGCCGTGCTCATGTCGTCGACTGGTCCAAGCCATGACGCGATCGAGCATTTTTCGGCAGCGGTAAAGTACCAGCCGAGCTACATCGAAGCTCACGTCGGCCTCGCGGACGCGCTGCGGCAGAGTGGACGTGCGGCCGAATCGCTTCATGAGTACGAGGAGACGCTCAGGCTCAACCCCCGGGCCCCGTCGGCGAGGCTGGGATATGCCAAGGCGCTCGTCCGGCTCCGGCGTTATCGCGACGCGCTCGACTGGCTGACCAAGGGGACAGCCCTCTATCCCGATCAACCCGAACTCTCGATCGCGCTGGCGCGCCTGCTGGCAGCCGCGCCCGACGATCGTGTCCGTGACGGCCGCCGGGCATTGGGTATCGTTCAGGAATTGTTCAAGTCGCACAAGAGCCCCGACCTCGGCGAGGCGATGGCGATGACCGTGGCGGAGTTGGGCGACTATGAGCAAGCCGCTGCCATTCAGCGCGGCGTGATGGCGGCCTCCGAAAAGGCCGGATTGAAGGACGCCGTGCGGCGCATGGAGGGAAACCTTCGGCTGTACGAGCACCATCAGGCTTGCCGCACGCCGTGGACCGACGACCCGCCTCCCCCCGCTCCGCCGGCCTCCGCGCGGCCGTAACGACACATCTTGCCCGCTCAGCAGCCGACGAAGATGAGTCTCGACGGTTCGTATGCTCGAGCGTTCTTGTCGGGTTGCGTCTTCACAAAGCAATCCGAGTCGTCTCGGGAATTGGCTGCACAATTGCTGGCGGGCACGACATGGCTTCGCGCGTAACGACCTGGCTCTCGTGGCCGCTACGTCTCCCGGCGCTCCTCGCTCACCTCCGGCTGGCGGTTCGGCTCTTGCGCGAGCCTCGAGTCTCGGCGCTCGCCAAGACGGTGCCGTTCCTGGCCACGCTTTACCTGATCTCTCCCCTGGACCTTGTGCCCGATGTCGTTCCCGTGCTTGGACAGCTCGACGATCTCGGCATCCTCTTGCTCGCGTTCCAGGGCTTCCTGCGACTGTGTCCCGCGAGGGCTGTCACCTTCCATCGTGAAGCGATCGCCCAGGGTCGCAGCTACTCACCGATGGCGCCGACAGGTGACGTCATCGACGCTGAATGGCGCCGCGAAGACTGAACCACAAAGGTCGCAAAGAGTTGTGCCCTCGGTGGTTCAAAGCCGCGACGCGGCCCGTTCCGCGATCGCGCGCCGCTTTGCTTGAACGGGCGTGCGTGTGTCGATGACGCGTTGCAGGACATCGGGCGGCGCCGTGTCCCGCGAACCACTGTGGAACGGCGGCGCCGGGCGGTATTCGATCATCAACTGGATCTCCTGAGCCGCCGCCGCACCGTGCACCTCTGACGCCACGACGAGGCCGAAATCAATCCCGGCGGTGACGCCTCCACCGGTGATCCGATTGCGATCGATCACGACGCGCTCGTCGACGGCTTCCGCGCCGAAGAGCGGCAGGAGCTCGAGAGACAGCCAGTGCGTCGTCGCGCGATAACCGCGGAGCAGGCCCGCAGCGCCCAGCAGCAGCGCGCCGGTACAGACCGACGTCACGTAACGCGCTTCGCGAGCCTGACGGCGGAGAAAATCGAGGAGCGCATCATCCTCCATCATCCGATTCACGCCGAGCCCGCCCGGCACGCACAGGATATCCAGCGGCCCCACCCGATCGAACGTCGAGTCTGGGATGATCTTCAGGCCCTTCTCGCTTCGAACCGGCTCCAACGTGGCGCCGACCAGATGCACGGTCGTCTTCGGCATGCGCGCGAAGACTTCGTACGGCCCGGTCAGATCGAGCTGGGTCAGGTCGGGGAACAGCACCAGTCCGACGGTCATCGGCTTCGCAGGAGCATTTGACGATGGAGTCATGATGCTATTCAGTCGCAATCTGTCGACCCCTCCTCAAGGGATCATGCGACAGAGCCGCTCGCGATAGGGTTCTTTGTTGTGTCAACCAGTCGAAAAGGGGAGGTTCTTGTCCGCCCTCTATGAGCCGGAGGTCAGGCTCACTATTCACGCAAAGGCTTTCAGATGCCAGGCGGACACGTTTCCCGGTTAGATACGCCGACTCCAGGTGAAGTCCGCCGTTGTGTGTCGCCGGGCTCAACGGTATACTCCGCCTTCCTGAAAGCTCATTTCACTGTATTTGTCGGCTGATTCCCAACTGGTGCAACGTCAGACTGTCAAAGGACGAAGCTGCATGGGCTCCAGGTTTCGACGTGTCACAGGATTGTTCTGCTGTGTGGCTCTGCTGTCGAGCGCGGCCAAAGCAGACGACACGACGACGCCCGCGTTCACGAGAATCACGATCGATCTTGCGCTGGCGACGATCGAGAACGTGCTCCCCTTCGACGTCCCATTCCTGTTCACCGGCGCGATCACGGGCACCACGAAGAAAATCACGGTGGCATTCCACGGAATCAGCGACCAGGAGAAGAGAGCCGCCGAGGCGACCGCAGCCCGGAAGTCCGATACCACCCGTGGACGCGTGCCGTTGGACTTCGGTTGTGCGAGCAAGCCGGACGACGCCTGGACACCGTTGACAACCGTTCTCGCGCCGGCCAACTCCTTCACGACGTCTGTTCCTCAACTCGAGGCCAATCGCTACTACTGCTTCAAATTCGAGATTGAGCAGGAAATGAGCAAGGCCGACGCCGACGACTTCAGAGCCAAGGCCACGACCCTGGTCGACACGGCGTTCAGAAGCGTGGGCAACGGATTCCTGAGCAACCAGGAACTCGAGCAGCTCAGGCTTCGAATGGTGCGCGCGATTCAGCCCAAGGCCGCGGGCCGGCTGGTGCCGATCAAGAACTCGATCTTCGAAGTCATCGACGTGATTCAAGAACCCGGACGCGCTCAGGACGATGCGGCCATCAAAAACACATTTGTCGAGCTGTTTCAGCCGATTCGACAATACCAACGGAATAAAGCCTTCGGTATCACCAGCTTCTCGAACAAGGTCACGGACGCCAGCGGGTCCTTGTTGACCTGGGCCAAAACGGAGCCGCTTTTTGGTCGCATGGCCGCCACCATTGGCGCCGCGGGGGCCGGATCGCCGGCCGCCGCATTCGCTGCATCGAACCTTCCCGCCATTCAGCACTTCGCAGCGGCCTCGGCCAACGACCTGGTGGCCGACGTCAACGGAACAGCCTCGAGCGAGCCTTTTGTCGATGTCCAGACGCCGGGCGACGTCGACGATCGGCTGACTCGCCTCAGGGCGACGCTGGCGCAGCTCGACGCGGTGGGCTCAGTGGTGGGAGGGCTGACGACACGAGCACCGCTTGCCGCGGCCCTGGGCGCGGAGTTCACGCCCGCCGCGCTCGGCGGACTGGGCGGCAAGATCAGCGAAACCCGCGACCTGGTGTCGCAAGAGATCGCGATTCTCCTCGACCTCCAGGCCGTCGTGCGAGGTCGTCAGGCGGCAATCGCGACGCTGATGGCGGACGTTTCGACGCGCTTGCAGACGGACGTGACGCTTCTCGCCACATCGGTCGGCGACTTCCAGACGCGACACAGTTGGTATCTGAGCGCCGACCTCGGATTGGGATGGGCGTGGGATCTCGACGAGGTGTTCCCGTACGCCGGCACGAACATCTACTTCAGGCCGGTCAACAAGGCGGCACCGCTGACGACGCTCGGCTCCTTCGGCCAGACCTTCACGAGGCGCTTCTCCGCGATGATCGGCCTCACCGTGGCGTCGAACCTTGCGAAGGATCACGAGCGGGCAGCGCTGATGGGGACAAATCAAATGCTGGTGCTTGGTGGCGGACTGCGGCTGACCGATTCGATCCGTGTGGCGGCTGGCGCGCTCGTCTTCAAGGCCTTCGATCCGAATCCGCTCATCGACAACAAGCGTATCCGGATATCGCCGTTCCTGTCGTTCTCGGTCGACTGGGATGTCAAGGGAACGATTACCGAACTCGGCGGAAGAGCCGCAGTCGCGAAGTGAAACGAGGACGTCATGAGCCTGATGATTTTCCGGAACACCGCGAACGCGCGACCCGCAACGATTCAGAGCGGCGGCACGACCACCATGTCGATTGCTGCGACCTCGACACCCACCCCGGTCCGGGCGATGGCCCGCTTTGTCATCGATGCGGCCGCGCCCTTCTTTTTCGGCCATGGCTCGAAAGAGGCGCACAGCGATCTGGTCCTGATCGGACCCGCCGGCACGACCATCGACTCCACCAATCAAATCGTCTCGATGGATGGCTCCAGAGGCCTCGTGCCCATCACGATCTTCGTCGGCGAACGCGATATGAATGGTGCGCTGATCGGCCGGGAGGAACTGGCCGGGATTGACGTCAACGTCCAATAGCGCGGGGTCAGGCATGGGTCTCAAGCAGTTCGTCGTCGCATCGATGCTCGCCGCTACCGGCATGAGCGCGGTGTCGTGTCACGACCCGGGCGCGTACGCGCCGAGCGCCGTCAGTGAATTCCTCCAATTCGAGACCTCGGCGAACTCGATGCCGGCCGACGGCAACTCACGCATCATACTGACGGCGACGATCGATCAGGGGGCCACGACGGGAAACCGGACGATCACGTTCCAGACCACGGCTGGGACGTTGATTGCCTCCGGACAGCAGTCGACGGCGCAGATCGAGGTGCCGATCGACGCGTCCGGTCGCGCCGTGGCCGAACTGCAGGCCGGCTCATCGGTGCTGACCTGCCGGTTGACTGCCAAGATCAAAGATTTCGTCGTCACGCGCGACGTGCTGTTCACGGCGCCCGACCCTGACAGCGTGCTGGTGTTGAACGTGTCGCCGGCGACGATTCCAGCCGACGGGTTTTCACGAGCGCGACTGACGGCTACGGCGAAGCAGCCCTCCGACCCCAGCCAACGATCGGTGACTTTCAAAACGTCGACCGGCACCCTCTTCTCCGCCGCCGAAAGAACCGGCACGGCTGGCCCGCTGGCAGTCGCCGCGGATGCCAATGGGATTGCGGTCGCCGAACTTCAAAGCACACAAGTGGTCGAAACGGCGTTCGTTTCGGCGACCGCGGCGGGCATCACTCGAACCGCGAGCGTGAACTTCGAGGCTGCCAATCCGGCCAACATCATCACCGTGGCCACCTCGAGGAGCACCGCGCCAGCCGACGGTGCCACTGTGGTGCAGGTCGTCGCGACGATCGCGGCGGGACTGCGAAATCGCGAAGTGACGTTCACGACCACCGACGGAACCTTCAGCAACGGCACGAAATCGATGAGTGCCACCGCTGACGGCGCCAACCACGCGATCGTCGATCTGAAGAGTCCGACGCTCGCCAGCGTCGCATTCGTGCGAGGGACGGTGAGTTCCGTCAGCGCCAGCGCGACGATCAACTTCACGCAAGCCCAGCCGGAGAGCATCCTGGTATCGCCGGCCGCTGCCCAGATGAGGAGCACCGCGACCAATACGATCTCTGTGAGTCTGTTCAGGCAGATTGGCGTGCCGTCAGCCGGCATCGTGGTCGCATACTCGGCGAAAGACCCCGCCGGGAACACCATTGGAGGCTTCGGCAGCATCTTGCCCACGAGTTCTACCGCAGGCGGGTCGAGCGCGACGTCCAGTGCGGTCTACGATCCCGGCGGCACGACCTACACCGGGCCGGTAATTATCCAGGCCACGGTCGGATCCGTGACGGGAAGCGCCACGATTACGATCGTTCCCTAAGCAGTCGAGGGCTTAATTGAAATTGGCGCGTACGGAGACGGACTGGTCAGGCGGGCGTTGTGATTTCAGTCTGAAACGACGCACGAAACGATCCCTCGATCGTCAGTTGAGTTTCGTCGGGATGGCCGCCAGCCGTCCCGCGACGACCATCGCTTCCAGTCGGGGATGGTGCGTCGACGACGAATGACGCGGCGTCTTCCAGCCAGTGGTAACAGCCTTCCAGGTGAGACAGGCCCTTGTGCAAGGCAAGCGTGACACGGTACTCGCCGACTTCCAGCGGAAGCGGAAGCCCGAATGACAACTCGAACGTCTGCGGCTCAGAGAGCGTCAGGGGAATTCCCAGCAGACGGGAATTAGTTGCATACACTAGAGCGCCCTTCTGGTCCCGGACGGCAATGCCCGCGGTGAATGCGTCGGCCGCTACTGAGGCGCGGCAACAGGCCAAGACCACGACCCGTTCTCCCTTGTGTACAACCCGCTCGCCGCTCGCGGCACCCTCGCAGCGGCTCGACAGGATCTCGATCCGACGACTACCGAAATTTGCCGGCGGCGCGACCGCCCGCGTGCTTCCACCCCCGAGCCGTTGCCGACGTCGGCCGGCGAATCGCTGATCGGCCCATTCGTGCAGGGCGGTATCCACGGTGTTGGCCGCCCGTAGATGCTCGCGTACGAACGCCGGAATGTCTGTCGCGCGCGCCCGCCCCGCCGTCATGTTGAGCCACGGTGTTGTCTGGCGCGGAGCCGAGAGCGCATCGCAGTACGTATCGAGGAATCCCGATACATCGGCAAAGACCCCGACCAGGTCGTACTCTTCCAGGCTCGCGATCGCGGCGTCCAGCAAGCCCGCGTCGTCCAGATCCTCCGGGGTGTCGCACATCCTCCAGGCAAAATGGATGGCTTGTACGTTCGTGTAGCTCCGCCGCACCGCAGGGTCGGCGACGTAGCGTTCCAGGTCGAACTGTACGGCGGCGACGACCTGAGGGTCGGTGATCGTTCCGCGCCGCACCTCTGCTTTGTGTCCGCGATAGAAGAAGTATTGCGACAGGAAGCGCTCCACCGGGTCGCGCAGCAGCGTGGCGTAATACCAACCGGGCGCGAGTGTTTCCCCCGGATAGAACCACAGGTGCGACGCGATGCAGCGCCGCTCCCCGGGCAGGGTGATGGCCACTCGATGCGGGGACGTCGCTTCCGACACATCGACCGGTTCGCCGAGCGCCGTCGCCAGGGCGACCCTGACGCTCGTGCCCGCCGTTTTAGGCACGTGATCGAATACGGTTCGAAGACAGGCGCCGGTGGGACTTGGTTGAGTTGCGGCGTGGGTGGCCGGAGCGGCCATACAGACGCTTAGACTCGGCAAAGGGTCGAAAAGTTCTATGCGATCCGTGGGCACCACCGGACCGACGCATCTGGGATACTGCGCCGGGAGTAGCGCGTCATCGCGCCCGTCGATAGGTTGTGGTCGAGCCAGATGATGATCCTTCGAGCGATGGCAGGCGTCGGTGGACGGTTCGGGCACGCAGCAGTTATGCCAGAAATCATCGCCCAGTACAAGACTTCTGATCAATCTACAAAATGGTTACTTTCGTAACACGGCGAAAGCGCTGACACTTGAAAACCATAAGTAAGAGGGTTGTTGGCTTACGAGGCCAGAAACTTGACTTGTTGAGTCAGGTTTCTGTTACTCGATAGTTCAAGATATTCGTCGGCCTTGTTTTGGCGAGCCTCCGGACCAGCGAGGGCCTCGGCCCACTATAGTTCACTTGCGAGCCCCGAAACCTGACGTGGGAGGCAAGTTTCGGGTTCTCAAGGGTTCGGGTTCTGGTATCTGAAATATCTGAACCAGGCGTGGAGCGTAGAAGTGCGCGGTCGCCACTCCATCACAATCGGCGCAGGCTGACCGGCGTCAGGGCTGCTATCGCACTCTACGGCGGACTCCATTGGCAGGCGTCGCGCCATCCCTGATCGCAGGCGCGCGCATGGAGCGCGGCCGGGCGGTGGTCGGTGATCGGGCCTTTGCTCCCGCGCAGGAGAATCGGGTAATCCTCGACGGTCGGCGGCGCAGTCTTCGGCGCGCCAGTGGCGGTTCCACTGGCGGCGTTCGCGCAGGCCGGATGAAACCCCAGGTCACAACCACGCTGCCAGGACGCGATGGCGGCGATGGAGTCGCCTTCGGCCTCGACCCTGCGGATGCCAAGCTCGTTGCAGGCCCATCCCGATCCCGCGCGGCACAGTGTGATCTCGAGCTGCGACACATACGAGCACGCGCGGGGCCGCATGTCACGGCAGGCGTCCTGCCAGAACGGCAGCCACTGACCGGAGTGGCCGTCGCCGACGCCCTGCGTAGCGCTCATCGCCCCGAACACGATCGTCCAGACCGACATGTACGCGAGGTTCCTCCTGCGACCGGCGAGCCAGCGCGCGAGGCCCGCTGGATCGAATCGTCGCAGCGCCGCAGACTGCGCGAACCGATCGATCCGCTTGATGCACAAGTTCATGAGAGGGACCTGAAGCAGCTTGTCGTAGAACGTCGGCAATCCGGCCCAGCCCAGCACGGCGTACAGCACGACGACGCTCAGACCGTAGATCGCGCCGAAGATCAGCCGGCCCAGCTCGGTGTGTGGCGAGGTGGACGGGTCCGTGAACAGCAGGTGCATGCCGAGGAATACCGCGATCGGGATGTAGGAGTCGATGAAGAAGTACGTCCCGGTCAACCCGAGATACACGAGACCGAACAGATAGGTCGCAATCACGGCCGACAGCGTCATCGATGTCACGCCGAAGAGAAACTGTCCAGGGAGGGCCACGAGAAACAGGAAGAGGTACATCTGCGGCGGGTAGAACTGCGTGACGGCGATCTCCCGGCCCCAGGTCGTGTCGCTTCTTCCGGTGACCAGGAGTCCAACCGACGCGACGGTCAGCGCGAGCGCCGACGGGTTGAAGATGTGCGCCGAACGGCCGTTCTTCTCCCACCGCAGAAAGTGTTTCGCGGTCATCGCCACGGCGATCATCAGAAACTGCCACGCGAACCAGTCCTCCTTGAACCAGAGAAACAGGTTCGTACTGAAGACAATGGGCAAGGGGCCGAAGCCCAAGGTGTAGACGTCGCGCCGCGACCACGTCACGAGCATGTCGATGGCGTACGCGACCAGAACCTGGGCCGCGATCAGATAGGCCGAGTCGTAGAGCTGCCGCCAGTGCCAGCCCCAGTAGATCAGGATCGCCGAGTGTGCACAGGCCTGCACATAGTGCTGCGGTCGAAGGGCGACCTCGATCGCAACGCTCCGCCGCAGCCACACTGAGATCGCCAGGAGCGCTGCGGCCCAGACGAGCAATGCCGTCGCGGTGCCGGCGACCGCCCAGAGGAGCCGTGGATGACCTTGAACAGGAGGAAGCAGACCGTAGGCGAGCAGTACGATGGCGAGGGCAAACGGAGCCGAGAGCGGATAACGGGTCAATTGTGTCGCGTGGGGAACACCACCGAAGGCACCGAGATCACCGAGCAACGGCTTTTGGCTCCGTGTGCTCGGTGTGTTCGGTGGTTGATACCCGGCGCCTCTTCGCGAGCGGCGCCGCTACTTGATCTCGTACGGCGCGCCCGTGCCCGATGATCCGAGGAACAGCTTCTGTCCGCTGGTCAGCGTCAGGTCTCTGCCATTGGCGCGGTGCGTGCCATCCTTCGCCTGATAGCCGTCGATGGCCACCTCGACCCCGGCCTTGAGCGACTGCTTCGTGACGCCCCGGCGGAAGAGCACATTCGGCGTGCCCCCCTCGATCGCCCAGGCTTCTTTCGTCCCGTCGGGCTTTTTCACGTCAACGTGAATCCAGACGTGTGGATTGACCCATTCCACCTTCGAGACGGTGCCCTTGAAGCTGACCGGCCGTCGCGCGTCGAATTCGGCGGCGAAGGCATGATGCGCGCGCAACGGCGACGACGCGGCGGCGACACCTCCGACGATCACGAGAGTAACCAGGCTCTTGCGCATTGCAGTGTTCCCTCCGCACCTATTTCCTGAACCACGCGTAGAATTCATCGCCGGGCGGCACCTTCCGCTTGACGTCGATCGACATCGTTTCACCTTCCCAGTGCATCACCAGCGGCTTCTTGCGGAGGTTCCCATACAGGAATTCCTCGGCGAACTCGATGCAGGGATACTCCAGCAACTGGATGTTCGGCTCCATGCGCCGGTAGAGCGGCATGGCGATACGCCAGGGACGCTCGAAGACGTTCGGATCCTCGATCGTCACCTCGTACCAGATGACGTCGGGCGTCAGGAGCGAGAAGCGCTCGACCAGGTGAAGCGCGTCGCTGTGGAAGTTGCCGGCTCGATCGAACCACGTCTTGTCGTTGAATTCTTTCACGTCGACCACGAGCGTGTCGCCTTCCCAGCGGCCGACGGAGTGCCCCATCCAGAGGTCGTTGGGCGGACCTTCGACCTTGTCGAGGTGGATGGTCCGGGCCGTGTTGGAGAAGGCGAACGCAACGTGCAGCTTGTTCGTGCTCTGCGTGATTTCAAACGGGTACGGCAGGTACATCGCGCGCGGGGTGCCGGGCAGGTAGCACTTGAGCTCCGGATCGCGATCGATCCAGTGCTCGACGTTCTCCTTCTTTGTCACTAGCGCTTCAGGCTTGTACGGAATCCGGCCATCGTCCTGCACGACGCCGAGCGAGGCGGGCACGCCGGCGGCCGCGCCGAGCGCGACGACGGGAGCCGCAGCGACACGCGTGTAGGCGTAGGGATACACGCCCGGCTGCGTGATGGCGCCGGGGCGCGCCTCATGTGCCTCCAGATCCCAGTTCGCTTCGTTGACGGCCTGCCAGATGCCGCTGAAGTTCGGCTTGCCGTCGATCTTCGCCGGCGTGTGTGGCGCACCCGGCTTGGTGTTGGTGGCCGACTGTCCGGACATTCGGGTGATCGACGAAGTGACGACGGCGCTTACCGCAGCGGCCACCACGGCCACCCAGACCAGCGAGCTGATGTGTCGCATGCGCATCTGGAGCGTCCTTCTACTGCAGCGGGTTCCCCTCGCCGCCGACGAAGTCGGTCGCGTTGTCCTTGGTATCCGGCCGTGGACCGCGCCCCGCCGCGTAATCTTTCTCGGCCAGGCGCGCGGCCAGCATCAAGGCCGGGAACGCGTAGTTGCCCTCGTGGCAGCGCGGCTCATAGTAGACACGGTTCTGCTCGTCGCTCTGTTTGTTGTATTCGATCTTCATCGTCCAGGGCCGCGTCCATACGGTCGGGTCCTCGACGGTGACGGCATACTCGATGGCAGAGGGTGACGTCCGCGTCCAGCGCTCGATGAGATGCTTGTTCTCGCGCGACCCGAAAAAATCGGTCTTCGGCGAGAAGTTGGTCACGTCGATGACCAGGGTATTCCCCTCCCAATGGCCGCGCGAGTCGCCCAGAGTCTGACGGATGGTCGACGGCAGGTGGGCGCGGCCGTCCATCACGATGTTGCGCTGGAAGCCCTGTCCCTGACCCGTGTCGTAGTAGATCGAGATGCCGCCGGGAGTCTGCACGATGCGAAGGAAGTTGCCCCCGAACGCCGTGGGCAGGTCGGGGATTGTGCCGGACAGGCAGCGATCGCCGAGGCTGCCGTCCTCGGGAGTGTCGTGCCGGTTCATGCGGCCCGTGTTGTAGCGCGGCGGCAGATCCGCGAGACGAGGTGAGGGCGCGGGGTCGTATTTGCCGCCCGCGCACGCCGGCGCCTTGTTCTTGCAGGTGTCGGTGGCCTGGAGCAACGAGACCCGGAATGCGCGGTCTTCGGCGGCACGCTGCTGCGCTTCGGCCGTCTGCGGCGGGATCCTTCCGTCGGGCGGGTCGACGACGAGCGACGTACGCTTGCCGGTGCGCCTCACCGTGTTGAACACGGCGTTGTATGCGCCGGCGACGTCCTGTTCGGTGCCGCGCTCGAGGCGCTTGTCGCGGCCCAGGAGCGCCGAGCGCTCCTTGTCCAGCCGGGCGCGCTCCTCGTCGGTGAACGTCTCTTTGTCAGCGAACCGGGCAGAACGCTGCACCGGCGTGTCGGTTTCGATTGTCCAGATGCCCTGTAGATCCGGTTCGCCCCACGAGGTCGTCTGGGCGCCGGCGCGGGCAGCCGATGTCTGTCCGGCCATCGACCCTCGCGCGACCCACACGGCCGCGCCGACAACAACCGCCGCGAGTGCGATCCCAACGATTGCTCGCATGCCCATGCGATTGCCTCCTGATTGGGGTGCGGTGAGGAGGCTACCCGATCGAGATCCGCGACGCAAGCGCCTGCGGGTATGACCCACCGCAGGGCGTCAGGTCAATTCCCTCGGCAGCCTTCGTCGAGCGATCGATCCACGGCGAAACAGTAGAACAATCCGGCGCCGCCGCAACTGGCCAGGTCCGCCCGGCCGCAGCCGGTCGTGGCATGCGAGGAATTCCATGACGTGTTGCCGTTGCGGTCTGAACGGGCCTTGCCACGTGATCCTCCGGATCACATCGGCCCAGGGATTACTCTGAGAATCGTAACGCATCGTCTTCCAAACGGCGCGACGCGCAGGCGTCGTCGGATTCCCGACGAATAGGTATAGTGGTCGACAGAAGGGCGCTCCACACCGGTCTGGCGAAGTGAAGGAAAGGTCGAACGCGCGGTGATCGAGAACCGCTGGAACACGGATTCGTCGGAGCACGAAGGGCGCGTCTAGGC
>Ga0068858_100002256_pt1 | contig 19486 bp, 14 predicted proteins | sample KBSSwiS12_FD_66589 | JGI IMG/M metagenome (GOLD analysis project Ga0068858, IMG submission 66589) | Switchgrass rhizosphere microbial communities from Kellogg Biological Station, Michigan, USA - KBS Switchgrass S1-2 | ecosystem: Host-associated > Plants > Roots > Rhizosphere > Soil ...
ATCGTTGAGGTTTTTGCGTAACTTTGAATTTTAAGCCCAAAATCAAAAGGCCTTGGGACATTTGAATGCAGAAAAAGCAAAGAATTATCGGTCAATGTACAAGGGAAATTCTTCAATCACTCCGAAGCCTATCTGGCGATACGCTTAATACACGCCTCTCGGGCTCTCAGTAGCTGATTTCCCGCATCGCGCGTCGATTGCAGAACCTCCGGAGGAGCGGTTTCAGGCGTACCGCTGTGGAAGGGCGGTTCCGGAGCGTACTGCATGTAGAGTTGAATTTCCTGCGCGACGCGATCTCCACGCAAAAGTGAAACCACGCGGAGAGCGCCGTCGATTCCGGAAGAGACGCCGGCGGCGCTGACGAATTTGCCGTCGATCACGACGCGTTGATTGACCGGAATGACACCGAGCTGCTCGAGCAGGTGAAAAGATGCCCAGTGGGTGGTGCTCTGAACTCCCTTAAGGAGGCTGGCGGCGGCGACGGTCAATACTCCTGTGCAGACTGAGAAAACGATCTGCGCGCTATTGGCTTGTTGACGAATAAAAGAGAGAGTCTCGTCGTCTTCCATCAAATCGACCTGCCCGGCACCACCCGGTACGACCAGGACATCGAGTGGCGGGTTTTCCCAAAAGACTTGCTCGGGGGTGAGGATCAAGCCTTTCATATCGCGCACGGGCGCGCTGTCCCTGGCGATGGTATGGAAAGTCGAGTTGGGGAGGCGGGAGAGCACTTCAAAAGGTCCCGTGAAATCCAACTGGTCGATACCGGGAAAAATAAGAGCACCAATGTGGAGATGTGGCTGATCTACCGAAGGGGTCATTAGAATCGAACGGTGAGTTGTCCTGCAACGAGACTTTGTTGTTCCGGCACCGGAGCGCCCTGATCGAGAAAACTATATTGGATCTTGGCCTGAATGTGAGGTGAAAAACGATAGGTAAAAGCCACGTCAACATCCCAGGCATTGCTGCCCCACGACGTGCTTCCACCCATGCCGTCCGGGATGGTGCCAAAGAGTTGTTGGTTCCAGCGCACGGCACCAAAAAACTCGGGCGTGAATTTGTACTTGGTCTCGATGTAGTAAGCGACGGTATCCGCGTTGGCGACGGTGGGAACCTGAAAGCGGGTTTCATAACACTCGGCCCAGACCTGCAAGTGATGCCAGGCGAAACTGGCATCCTGCGCGACGGTGACTTCCTTATAGTCATTCAAGTTCTGGCCCGGCGGGACCGTGCTGGAGGCAACGGGGGCAAGATAGGTTCCGACACTGGAGGAGACGCCGAAGTTCCAGGCTTCAGTCGGACGCCAGCCGAGTCGTCCGCTATAAGTTGGATTGGCAAAGCCCACGCTGGTGGCCGACCATGAACTTGGAGCTGACGAGAGAGCGGCATTTTTGATCTCGGCGGCGTAGTCAAATTTACCGATGCTGCCAAAAATGGATGCTCCCGTGGTGTAATTGGCATCCCAGACGATCGGGAGCCGCAGGTTCTTGGGAGAAGAGGTCCAGCTATTAAGCTCCCCTGCGGACTCCGCTGCATCACTATCCCACACGCCAGTAAGATTCTCGTATAACAATGGCGGGGTGATGAATGGATTTTCCCAAGGATCGTGACGATCCGACCAGTTTCCCACCACGGTGGCAAATTTTCCTATTTGCAGGTTGAGCCGCCCATCCTCCCACGGTGTATAGCGCATCGCGTATTGTTGAGCATTGATTTGAGCGGGCCCATCGGTTGGGTCGTAACCGCGATCCAGGCTCACCTCGCCGAATAAATAGATCTGCGGCCCGGCCTGCACGTCGAGGTTCAGAGTGAGGGACGGGTTGGCCAGGAAATGGTTATCGGTGTAAATAAGCCCAGGCGGTGGCTGCTGGACGTAGTATTCCTCAAGATTGAGTCGCCCGCTCAATCGACCGGTCACGTTGTTGTTGTAGATGCCAAATTTCAGATGATCGTCGATTGTGTCGAAAAAATCATCACTGGCACATGCCACCCGAGCCATGAGCAGGAATACGAAAACCGCTTGAGGAAAGAATCCCAGGCCCAACATGGAAGGGGTTTTCTTCATGACGTTTGCATGGCCTTGCGAATGGCTTCCCTTAGCGCGGGCATGGTGATGGGTTTAGAGGCGATGACATCGATCCCGGGAATGCTCTCATTTTCACCGGTAGAGTTAAAGCCGCTCAAGAGCACAACAGGCATCTTGGGCGAAATTTTTTTGATTTCCACTGCCATTTGATCGCCGCTCATCCCGGGCATCGCCTTGTCCGTGATGACGAGATCGAACTTTCCCTCCCGAAACAGGGGAAGTGCCTCAGCAGCGTGATCGGCACCCTGGACATGATGACCATCCATTTCAAGGAATGCGGTGAGGACCTGACGAACCTGCGGCTCATCCTCGACGAGCAAGATACGCAACGCTTGTTGAGGGGGCGTCACGACCACCTCTTTGGCGACGGCAGTCGGAGTCGCGGCGCGAAGGGGGAACCTCACGAAGAACGTGGTGCCTTTTCCCAATTCGGTCTTCAAATCGATCGTGCCACCGTGGCGCTGCACGATACCGAAAACCATGGCAAGGCCGAGACCGGTACCGCGCTCACCCTTCGTGGTGAAGAAAGGTTCAAGACATTGCTGCCGAACCTCCTCGCTCATGCCTGCCCCGGTGTCCGCCACCTCGACAACGATGTTTTCATTCTCAGAACGGGTACGCATCGTGATTGAACCGCCTGCGGGCATGGCGTCCACCGCGTTAAAAATGAGATTGGTCAGGACCTCCCGCAAAGCCGACTCATCACCGGAAATGGCGGGGACCTCAGCCAATTCCTCGATGATACGTATCTCGACACCGTTCGCTTGAGCCTGGTCCTTCCATTTCGGTTGGGTGAGCGACACGGCCTGCCGGACGAGATGCGAGAGATCCACGGCAGTGAAGACATCGGAGGTTTCCGGCGAACGATAGAACTCACGCAGCCGCGCCACGACGCTGGCGGCATCCTTGGCGGCCGTGCGGATCATGCCGAGGTATTCTCCCGTCTTTTTCCTGTCATCAAGGATATCGGGACGTGCGAGCAGAAGTTCCGCATACCCCATCATCGGCATCAGGGAGTTATTGAAGTCGTGGGCAATGCCGCTGGCCATCTGCCCGAGTGCGCGCAATCTTTCCTGCTGTACGATTTGATTTTGAGTGGCCTTCAGATCAGCGAGCGCCTTCCCCAGCTCGGTGTTAAGCTTGGCCAGGGAATCGGCCGCCTGTTTGCGCTCGGTGATGTCTTCCACTGTGCCCTCGATATAGAGGAGTTCTCCCCCTGCTGAACGCACGGCACGGGCATTTTGGGAAATCCAAATGGCGCCGCCATCCCGACGTCTCACCTCACACTCAAAATTGGAAACGGTTCCATCCGTCTCAATGCGCCGCAGGAACTCCCGGCCGCGCTCAGGTTCCACGTAGAGTTTTTCCGCGCGCCCGGACAGGTCCCGAACGACTTTTTCCGGTGAATCGCTGCCGAAGATTCGTGCCATCGCGGGATTTGCGCTGAGATAATGTCCATCGGGGGCGATCAGGAAAATACCCTCCACTGCATTCTCGAAAATGCTCCGGTATTTTTGCTCGGTCATTTCCCGGGCCGCTTCAGCTTCTTCGCGACGCGCGAGATTTTGCGCCGAAACCTCGGCTAGTTGCTCGACCGGTTGGGAAAGACGAGCGGAAAAAATGTGGCTCGCTCCCATGCCGACCAAAAGAATCAGGACGGCGACCCCGACAATTTTCCAGCGTACGCGCCGTTGTTCCGCCAACGAACCGGCCAGAGAATAGAGGCAAATTTCGTAAGCAGGCGAGAATCTCGATCCCGGATTGAGTATTTTATAAAAAAGCAGATACGGCTCACCGCGAATTACGACCTTAAAATTGTCTCCCTGTTGCGAGGAAATTTGAATGGCCTTGGCGATGCCGCCCGACAATGCTTCGCGCTCTTCCGGGTCGAGAACCGGCATCTGGAGTTCGCCATTGAGCCAGATTCCGGTCTTAAGTTCCGAATCCGTTTTTACGGCAAGATCGATCGGTGGAAAGCCGAGCACAAGGCTGGCCAGCGTTTCGCCCTGCAAACCCAGGATGGGAGTGCAAACGATTTCGTTAACCTCGGTCTTTCCGCTCTGAGTTTGGACTGAGACATAGCCAAACTGCTGGTTGCCGGTGCCGATGCCTGTCGCGACGAGCTGTTCTTCCCAAGGCTCTCGTTGCGCCGGCGCATTGGGAGGCACCAGCAATTTGCCGTCAGCCGAAAGAAACCGGAAGAAAATAGCCCGAGGAGGTCCTGTGCTCCGATTGGACGATGGGATGCCTCCATCCTCCAGCACATTGCGAAGCTCGATTCTCGCGTTGGCATAGAGATCCTCCACATCGCCTTCTTCCAACGCCGCCTGAATACGAACAACGTGGGCCAGGGAGCGACATTGCTCGGACACCGCCGCCTGTCGCGCGTTTTGGGCGCCGAGCAGAAAACCGAGCCGACTTTGGAATTGTTCCTGCAAGCTTCGTTCACTGGTGATCTGCTCGGAGCGTTGCGCCCAATAGATCGCAACGATGGTGGCGATCAAAACGCCAAGCATCAGAAAAAGTGTCAACCGGGTGCGAAAGCGAAAGGGCGTGCCTTCGCTCAAACGAGAAACATGAGTTTCATTGGAAGTCCACATGGAGCGTTTCGCCTTGTTTCAGGTCCACCTGCTTTTCCAGCGTCGTCTTGTCATTAAGCCAGGCTTTGAACGTGTAATGGCCCGAGGGAAGATTGGCGATCCGATAGGCTCCCGTGGCATCCGTCCGTTGAAAGTAAGGCGTCTCCAGCACGAGAATGATGGCTCGCATATGCTCGTGGATATCGCAGTGGAGGACTACTGCGCCCGGTTTATCAAAGAGCACGGAGGGGACCGGCGTCTCATCACTGCGATAGCGCCCGAGATCAAATCGCTTCGGTTTTGAGAACGAGAAAAGGCTGTGGTAAGTGTCGTCCAGGTTGGGAAACTCGACGGTGGTACCCACTTGAATGGGTAGGAGCCGGGGAATGAAGTCCATATTTTTCTGGGTCATCTGGACTTTCGCCGGCGTCTTTTTCGCGGTGAATTGGCCATCGAGAAAGACAACGGCAGCTGGCGGATCGGGAGCGATGACGGCTTGCTCTCCACTAATCGCGTAGCGCTTGTTGATGACTTCAACCGAAGGCTCCTTTGGCAACTGAACACGCCCTTCGATAACAGCCTGCGCATTCGCTTTTACTCCACCAGTGATGGCAAGCATCCCCACAGCGAGTAGTGTGAAAAGGATTTTCATTAAGCCTTCTTAAGCATGGCAGTGTTCACCTGACAGTAGCGAGGAAAAAGCATGGGGACCGCAACTTCCCAAAGGCGTTGCCAAACAATTCGTCGATTATGCCTGACTAGTCGCCATCATCGCCGATGGAGGCGGTGGGACAGACATCGCGGGCGCGGCCAGCGGCATCCTCTTCCTCGGCGTTGGCGGGTTGCTTGAAGAAATAGACCTTGGTTTCGTCGTCGTTGTATTTCAGTAACTGAGGCGCTTCGGTCAGGCACGTTTGGCAAGGCACGCAGGTGTCATCGACGTACCATTTACCGGGAACATTTTCGGGAACTTTGATGGTTTTATCTGCCATGGATTTTCTTTCGTTGGATTGATTTTTATTTGAATTGCACGGGCTGACCGGTGGCCTCCAGAACGCTCAGCCAGAGATCACCCTGAGGGTTGACCTTGCGACGACGCACCGTGACGACCGCAATCGGCAGGTTGACGTAATGTCCGTGCCAGCGACCGACGACCATGTTGGTCTTGCCGGCCATGGCCGCGTGAACGGCATTCTGGGCGAGACGCAGACAGTAGATCGCATCCTGCGGCGACGCAGGCACGCTGCGGATGACGTAGCTGGGATCGATATACTTGATATTGATCTCTTTTCCGATGTCCTTGAAGTGGGTCTCGATCTGCTTTTTGAGGAACGGTCCAATGTCGCCGAACTTTGCGTTGCCTGAAGCGTCCTTCGCCGAGGGATCGTTTTGCATGAGATGTTGCCCGGCTCCCTCGGCCACGACGACAACGGCGTGTCCACGCCCGGCAAGCCGGTTTTCCAGGCATTTGAACAGCCCGTGCTTGCCGTTGAGATGAAAGGGCACTTCGGGAATAAGAACGTAGTTCACGCTGTTATCCGCCAGCGCGGCAAACGCGGCGATGAAGCCTGAATCGCGCCCCATCAACTTCACGAGACCGACGCCATTGGGATAGCCCTTCGCTTCACTGTGGGCGCAACGCACGGCGCGGACGGCTTCGGCAAAAGCGGTCTCGAATCCGAAGCTTTTGTCCATGTATTCGATATCGTTATCGATCGTCTTGGGAATGCCGACGACACTGATCTTCAATCCACGGCTCTCCACTTCGGCCACGATTTCCTGGGCCCCGCGCAGGGTGCCATCACCGCCGATAACGAAGAGGATGTTGACCTTGAGTTCAACCAGTTTATCGACCATCTCCTTCTTGGATTGAGGTCCGCGAGAACTGCCCAGGACCGAACCGCCGTCTGCATGGAGATCGCTGACAAAATCGGGCGTCAGATTCACGATGGGATGGCCATACTTGTCGATGAAGCCCTCGTAGCCGTAGGGGATGCCGTAAATCGTGCGGACGCTGTAGCCGTAATTCAGGGTCATGACCAAACCACGGATGACGTCATTGAGACCGGGACAGAGACCTCCGCATGTCACCACCGCGGCGATGGTCCTGGCGGGATTGAAGTAAAGTCTTTCGCGTGGGCCCGAACGTTCAATGGTGACCGGTTCTTTGCCCTCCTGCATGGCCACCTGAATCTTTTCCAGGGAATAATCGAAGAGAATCCGGTGGTCATTGGTGATGAACTCAGCATTGGCTTCGTTTCGAAGATGCTGCAGAGGAGAGCTAAATTCAGCTTCTCCCAGACACGAAATTTCAAAGTCTTCTCGGGTAAATTTGGGCATAAAGGATACGGCTTGTGACTAAAAGGGATTGGGTAAGCACTAACCGTTCCCGATACTTAAATTTCCTTTTGGCACAAAAGCCTGTTCGCGGTAGCTTCGTCGTGATCATCGTCCGTTAATTATTAAACTCGAGAACCATCACGCTCTCTCCGAAAAACGGCTTCAATGAATAAGCGCCTCCTTGTGACGGGATCCTCTGGACTGATCGGATCGGAAGTCTGTCTTTTCTTCAGCCGGATGGGATTTGATCTTCACGGTGTTGATAACAATCAGCGCGCCATCTTCTTCGGGGAAGCGGGGGATACCCGCTGGAATCAATCGCGGCTTGTGCAAGAAATTCCCGGTTTCGTTCATCACGAACTGGATATCCGCAACCGGCAGGCCGTGCTGGAGTTGATCGCCGATTTAAAGCCGGACGGCATTGTCCATACCGCAGCCCAGCCTTCGCACGACCGCGCCGCAGCGATTCCGTTCGATGACTTCGATACCAATGCCGTGGGCACCTTGAATTTGCTGGAGGCCGCGCGCCGCTCCTGTCCGGAATCGCCTTTCATCCACATGTCGACCAACAAGGTTTATGGCGACCGGCCCAATACGTTGCCACTGGTGGAACTGGAGACGCGTTGGGACTTCGCCGACCCCGCCTATGCCCATGGCATCGCGGAGGATTTTCCGGTCGACCAATCGAAGCACTCTCTTTTTGGCGCATCGAAACTGGCCTCGGACATCATGGTTCAGGAATATGGACGCTATTTTCAGATGCCCACCTGCTGTCTACGCGGCGGGTGCCTGACCGGGCCGAATCACACCGGCGTGGAGTTGCACGGATTTCTCAGCTACCTCGTCAAATGCAACCTGGAGAATAAGGAGTACCGGGTCTTTGGCTACAAGGGAAAGCAGGTGCGGGACAATATACATTCCGAGGATGTCGCGCGCTTCATGTTCGCCTTTTTCCAAGCGCCGCGGATCGCGGAGGTCTATAACCTCGGCGGGGGCAAGAATAACTCGTGCTCGATCCTGGAAGCGTTCAAGCTGGCCGAGAAATTCAGCGGCAAGCCGATGAAGTATACCTACGTCGAGGAAAACCGGATCGGCGATCATATTTGTTATTACAGCGACCTCCGCAAAATGAAGGCCCACTATCCGGGCTGGGACCTGACCAAGTCGCTGGAGCAAACGATCGGCGAGATCGTTGAATCCTGGCAACGGCGCATCACGACTTAATTTTCGTATGACTGTTCGCTCCTGGATAACCCTCTTGCAGGAGAGGTTTCTCGTTTTTCTTCCCCTTATCTATCTGGGCTATGCATTGCCCATCGTGACCGCTTTCGCGCTCATCAGCCCGCCTTTTCAGGCCCCGGACGAATTCTGTCATTTTTTCCGGGTCGTCCAAATTTCAGAAGGCCATCTTTTTGCAACCCGTTCCCCGGATCCGGCAGCCCCCTTGAACAATACCTCAGGAGGCTCGATCTCCAGCAATGCCATTTGGCTGGCGATGGATCCCACATTTCAGAGTCTTCCTTTTCATTCCGAAACTACTTTTGATTCCGCACGTGCCGGTCACGCTCATCTCTTCGATAAACCCTGGGGCGATAAAGTTGAATTTGTCTCCTTTCCCAATACGGCGACTTATCCTTTTACCTGTTATCTCCCTGCCGCAGCAGGCCTCGCCATCGGTCGCTGGACGGACCTCTCGATTCTCGAGTCATACTTTCTGGCGCGACTATTTAATGCCTTTGCCAGTGTGATCTTTTCCGCCCTGGCCATCCATTTGGTTTCGCGTGGGAAATTAATCATGGCCTGCATTCTCAGCTTACCCATGACGCTGTTTCTTTTTTCATCGCTCTCCCAGGATGCGATGTTGATCTCCTATATCGCCCTGACGGTTGCCTTCCTGAATCGGTATCTGGACACCCCATCAGCGCAACGCACCCTGGGGGGGCTAGGCGCTGTCTTTTTCTTTTTTACATTAAGCATAATCGGTCGACCTCCTCATTTGCCCTTTCTCCTGATGGGCATTCTGTTTGTCTCTTGGGGGGCAAGATCGGTCAAAGCCGTGATCGCCATGACCGGGTTCACTTTGGCCGCGATTGTGGCCTACCTCTTCAGCATAAAACCCTTGGGCTATTTCGTTATTCCCGGAGTAAATCCTGAGACTCAGAAGGCTTTTATCTTTCATCACCCGATCGAAATGCTTTCCCTGACGTTTAAGACCATTCTGGATTACTCTTCCAATTACTTTCACAATTTTATTGGCACCTTGGGCTGGCTGGATTACGGCCTTCCGGAACCGTTTTATCCGTTAGTAGGCTGCGCCTTGGTTGTGGCTCTTCTTTCAGATTTTAAATTCAAAGATCAAGGCCTGCCCGCTTGGTCACGTTTCGCCGCAGTGGCGTTCCCGGTGATGGTCATCATGCTCATCTTTGTCGCTCTTTTTATCTTCGATAATTCGGCGAATGTTCATATCGACGGGGTGCAGGGAAGATACTTCATTCCGGTCGCGCTGATGTTCACCCTGGTCATGGGCAATCGAGACATGGGTTTCAATGGGGATTTCCGGTTCCAATTCGCGCGACTTCTCGCCGGCGTGATCTCCCTTGCCATCATCATCGTCACCGGTTTTGCCGCCTGCCTGGCGTGCCTTTGTCGCTATTATTATTGAAGCAGGAATAGCAAGAATCGGCTTAGCCGAAAGGGCCTCGAAAGAAAACTTGCCCGGGTCGGCTTGCCGGAAGACAATAACCATCTCACATTTTCAGGACGAGTGGCAGAGCGGTTGAATGCGGCTGACTTGAAATCAGCGACACCTCTTTTTCGGTGTTTTGCACACGTTTTATTTGCGTGTTTTTCAGAAGAGGATCAGGAATAGCAGTTTCCCCGAGTTTCGCGGAGTTTGCTCATCTTTCCACGTTATCAATTCGTCTCCGTATAAAATGGCCGTATAAAATTCGCGGGCCAAAAAATTGTCCTCCGTCCTGAAAGCTGCTAACACGCACCGTATGGCCAAGGCGAAGAAACCTACCGAAGAGATGACGGATGAAAAGTTGGGACGGCTGTATTGGTGGTGGGGCAGCAAGTATCAGCCCGAATGGGAACACAGTTGGTCACCGGCCTGGCAAGAGCTTGGCTTGAGAGTTGGCTTTCCCGAGGGATCGGCGGGATTTTACGCCAAAGTTGAATTCCAGCACTGCGCGTATGGGTATGAGGCTTTGGCACGGAAGAAGCGCGGCTACGACAAAGCGCTCCCTCCAAAATGGCCAAACGGCAAACCGTTTTACCAACTCACTAATACGGAATTACGGAATTGGAGAAGGCATTACGGAGGGACAACATTATTCCAAAAATCGGAAATAGTGACAACTCCCCCAGTTCTGGAAGAGGAGGCACCTGACACTATTTTTCTACCCTTAGAAATTCGGCCAAAACTGGCATCAAAAAATTTCGTTCTGCAGCGGATAGAGCATTACTTAGATCAAGCGATGACGCTCAAGGGACTTAGTTGGGGCCGAGACCGCAAGATTGGCCGGGTACGCACCAGCAAACTGGCCTGGCATACTCTTGAAGATGCCGACCTAATGGCTTACGGGCTTCCATGTTCCAACCGCAATACCGCACCGGAACAAGCCGTTAGGAGGCTTTTACGGGAAATTCCTGGCGAACTACCTCCCTGGAATACCAGTTCGCGGGACAACAAGTAGTTCGGGATATAAATAGAATGGCGTGAATAACGCCAACATAGAGGAACCGGAGCAATTCCCTGAAAAGGCTCCAAGAACGCAGATAGCTGTCCCCCTGACCGAACGGTACGCCTATACACCGAAAGAGTTTGCAGCGCTATTTGGGCGACAGCAAACCTGGGGCTATCGCCAGTTGTACTCGGGACGAATCAAAGCCATCCGAAACTTGAGGCGGCTAATGATACCTCGCTCTGAAGCGGAAAGGCTTACACGCGAACTAATGATTCACGGCAATGCGGGTGCGGAATGAACCTACTAGCCATTTTCTGGCCATCTCCAGTTGTTTCATCGCTCACACCGTTTGGCGGATTTTCCGAGCCTAGTCATGCTGGACGTATGGAATCGGCAACAAGAGGTGCGAGGTGAGTGAGCCGTGCCCGGCGTGCCAAGAAGAGGGCCGCGACAACAAGGGCAATCACCTCACGATCTTTCCTGACGGGAAATTCAGTTGCGCGATTCACACCGGCGATAAGGTACATAATCGGCGGATCATCGAACTAAGGCCTGAGCTTGGGAAAGCCTCTGAGAGACCAATGAGAACTCCCGCAGACATGCCAAAGCCCGGTAAAATTGTTGAGGCGTATTCCTACCAAGACGCCAACGGGCGCGAGCTTTATCAGTCGGTGCGAATGGAGCCAAAGGATTTCCGGCCAAGGCGCAGGGTTAACGGTAAATGGCAGTGGGACTTGCAAGGGGTCGAGCGCGTTCTCTACCGACTACCTGAAATCATAAACTCTCAGGAAGTCTTTATTTGCGAGGGTGAAAAGGACGTTCACACCTTGGAGTCACTTGGCCTCGTCGCAACAACATCCATAGGCGGAGCCGGTGGCTGGCAGAATCACTATGCCGAGACGCTTCGCGGCAAGATAGTCATCGTGTGCGGAGATAACGACGAGCCGGGGAAAAAGTATGCGCAGGCCGTAATAGATTCTGTTCTACCTGTCGCCAGTGAAGTGGGCAGACTGCGCGTGCCAGAGCCCTATAAGGATGTTTCAGATTTCGTCGCTGCCGTTGGCGCGGTTCAAGCCAAGACAAAACTGGCCGAAATTCTTGATGCCACGCCGAGTGAGCAATCCCCAGGAGACGCTTTATCCGCATTACTCGAGGCCCATCGGTTCGATCTAAATGCGCCACCGCCAAGGACACGGGCTATTTACCACTTAGGCAAGGCACAGATTTCGACACAGGGAAATTTAACCGTTATCGCGGCTCAGGCTAAAGTGGGTAAGTCTGCCTTGGTGGGCGCTTTCATCGCATCTGCAATCACTTCAACAGAGGACACGCTTGAGATTTTTTCGAGCAATCCCAACGGCCATGCCCTGATACACTTCGACACCGAGCAAAGTCGGGCAGATCACCACAGTATCGTATCCACGGCATTGCGTCGTGCCGCTACCCAAAATCAACCTGCGTGGCTCCGATCTTACAGCATGGTGGACGTGCCTCTGCAAGACAGGCTCCGCTTACTCGAACATGAACTTGACCGTGCCCAGCGAGATCATGGCGGGATTCATTCCGTATTGCTCGACGGTATTGCCGATTTCACGCTCGATCCCAATGACCCAGAAGCATCCTTTTCGCTGGTGGAAAAACTTCACCGGTTGGCCGTCGTCTACGACACTAACATTGTTTGCGTCCTGCATTTCAATCCGGGCGGCGATTTTAAAAAAACTCGTGGGCACCTTGGGAGTCAGTTGGAACGGAAAGCCGAAACCAATCTCGCTCTGGAAAAGATCGATAGCGTGACCGTGGTTTACACGAAGATGGCTCGCCATGCCCATGTTGAAAAGAATGCAGGCCCAAGGTTTACGTGGGATGGCGAGGCCCAAATGCACGTATCATGTGAAACACTGCGGGGTGAAAAGGCCGAAGCCGACGATTTTCATCTAAGGGAAATCACAGATGAAATTTTCACGGGCAAGTCCGCTTTACGCTATAGCGAATTAATTCAGGAAATAATGTTGATCAAAAAAGTGAAGACAGCCCAAGCGGAAAGGACGATTAAGAAGCTTGTACCCTTGTTCGTGAAAAAATTGCCTTCGGGTAAATATGAGAAAGCGTGATTTACCCTCACCCTCTTTTGCCATCATTTGCCCTCCCGTGATGGCGTTACCATCCTACCATCATCGCCCTTATATAGAAGGGCGAAGGATGATGGTGGGTAGAGTTAAATTTCCTCACCTTTTCAATCCCCGAATAAACACTTCGCTGGCCAACAGTTCAAACGCTCGTTGCAGTCACGTCCACCACCTTGCGCACAGGGCAGGGAGCTCCAAGATGTAAACCGAAAACGGCGGGCCGGGTAGTAGATTCATCATCGGACAGTTCCAGATTGCGCCGGGCCACGTCGTCCAGTGTCTTGAGGGCATTGGCCACCTCCAGGATGCTATGTGCTTCCTTGAGCGGAATTTCCCCAAGGGAGTCTATCTGGGCCGCTACGATCTGATTTATGCGCTCTACGTGTTGCAGAACGTGACAGTTTGTTACAGCTTCCGCCGTTCGGCCAACGGTCTCTGCCGTTCGCGTGACAATCGCTTTTCGCTCCTCAGCCCAGCGCCCCCGACTGGCCCACTGCGCCACCGTTGACCGTTGAAGGCCCAAATCTTGGGCAATCTGCGTAACTCGCCCCCCTGCCAGATAGGCATGGCGGGCTTGCTCTTTTGTGGAATGAGGTAAAGCAATCATGCGGGTTCCGCTAAAGTCGTTCCCAGACATCTAGCCACGCAAGAATACCGTGCCTCTCCAGCCCGCGCAACAGCGGTAAACCGTTAGGACGACGGCGAAGCGGTGAGAACTTTCAAATGCCACGCATCAACTCTTCCCAGGTCAGCTTGAGGGCCAGCCGCAACCGCGCTGCCACCTCTATCGTGGGAACATAAGTTCCGGCCTCGATCATTTGGAGATAACGGCGGCTGATGTCGGCGCGTTCGGAAAGTTGCTCTTGGGTGAGATTGGCGAGATTTCTGAGGCGATTGACGTTCCTGCCAAATTTCACACCGGAAGGTTTGGGCACTCTCCGAGAATGCAAAGTTCAAGAGAAACTGAGAGCGAAGCATATTTCGCTTTATAATTGACATGGGAAGTACAGCGCGGCAATGAATCGTGCTTGTTCTACAAAAAGACGCCAGTGCTGGATCAGTCCGCCAAAATGTATCGCCCGGAATAACGAGACGTGAAACCACCTCTATTACAGTACCTATTGAACGTGGAGTGTTGGTTCTCGGCGTTCATATATTTTGGCTGGATTTACCTTTTCTCAAACTCATTGTTATCCATCTTGGGCGCAATATGGTGCATCATTTGGGGATTTTTACATAAAAGGGGAAGCATCAAGTGGCCTTGGCTAGCGACAGCGCTGATCGGCTATTTCATGTTTGCGTGTCTGGCTGGAAATCCATCGCTCTTTTCCTATGAGCAATAAGCTTGGGCTTCTCATCATAGACTTCGAAAGCCTCTAACGACGCAGGATCACTCGTTCACCACAAGTATGAACGAGTGGGTAAGGCTAGATTGTCACCCTGATTTTGTTAGCTAATCGGGCGCACCTGAGCCTTTAATCAATCGGCTTGGTTCGCCTAAGCCGATCTTCCGACCATCGACCTATCGGCAAAACCAACAAAAAATAGAATCCCATCATTGTAAGGAAGGATAGGACCGCGTTGTTCGTAACAATGGCCAAGACTACGCCAATGCCAGCACATCCGACAACGCACAGAAACCACACGCTAAAATCAGACCAGCAAAAAACCGACTGGAATCCCTTGCCACACACGGGACAGGTATACTTTCCCCTCGTAGCCTTAAAATACCTCTTCCACGTTAGCGGACTGTCGACATTGCAACAGGGGCACTTCATTGCTTTCACCCTAGGCAAACGCCTCTGGCCCGTCCACTCCTACGATCCGGATTTCCAAGCCGACACGACGCTAGACGAAGGTACACCACGCCATGCCCTCGACGCCGAGACAGAGGCCTACATTGTCCTCCCGCCTCAGATCATCCGTGCCGTTTCGCAAATAGTGCTTGGATGTCGGGCGACGGTCCTTAACGGCACGAACGGTCTTCAGTGCGATGCCGTCGTCGCGGATGTGGGATCGCGTTTCCAAGGTAGGGGAAATCAGTACCGCGTGCGCCAAGGCCCTCGGAATCGATCCGAGCCCGGTGACGGGCGGGGAACAGCGACGAGTCATCCGCTACACTGTCTGGCCGGGCGTCCCCGCCTTAGCCAATGGCAGGACGTACACGCTCCAGCACTTCCAATAAACCACCGACGAAGCAAGAACTCCTTTAGCACGACGGTCGCAACCGAGAAGCTTTCTGCAGCGCTTATCTTATTTTGCAACTCGGGTGCTATGGTTAGCGTGTGGAGTTCACTTTCAGATAAGCCGGTGCCAAAAGAACACCGTGCGAACCGGCGGCGATGGGGTCTCCAGGGCCAGTGGATGTATGTGTGGCCGTCCCAACTATTGCGCCACTATCATTGATCGCGCGCGCGATCTCGGACTTATTTTTTTGATTGCAGAAAGTACCATAACGACCCGATTAGCCCCATACTCAGTACAACGATGCCGTAAATCCACCAGGGGATTCCGGCCTCGGTAGTAGGCTGTGAAGATTGTTCGTGATTAACCTCGTGCGCCACGGTTGTTGACGTTGAGTTGCTTGTATTTTGGGTGGGCTTCGTTGTAATAAGCGAGTCTCCATTTGGCAGGGGTAGCCAAGTTGCGTCCTGGTATCGGTAAGAGAGAATCGCATCCTTGTTATGTTCCCACCAAGCACGCATTGTTTGATTGGCCTTACTATCCGGCCCTCCTTTATCAAGCCCCTCCAACATAAGTTCGTGCTTTGCCCATTCCTGTGTCTCTCTAGGGAAGAAAGGATAGACAGTGAGAATTTTGTACATGGTTGCGGTCGAACTATCCATGATTGACGGGGATGGCGTTATACCGCTTCCTGGGGCCATCGGCTCAGTATAAGTACTACCATGATAAAGATCATCGATTAGGTAGGGAAGGATCTGAACAGAAGGCATGACCCCTGTTTTCCCTTGATGATAGTCGGCTATGTACGCCTCAATAGTCGATTTATCACCCAATTCAATAAGTGCCATGCGTGATCCAAAATTAATATTCGAGTCGGGATTGCTTGCTGCTAACTGAGCCTTTTGAATCAGAATCTTTCTAATTTCGGGAGTTACCCAGCTCATATCTGACTTTAGAGGATAATCGTTGCTGCCCACCATCCTGATGTATTTTGCATACATATCATCGTTCTGGTCTCCTCGGCAGGAGGTAAAAATGACCAAAAACAGGATTGCGAAGTTACTGTAGATTTTGAGTCGCATAATAGTTTGCCTGTTGCCAGTCCTCATGACGTATCCAGTAATTTTGGGCCGGTAATTGAAAATACATCAGACCTGTTTGGTTCGGAGTGCCCCAAAGATCAGAGTTGAATTCTTCCAAAGGGAATGGCCCTTGATCATGTCGATACGCAGGTTTGTTGTGGGCAAGAGAAAGGTTCTGTGTAGCGAGCCCGAGCTCATGACCAATTTCGTGACCACAAGTCACGTTAAAGAAATTTGCGGCGTAAGTAGAATCGCTTCCTGGCCCCGCCTGAACCACCATGTAAGGAGGGTTAGGCGAGGGAAGCAAAGCAATGCCATTATCGCCTCCGAGAGCGGAGCCGCTCATGGCTTTAACGACAAATATCCGTAGATGATGATTGTTTGGGTCGTTTCCGCCAGACCCAATCGTATCTAGAACGTTGCTCGCATCTATGAGAGCTCCAATGGTAACACTATTAGGATAAGCCGTCCAAACTCCACCTGGTTGAAATTGCAGGCTCCCATTGACCGGAGAAAAAGCATTGATGCTAGTGTGTATTTGACTGAATACTCCTGGAACAAATAAGACACGAGACTGTTTGTTGACGTAAAGGTTCATGTTGCTAATGACTGTACTAGCTATGCTCGCATAGCTAGTCGGGTAGGGAGCCGGTAAGGCGCTCAATGTTTGCATCGTAGGACTGCTGTTATCGTCGCAAAAAAACATATCCACGGTGACATTGACGTTGGGCAAGACAACGACCTTAAGAACGATCAGTACCTCCTTGGTAAGCGCCTGCCTAAGTACAATTCGAGCGGGTCTAGAAACTACTTTTGCCGGATTTGTTGCGTCAAATGTGGTTGCCTGAACTCCTTTAATATCGAGATTGTTATCCCCGCCTTGTAGCGTGACGGGCTGAAGCGTGATACAACTTGTACTGTATCCTCCGTCAGTATCGTCAACAACGCATTCAAGCCCGAGATTTTGGGCGTTCTGAGGAAGCACCAACTTAATTTTAGTATTGTCTGGACCAGTCAATCCGCAAATAGTCCACGCGTTTTGGTCCGAACTACTGGCAGCACTATCCCAACCCGTCATAACGTCATTGCTACTACTATATTCGTTTACTAGTTTGAAAGAAGCCGGAATAAGCATCACGCCATGAGTGGCAGTGGTCGTCGTACCGCCGACCGTCGTTGTTAATGTCGCGGTCCCTGCGATTTCTCCCGAATCGTTAATGCTTCCGTTGAACCCACCCGCTGACACACTGGACCACCCGCTTCCGGACGGGATCATGTCGCTTAGGCTCCCGCTGATAGGCATCGTCCCGCTTATTCCGGGATCATAGTATCCGACCCCACCTACCGTTTGATGCCTTGAGTTCCAAACCCCGCTGGCACCCGGAGGTAGTGGTGGAATCTGTCCTGGCGGCAGGCTGGCATTGAGCGCCACAACGCTTCCCCCCGGCGAACGAGCCAGGATATCACCCACACTATTGACCGACATCAAGGTGTACCCCGGCTCCTTTTCAATCGCGCCATCCCAGTAAGCCGCTCCACCATCCTTTGGCGTGTAGTAAAGCAACGAGGAATCAACGGCGTATGGCGCAAGAGCATAGCTCCCCAAGACGACCCCACCGCTTCCGACTACAGCCGGAAAAAACGAGGCGGTGTCCGTTGGATACGTGCCCATGAGAATAACGCCGGCAAAAAGTCCTAGTCCACTGTACGGCGCGTAGGTCCCCATTGCAACCGTCCCTTCGCCCCCAATGGTATCCGCGAATTGCATGTGAAAGCCACCTCCATCGGGGGACAAGAACTCATAACTCTTCATATATTGGCAGTACACTTTGTAGCTATTGTCGATGCCTACAGGATTTGCACTATCGTATTGATAGGGCGTTACGGCGGACGCGGGAAGCGCGCGAAAGACCGAATCAAAATCCGGCTCTTTGCTGGGAACGCCTCCATTTCCCTCGGTATAAGCGTACTGCGTATAATAGATTGTATTCGATGAATCCGTATCCGACTGGGCATGTTCAGTGGTCGTCGCCAACCCTGCCATCGTGTCAAAGTCGTTGAGCCCCACGACGGTCCTCAAAGTAATTTCACGTGTCGTGCCGTTCTTCCAAAATCGATAGCCCGTTGGACCATAAAGCACCACCGAACCTATGTTGTTGAAGAATTGTGGAGTTTCATCTGCCCCCAAATCGATCACGGCAAATCGGGGTCCCGTTTCTGAGCTTGGCCCAGACCTGCCGGGAGGCGTTAGCTTCGGGACCTGCGCCAGAAAACTGATTGCCGCCACCAAACATACACCTTGGACAGTGATGGATGACCTTCTTTGACGATGCTGCTGAGCGAATGAAAACATGTTACTTGGTCCCGTAAATCTTGAAGTAATAAACCTGTCCCAATGCCAAGCCCGTGGCGTGATAGGTTGTCGCGGTGGGGTCGGTCAAGGTGGCGATCGTCGTCCAAGTGACGTTATCCGTACTGCTTTGGATTAAAATACCGGTTGCGGTGCTTGCATGATTAACCCAGGTCAAATCGATTTCCCGCGGGCCTGCCGCGCGGGTTGTGATATTATCCGGCGCATCAAAGGTACCATCGCCACTGGAATTTGGCTCGGTGAAGGTGACCGTTTGGCCAGCGGTCGAGGCTGCAACGGTGTTGGTGGCATTATTGCCGGATGCGTTCTGATAATAGACCTGCGCATGGCCGCTACTATCGGTAGTAACAGGGAACGGCGTGGTTGTGAAATCTCCAACAGCAGGGCTCACGCCTCCGCCGCCCGTAATGACGGAGAATATGACCGGCGCATTGCTTAGCGCTGCTCCGCCGCTGCTATTGACCACGCTAACCACCAAGGGCTGATCTGTAAATTGTCCGGCACCATTCGTCTGACCATCGCCTGAAACGATGCTGATCGTTGGTACGATCGTCGTTCCACCTTGGCTATAGTAATTGGTCGGATTATTGCCCTGCTGATAATCCTGGAGCAAAGTAAGACCATTGCCATCAGGGCTAGAATTGGTCGTATAGCCGGTACTTGCGCCCGTGCCACCGAAGTAATTCATTTCCCACCAATCGGGCAGACCATTGGTGTCGCTATCTGCGGTGAGATCGAAATTAAACACGTTCTTGAGCTGGCCACCGTTGGCGACCATGTAATCGGTGTTGGTGTTCATGGTGAGCCATGATGGTGCTGCGTTCGTGTAACCCGCGGCCACCAATCGAGACCAGACCAGGCTGGCGACGTACTTGAGCTGGCCTTGGTTGATGGCCTTGAAATCCTGTGGCGCGGGGTTGGTGGAGCTGTAACCGTTGGTCGCGTAGTAATTGCTCCAGCCCGTGACCATGCCGTCGAGCGTTGCACCCGCGCCGCCGGGCAAATTGGTGTCCAAATAGCTGACGGCTT
>Ga0068858_100002257_pt1 | contig 19485 bp, 21 predicted proteins | sample KBSSwiS12_FD_66589 | JGI IMG/M metagenome (GOLD analysis project Ga0068858, IMG submission 66589) | Switchgrass rhizosphere microbial communities from Kellogg Biological Station, Michigan, USA - KBS Switchgrass S1-2 | ecosystem: Host-associated > Plants > Roots > Rhizosphere > Soil ...
CGCATCCCTTTTCCGCGGGCTTGCCACGAGGCGCCGCCGTCTTCACTGAGCATGACACCGCCGCAGGAGACGCCGAGGATGATGCGGTTGCTGTTGCGCGGATCGATGGCGATGGAGTGGATGCCGGGATAATCGTAGCCGCCGCCCATCCATTTGCCGCGCTCGGGGCGATCCCAGAGCGGGCGATTGAGTTCCCAAGTCTGGCCGTGGTCGGATGACTTGAAAAGCGCACCGGGGATGGTTCCAGCCCAGAGGACACCGGGCTGATCGACGGCACCGGCTTCGAGGGACCAGATCAACTCGACGTTCCACGGGATCGGGATGCCGCGCATTGGGCAGCGGACTTCAGGATCGCTTTCGGTGCGGGGAGGGAAAGCGGGCGCGGTGATTTCGGTCCAGGTTTTGCCGCCATCGGTGGAGCGGTGCAGCTTGGAACCGAAATGGCCGTGGTTCAATCCGGCATAGAGGGATTTATCGCGGGGATCGGAAAGAACCATGGGGACCTGCGCGCCGAGAAAGGCGGATTGGGTGATGGTCCATTTTCCGTTGGAGCGTTCGTAGATGAAAAGGCCTTTGCGGGTGCCGATAAGAAGTTTTGATGACATGAGTGAGTATCAGGGTTGAGGGTTATCCGCCGCTGAGGGATTGCATGATGTAGATCTCGCCGTTCGCGGGAACGGGATCGGAAAGTTTGACGCGGTCGTGAATGACAGTGCCATCGACGAAGATGGCCATGTGTTTGCGGAGGGAACCGGCGTCCTCCAGCACGTATCCGCGCAGAGTCGGGTATTTCTGGAAATAACCGCTCAGGACATCGGCTACCGTGTTGCCGTTGATTGACGCCGTTTCGGTCGCCACATGGCGTTGCAAGTTGGGGGTGACGTGAACCGTGGCCACGAGATTAGTTTACCGTAAGGCGGAACTATTTTGCCAGTCTGTGATGATTTATTCCTCGTTCCCAAACTCTATTTGGGAACGGGCTTGCTTAGGCAATTCCATTGCCGACTACTCGGTTATCCAAATGCCGGAGTTGCACCGACAATTGCGTTCCCAAATGGAGTTTGGGAACGAGGGAAGGAACTACTTCTTTTGCGCCGGAGTTAGTTCAGGTGGGATATCGTTGCCGTAATAACTATCAACGCTGGCGGCGCGCTGGGCTTGTTCGTCCGTATATCCCTTCTTTTTATATTCTTGGTAGTATCGATGGTATTGATCCAGGTAAACCTGATGCGGATCTTTCTTCGCTTTTTCAGGCAGCTCGTATGTAACAGTCACCTGTGGGGAGTTATCTATAGCGTCATCGACCGGCTTGGAGTTGTGCTTCACCGTGCTGCATGAACAAAGAGCCAGCAACAATGCCATGATCGTGGCGGGCTTCATGACATTCTGGTCAGCAACTGATCAATGATCGCGCTGACGAGGCGCAGCAAGTTGGTGTGATGTGAACCGTGGCCACTGTAAGTATTTTAGCTCGAAGCAGAGGCGTTTTGCCAGCTTACTTCGTAATTACCTATCGTGTCAGTCATCCTGAGCTTGTCGAAGGACCAGACACGTGTTGTTCAACAATAAATCGGACCGCTTACGGAAGTCCTACTCTACATTTCGTTTCACGCGGCGGTTGCGAACCCGCGTCTGATCCTTCGACAAGCTCAGGATGACGGATTGGGAAAAATGAGTATTATTGGGGTCGTGAGCACTCGAGAGTTAATCGAAGCCGCTTTTGCAGATGTTCCTTACCCTGGTGATGAAAATATTGCTGATCATCAAGATTGTCTTGAGTGCGATGAGGTCCGCGCCTTTTTTCGCGGTAAGTCGTGGCGTGATCTCAAGTTTCCTGAGCTCCATGATTTTCACGGGTCGCTACCGCACCTGACGCAGGACGCATTCCATTACTTCCTACCTGGATACATGAGCGCAACCCTCGGAAATTGGAATCAGGCAGATATGATTCCATACGGAGTAATTACAATCGGCGGGTATCTCGACGATGCACAAGAGGTAAAAGATGAGGCTCGCGAAAAGCGGAAAATATTTACTGTGAATCAGCGAGAAGCAATTGTGGAATGGTTGCGGCAGCTTAGTCAATTTGGGCCTCCGGAATTACGTGGTGATAAAGATATCAACTATTCCGTCAGACTAATCCTCGAAGACTGAAAATCAGCGACGGTCATAGACCGCCGCTACATTAGTTGAGCAACCTGTACCAATTATCACGCTGGCGGGCTTCGTAGCCGAGTTCGGTGATGGCCTTCTTAATTTCGTCGACGGTGAGGCGGAAGCTGGTGCCGGCGGCGGAGACGACATTTTCCTCCATCATCACGCTGCCGTAATCGTTGGCGCCGTACTGGAGCGCGACCTGGCCGATCTTGGGGCCCTGGGTGACCCAGGAGGACTGGACGTTGTCGAAGTTATCGAGGAAGACGCGGCTGAGCGCCTGCATGCGCAGATATTCGTGCGAGCCGGTGGGCGGGATATGGCGCATCTTGGTGCCGTCGGACTGGAAGGTCCAGCAGATGAACGCGGTAAAACCGCCGGTCTCGTCCTGGACGTCGCGGAGGCGTTGCATGTGCTCGATGCGGTCATCGACGCTTTCGACGTGGCCGAACATCATGGTGGCGGAACTGCTAAGGCCGAGCCGGTGGGCGATGCGCATGACTTCGAGCCAATGATCGGTATCGCACTTGAGCGGCGCGATCTGGTTGCGCACGCGGTCGACGAGGATTTCGCCGCCACCGCCGGGGATCGAGCCGAGGCCCGCTTCCTTGAAGCGCGTGATGACTTCTTCCAGCGACATGTTGAAGACTTTCGCGAAGTGGTTGAACTCCGGCGGCGAGAAGCCGTGGATGTTGATCGTGGGATGATTCGTCCGGATGTAGTGGAGCAGGTTGAGATAGTAATCGATGCCGAGCTTGGGATGATGACCGCCCTGCATGAGGATTTGTGTGCCGCCGATCGACTCGAGTTCCTTGATCTTTTCGCCGATCTGCTCCGGACTGAGGACGTAGCTGTCGTCGTTTTTTTCCGTGCGCATGAAGGCGCAGAACTTGCAGTAGACGTTGCAGACGTTGGTGTAATTGATGTTGCGATCAATGATGTAGGTGACGATCTCGTTGCCGTGGCCATCATAGGCGGGACCCTTGCGCTGACGGCGGCGGGCGTCGGCCAGTTCGCCAAGCTCGGTCAGTGGCGCGAAATAAAGCTGCTTCGCTTCCTTGGACGTGATGCGGCCGCCGTCGAGGACCTTGGCTTTGACTTCGGAATCGAGGAGGGGTTGGATCATCGGAGGAGAGTTTTCGACAGGATTAACAAGATTTACAGGATTGGGGAAGGCAGGGATGGGGAGTTTTTAGATGGGATTAATATGATTAATAGGAGGGGACAGGGAACGAGTTAGATATAGCTCAATTCGGGCATTTTGGCGAGGTGGCCGAGTTCGACGAGGTCGGCGGCGAAGGTGGCGATGGCCTTTTTCTGCGGCGCGTTGAGTTGATAGTAGAGATGCTCGGTGAGGTAGCGGTACTCGAAGTGATTGCGGGCGATCTTGTCCCGCGCAGCAAGCCCGACCTTGGCGGCGGCGCGGAGATTTTTGGCGAGACCTGTCGTATCGGGCGCGTCCTTGCGGACGGCCCAGAGAGCGAAGACGAAGGGCAGGCCCGTATGCGAGTGCCACGATTGAGCGAGATCGAGATAACGCTCGTCGGGATGGGACTGGCGATAGGCAATGGCGGGATCGCCGATGATGACCTGGCCATCGGCAGGCTCGTTATGCGAAAGGTACTGGGGATTGATCCGGTAATATTTCTGGAGCAGGACGCGGATTAGCTGGTTGGAGGTCTTTGAGGCGGAATCGAGCGCGATGGTCTTGAGGCGCACGACGGCCATTCGATGGACGAGGATGACGCTGTAGACGGTGTTGAGGGCACCGATGGCGACGCCATCGACGATGTGGTAGGCGTCGGCGTGCTCCAGGACTTCGACGAGCGGGACGAGCGCGGCGTGGAGAAGATTTTCGGAGAGTTCTGCGGCGAGTCGCTTCGGCTCCATCAGGATGATGGGCTCGGCAATGGCATAGGTGAGGGGACGCGCATTGAGATAGGGAACGGAGCCGAGATGATGCGGGATCATCGGATCGAGCGGCGTCAGGAGCGGGCTCGGATCGGTGACAACGAAGGAGGAAGCTGGGGGATTTTCGGAAGACGAAGTCATTTCTAGAACGTATTCCAAAATTCCTGATCGAGAGACTTGCTCTTTTGGAGGGAAGGTTTTTGAGGAGGATCAGGTTGCTTCAGGGCATCAATGCGGCGGGCTTCTTCCCGACGGGATTCGTCTGTCGGTTCCAGGCCATCGGTGGATTCAAGGGGAGGTAGCTTGGTTTTGGCTGAGTAACCTGCGGTTGCAGATAAAAACCCATCGATAAGCCAATCGACCAACAGGGAGATGCTGAAGCGCTGGTTGCTCACACGAGCACCCCTTCTTTCTCGGGCAGATCGGGCAGCGTTTGTCCGGCGGAATCGGGAATAACGTTGAGCTGTTGGTAAAACGTGTTGCGCTGGACGGGAATCCGGCCGGCTTCGCGGATGGCGCGTTCGAGGGTGAGGACGGTCTGACCCTGTGGGGTCTGGCTGCCGGCCATGTGAAAGATTTTTTCCTGCTGGATGGTGCCGTGGAGATCGTCGACACCGAAGCTGAGGGCGACCTGCGCGGTGGGCAGGCCGAGGCTGACCCAGTAGGCAGTGATGTGGTCGAAGTTATCGAGGTAAATGCGCGCGATGGCGAGATTGCGCAGGTCCTCAAACGCCGAAGCGCGACCCAGGCCGAGATGGCTGAGCTTGTTGTTGTCCGGTTCGTAGGCGAAGGGGACGAGGGCGGTGAAGCCTTTTGTTTCGTCCTGCAATTCGCGCAGGCGGCGCAGGTGATCGACGCGCTGGGCTAGCGTTTCGACGTGACCATAGAGCATGGTGCAGGTGCTGCGCTCGCCCATCTGGTGCCAGATGCGATGGACTTCCAGCCACTCCTCCGCGCTTTCCTTGCCGCGGCAAAGTTTATCGCGGACTTCGGCGTCGAAGATTTCCGCGCCGCCGCCGGTGAGGGAGTTGAGGCCCGCCGCGCGCAGAATTTCCAGGGTCTCGCGGATCGGCTTCTTGGCCACGCGCTCGGCGATGTGCCGGATTTCGATGGCGGTGAAAGCTTTGACCTTGAGATCGGGACAGGCGGTCTTGAGCGATTTGATCAGCTCCGTGTAGTACTCGAATGGCAACTTGGGGTTGAGGCCGCCGACCATGTGAATCTCGGTGATGCCCTTGTCGTAGGCTTCCTTGGACTGACGGGTCATCTCCTCGATGTCGTAGGTAAATTGCCCTTCCTTCTCGTGTGGCCGACGGGCGAAGGCGCAGAATTGGCAGCTCAGGATGCAGATGTTCGAGTAATTGAGATAAAGATTGAGGATGTAGGTGGCGACGTTGCCGTTCTTGCGCTCGCGGACGTGGTTGGCGAGATAGCCGAGAGCGTTGAGGTCCTTGGTCTGGTAAAGACGCAGGGCGTCGTCGTCGCTGATCCGTTGGGCGGCGAAAACTTTCTCCGCGATATCGGTCAGGCCTGCGCGGGCGATGATGGAATCCATGAAGCTCATGATCGAATCCTTCGGGTGGCCCGGACAACTAGTTGTCCGGGCGCGCGAAGCGCGCAGGAGGCAGTCAGGGATATTGCGGTGATCGTCGTGGGGAAGAAAAGTTTTGGGCTACCTCCTGTCGCCTGCGGCGACCCGGGCAACAAGTAGCCCGGGCCACCCAAGGCAAAATAAATGGAGTCCATGAAGCTCATTTTGCGCCCCATCCCCAGTCTAAATTCCAGTTAATGGTATCCGCGTTCATTATGTCCGAATACAGGAGACTCGTTCCAACGCCTACAACCAGAATCAACCCCACCAGCGCATTCATCTGAAAGAAAGCGACGTTGATCTTCGCCAGATCATTGGATCGGCAAAGTACGTGTTCAAAAATGAGAGCGAAGAAAATAAGACCCATCGCTATCCAATATGGCAGTGAAAGCATCGCAAGCCAACCGAAAGCCAGAAGTATAAGCCACGTCAGGACGTGGAGGAAGCGGGCTAATCGGAGGGCGGCTTCGACGCCGTGTTTGGCTGGATAGGAGTGGAGCTTGGCCTGACGGTCGAAATCGACGTCTTGCGTGGCGTAGATGAGGTCGAAACCGAAGACCCAGCACCAGACGGCGGTGGCGAGGAGCCAGGGTAGGGGAGAGGTGAGGTCGCCGGTGGTGGCGGCCCATGCACCCATCGGGGCGGCGGCGAGGGCGAGGCCGAGCACCGCGTGGGTGTAGGCGGTGAAGCGCTTGGTCAGCGAATAGCCAAGGACGATCAGGCACGCGACCGGACAAAGCACCAGACAGAGATAATTGAGCATGGCGCAGCCGATGACGAACGCGGCCAGCGCGATCAGGCAAAGGAACAACGTCATGGGGCGCGTGCCGAGTTGGGAGCGGCGCTTGGTGCGGGGATTGAAGACGTCGTAGTCCCAATCGGCCCAGCGGTTGAAGGCCATGGCGGCGGTGCGGGCGGAAACGAGACACCAGAGAATCCAGAAAAGGGTCCACAAATTAGGTACGCCATGCGCCGCAACGAGCATGGCCGAGAGCGCGAAAGGCAGCGCGAAAACCGAGTGGGAGAATTTGATCAGCTCAAGGGTCTGGAAGAAACGTCGGATCATGTTCGGTCGCGGACCTTTCGGTGGCGAAGTCATGATGACGGAAGAGGGCATACGGCATCCTAGCGGAGATGCCCCGTCCAAGCCAAATACGTATTCTGTCTTTTAAATCTGCTCCTGCCTTAACGTGTGTCGCCTCGCCTACAATTTTAACTGGTAGATCGAGGCGGCGACCCCGGAGGCGTAGAGGATGTTATGCTTCGAATCCCAGCCAAAATAAGCGTAGCTCGCCAAATTTTTGTAGATGTCAGGAGCTTTATAGAATTTCGCGATCGGTTTCCAAGTCTTGCCGCCATCTTCCGTTTTGAGAAAATTGCTGTCGGTCACCACCACAAACTCCTGCTCGCTGGCTCCAAAGTAAGGGCCATAGATGGCGCCTTCTGCACCCGGCCCGGTCAAGGTCCAGTCTTTGCCGTTGGGACTCGTGATGACTCCTTGAGTCGTGGTCCAGTACAAGTTCTTGCCATAATGCACCGGAAAGTATCCCTGAACCTGAAAGTTCGCGACCGGAGTCCAGGTCTGTCCCGCATCCGTCGAAAGCTCGATGAGGCCTGCGGGATCTTTGGCGCGGCTTCCTCTCACGCTGGCATTGGCTCGCAGCAACGTCTTGGCATCGAACACGCCCACTTTGTAATTAAACGCGTCGCGAGAACCGGTCTCATCGCCATAGATGGGCTGCCAGGTTTTCCCGGCATCGGTGCTCAGGAGGGTGTAGAACGGTTCGTGCGTTACCCCGAAGACGGTTTGCGGATCGTGCGCGATCCAGTCGATATCCGCGTAATGTAGTCCGCGATGATTTTGGGCGAAAGGTTTCCAGGTCAGGCCGCCGTCGAGAGACATTCCTCCCGCCATTCCGCCTCCGCCGTCAAAGGCGTAGTAGGCCATGCGTCCGTCGTAGGGGTAGGCGATGGATATACCGAGACTGTTCTCGCATCGACCTTTGACGTTATTGTCCGGGACGACCGACCACGTCGCGCCCTGATCTTTGGAAATGCAGACGCCTTGTTTGGCCGTGAGCATGAGGATGTCGCCAGTGGGCGCAACGATCAATCCCACGCAGCGGCAGAGATAGGCCGGAGTGAGATTGTCCGCTCCGAGTTGCTGCGTAAAAGAAGCGGAAACGTTGACCCAGTTATCACTAACGGGTGCTGCAGCGGCCGCACTGGCCGGTGAGTTAATCGGGGTGCTGGCCGGGGCGTTGGTATCTGCCGCGAGGACGGTGACTGGTTGACCCGTCAGGGTCATCATCGCCGCTAAGATCGTTGCATAAGAGGATGTTTTGCGACGAGTCGTTTTCATAGGCATCTCTCCCTATAAACTAGCGAGGTCGATCTTCGTTGCGCGTATTTTGCTTTGATCCAAAAATAAACTCGATCAGAACGGGCAGGAACAGCAACGCGATGAGCGGCTTAAGCCAGCGGTCGGTCATGTCGTGGACGCTGAAGTGGCCGAGCTTGGGGAAGCCATCGCAAGCGAGGCCCAGGGCGCCGAAGCCGAGAGCCCAGACGAGCCAGGTGCTTTTGGTTTGCTGCGAATAAAGCAAGGCGAGGCTGGCGATCCACGGACCGAGAAAAACGTAGGAGCAGGTTTCGGTGCGGGGATTGAAGAGCATCAGGTAATCGGCACTGAGCGCGCCAATCACCCACGCGGCTTGAACGGAGTTGAGTTTTCGCGAACCCAGCCACGCTAAAGCGAGATAGACCAGCGCGAAAATGACGCGAACAACGGTTTTTAATTCGTAAGAGGGGTTATAACCGACGTGGGAAAGCAGCGCGGCGAGATCGCTGAATTTGGGTTCGTCGCCCTTGGAGGCGGACATGAGTGTCTCGACACAACGGACATATTCGTGGGCGACGTAGGCAGGGCTCCAATGGAGAAACGGGAGAGCCAGCACGATTAACATTCCGAAGATGATTCGCGGAATGAGTTTCCAATAAATCGCGCTGAAAAGGAGAAGAGGCACCACGGCGAGCGGCTTAAGCGCGACGGCGAGGCAGATCCATGCGGCGGCGGCATTCCAGCGTGAGGAGGCGATCTCGGCTGCGGTGAGGACGATCAACGCGGCCAGGGGCAAATCGAACTGAGCGTTGCGAAGGCTGGCCAGGGAGCTGGGTACGGCTAACAGACATAAAATGAGGAAGCTTTTTGTGGAGCGCGCGTTGTCCTTCGAGAGGAAGAAGTCATTGAGTCGCACCAGCGCATAGAGAAAGAGCCCAAAGACGACCGCGCGCCAGAGAAATTCGCCGAGGGCGAAGGGCAGGATATTGAAGGGAGAAAAGAGAACGGCGGCTTGGGGAAAATAAAGAAAACCGCCATGTTGATCCGCGGTATAGGGATCCAGGCCCTGCCACCATTGCGTGGCGGCAAACCGGTAGGTCGGCATCGTGGTGTGCTTCAGCGGCGTGTGGCGGATATCGTTGAGAATTCCGAGAAAGATCAGAATGCAGAACGCCCACGCGGCATAGCGCTGCCATGGTGTTCGTGAGGTGGAAGCAGTCATTCGGAGTCGATCCAGGTGACGAGATCCGCGAGGACGGGGCGACCTTCGTGGTGCCAGGTGAGGGGAGGGTATTGCATGCGGCCCGCGGGGCAGAGTCGGGAAACGCCGAGGCTAAGAAAGACGTTTTCCAAACGCGAGGAGATTCCTCCTGCGGAGAATTCTCCAGCGATGCCGACGGTTGAGATGCGACCTGCAACGGAAGCAAGCGCGGTGCTCAATTTGGCTTCGGCTACCTGCCGTAGATAGATGACACCGTGAAGCGGAGATGGTTGAAACGTTGTGTCTGGATCGTGAATGATCGTCCAGCCGAGATGCTTGCCGGGAGGCAGCCAGACGCGATGACCGAGGGCATGGGCGACATCGCGCGCTTCGCAGATTTTGGAAGCGATGGAAAGAGGACGGGATGGCTTTGGCGTGATCTTCTTCCATTGCTGTTCCATGGCGGAGGCAAGTTTATCACCCAGTGAACCGATGTTGGTTCCGCGAGGAACATAGATGGCTTGGGGCGAAAGACAACCGAGCTGATCGTAGGTCAGAATATCGGTGGCGCAATTGCGAGCGAGAGCGGGCGTTAATTGATTCGGTTCACTGATCCAAAGCAAGCTGAGGGCGTGTCCATGCGCGATGAATTTCTGGTTCCAACGCGTCTGCGCGCGAAGCGTCGCCATGGTGGCGTCGGAGCCAAAGGCGATTACGACGTCGGCTTGTTGAAGAGTCTTGGCGTCGAGCGTGCGATGGGTTTCCACCAATTTTCTCAACGGTGCGGGGAGTCCCTTGATGAAGCGCAGGATTTCCGTTCGCGTGCTGGCGTCATCGCGGTCGCCGGGGAGCTTTACGATATTGTGGGAACCGAGCAGCAGCCCAAGTCCAATACTTGTTTGAGCCGACACGACGAGATTGCCGGCGCAGACATGATAGAGGAGTTTGGGTGCACGAGCACGTAACCGAACGCCATCGCGCTTAAACCAGTTGTCTAACGCATCGATATGACCCAGTTGCGTGCGCAAAAGCCGGACCAATTCCGCGCGGGGGAAGAGCCGCGGATAGGCGTGGGCGAGGAGATCGAGGCGCTGGCGAGTAGTCACGGAATATGAGGTTAAGCGATCGATTCTAAAGAGTGTGCCGCTTGGCTGACAGCCAGATCTTCGGCGCTGAGCGAGCAGCCGCGGGGTTCCGTGCGGGGAAGGCGACCGATGAGACGGAAGCCGAGGGGAGTGCGCTCGGCGAGATCGAGAGTTTGCAGGGCGAAGACTGAATCGACATTCGCGAGATCGTACCACCGAATGAGACCGTGCTGGCCAAGGGCGACTTCACGTCCGGTGGCGGGATCGCACACGAGTACGCGGGTCCATGGGGGCGTGCCGTGCAAACCATGGGTGCCGTGCGCATAGGCCTGGCTGGAGAGCTCGCTCATGCCGTATTCATTCCAGATGGCGTAGTTGGGAACGGTGAAAAGCTGGGCGAGGTGGGCGTAAAGTTCGTCCTTGGCGATCTCGCGACTGCGACCCTTGAATCCGCCGGTCTCGAGTATCCAGCTTCCGGATGGCAGGGTGAGGCAAGGCAGGTCGGCCCAAGCGTCGATCAAGTGGACGAAGCTGAAGGCTGTTCCGCAAAGGGCGACCGGTTGCTGTTTCGCGATAGCTTGAATCAGAGCCTCGCGCAGGCCATCGAAATCAAACTGATCCTTATGCAGCCAAAAGCTGGAGCCGGGCTGATCGGAATGCTTTTGCCAGAAACCGAACATTGCGCTGAGGGAAGATTGCCGGGCTTCTGATGGTGAAGGAGTCAGAAAATGAAGCTGCGCGTTGTTATTAAGAGGACCGACGCGCTGTGCGGCCTCGACGGAAACGGCGCGATAGATGTCGGTGCTGAGAAGATGCTGGCGACCCGGCTGGCCCGTGGTGGTTCCGCTTGTTTCGTAAATCGTCGCAGCTTGGGGCTTGGGATAAGCGAAGAGTTTTTCGCGCTTGAAGAGTTGTTGGGGGACGGCGGGAATGTCACTCCATGATTTAAGACTTTTTGGCGTGACCCCATGAGCGAGGCTAAGTCGGCGGAAAGCCGGAACAGACGCGAATTGCCAGGCGAAAATTTCGCGCGCGAGTTCGTCCCAAGTCGTCTCGCTGATCGGCTCGAGTAATCGCCGGATCCACGCCTTGCGGACGGAGGTCTGGGAGAAGTCGGTTAGCTTGGCGATCTTCATGTACGGATGGACGCCATGTCAGGGCGCCATTCAAACCAGCAACCGCCGGGGTGAGTGATGCCTACGAGGCGTGGAGTTCTTTTTCCATTGGGCCAAGTGGTGACGCAAACGGCCCCGAACATCTCGTGTCGATTGCGTTCCGTAAGTTCCGGGGTGATTGGTGTTCCGGCAGTTGTTCGATCGGGTGCATGGCCGGGCGGGACAAGCGAATTATTCGAGATCCAAACCACGGGGCGATTTTGTGCGATGGCATCGAGCTCGCGCCGGAGACGTTCCCGATCCTCCTCGCTCATAAAAAGGCAAACGTAGGTATCGGTCACGATAAGGGGAATTCCTGAGGGCATTTCCGCCGCCAGTGCGGGCAGGAGATCGATGGCCGAACCCCGTTCGATGCGGAAATCTTTCTTCAGGAGCGACCCGACCGCATGATCGAAGTAGGCGAGTTCCACCGGCAACGGATACTGGCAGGCGCGCATCCAGGCGCGGCAATCGGAATCACGGAGATTGGGCGGATCGAGATCGATGCCAATCGAGCGTTCGATTTTGGGACAACGGAGGGCGCTGATATCGAGAGGAGCACCCCGAAGTTCGAGTGGATATTCCAAAACCGCATTCGGTGGTCCAAGTCGCTGGCCATTTGCGATCACGCTGACATCACCGAGCAGCAAGCCAATCCCCGACGCGGTGCCGACATCGATATGCCAGGCCGAGGACCAGTCACCGAGGGTAGTGGCGATCATTAGCAGGGAGATCGCCATTCGGCGGGGAGGGTTGCACTGATACGTGTGCCTGGCCAAAAGCGCGGAAAGCTCGCTCTTCTCTTCGGTAAGCACACGATGGACCGCAGCGCGAAAAGCGTCGTCCAGCGGCGGTGGTGAATCGGTGAGATAGGGATGCAGCGGGTGCTCGGGATTCTGGTAGCCTCGGTAGAGCAAGGCGGCGGATAGAAGCAGTCCCGGCATTTTCCAGCCCGGGACATCGTCCAAAAGAGCCAGCGCGGCATCCTCTTCCGCGAGGGCGGAGAAAAGTTCTCCCAGGAGAAAGCGCTCACCGGAAAGAGACGGGTCCCGCATGGCTTCCCTGAGGATTTTCATCAGGTGGCGCGTATCTTCAGGGGATGCCTTTGAGGTCATAAAAGCGGTTGTTCATTATGAAGCGGGTAAGGGGGAGGTCGATGCAAAAGCGGCAGCTTGTGAATCGGGGCAATCGTGTCAATTTATCAACAAACATGAACGCCTACGATTCCCTCCTGCAACGATCCAAGGAAATTGCCCTCTACAATAGCGCTGCGAGCGTGCTGTCGTGGGACCAGGAAACTTACATGCCCGAGAAGGCGGGAGCTTATCGTGCGGAACAGTTGGGGCAGTTCGCAGGATTGACGCATCGCCTGGGAACGGCCCCGGAGGTCGGCGACTGGATCAAGGCATGCGAGGATAAAATGCCACCTTGCGCGGACGAAGAAGAAGCGGCGCTCCGGGCGGCAAATGTCCGCGAATGGCGCCGGGATTATGATCGCGCGACGAAGCTCTCGTCGCGTTTGGTGGAGGACCTCGCCAAGACGACCTCGCTGGGGCGCGAAGCATGGGCCAAGGCGCGTCAGGAATCGGATTTCTCCGCGTTCTCGCCGTGGCTGGAAAAGATTTTGGGGCTGGTTCGCGAGCAGGCCGAAGGCTGGGGATATACGACGTGTGCTTATGATGCGTTGTTGGAGGGCTATGAGCCGGGCGCTCGTTCGGCTGATCTCGTTCCCGTCTTTGCCGATCTGCAAAAGCAACTCACACCACTATTGCCGCAATTGCAGAAAATTACCGAGTCGGTTGATCCAGTTCGGCTGGAGGGAAACTACTCGATTGCCGCCCAGCAGCTTTTGAATCGCGAGGTGGCCGAGGTGATGGGCTTCGATTTTGAGGCGGGGCGGATCGATACAACGACGCATCCCTTTTGCACGGAGATGGGGCCGAAGGATTGTCGCCTGACCACGCGGTATAACGAGAAAGATTTCACCAGTTCTCTTTTCGGCGTGATGCATGAAGCGGGGCATGGACTTTATACGCAGGGATTGCCCCCGGAACATTTCGGCACGCCGATGGGGACCTATCTTTCGCTCGGCATTCATGAGTCGCAGTCGCGGTTGTGGGAGAACCAGGTGGGGCGCAGTCTATCCTTCTGGAAGCAGTGGTATCCCAAGGTGCAGAAGCGTTTCCCGGAATTGGCCAAGCTTTCACTCGAGGAATTCTGGATCATCGTCAATCGGGTAAAATCGACGCACATCCGCGTGGAAGCGGACGAGGCGACCTATAACCTGCACATCATTTTGCGCTTTGAGATCGAGCAACGGCTGGTCTCGGGCGAACTGGCTGTCGCCGATTTGCCCAAGGCGTGGAATACCCGCTTTGAGGAATTGTTCCAGATCCCAGTGCCGGATGATGCACGCGGATGTTTACAGGACACCCATTGGGCGCTCGGTCTTATCGGCTATTTTCCCACCTACACCTTGGGCACGCTCAACGCCGCCCAGCTTTACCATGCCGCGACGAAACAGATTCCAGGGTTGGAAGCCGAGATGGATCAGTCGAAATATGGTCGTTTGCTGAGCTGGTTGCAGGAGAGGATCCACCGCCATGGCCGTCGCTATTCGCCCACCGAATTGATGGAGCGTGCCACGGGTGAATCGACCCAGGCGACTTACTTCATGGATTACCTGAAAGCGAAGTATCGGTTGTAATCGGTTCCGATTGCTACTGGCGCGCGTTCAGGTATGATGAGGGTATGGATTTCCTGCCTTATTTGTCTCCGTTACGTGAAGATGCTCCCGAGAAAGAGGAGAAAGAAAAAAAAGAGAAAGAACCCAAGTCCAAGATCGAGGAAAAATTCCTTGAGACGCGGACGATCATGATCTTTGGCGAGATCAACCAGAAGGTTGCTCGCGAGGTCAGCGAGAAGCTCATCCTGCTTTCCGCTATTAACGATAACGACATCAAGGTCATCATCAATTCCCAGGGCGGTCACGTCGAGGCGGGCGATACGATTCACGACATGCTTCGTTTCATAAAGCCGAAGGTCAAGATTCTCGGCACAGGCTGGGTGGCCAGTGCGGGTGCACTCATTTTCGCTGCCCTTCCGCTGGAGAATCGGTTTTCGCTGCCCAATACCCGTTTCATGTTGCATCAGCCGAGCGGCGGTGTGGGTGGACAGGCGACCGATATCAGCATTGAAGCGCAGGAAATTCTCAAGATGCGCGAGCGCCTTAATCACATCTTCTCAGTCCAGACCGGGCAACCGATGGAAAAGATCGAACGCGACACGGACCGCAATTACTGGATGAGCGCTGAGGAAGCCAAGGCGTACGGTCTTGTTGGCAAGGTAATCACCACCCAGGCGGAGTTCTGATAATAAGAAGGGAGATGGCATGCAAGACGCTCGACCTCTCCCCATGAGTTTGCGCCAACGTAGATCTTCTTTTCGTTCATTGGGCCTGGGGCTGCTTCTAGCGGTTCTGGTTTCGATACCCGCATTCGCCGAGGAAAAGATCGGCATGCCGGATCTGGCCCAGATTGAGCAGACCTGCCTGCCTACCTCCACGGCTAATCTCCTCGTCTGGTTTGGCCTGCATGGTTACCCCAAGTTGATCGCAAATGGCGACAACAAGGACGATGGCTATATTCACACGGTCCATCATATCATGACAGCGGTGGATGCCCGCTTTGACTGGGGGACACGCCCGGATGTCATCGTCGATGGGATCAAAAAATACATCACGGATGCGGGTTACGATTGCAACGTTGAGTTTCGTGGCATGGGTGACATGGGGAAAACCCCCTTTTCGCCCGATTGGTTGAAAGACAACGACCAGCCCAACAAAGGCTTCATCCTTCTTCTCGCCTATTGCAATTACGACCCCAACTCCCAAGTCTTTACCGATGCATGGAACGCAGGACATGCCGTCACGCTGGTCAACGCGGCGCCTGACATGATTCTGGTCCATGACCCGGCGCATATGGAGGATGAACCGGGCCGCAAGGTTTTATCTCCCCAAGTGCTGACAAGTGGTACCTGGCACTCCAAGGAGGGGAATACTCCGGTGGCGGGATTGATGTTGTTGAGTGGCTCAATGCTGGATGCTCCTCCCAATGCGCAGGTGATGATGATTGGGGCGGTGTGTGTGACGATGTTTCCTGACCACGACAAAGTTGCCGACGGCAAGCCCGCGCCGGTTCCCGGCACGGCCCCGGCCATTGGAGGTGGTGGTGACTCTGCTCCGCCGAAGCCAGTTCCTTCGACAGCTCCGGCTGCGCCTGCCTCCGCGACCGCGAGCTGGACGGCATGGCTCTTTAATTTGCTCTTCTCGAAGTAAAGAGACTTGGCCTTTGGCCGCGCAGGCGGTTACATCAGCGGCATGAAAGCTGTTATTCTTGCTGCCGGACGGGGAACTCGCATGGGCGAACTCACCGCGAATTTACCCAAGCCCATGTTGCAGGTCGAGGGGAAGCCCGTATTGGAACGCATCGTGGAGGGGCTTCGCGACGGAGCAAAGATTCGCGATATTTTCATTATCATCGGCTGGCAGGGTCATATGATTCGTGAGTATTTTGGCGACGGGAGCGAGTGGGGCGTCCAGATCAGCTACGGCGAGCAAAAGGTGGTTGATGGCACCGGGAAGGCACCGGAAGTCGCCAAGGAATGGGTCGGTGAAGAACCCTTTCTTCTCGCCAGCGGCGACATTCTTTTGCTTCTACAGAGTGATTACTCGTTGCTGGTCGATTCATTCAAGGAAGACGGAGTAATCACTTTGAAGGATGGGGAAGATTTGACGAAAGGTGGCGCGGTTGTACTTAACGATGAGGGGTTCATGACCAACATCGTGGAAAAAGGATCGTCCTCCCAGATCCCTGCGAACGCGTTTTACAATGCGGCGATGTATGTGCTGCCCTCGCGTATTTTTGAATTCACAGCAAAACTCGAGAAATCGCCACGCGGTGAGTACGAGCTGACCGACGCGCTGAAAGCCTTCGTCAAGGCAGGGGCGAAGCTACGCGGAGTCATCCTCAAGGGTGGTTGGGCCGACGTTCGTGATCCCTCGGTGTTGGCTGAGTTGAACAAGCCGGGCAAAGTTTAATCGAAAAATTCTTGTTGCAGAGACGCGCTTGTTTCGATAAATAGTTAACCACATGGTTAACTATAAATTGGATTCACTCGATATGACTTTCGCGGCACTTGCCGATCCCACCCGGCGGCGGATGTTGGAATCGCTTTCGCATCAGCAGATGCGCGTGACCGACCTGGCCGAGCCGTTTGCCATGTCGCTACCGGCCGTTTCAAAACATTTACGCGTGCTCGAAAAAGCCGGTCTGCTCAAGCGTCGCCGGATCGGACGTGAACATCATTTGGAACTGGAACCCGCGCCCATGAAAAAAGCCCACCTTTGGATCGAGCATTACCGGAAATTCTGGGAAGGCTCACTCGACTCTCTTGCCGACTACCTCGAAAACAACCAACCTAAAAAAACAACGAAAAGGAAAAAAACATGAGCACAACAGCCAACCCCCTCAAACTTCAAGTCAACCGCGTGATCAAGGTTCCTCGTGAGCGAGTTTTCGCCGCGTGGACAACGCCAGCTGATATCATCAAATGGATGGGATGCGGCAACAGCAAGGCCCTATCCGCCGATGTTGACCTGCGAGTCGGTGGCAAATACCAGATCAACATGCAGTCGTCGGATTGCGGAACCATGCAGGTAAGCGGGGTTTACCGTGAAATCAAATCACCGTCGCATCTGGTTTTCACCTGGGGATGGGAAGGTTCTGAACCCGGATCTCAACGGTCTGAGACACTGGTTACCGTTGACCTGATCGATCGGGATGGTTCAACCGAAGTGAGGATCGCTCACGAAGGCTTCACCGATGCCGAGACTTGCGACAAGCACCAGTTCGGTTGGAACGCCTGCCTCGATAAGTTCGAAAAGCTGGCCTAGACCGCCCCTGATACCTCGATTAGCCTCTTCCCATGCAACCGGCGTGGGAAGAGGCGATCGAAGGCTGCCTGGGTTATCTGGCCACGGAGAAGAGTCATGCGGTCAATACGCAGTTGATCAACCGGATCGCATTGGAGTCGTTCGCGACGTGGATGGAGAAGAATCGGCTGGATCGCGGTCCGGAAACGACCAGCAAGGAGGACATTCGGGAATTCCTGCGGGTACGGCGCAAGGAAGGCAAGCTGGCCCCTTCGTCGATGAAGATCATGGTGGTCGCCCTGCGCCACTTTTTTGCTCACCTCAAGCGCGAAGGGATGATGGAGGCCGATCTTCTTCCGGCGCTCGATCTTCCGCGGCTGAACCAGAATTTGCCTGCGACATTGAGTGAAGCTGAGGTGGGGCAGTTGCTGTCGGTCGAATTACCGGATACACCGCTGGGCCTGCGGGATCGTGCCCTCCTTGAAGTTCTTTATGCGAGCGGATTGCGAGCGGCGGAGTTGACGGGACTACGGCTGGAAAACCTGCTCAGGGAAGAAAGACTTTTGCGGGTGATCGGAAAAGGGAACAAGGAACGCCTGGTTCCCGTTGGAGAAAAAGCTATAGCAGCGCTGGATCGCTGGCTGGCCAAGGGACGGCCCCTTCTGGTGAAACCGAAAACGGGCGGCGAGATTTTTATCGGGGATCACGGGCGCTGCCTGACCACGGCGAGAATCTGGCAGATCATCCAGGAATCGGCGCGTCTCGCGGGAATTGAAAAAAGGATATGGCCGCATCTTCTGCGTCATTCATTTGCCACCCATTTGCTCAGCCACGGTGCGGACTTGCGCGCCATCCAGGAAATGTTGGGTCATGCCAGCCTCGCCACGACACAGATTTACACGCACGTGGACCAGGCTCGGCTGAAAGAAGTGCATCGCAAGTTCCATCCACGTCCTTAGCGTAAATTGCTAAGACCGCTGGGGGTGCAAAAATATTCCAAAAAAAAACCAGATGCAAAACGGTTTATGTGCTTATATTAGGTATTACTTTTGGGTGGTTCAAAGGGAAAAGGGCGGGGGTATCACCAGAAAAGAAGTAATGGCGACAACGTTAAAAGCTGAGAGATTTGGAAGCAAATTCACTGGAACATTATCGGTATTTAAGTAAACGACAGCCTAAGATGTTTGGTTATGCCTCTTCAAAGTAAATCAGAACTTAACGAAAAAAAGCGAGTCACCGTCAATTTTTCCGATTCGCTCGACCTGGCCAATGAGCAGGTGCAATGGACGCCGAAGGGGGTCTGTTTGCTTACCAAGTGGCGATTTGCCGAGGGTGTCGAAGTCGAGTTCGCTTTTGAACATCAAGGCGAGAGGCATTGCTGCTCGGGAGTTGTAGTGGCCTGTCATCCGCTGAATGAGCCGCCGGGTTGCTTTGAGACAATTCTTTATTTTGTCGATACGCCGTGCTCGAAACTGCAAAAGGCGGCCAGCGATTGTAATCTGGCACGAGACGGGCACATACCTGCCCGGTCAAATGGAGCACCCGTCTCCCGGAAAGCGAAGTCGACTCGTTCCTAGCGGCCCGTTTCAAACGACTTGAGAATAACTTGGGCAGTCCGCTCGGCTGCACCCAAATTGGCTTCAAAGGTCGATTTTGCCTTCTCGCCAAGATCCCGTCGAATTTCGGTGGAACCAAAGAGAGTGCGTAAGCGCTGCTCGAGCTCGAACTCGTCGAATACCTGGACGATGGCTTGATGGGAAAGAAATTCCCGGGTGATGACCTTGAAGTTTTGCATGTTGGGGCCAACGACGATGGGCGTGCCCCCAGGGGCGGCCTCGATGAAGTTCTGTCCCCCCTGGCCACGCAGACTCTTGCCAACAAAGGCTACAGTGGCCCGTTTATAGAGGGAGCTGAGCTCGCCGGTGGAATTGACCACCAGCACATCGGGTGAGGTTCCGTTGCTCAAGGTTGTGGTGGCGGTGGCAAGCTGACTGCGTGTGGTGGCCTTCAGTCCCATGCGATCGCACATATCGCGGATGGCGCCGCCGCGTTCAGCGTGACGTGGAGCGAGGACGAGCTTGAGATGGGGCCATTGCTCGCGCAGGCCGAGATAAAT
>Ga0068858_100002260_pt1 | contig 19472 bp, 18 predicted proteins | sample KBSSwiS12_FD_66589 | JGI IMG/M metagenome (GOLD analysis project Ga0068858, IMG submission 66589) | Switchgrass rhizosphere microbial communities from Kellogg Biological Station, Michigan, USA - KBS Switchgrass S1-2 | ecosystem: Host-associated > Plants > Roots > Rhizosphere > Soil ...
CGGGACGAACTTGCGCTTCACGCTGCCGTCGTCGCCGCAGGGCGGGAACAGGAACAGGCCGATCTCGCTCTCGACGTGGCCGACCGTCTCGCCTTCCATGACGCCGCCGCCGGTGAGCTGCACCTTGTACGGGTTGCTCTGGCGGTGGCGCAGAAGGTCGGCGTGCGGGTCCGAGAGCGGCAGCGGCAGGGGCAGCAGCGGCGTGGTCAGGATCAGCGCCTTGAACTGGTCGAAGCGCAGCGGCACGGTGGTGCGCGCCGACGGCATCTGCAGATGGGCGACCGCGTTCTCGGGCACGAAGAAGGTCAGGCGCACCGAGGTGACCTTGAGCTCGGCGCCGGTGAGGACCTGACAAGGCAGGGTCTCGGTCTGCTCGCTCGGCGCCGGATAGCTGGCGAAGGGCGGCGTCGGCCACTTGAAGGGCTCGCGGCTGGCCTTTTCCTTGGCGACGTTGGCCGCGGGTCGGCGGCCGGTCGGGGTGTCGGCAGGCGGACGCTTGGTCCGGGGCATGTCCCAGTTCAGGGGGGCGAGCATGTCGGCCATGGATGCATTCCTCAAGCGGCCGGAAAGACTCCGCCCGCCCGACGGGCGCACGCAACTGGCCTCGTGGCGATCGTCCGCTGGATCGCGGTGGGGGAAGGCTTCGAATTGGGGCCGGGAACGCGCGCAGATCCGCCCTTGGGCGGGCGCCGGCCGCTCCTTCAGCGGCGCATCTGCTGCGGCAGGAAGGTCACCAGCTGGGGAAAGACATACAGGAGGACGACCATCAGCACCATCAGGCAGAAGAACGGGAAGGCGGCCCGGGCAATGGTTCCGATCTCGCGCCGGGTCATGCCCTGCAGGACGAACAGGTTGAAGCCGACCGGCGGCGTCACCTGCGCCATCTCGACGACGATGACGATGAAGATGCCGAACCAGAGCGGGTCGATGCCGGCCTTCTGCACCGTCGGCATGATCACGCCCATGGTCAGCACGACCATCGAGATGCCGTCGAGGAAGCAGCCGAGGATGACGTAGAACGCGGTCAGCATGAGGATCAGCCCGAACTGGCTGAGGCCGAGCGTGGCGATCCACTCCGCCAGGTGGCGCGGCAGGCCGATGTAGCCCATGCTCAAGGTCAGGAAGGCGGCGCCGGCGAGGATCAAGGCGATCATGCAGTAGAGCCGCGTGCCGCCCATCAGCGAGTCGCGGAAGGTGGCCCAGTTCATCGAGCCCTGCGCCGCGGAGATGAGGAGCGAGCCGAGGACGCCGATGCCGGCGGCCTCGGTGGCGGTGGCGATGCCGGCATAGATCGAGCCAAGCACGCAGGCGATCAGGATCACCACCGGGATCAGGCTGCGCGACTCGCGCAGCTTCTCGGCGAAGCTCATCGGCGGGTCTGGCGGCGGGATCAGGGCGGCGTTCTTCAGCGACCAGAGGGCGATGTAGAGCGAGAAGATGCCGGCCAGCACGATCCCCGGGATCACGCCGCCGATGAAGAGCTGCGAGATCGAAACGTCGGCGGTGACGCCGTAGACGATCATGATGATCGAGGGCGGGATCAGCAGGCCGAGCGTTCCGGCGCCGGCGAGCGAGCCGACCGACATGTCGTCGGGATAGCCGCGCTTGGCCAGCTCCGGCAGGCTCATCTTGCCGATGGTTGCGCAGGTGGCGGCGCTCGAGCCGGAGACGGCGGCGAAGATGGCGCAGCCGACGACGTTCGTGTGCAGCAGGCGCCCCGGCAGGCGCTGCATCCAGGGGGCGAGGCCCTTGAACATGTCCTGGCTGAGGCGGGTGCGGAACAGGATCTCGCCCATCCAGATGAAAAGCGGCAGGGCGGTCAACGTCCAGCTCGACGAGGAGCCCCAGATCGTCACCGCCATCGCGTCGCCGGCTGGGCGCGAGCTGAAGAGCTGCATGCCGATCCAGGCGACGCCGGAAAGCGTGAGCCCGATCCAGACGCCGCTCGCCAGGATCAGGAACAGCGAGCCGATCAGCAGCGCCGTGACCGCGAGGTCATTCATTGCGCGTCGCCTCCTCGCTGACCGGCACGACCCGCCGGCCGCGCAGCTCGAGCACCAGCTCGTCGACGAAGGCGATCGCCAGCACGACCGCGCCGATCGCCATCGAGAGCTGCGGCAGCCAGAGCGGGGTGGCGTCGTTGCTGGTGGAGATGTCGTGGAACGCGTGCGACTGCCAGGCCAGCTTGCAGCTGTAGAACGCCGAGAGCAGCGCCAGCAGCGAGGCGGCGAACAGCGCCCAGACCTCGATGCCGCGCCGGGCGGCGCCCTGCAGCGACGAGACCAGGAGGGTGACCCGGATGTGCTCGCCTTTCTTCAGCGTGTGCGCCATCGCCAGGAAGCCGGCGGCGGCCATCATGTAGCCGGCGTAGGCGTCGACGCCGGGAACGTTGAAGCCGATCTGGCGGGAGACGATGGAGAGCATCACCATCGCCAGCAGCAGCACCATCGCCAGCGCGCCGAGCGCGGCGCTCGCGTCGTACAGCCGGTCGAGGACGCGGCCGAGGGGGCCGCGCCCGGGAGGGGAGGCGACGGACACGTCCGTGCCTACATCTTCTTGTAGGCGTCGACGATGGCCTGGCCTTCCGCGCCGGCCTTCTCGAGGTATTCCTTCAGCATCGTGTCGCCGACCTTCTTCATGTCGGACTTGAGCTGGGCCGAGGGCTCGACGATGGTCATGCCGTTCTTCTTCAGCAGGTCGATGTACTCGCCGTTCTTCTGCTTCGACAGCGCCCAGCCGCGGGTTTCGGCATCGGCGCCGGCCTTGAGCACCGCCGCCTGGGTCGGCTTGTCGAGGGCGTCGAACGCCGCCTTGTTGACCAGCACCGCGTTCTTCGGCAGCCAGGCCTGGGTGTCGTACCAGTACTTGATGTGCTCGTAGGTCTTGGTGTCGTAGCCGGTCGAGCCCGAGGACATGTAGCTCTCGATCACGCCGGTGGCCATCGCCTGCGACAGCTCGGCTGCCTGGACCGTGACCGGCTGGGCGCCGACGAGCTCGGCGATGCGCGCCGTCGACGGGCTGTAGGCGCGCCACTTCACGCCCTTCAGGTCGGCGGCGGAGTTGATCGGCTTCTTGACGTAGATACCCTGCGGCGGCCACGGCACCGTGTAGAGCAGCATGATCCCCTGCTCGCCGAGCTTCTTCTCGAGCGCCGGCTTGCTCGCCTTGTAGAGCTTCATCGACTCGTCGTAGGAGTCGGCGAGGAACGGCAGGCCGTCGATGCCGAAGGGCTGCCACTCGTTCTGGAAGTTGACCAGCAGCACCTCGCCCATCTGCGCCTGGCCGCCCTGGACAGCGCGCTTGATCTCCGGCGCCTTGAACAGCGAGGCGTTGGCATGGACCGTGATCTTCAGCTTGCCGCCGGTGGCCTTGTCGATGTCGTTGGCGAACTGGACCAGGTTCTCGGTGTGGAAGTTGTTGGCCGGGTAGGCGGCCGGCAGGTCCCACTTGGTCTGCGCCGAGGCGGTGGCGGCGACGGCCGTCAGCGCCAGCGTCGCGCCGATACGCGCGGCGAGGGAAAGAAGGCGACTCGAAGGGATCATGGGCACTCCGGCAAGCGGTTGGACTGGGGTGGACAAAAGCATAGAGCGTGCCTCGCGGCCGGCCCATCGGTTGTTCCCCGAGCGCTTGCAGTCTAGGAACTGTTCCTATAAATTGTCAATAAGTTTTCAACGAATCGATGAAACCACCGATGCCGACCGTGCCGAAGAGCGCCCGCGCGCGGGCGCCGAACGGCCGGCCGAAGGCGGCCGGCATCGTCTCCTCGTCGCATCTGGTCTCGCCCAAGAGCGTCGAGCTCTCGGAGCTGGAGTTCGGCCTCATCGTCGCCTGGAACGCGTTCTCGCGCTGGGCGATCCGCTGCATGGCGGCGGCCGGCTGCCCCGACCTGACGATCACGGACGTGCTGGTGCTGCACCACATCTGCCACCGCGCCCGCAACAAGAAGCTCGGCGACATCTGCTTCGTCCTGAACGTCGAGGACACGCACGTCGTCGGCTACTCGCTGAAGAAGCTCGTGGCCGCCGGGCTGGCCCAGGGCGAGAAGGTCGGCAAGGAAGTGTTCTACAGCCCGAGCGCGGCGGGCGAGGCGGCGGTGGCGAAGTACCGCGAGGTGCGCGAGGCCTGCCTGATCGCCAACCTCGACACCGACCGCAACACCGACATCGGCGAAGCGGCACGGCTGCTGCGCACGATGTCGGGGCTGTACGACCAGGCGGCGCGCGCGGCCAGCTCTTTGTGACCGTCGCAACCCTCGGCGTCGTCATGCTCGACACGCGCTTTCCGCGCCTGCCGGGCGACATCGGCAACCCGGCGACGTTTCCGTTCCCGATGCGCTTTCGCGTCGTCGCCGGCGCATCGCCGAGCCGGGTGGTGCTAGCCGCCGACCGGTCGCTGCTCGCGCCCTTCATTGCCGCGGCGCAGGCGCTCGAGGCCGAGGGCTGCGCCGCGATCGCCACCAGCTGCGGCTTCCTGGCCCTCTTCCAGCGCGAGATGCAGGCTGCCGCGGACGTGCCGGTCTGGACCTCGAGCCTCCTGCTGGTTCCCGAGCTGCAGGCGGCGCTGCCTGCAGGCCGTCGCGTCGGCGTGGTCACTGCCGACGCGGCCTCGCTGACGCCGGCGCATCTCGTCGCCGCGGGCGCCGCCGAGGACACGCCGGTCGAGGGCCTGTCGCCCGATTCGGCGTTCCATTCGACGCTGCTCGACAATCGGCCGGAGCTCGATGCCGGCCTGGCCGAGGCGGCGACCGTCGCCGCGGCGCTGCGCCTGGCCCATCGTCACCCGGAGGTCGGCGCGGTCGTCCTCGAATGCACGAACATGCCCCCCTACGCTGAGGCCGTCCGCGCCGCGACCGGCTTGCCGGTGCACGACATCACCACCCTGATCGCTTCGCGCTTCCCGGCGCTCGCCCGATGACCACCGACACGCGACCCGCCCGCTGGCAGTTCTGGATCGACCGCGGCGGCACCTTCACCGACATCGTCGGCAAGCGACCCGACGGCTCGCTGACGACGCTGAAGCTGCTCTCCGAGAACCCGGAGCAATACCGCGACGCGGCCGTCGCCGGCATCCGGCGGCTCCTCGGCCTCGGCGCGAGCGAGCCGATCACGCCGGACCGGGTGGAGAGCGTCAAGATGGGCACGACGGTCGCGACCAACGCTCTGCTCGAGAGGAAGGGCGAGCCGACCCTGCTGGTCACGACGCGGGGCTTTCGCGATGCGCTGCGCATCGGCTATCAGGAGCGGCCGAAGCTGTTCGAGCCGCACATCGTCCTGCCCGAGCTGCTCTATGCGCGAGTGATCGAGGCCGACGAGCGGGTCGGCGCCGACGGCTTGCTGGTGCGGCCGCTCGACGAGGCGGCGCTGGCCGCCGAGCTGCAGGCGGCGCGCGCTTCGGGCCTGGCGAGCGTGGCGATCGTGTTCATGCACGGCTGGCGCTTCACCGCGCACGAGCTCGCCGCCGAGCGGCTGGCGAAGGCCGCCGGCTTCACCCAGGTGAGCGTGTCGCACAAGGTGAGCCCGCTGATGAAGCTGGTGGGTCGGGGCGACACGACCGTGGTCGATGCCTACCTCTCGCCGATCCTGCGCCGCTACGTCGACACCGTCGCCGCCGAGATGCCGGGCGTGCATCTCTATTTCATGCAGTCGTCGGGCGGGCTGGCCGATGCCCAGGCGTTCCAGGGCAAGGACGCGATCCTCTCCGGGCCGGCGGGCGGGATCGTCGGCATGGTGCGCACGGCCGAGTTGGGACTGCGCCTCGATGACGACGTACGGCCGGGCGCCGGGCCGCTCCCAAGCCCGGCCGCGCCCCCTCGGGGGGCAGCGACCGAAGGGAGCGTGGGGGCTCCATTGGTGATCGGCTTCGACATGGGCGGCACTTCGACCGACGTCAGCCACTACGCCGGCGAGTTCGAGCGCGCCTTCGAGACGCAGGTCGCGGGCGTGCGGGTGCGCGCGCCGATGATGGCGATCCATACCGTCGCCGCCGGCGGCGGCTCCATCCTCGGCTTCGACGGCGCGCGCTTCCGGGTCGGGCCGCACAGCGCCGGCGCCAACCCGGGCCCGGCCTCGTACCGACGCGGCGGGCCGCTCACCGTCACCGACGCCAACGTCGCCGTCGGCAAGATCCAGCCCGACTTCTTCCCGCGCGTGTTCGGCCCCGCCGGCGACCAGCCGCTCGACGGCGAGGTCGTCCGCACCCGCTTCGCCGCGCTCGCCGCCGAGGTCGAGCGGGCCACCGGCACGGCGCGCTCGCCGGAGCAGGTGGCCGAGGGATTCATCGACATCGCCGTCGGCGGCATGGCCAACGCGATTAAGAAGATCTCGGTCTCGCGCGGCTACGACGTCACCCGCTACACCTTGCAATGCTTCGGCGGCGCCGGCGGCCAGCACGCCTGCCGCGTGGCCGATGCGCTCGGCATGTCGCGGGTGTTCGTGCATCCGCTCGCCGGCGTGCTCTCGGCCTACGGCATGGGCCTCGCCGACCGGGCGACGATGCGCCAGGCGGCGATCGAGTTGCCGCTGGAGGCGGCCGGTGCGGCGCCGGCCGAGCGGCTGGACGCGCTCGCCGCCGAGGCCGTGGGCGAGCTCGAGCGCCAGGGCGTGCCGGCGGCGCAGATCGCGGTCCATCGCCGCATCCATGTGCGCTACGAAGGCACGGACTCGGCGATGGTCGTGCCGTTCGGCGACGTCGCGGCGGTGCGCGCCTCGTTCGAGACGGTCTACCGGCAGCGCTTCGCCTTTCTCATGAGCGAGCGAAGGCTGATCGTCGAGGCGGTGTCGGTCGAGGCCGTGGGCGCTGGCGATGCGCCCGCCGAGACCCGCCATGCCCTCGTCGCCAGCGGCCCCGCGCCGGTCAAGGCGAGCGTGCGCATGTTCTCCGAGGACCGCTGGCACGACGCCGCCCTGGTCGAGCGCGACGATGCCCGGCCCGGGCAGCGGATCGACGGTCCGGCGATCGTCGCCGAGCGCAACGCCACGACCATCGTCGAGCCCGGCTGGCGGGCGCGGATCACCGCCCTCGACCACCTGGTGCTGGAGCGGGTCGTGCCGCGCGCCGCGCGCCAGGCGATCGGCACCACCGTGGACCCGGTGCTGCTCGAAGTGTTCAACCACCTGTTCATGAACATCGCCGAGCAGATGGGGCTGCAGCTGCAGAACACCGCTTACTCGGTGAACATCAAGGAGCGGCTCGACTTCTCCTGCGCCCTGTTCGACGCCGAGGGCAACCTGATCGCCAACGCGCCGCACATGCCGGTGCACCTTGGCTCGATGAGCGAATCGATCAAGACGGTGATCGCGCGCAATGCCGGAAAGATGATGCCGGGCGACGTGTACGTGCTCAACGATCCGTACCACGGCGGCACGCATCTACCGGATGTGACGGTGGTGACGCCGGTATATCTCGATGGCCAGGGCGAGCGCGACCTGCCGACGTTCTACGTCGGCTCTCGCGGCCATCACGCCGACATCGGCGGCACCACGCCCGGCTCGATGCCGCCGTTCTCTACCCGCATCGAGGAGGAGGGCGTGCAGATCGACAACGTCAAGCTCGCCGCCGGCGGGCGCTTCCTCGAAGCCGAGATGCGCGCCCTGCTGCAGAGCGGCCCCCATCCCGCGCGCAACCCGGAGCAGAACCTGGCCGACCTGAAGGCCCAGGTCGCGGCCAACGAGAAGGGCGTGCGCGAGCTGCGCGCCATGGTCGCGCAATACGGGTTGGAGGTGGTGCAGAGCTACATGCGGCACGTGCAGGACAACGCCGAGGAATCGGTGCGCCGCGTCATCACGAAGCTGAAGGACGGCAGCTTCGTCTTGCCCCTCGACAACGGTGCCGTGATCAAGGTCGCGATCCGGGTCGACGCCGTCAGCCGCAGCGCAGAGATCGACTTCACCGGCACCTCGCCGCAGCTCGAGAACAACTTCAACGCCCCGACCGCGGTCTGCATGGCCGCGGTGCTGTACGTGTTTCGCACCCTCGTCGCCGACGAGATCCCGCTCAACGCCGGCTGCATGAAGCCGCTGAAGGTCATCATTCCCGAGCGCTCGATGCTCAACCCCGAGCCGCCGGCCTCGGTGGTCGCAGGCAATGTCGAGACCTCGACCTGCATCACCAATGCGCTCTACGGCGCCCTCGGCAGCATGGGCTCGTCGCAAGGGACGATGAACAACTTCACCTTCGGCAACGAGCGCTACCAGTACTACGAGACGATCTCCGGTGGCTCGGGCGCCGGCGAGGGCTTCGCCGGCACCTCGGTCGTGCAGACGCACATGACGAACTCGCGCCTCACCGACCCCGAGGTGCTCGAGTTCCGCTTCCCGGTGCGCCTCGACAGCTACGCGATCCGGCCGGGCTCCGGCGGCCGCGGCCGCTGGAACGGCGGCGACGGCGCCGTCCGCAGGGTCCGCTTCCTCGAGCCGATGACCGCATCGATCCTGTCCAACAACCGGCATCAGGGCGCGTTCGGAGCCCAGGGCGGCGGCGCCGGGCTGCCGGGCATCAACCGGGTCGAGCGGGCCGACGGCAGCATCGTCCGGCTCGACCACATCGCCTCGATCGAGATGGCGCCGGGCGACGTCTTCGTGATCGAGTCGCCGGGTGGCGGCAGTTACGGCGCCGCCGATCCCGCGGCGAAGTGACGTTTCGATCCTGCCGTCGCCGGAGGCCGCCGATGCTGCGCCGTCTCGTCGTCGGCCTGTGCGCAGCAGCGGCCGCGGCCGGGCTCGCGGCCGAGCCGCTGCTCCTGATCTTCGCCGGCGCTGGCAGCGTGCCGGCGCCGCCCTGGCACGTGGTCGGCCTGCCGAGCCAGAGCAAGCCCTTCACCCGCTTCTCGGTGGTCGACCTCGAAGGCACGCGTGCCTTGCGGGTCGAGGCCGACCGGTCGTACGGCAACCTGGTGCACCCGCTTCGCCTCAACGACGGCACCCCGCACCTGGCATGGCGATGGCGTCTCGAGCAGCCCATCGCGGCCGCCGACCTGCACACCCGCGGCGGTGATGACACCCCGGTCCGGGTCTGCGTCCTGTTCGACCTGCCCCTGGAGAAGATTCCCTTCTTCGATCGCCAGGTGCTGCGCTACGCTCGCTCGCATAGCGCCGACCCCGTGCCCGGCGCCACCGTCTGCTACGTCTGGGACGCGCACCTTGCGGCGGGGACGACGCTCGACAGCGCGTTCACCCGACGCATCCGCTACGTCGTCCTGGAAGGCGGCGACGCCGCCTTGCATCGCTGGTTCGCCGAGCGGCGCGACGTCGCGGCCGACTTCACCCGGCTGTTCGGCGACGAGAGCGATCGGGTGCCGACGATCACGGGCGTGGCCGTCGGCGCCGACGCGGACAATACTGCAAGCCACAGCCTCGCATACGTCACCGGCATCACGCTGGAGCCCTGAGCCGGCGTCCGGGCCGCTACTCCAGTGGCCGGAAGTCGATCGAGATCGACGGCGGCACCCGGCCGTCGACGTCGCGCGGCAGGATCTCGGTCTTGTCGATCGCCCGCAGCACGGTCTCGTCCCAGGTCGGCGAGCCGCTGCTCTTCGTGAGGCGGCGGCTGACGATGGTGCCGTCGGGCGCGAGCCGCACCTCCACCGTCGCCAGCGGGTTGCCGGCGACGTTGCCGGTGAGGATGATGTACGGCTTGATCCGCGCCTTGATCCGGCCGGCATAGCCCGCCGATGGGCCCGAGGTCTGCGCCGCGTTGCCGGTGGCCGCCGGGTCGGTGCTGGCGCCGGCCTGGCTCATCATCCGGCGCAGGTTGGCCTCGCGGATCGCCGCCTGCTTGGCCTCGTCCTGTCGCGCCTTCTCGGCGAGCTTCTTCTTTTCCGCCTGCTCGTCGGCCAGGCGCTGGCGCTCGCGCTCCTTCTCCCGCTCGGCCTCGGCCTTCTTCGCCTCCTCGCGTTTGGCGGCTTCGGCTTTCTTCGCCGCCTCGGCCTTGCGCGCGGCCTCGGCCTTCTCGATCGCGATCTGCGCGTCGACGGGTGGCGGCGCCGCCGGCTCGGGGCGCGGCACGGGCGGCGGCGGCTTCGGCTCGACCACGACCGGCGGGCGCGGCGGCTCGGGGGCGGCGACCTGCGGCGCGGCGATCTGCGGCAGCGCCGACCAGAGCTCAGCGACCACGCCGTCGGGCTCGCTCGTCTTCCAGTGCACGCTCCAGGCCAGCGCCATGATCAGCAGCACGTGCACGCCGAGCGCCAGCGCCAGCCCCGAACCCATGCCGGGCGGCCTGCGCGGCGCGAAGGCGTCGTGGGCGAGTGCGGCCGCGCTCATCGCCGATCAGCTCAGGGCGTGCCCTGCTTCACCGACAGGCCGACGCGCTGCACGCCGGCCCGCTGCAGCACGTCCATCGCCTTGACCACGGTCTCGTACTTGACGTTGCGGTCGGCGGAGATGACCACCGGCGTGTTGGCATTGCCCGCCTGAACCTCGGTCACGCGGGCGGCGAGGTCGGCGAGGCGAAGCGCGGCCGAGTCCTTGCCGTCGACCCGCATCCGGAGCTGCTCGTCGGCGCCGACCACGATCTCGACGAAGTGCTCGGGCCGCGCCTTGCTCTTGCCGACGCTCGGCAGGTCGACGATGCCGGTGGTGATGAGCGGCGCGGTGACCATGAAGATGATCAGCAGCACCAGCATGACGTCGATGAACGGGACCATGTTGATCTCGCTGATCGTGCGCCGGCGCGAGCCGCCGCGATGGATGGTCGCCGGCATGTCAGCGCGGCGCCGCCGGCATGGCGCCGGCGTTGCGCTGGAGGATGTTCGAGAACTCCTCGATGAAGCTCTCGAGCTGGGTCGCGATGCGGTCGATCTGCCGGGCGAAGCGGTTGTAGGCGATCACCGCCGGGATGGCCGCGAACAGGCCGATCGCGGTGGCGACCAGCGCCTCGGCGATGCCCGGCGCGACCGACGCCAGCGTCACCTGCTGCAGGTTCGACAGGCCGATGAACGCATGCATGATCCCCCAGACGGTGCCGAACAGGCCGACGTAGGGCGAGACCGAGCCGACCGAGGCGAGGAACGAGAGGTTGGATTCGACCGCGTCGAGCTCGCGCTGGAAGCTGGCGCGCATCGCTCGGCGGGCACCGTCGAGCAGGGCGCCGACGTCGGCGACGCGCTTCTCGCGCAGCTTGAAGAACTCGCGCATGCCCGAGGCGAAGATCCGCTCCATCGCCGAGCGCGGCGCCTGCTTGGTGGCGTCGGCGAACAGGTCGTTGAGGTTGCGGCCGGCCCAGAACTCGCGCTCGAACTCGTCGTTGTCGGCGCGCACCTTGCGCAGGCCGAACAGCTTGCCGAAGATCACGGTCCAGCTGGCGAGCGAGGCGAGCAGCAGCCCGACCATGACGATCTGCACCACCAGGCTGGCGTGCAGGACGAGGGTGACGATCGAGAGATCCTGGGTCATCGGTTCGCTTGTTGTTGTGGGCCGCCGCGAATCCGCGCGAGGATGTCCTCGGGAATGCGGCGCGGCCGAAAAGTTCCGAGATCGACGCAGCCGACCCGGATCGTGCCCTCGGCCAGCAAGCGGCCGGCCCGCCGCGCCTGCTGTGCCACGGTCATGCTCGCCAGGCCGACATGGGCCGGCTGGACGCTCACCTCGAGCACGTCGTCGAGCCGCGCCGGCTCGCGATAGGCGAGGGTGGTGTCGGTGACGACGAAGCCCACGCCCGCCGTGTGACGCAGCGCTTCCTGCTCGAAGCCGAGGCTGCGCAGCCACTCGGTGCGGGCGCGCTCGAAGAACTTGAGGTAGTTGGCATAGAAGACGATGCCCGCGGCATCGGTGTCCTCCCAGTAGATGCGCACCGGCCAGCGGAATGCCGCGGCGTGGTCGGCCGGGCCGACGTGGCGCGCTGCCGTCATCGCGCGGCGGCGCGGCCGGCGCGATCAGTTCGGCACGGCCTTGCGATAGACCGGGCCCCAGACCGGGTGGCCGGCCTCGGCGCGGTCGAGGGCGAAGGCCGGATCGGCCTGGCGTGCCGCCCGGAACTCGGCCTCGCAGGGCGCGAGGCGGCCGTCGGCGCATTGGATGAACGCCAGCCGCTTGTGCGCCTCGGCGCGGTCCTTGACCGAAGCCAGGCCGAGCGCGAGCGCTTGCCGGAACAGGCGTTCGGCGGATTCGTATTGGGCGTCGTCATAAGCCTTCAGGCCGTCGAGCAAGGCCTTTTCCGCCGGCCGCCCGCTCACGTCGAGCAGGCCGACCGGTGCCGCCGGCGGCGTCTGAGCGCAGGCGACGAGGAAAAGGCAGGCGGCCGATGCTAGCGCGACCCGAAACCGGCTCTTGGCCGGGGGAAAGGTCATCCTCCGGAGCCGAACTTGTGCCGGATCGACGTGGTCTGGCCGGCGACGACGTTGATCGTGGCGACGAACGGCGCGAAATCGCCGTTGCGGACGACGATCTGATGCCGGCCTTCGGCCAGGGTCAGCTGGGTCAGCGGCGGGGCCGCGCCCGAGGCGGCGCCATCGACCTCGACATTGCCCCAGGGGCTGACGGCGATCCGGACCGTGCCGGTGGCGACGATCGCCGGCGTCGCGGCCGCGAGCCGGAGCTGCTCCTTGGCGTCCCGCTCCTTGGCTTCGCGCGCCTTGCGTTCCTTGGCGGACTCCTTCGGCGGCGCGGCGCCGGCCGGCGGGGAGGTGGACGGCGACTCGGCCTTGTGGACCGTCGAGGTCGCGGTCGACTCTCCGGTCGGGTTCGTCGCCTTGATCGGCTCCGGCGTGCGTCCCGTGACCAGCGAGGGCATCGGAACGATGCTCGCCAGGAGCAGCGCTTCCTGGGCTGCGGCGTTGTTCGCGCCGGTGGGCAGGGCGGGCGGCGTCGAGGCCAGGACTGGGGCCGTCGTGGCGTTCGAGGTCGGCGTCGAGGGCGATGACACGGACGCGGTCATCGGCGTCAAAGCGGCCGGCGCTGGCGCTGCGGCCAGGGGCGGCGCCGGCGGTCGAACGTCCGCGGTCGGCTTCAGCGCCGGGGCCACCGCGGCGGCCGGGACCGGCGCGGCGGAGCGGCTCTGCCACCACACGGCCGTGGCAGCCACCGCAACGAACGCCAGCGATCCGGCGGCAATCCACGGTGCGCGCCGGCGCGGGCTCGGGATGGCGGCGCCGGGCACCGTCGCCCCGATGGCCTCGCCTTCCGGGCCTGCCGGATTGGCATCGAGCCATTGGCGCAGGTCGCGGGCGAAGGAGCGGGCCGAACGGAAGCGCTGCTCCGGGTCCTTGGCCATCGCCCGGGCGGCGATCTCGGCCAGCGCCTTCGGCACGGTCTTGTCGACCTTGTTGGCAAGCGGCGGCTCGTGCTCGAGAACCGCCTGGGTGATCGCCTTCAGCGAATCGCCGTCGAACGGCTTGGTGTCGGTGAGCAGCTCGTAGAGAACGACACCGAGCGAGAACACGTCGGTGCGCCGGTCGCCCGGCTCCTTGCGCACCTGCTCCGGCGACATGTAGTAGGGCGACCCGGCACCGTTCATCGCCTGGCCGCTGTCGCGCTGGTGGGTGATGCGAGCGATGCCGAAATCGAGCACCCGCGGCTGGGTGCGGCCGACCATGAAGATGTTGGCTGGCTTGATGTCGCGGTGGATCACGCCCTTGGAGTGGGCGAAGGCGAGCGCGTCGGCAACCCGGCGGATGATCAGCGCCGCCTGCGCCGGCGTCGCCCGCCAGCCCTCCTGGCGCAGCTGGCGCAGGTCGCGGCCCTTGAGCAGCTCCATCGCGATGTAGGCGCGGTCGTCGCTGATGCCGGCGTCGAAGACGGTGACGATGTGCGGATGGCTGAGGCCACCGGCGGCGCGCGCTTCGTTGATGAAGTGCGCATTGAAGGACTCGCGCTCGTCTTCCTTGATCTCGACGTTGAGGGTCTTGACGGCGATCAGGCGCGAGAGCAGCGGATCGTGGGCGGCGAACACGGTGCCGAGGCCGCCGGCGCCGAGCTGGTACTTGAGCGCATAGCGGCCGATGTGGCCGATGGTCGGCATCGCCCGCTCGGCGGGCGTCGCGACCAGCCCGTTGAAGCCGGGCGTGGTCGGCCGGCTGCCGCCGTCGGAGTCGCTCCACAGGGCGACCCCTGGGACGCTCTGCGGCGAGCTCGGGACCGAATCGCCGGGCACAGCGGGCGGAGTGGGACTGCTGCTCACGCCCGCCAGCTTAAGTGACGCGGCAGGGGCCGAAGTGTGCAAAAGGTGTCGCGGCGAACGTTAGTAACACAAGCTCACCATTCGACGTGCCTCGACATCGGGCTTTTGCCCGGATTCGCGGGCTTCAGCTGCGTCGGCCGCGAGCCGCCTCGACCTCGACGCTGCGCAGCGCGGCTGCGGTCTTGTCGAGCACGCCGTTGACGTACTTGTGGCCGTCGGTGCCGCCGAAGCTCTTGGCCAGCTCGACCGCCTCGTTGATCGCCACCTTGTACGGGATGTCGATGCAGTGCCGCAATTCGTAGCTGCCGATCAGGAGCACCGCGTGCTCGACCGGCGACAGCTGCTCGGTCTTGCGGTCAAGGTACGCCGAAAGCTGCACGTCGAGCTCGCTGCGCTCGCGGATGCAGCCGTGCAGCAGCATGTCGAAGTGGGCGGCGTCGCATTGCTCGAAGCCTTCGCGCTCGCGCACGTGGGCGTCGACCACACCGGCATCGGCGCCGCCGATCAGCCATTCGTACAGGCCCTGGAGCGCGAACTCGCGCGACTTGCGACGTGCCGACACGGCACCGCTGCGCCGGCGGCCGTCGCCGCGCGGCTGCCGGGCGCGGGGCCGTGCCGCGCCGCCCTCGGGCGCCTCGGCCGGCGGATCGGGCTCGTCGCTCACGACCAGTCGTCCAGCAGGTTCGCCATCTCGACCGCGACCTGGGCGGCGTCGCGCCCCTTGTCTTCGGCGCGGGCCTGGGCCTGGGCCTCGGTCTCGCAGGTGAGGACGGCGTTGGCGACCGGCAGGCTGTGGTCGAGGCCGACGCGGGTGACTGCGGCGCCGCTCTCGTTGGCCACCAGCTCGAAGTGATAGGTCTCGCCGCGGATGACGCAGCCGATCGCGATCAGGGCGTCGAACGCGTCGCTCGCGGCGAGCGCGGCCAGGGCGACGCCGATCTCGAGCGCGCCCGGCACTCGCACCAGGGTGACGCGCTCGGCGGGGACGCCGAGCGCGTCGAGCTCGACCTTGCAGGCTGTGGCGATCCGGTCGGTGATGGCGGAATTGAAGCGCGCCTGGACGATGCCGATGTGCAGATCGCGACCGTCGAGGCGCGCCGCCTCGCCGCGGTCAGCGTTGCGCATGCGTCGCGGCGGTGGTGGCGGCGGCGACGACCGGCGGTTCGTCTTCGACGAAGCCGTTCACTTCCAGGCCGTAGCCCGCCATGCTCGGCATGCGGCGCGGGCTGCCGAGCAGCTTCATCTTCGCGACCCCGAGGTCGCGCAGGATCTGCGCGCCGACGCCGTAGGTGCGAAGGTCGAGCGGCTGCGGCGTACGGCGCGCGCCGCGGCCACGCGCCAGCATCTGCGGAAGCAGCGTCGCGGCGTCCTCGCCGCAGTTGAGCAGCACCGCCGCGCCGCGCTCGCTCTTCTGCAACGCGGCCAGGGCCCGCGGCAGTGGCCAGGAGTGATCGGACGGGCCGGCGTCAAGCAGGTCGAGGACCGAGAGCGGCTCGTGCACGCGCACCAGCACCTCGTCGGCGCCGGTCCAGCGGCCGCGCGTCAGGGCCAGGTGCAGGCCGCCGGTCTTGTCGGTGTAGACGGTGCAGTCGAACTCGCCTTGCGGCGTGAGCATCTTGCGCGTGCCGGCGCGCTCGATCAGCGATTCGTTGCGGCTGCGGTGCTCGATCAGGCTGGCGATGGTGCCGATCTTCAGGCCGTGCTGCGTCGCGAAGGCGATGAGGTCGGGCAGGCGCGCCATCGTCCCGTCGTCGTTCATGACCTCGCAGATCACGGCGGCCGGCGCGAGCCCGGCCATCGCGGCGAGGTCGCAGCCGGCCTCGGTATGGCCGGCGCGCATCAGCACGCCGCCGTCGTGCGCCTGCAGCGGGAAGATGTGGCCGGGCTGCACCAGGTCGCTGGCGCGCGCGTCCTTCTTCACCGCCGCCTGCACCGTGCGTGCCCGGTCGGCGGCGGAGATGCCGGTGGTGACGCCGCTCGCGGCCTCGATCGAGACGGTGAAGGCAGTGCCGTGCTGGGCGCCGTTCTTCGCCGCCATCGGCGGCAGCTGCAGACGCTCGCAGCGCTCGCGCGTGAGCGTGAGGCAGATCAGGCCGCGGCCGAACTTGGCCATGAAGTTGATCGCCTCGGGCGTGACATGGTCGGCGGCCAGGACGAGATCGCCTTCGTTCTCGCGATCCTCCTCGTCGACGAGGATCACCATGCGGCCGGCGGCCAGCTCGGCGACGAGCTCGGGAATGGGGGCGATGGCCATGGCGAATTGTAGGTGGTGGGGGTGTCAGGCCGGGCGCGCGGAAAGGCCGAGCATGCGCTCGACATAGCGGGCGATCAGGTCGATCTCGAGGTTGACCCGCCGCCCGACCGCGAGGCCGCGCAGGCTGGTGTTCTGCACCGTGTGCGGGATGAGGTTGATGCCGATCGCGCAGCCGGAAGCCCGGTCTTCGACGCTGTTGACGGTGAGGCTGACGCCGTCGACCGCGACCGAGCCCTTGACGGCGAGAAAGCGCGCCAGCGCCGCCGGCGCCTCGACCTCGAGCGCCCACGACTCGCCGATCCGCTCGAAGCGCGTGACCCGGCCGACGCCGTCGACATGGCCGGAGACGAGATGGCCGTCGAGGCGGGCGTCGGCGCGCATCGCCTTCTCGAGGTTGACCTCGCCGGCGCCGGCCAGGCCGGCGGTCTTGTCGAGGCTTTCGGCCGAGATCTCGACGTGGAAGCGGTGCGCCTCGGGCTCCAGGCGGACGACGGTCATGCAGGCGCCGGACAGGGCGATGCTGTCGCCGAGCCCGACGCCGTCGAGAAAGCCCGGCGGTGTCTCGATCTCGAGCGCCTTGCCGAAGGCCGCACCCGCGCCGAGCGGCGTTGCTTCGACGATGCGGCCGACGCCGCTGACGATGCCGGTGAACATGGGGCGATTGTCGCCGTGGCGCAGAGGCCGCAGCGTCGCGAAGGCGTCAGCGCCGCGGACGCAGCCGGAGGCGCAGGTCGTCGCCGACGCGGGCGATGTCGACGATGCGGAAGTCGAGGCTTTGCGCCAGCGTCTCGAACGGCCCGAGCGCGGCCAGGCCCCGACCGCTGCCGAGCAGGCGCGGCGCGACGTAGACGAGCAGCTCGTCGACCCCGCCTTCCTTCAGCAGCGAGGCGTTGAGCTTCTCGCCGGCTTCGACATGCAGCTCGTTGATGCCGCGCGCGCTGAGATCGGCGAGCATCGCGGACAGGTCGACCTTGCCGCTGGGGGAAGGCAGGAGCGCCACTTCGACGCCGCGTCCTTCCAGCTCGGCTCGCCTGGCCGTGTCGTCGATCGCGGCGTAGAGCAGCACCGAACCCGGCGCGGCGAGGATGCGTGCCGATGGCGGCGTCTGCAGGCGCGAGTCGACGATCACGCGCAGCGGCTGGCGGGCGGTGGGCACGAGCCGCACGTCGAGCCGCGGATCGTCGTCGAGCACGGTGCCGACGCCGGTGAGCAGGGCGCCGGCACGCTTGCGCCAGGCGTGGCCATCGGCGCGTGCGGTCTCGCCGGTGATCCACTGGCTGACGCCGTTGTCGAGCGCGCTGCGGCCGTCGAGCGAGACCGCGGCCTTGAGCCGCAGCCAGGGCCGGCCGCGCTCCATGCGCGAGACGAAGCCGATGTTGAGCTCGCGCGCCTCGTCTTGGCACGGGCCGAAGACGACCTCGATGCCGGCCGCCGCGAGGCGCGCGGCGCCTTGGCCGGCGACGAGCGGATTCGGATCGCGCATCGCCATCACCACCCGGCCGACGCCAGCGGCGACCAGGGCATCGGCGCACGGCGGCGTGCGGCCGTGATGCGAGCACGGCTCGAGGCTGACGACGACGGTGGCGCCGCGCACGTCGGCGCCGCCGCCGGCGGCGTCGCGCAGCGCCATCACTTCGGCATGCGGGCCGCCCGTTTCCTGGGTATGGCCGCGGCCGACGATGCGGCCGCCGCGGTCGACGATGACGCAGCCGACCCGCGGGTTGGGATCGGAGAGGCCGACCGCCTGCTCGGCGAGCGCGAGCGCCTCGCGCATGGGCTCGGCGAAGGCGCTGGGGTCGGTGGCGGTCGGGGGGGTGTCGTTCAAGGCGTGCGTCGGGACAGGTCAGGGTTGATGTTGCAGCGTGCCGAGGCCGGCGGACGGCGAGCCGCCTTCGCTCGTGGCCGGGCAGGCCTGGTCGCCGCGCACGACCAGGAAATTCTGCGCCAGGAGCGAGCCGGCGACGTCGATGTAGTCCAGCGGATGCTCGATGTTCGCATCGATCGTGCCGGAGCCGTTGCTGTCGGCGACGTAGCGACAGACGCGGCGGTCGCCGCTGCCGCTGCCGATCGTTCAGCCCGCGGGCACGAGCGCGCTGCGCCCCGACCAGCGGCCATCGGCGCGCGGTGTGACGACGCAGCGGTAGGCGACGTGGCGGTCGCCGGTGTCGAGCCACGACACCAGGCCGAGCGAGGCCGGCACGGCATCGAGCGGCACCGCTTCGATCCGCAGGCTGCCGCCGGCCGAGTAGCGCACCGTCTTCATCGCCTCGACGCTGCAGTCCGGTGTCGTGGCGTAGCTGCCGCCACCGAGGGCGAGCGTCACGGCCAGCGCCGGCGGCACGTCCTTCGCATCGGCGGCCAGCGGCGGAACCGCCGAGGTGAAACGGATCGTGCCGGCAAGGAACTGCCAATGGCCGTCGCTGCAGGCGGCCAAGTCGCCTGCCACCAGATCGCGGGTCGCGGTCGTCGTGGCGATGCCGTTGCAGTGCGACACGATCTCGCCGCTCCGGTCGTCGAAGACGATCGCCGTGCTCCCCGAGGTCGTGGCCTTCAGCGCGCTGCGCCCGCCGCCGAGCGAGCGCGCCGTCACCGGCACGAACGGCGAGCGACCGAGGCTGGCGCGCGGCAGGCCGGCTCCTGCGCCGACGGCGAGCGCGCCCGACCAGATCGGATCGCGGCGCGTGATCACGCTGTCGAGGACGATCTGCTGCGTGGCGCCGGCCCGGTCGGCCCATTCGACGGTGATCGTCGTGCCCTTGGCACCGGCGAAGGCGCCGTCGTCGATGCCGCGGACGATCCGGTAGTCGGTGTTGCCCTGCGGGTTGATGTCGGCATCGATCGTCGTCTCGGCGTCGATGATCGATGCGTAGGCACTGGCGCCGGAGGCCGGCTCCAGCGAGGACCAGGCGCGCAGCGATTCGAGCTCGCGGGCGCCGAGCCGGACCGCCTCGGAGCGCTGCCGCGCCAGGTCGCCGTGCCGGCGAAGCTCGCCCTGCAGCTGCGCCGCGGTCAGGCTCGCGACCGCGAGGACGAAGAACGCGACCAGCGACTCGAACAGGGCGGCGCCGCGTTGCGCGGCGGGAGAACGCATGGCCATGGTCAGAAG
>Ga0068858_100002274_pt1 | contig 19431 bp, 24 predicted proteins | sample KBSSwiS12_FD_66589 | JGI IMG/M metagenome (GOLD analysis project Ga0068858, IMG submission 66589) | Switchgrass rhizosphere microbial communities from Kellogg Biological Station, Michigan, USA - KBS Switchgrass S1-2 | ecosystem: Host-associated > Plants > Roots > Rhizosphere > Soil ...
AGGTTCGACGTCGACGAGCGCGGCGTTCACGATTTCTTTTGCTTCGGCCATGTGCTCGGCCCGCGTTCGATCTTCCGGCAAGTGGAGACATTCCCGCCCGGACATGTGCTCCGGCTGAGCCAGATCGGCGAGGCGCGCCTTCACCGCTTTTGGGAACCCAGGCTCCGCACGCTGGAGGGAAAGAGCGACGGAGAGTGGATCGAGGAGACCCGCGAGCGCGTCCTCGACACCGTCAGTCAGCACATGATCTCGGACGTGCCGGTAGGCGCCTTCCTTTCGGGCGGCGTCGATTCGGGCGCCGTCGCCGCGGCTATGGTGAAATCCGGCCACCCGGGCACGACCGTTTTCACTGCGGGATTCCCCAGTTCGAAGATCGATGAGACCGAAGCTGCGCGCGCTGTCGCCGAGCATCTCGGTTGCAGGCATGTCGTCCTGCCGATCGAGCCCGAAACCGCCGCGGAGGTGCTGCCATCTGTCCAGCGGGCCTTCGACGAGCCGTCCGCTGCAAATTCCGCCATTCCGCTCTGGTATTTGTCGCGGGAAGCCGCTCAGCACGTGAAAGTCGTGCTCTGCGGCGAAGGCGGGGACGAGCTATTCCTCGGCTACAAGCGCCAGCGCTGGGCCGAGCGCATGCGCCGTTACTCCCCGCTCATCCGAGCAGCGGGCGGTTTCGATTTTCTCGAACGAATCGGTGACCTTCCTGCAAGAAAGCTCAACTACCTGCGCGACCATGCCCTGCGCTTCCGGGAAGGCGCATTGCTGGATAATGGCTTCGAGCGGTTCTTCGCAGCGGTCACCATCACTTCGCCCGCCATCCGCGCTCGGCTTTATCAGCCCGACTTCTGGCTGAGGCACGACAGCGCATGCGGCATTGCGGCGAGGGTGGCCGATAATTTCCCGGACAGGGAACAACTTTTCCTCTCATCCATCGAGCAGTTCATGTTGGGCGATCTTGCGGTCCATTTGCCCGCGTCTTTGCTTCAGCGGCTCGATCGCGCCTCGATGGCGCATTCGCTCGAGGCTCGCGTGCCCTTCCTCTCGCATCGGTTCGTCGATTGGGCGCTGACCATGCCGACGGATCTCAAGCTTCGCGGAAGAATCGGCAAATATGCACTCCGGCAGGCCGTAAAGCCCTGGCTCCCCGCTGCGACGCACAAAGGACGCAAGCTCGGCTTCCAGATGCCGCTCGCCGACTGGTTCGTCGGGGGTTTCAGCGACTTCGCCGAGGATGCCTGGTTGTCCTCGGGCGCAGCCGCCGCGGGATTCCTGAACCCGACCGAGGTCAGCATCCTCTTCAATGACCATCGCCGCGGTCGTGCGAACCACGGGCGCCTGCTCTACGCGATCGCGATGTTCAGCTGCTGGTGGATCCAGCAGCGGCAGGAGCGCCGATCGATCCCGGCGCCGGTGAAACAGGCAGCCGGTGCATAGGTCCAGCCTCGCACGCGCCTATGCCGCTTCCGTTGCGGCGCCCGCCAGACAGCCGCTGGTCTGGCTCCTCATGGGCAGTCGCGCCGGCGACAACAACCAGTTGCTCGCGCTGGCGAATGCGCTCGGTTTTCCGTTCGAGGTGAAAAAGCTCGATTTCAATGGCCTCCGCCGGATCACGATCCTCCGCAATGGCCTTACCATCCTCGCAAGAAGATCCCGTGAGCTGATCACGCCACCATGGCCGGACCTGGTGCTGTGCGTCGGCTATGGCAGCGTTCCGGTCGCGCGTTACATCAGATCACAGGCCGGCGGACGCACGAAGCTCGTCCACGTCGGAAATCCCCGTGAGCCGCTTGAGGATTTCGACCTGCAGATCACCACGCCGCAATATACGCGCGGTACGGCGCCCAACCTCCTTGAGCTTTACTTCCCCATCGGAAACCCGGCTCGCGATATCAGGCCGACAAGCGAAGAATTGCATTGGCTTGACGCCTTTCCCCGGCCTCGCCGAATGATCGCAATCGGCGGCCCCGCCCGGCACTGGGAGCTCGATCACTCGGCGCTACGCGAAGCGATCCGCCGGATCAGATCAAAGTTCCCGTCAGGAAGCCTGATCGTGGCAACCAGCCCCAGGACCAGGCCAAGCACCCGCGACCTGCTTCAGTCGCTCGTGGCCGGAGAGCAGGATGCTCTCGTCGATACATTCCCCAGGTTCGGCACGCTGCTGCGCCACTGCGACGAAATCTACGTCACGGCCGACAGCGTTTCGATGCTCGCCGAGGCCATCCTTAGCGGCAAGCCCGTGGGCATGATCCCGATCAAACGCTCCTTCCGGGGCTTGGTTACTAAATGGCTGTTCGAACTGCCGTTCCGCCGAAGGACGCTTCCCAATTTCCAGCACTTCTGGGCCCTCCTCAAACGCCACAATGTGGTGGGGACTGTAGAGCTTCCGGTTGCGTCTCAAGTCTGCGACACTGTCGAACGCGCTGCCGATGCGGTGCGATCGCTTTGGGCGCCAGGGGACGATTTCTTTGACGAAGGAAGGGCTGAGCGAACCGCTTCGCATATGGGCCCTGCTCGGCGCGCGAGCCGGTGACAACAATCAGGTCCTCGCCTTGTGCGAGGCGATCGGTCTTCCCTTCGAAATCAAGCAGCTGGATTATAATGGTCTTCGCCGCCTCGGCCCCAGTCTTCTTGGCCGGTCGCTTGCGAGCCTGACGCGCCAATCGCGCGACCTCGTCTTTTCGGGGCCGCCGCCGGACGTCAGCATCTCTGCCGGCCATCGCAGCGTTCCACTCGTCAGAGCATTGAGACAGCGATCGAACAACCGAACCCGCTCGATCCACATCGGTTTTCCGCGAGTCTCCCCCGGTCATTTCGACCTGGTCATTGCAACGCCCCAATATCCGATCCCCGATCATCCAAACCTGCTTCGGGTGCCGTTCGCGCTGACCAGGGCAGCAACGGCAGTTCCCGACCCGTCGGATGAGCCGCGCCTTGCGAAGCTTCCGTCGCCCCGGCGCCTGCTGCTCGTGGGCGGCCCGAATATCTACTGGAAGCTCGACGACCGAGAGTTGCTTCGAACTTTGGCCGGCATGCTGGATGGAGCCGCCAATGCCGGCGGATCGGTATTGGTCACGACCAGCGCCCGCACGCCGCCGCTGGTCAGAAGCGCCATCGAAGCCGAGCTTGCGCGCTCGGACGTCCCCTCGGTTTTTGCCGCACCCCGATCCCCGCCTAGCTACTCGAGCCTGCTGGCGGCGGCGGATTCGATTCACGTCACGGCCGACAGCGTCGCGATGGTCTCGGACGCGATCTGGACGGGGAAACCCGTCGCGACAATCCCTGTCGCCACGTCGTGGCTCGGACGACTTGCGATCGCGATTTTCGCCGGCATTGGCCGGCGGCTCTATCCGCAGGACCTAAGGGACTTCTGGACCGCGCTCGACCGCATCGGGATCTCTGCTCAGCTGGCCCTTCCGCAAACGTCCACCGAACAGGTGCTTCGCACGATCATGGAGCGAGTTCGCCCAATCCTGGACCGATAGCGGCTTTACGCTCCCACGCTCTGGAGAAGTTCGTCCAGCTGCTCGAATTGCTCTGGCATGACCTCCTCCATTCCGGTGAAGGCCTCGTCCAGCGCTTCCTTCGAGGGATAAAGCTCGCTGAACACGACCAGCGTTTTGCCATCCTGTTCATCGAAGGTCACGGTGGTCACAGCGCCCTCTTCGCCCTCGTCGTTGGTCCAGACGATTTTCGAGTTCGGTATGACCTCAAGATATTTGCCGAAGAATGCAGCCGAACTCGACGAATCCCGCCCGAATTCGAGGCGGTATTTGCCTCCTGTGCGCACATCCATTTCGCAGGATAGCAACGGCACGCCCATCGACTTTGGCGCCCACCAGCGCATGAACAGGTCGGGCTTGCTCCAGGCCTCGAACACGATCCGCACCGGGGCGTCGAAGGTTCGGGTGACGATCAGCTCGCGGTCGGATTTTCGCTCGGTCGTCGTGCGCCTATCCATGCTTGGTCCGTCCATCCTGCTTCTCCTTTTTCTTCAATTCCTCGACCACCTCGTCCAGCGCGGTGAAGCGTGCGTCCCAGATCCGGCGGTACCACTCGATCCAGGCGATCTCCTCTTCCAATCTTGCCATGCCGAGCTTGCAGGTCCGCACCCGCCCGACCTTTTGCGTTGTGATGAGCCCCGCCCGCTCCAGGATTCCGACATGCTTCTTCATGCCGGTGAGGGTCATGTGAAACTTGTCGGCAAGCTCCGTGATCGATGCATCGTCGCGTCCGAGCTGCTCCAGAACACCGCGTCGGGTCGGGTCCGAAAGCGCTGCGAACGAATCATCGAGATGTGCATACTGAACCATCTGGTTCAGTATTAGCCTATGAATGATCTGCGCGCAAGTTGGATGCTGCTCCACTTGAATGGCGGCCGATCCGTAAGTTAGCTTCGGCGACCAATTTACGGACGCACGTGATGCGAATTTTCAAGAGTTTGCTTGTCGCACTTATTGGCCTGACCGCACTGATGTACGCCGTGCAAAACGTGGGTGCGGTTGGGGAAATGCGGCGGCAAGTCGATGCTGCATCTTCGGGTTGGAGCTCTTCCGTCATGAGCTGGACCGGATTCGCGCTGATGATCTTGTGCCAGCTTGGAATTGCGGCGGTCGCCCTGAAGGGCTCATGGGATTTGTTTGCCGCTCGGACCGGCACGGCTGACGAGTTCAGGGAAGCCAAATCGACCGCGGTCTGGGCCGGTGGCCTCTCGCTACTATCCTGGTTCCTTTCATCGCTGATGGTCGGGGCCGGCCTGTTCGATTGGGGCACCGATCATGGGGCGGCAGCACTTGCGAAGAGCTTTGCGCTTGGCACAACATCCGCGCTGACCATTCTCTTCGTCTGGGGAACCAGGGATTAGGGGGATCGACCCTCGGGTCGGCGGAAAACGGGCATCTTTACGGAAAAGATCTGAAGAGCCCCGCCGTCCTGGTCGCGGGTCTCGTTCCGCATCGTGACGATCGCCATATGCGGCTTTGAACGTGAAGGAATGATCTCGACGACTTCGCTGAACACCTGCAGCGTCATGCCCGGCCGGGTCGGTTTCGGCCAGGCTAGCTGCAGTTCCGCGCCCACCAGGCCGTCCGCCAAAGGTACGCTCTCGACCAGCAAGCGCATTGTCAGCGCCGCGGTGTGCCATCCGCTGGCAGCAAGCGACCCGAAGATCGATCCGGCGGCGCCCTCTTCACTAAGATGGAAAGGCTGCGGATCATATTCCGCCGCAAACTTCTTTATCTGCTGGGCGTCGATTGGGAGTGCCCTGCTGACGAACTGTTGACCGACATGAAGATCGTCGAGGTACAGGCGATCATCCGCTGGCATTTCCGGCTCCATCTCCCCCTGCCCCGCTACGGTGCGCGGCGAAATTCCTTTGCCCGTTCGAGGACGAGGTTGCACGCCTGCGACTGCAGATAGCTCGGAGCTCGCGAAATCGAGAAATTCTTGAGTTCGTCGCCGAGGATCTGGCCGCTGGACCCGACGATATAATCCACCGATGTTTCGTCGGTTCTGCCGGTCAGTCCACTCAGCACGGCATCCGCGCTGGCAGTGCTGACGAGTTCGTTTTCCTTGCAATATTTCAGTATCCCGGCCGCGTTCGGGATGCTGATCTTCGCAACACCGGGCAATGCCGATGGGATTGGCGGAGCCGACATCTGCGCGGCTGCGACCAGGAGCATTGCACTTATCGGAGGCATCGTGAGAGCGGCCCTTTCGAATGCCTGGCGGACGGCGTTCCGGGTCCGGTCAAGCTCGGCCATTCGAGAGGAAAATGGTGGGCGTGGCAAGGATTGAACTTGCGACCCCTGCGATGTCAACACAGTGCTCTACCACTGAGCTACACGCCCACCCGGGTCAGCTGGCAGGCGTTCGCCCGCGCTGGAGACCGGCCATGTAGAGGGGGCTTTTGACGGGTGCAAGGCCCGTCAGCCGTTATAATCGGCCGTGCTGGTCCTCGGTCTGGAACATGCGGTCGACTTCCATCACCAGATCCTTGAGATGGAAGGGCTTGGACAGCAATTTGGCTTCGGGAGCAGTCCGGCCACCCTGGAGCGCGACTGCAGCAAATCCGGTGATGAACATGACGCGGATCGCGGGATCGAGCGCACTGGCTTTCTGGGCGAGCTCGATTCCATCCATTTCCGGCATGACGATGTCGGTAAGGAGGAGGTCGAAATGCTGCGCCTCGAGCAGCGGCATCGCTTCCGTGCCGCAGCCGACCGCTTCGACCTCATAGCCTACGCGCTGCAGGGCCCGCTGCAGGTACTCACGCATCGACGTATCGTCTTCGGCCAGGAGGATTCTCGCCATGGACACTCTATGCTCCGCCAAAATGCGTTTTTCCAGAAGCGAATAATGTTCTCGTGCGTTGCAGGGTCCCTCAGCACGTCCTAAACTGGCACGGAATTTAACCCTCCCAATCGTGAGCAAACTCCCCTCCCCCCTCATTCATCAGCCGCGCGGGGACCTCCCGGTGCTGCTTTCCGTGCCCCATTCCGGTCGCGAATATCCCGATTGGCTGATCGCGCTCGCAGGGGGCGGAAAGGCGGCGCTGACGACGCTTGAGGATCCGCTCGTGGATCGCCTCGTCTGGCGGGCGCTCCAGCGCGGATGCGGCGCCGTGATTGCGAGGGCGCCTCGTGCAGCGGTCGACTGCAACCGCGCCGAAGACGAGGTCGATCCGTCCGTCATCGACGGTCTCCGCCACCGACGCGTTAGCGCAAGGGCGCGCGGAGGGCTCGGCATCGTCCCCGCACGAACCCAGCAGCATGGATATTTGTGGCGGCGGGCGATCGCTCCGAAGCATCTCGAGGATCGGCTGAACCAGGCGCATCGGCCCTACCACGAGGCCATCGAGGAGCAGCTTGCGGTTCTCGTTGACCGCTTTGGCTGCGCCCTGTTGCTCGACTGCCACTCGATGCCTCCGCCTCCCGCGGGCGTACCCCCCATCGTGTTCGGAGACTGCCGGGGCCGGGCAGCCGATTCATGGATCAGCAGCGACGCGCTCGCAATCGCTCACCGCGCAGGGTTCGAGGCGGGACTCAACGATCCTTTCGCCGGAGGGCACATCATCGAACGGCATGCTCGGCCTGCTAGCGGCGTGCACGCCCTCCAGCTGGAGATCGACCGACGCTGCTATCTCGATGAGCAGCTTCAGCGCCCGGGGCCGGGCTTCGATCGCGTTGCAGGTTTGATCGAGGCGATCGCCGTCGACCTTGGCGAAGCGTTGATCGGCCGCCGTTTCGCAACGGCCGCCGAATAATTCTCAGACAGTCGCCGGTGCGGGCTGCGGGATCAGGCTCGGAGCCTTGCCCTGCTGCATCTGCCGAACGAACACGTCGCGCATCTGCGACAGCGAGAAAAGGTGCGCATAGATGAGCGGCAGCATGCCGTTCTGGTTCATCTTGCGAAGCTCATCGCCGCGAAGGTTCCGCACCTTCTCCTCGTCGATCATGCGGAAACCGCGATAGACGAACGGCTGCTCGAAGCCTTCGGGCTGGATCGCGACCTCTCCGTCCATCAGCAGGTCGGACTTCACCAGATCTTCGACGAAAGCGCTGGTCCGAAGACCCGCGGCCTCGAACTGTTCGCAGAATTCCAGGATCGCCTTGGTGGCGGCGCTCGGCTGGTCATTTTCGAACAGGACCTCGCCCTCGTCGAAATTGCCGACTGCGCCCGAAGTCGGGTCGTAGCAAAGCGACAGCTCGTCGCTTTCGGGCCGAAGCTTGGCCAGCAGGAACGGATAGCGGCGAAGATAGGCCGGAATGTAGAGGTTCGGATCGATCGAACGGCCGTTCTCGTCCAGGAAGACGTTGACGCCTTCGTTGAGCCCCATGAGCGCGATTGGAACCGGCGTTTCGCCGACGGAAAAGACGATCGGATAGTGGCGCTGGACCAGCGCGAACTCATCCACCGTCAAAGGGACGGCGTGGGTCTGGCCAAGCTGGGGCATGCTGGTGATGCCGCGCACCTTCATCTTGCCATGCTGGTCAAGGTTGAGCGCTTCGATCGCGTTATAGAATAAAGGCAGGCCTTGGTTCGGAGCGGCTGTCGCCATTTTCAAATCTTCTCCTGGGGTCCGGTCTTACGGTTACGCGTGCCCTGCGTGCCCGCCGGAAAACAGTGTGAGCGCGCCTCTATTGGGCTCAAGGCCTTTAGGCAAGCCGTGCCGCCGCCCCTTGGCGAAAGGCCCCTAGTTCATTGATCATTCAACGCTTTGCTGCAAAGCGCCGGTCATGGGGATGGGCAGCCTGTGATTTCGGGAACCTTTTGGGGCGTCGTTCCGCTCCTGCTCGGCCTGTTCGGCGCGCAGGCGGGGACGGTGGGCCAGGCGGTGACCCGTCTCATCATCCAGGATGAGGTCATCCTGCGCGTTCCAGTCCAGCCCCGCCCGTTGATGCCCGAGATCGAATGGGTCGAAAAGAAAGGCCCGAAGTGCATTCCGGCAGCGGCGATCCGGCGTGCCATGCTGTCAGGGTCCGAGCAGGTGGACTTCGTCCTCGTGAACCGGGCGCGCATTCGGGCCCAATTCGACGAAGATTGCCCAGCTCTCGATTTCTACGGCGGTTTCTACCTCCAGCCCGCGGACGAGCGGCTTTGCGCGCATCGCGACGCAATCCACTCACGTATTGGCAGCAGCTGCACGATCGAGCGCTTCAAAGAGCTCGTTCCGAAGTTCCGGCACTGACCTGTTCCCTTCAGCGGCGGAGCACCATCCTGACCTTCAACCCGGGCGCATTGTCTTCAAGGATGATCTCCCCGCCATGCAGTCGAGCCACGGCGCGTACGAGCGCGAGCCCGAGGCCGCTTCCTTCCGTCGTCCGAGCCGGCTCGAGGCGCCGATATTTTCGTACGGCGTCTTCCCGGAGCTCTGCTGGAATGCCTGGCCCGCAATCGCTCACAACAATCTCGACCTCCTCGCCGCGATCGATTGAGCTCAGGATGATCGCGCCGCCCCCCGCGCCATAATTCAACGCATTGTCGGCGAGGTTCGCGAGAGCCCGGCCGATTAGCTGGCGATTGCCGAAATAGACGAGACCTTGCTCGCCCTCGACACGGATCGTCAGCCCCTGCTCTTCGACGACGGGCTGGTACATCTCGCAGATGTCGGCGAGCAATTCGCTGAGGTTGAATTCGGAGAACTGCTCGCGGCCGACGCCGGCTTCCGCACGGCCGATCTCCAGGGTCGCGGAGATCATCCGCAAGAGCCGGTCTATGTCGGTGGAAATGGCTTCCAGCGCACGCTGCTCCGGCTCGGCCGACGCATAGTTGGCAGCGCTTTCGATATTGGCCCGCATCCTGGTCAGCGGAGAGCGAAGGTCGTGCGCCAATGAATCCGTGACCAGGCGCAGCTGCTCGACGAGCTCCTCGATGCGCTCGAGCATCGTGTTGATGGCCGAGGCGATCATCGCGAACTCCTCGCCTCCCGCCTGCTCATCGAGCCGGTGGCTGAAGTCTCCTGCCGCAATTCTGCCGGCAACCTTGCCGACCTCCCGCGCCTGCCGTTCCGTCACGCGAAGCAGGATCATTCCGCCGACCAGCCCGAGCAGGATGGCCAGGACGAGCGCTCCTATGAGCGCCTCGAATAGTGAGGCGCGCATATGGTCGCGATCTTCGATGCTCGCGCCAAGCAGGAGCCGCTCACCCGTCGGTAGGCGAACGGTCCGAAGCACATACGGAACGGGCTGCCTGCTCCGCTCCGGATAGAGCGGCATCTCGACCCATCTTTCCCCCGCCCGCAGCTCTCCCGGCCACTCTTCGACATTGCCGGCGACCTTGCGACCGGAGCCATCAACCAGCAGCACGGCTCCATTGCGCACCAGGCCAGTATCGATCTCTTCCTTGATCTCGCCGACCAGTCCGGGGATTTTGCCGGACCGGTAGCCGTAGAGAAGATCGCGTTCCCGGTCGTCGATGCCGCCGCGGACCCTTTGCTCGAACAGGCTGTCGGTCTGACGATAGACGAATAGCAAAACGGGAACGCTGATCAGCAGGCTAAAGGCGAGGCTGAATACGGCGGCCCGGGCCCGTGCCGAGAAGGGAACGACGCGCCGGCCAGCCTTGCTCAAGCGTTTTCGCTCAGCATGTAGCCGGCACCGCGGACCGTATGCAGCAGCAGCGCGTCCGACCCTTCGTCGATCTTCTTGCGAAGGCGGCTGATGTGGACGTCGATGACATTGGTGCCCGGGTCGAAGTGATAATCCCACACCTCCTCAAGCATCATCGTTCGGGTGACAACCTTGCCTTGGTTGCGCAGCAGCATCTCCAACAGCCGGAACTCGCGCGGCTGCAAGTCCACGCGCCTGCCGCCCCGCTCGACCCTGCGGGTCAGCAAATCCATCTTGAGGTCGGCGCAGCTGAGGGTGGTCGTGACGGATTGGGCGGCTGTGGGCGCTCGCCGCTGCAATGCCTCGATGCGAGCGAGCAGCTCCGAGAAAGCGAAAGGCTTGGTGAGGTAATCGTCGGAGCCCGCGTTCAATCCCTTCACGCGTTCGTCGGTCGCGCCCAGCGCCGACAGGAGGATGACCGGCGTCTGGATTCCCGCGGCCCTGATTGCGCTCAGGACCGAAAGGCCATCCATCCCGGGCAGCATTCGATCGAGCACGATCGCCGCATATTTGCCGTCCGTTGCGTGGAACAGGCCATCGCGGCCGTTCGAGGCGCGATCGACGACGAAACCATTCTGCTCGAGGCCGCCGACAACATAGTCGGCGGTCGTTTCATCGTCCTCGACCACAAGGATCTTCTTGCTCAATCGGTCGCCTCCCTCGCCGGATTATCGCCCGGCAACGCCCAGGAATACAAATGCGAGGCCTTGGGGCATCATCCCGGTTGGAAAGTCGTTGTGGAATCCCCACATTGCTTGACAAGCTGAAGCTAAGCGGCATAGCCGCGCTTCGCGCGATCGCCGCATGACTATAAGAGCCGCGGCGCCACTCTATCTTCCGGAACTTGAATGACTTTTGCCGATCTCGGCCTATCCGATGAACTGCTGAGCGCTGTCAACGACAGCGGCTACACCGACCCGACTCCGATTCAGCGCGCCGCAATTCCGTCGGTCCTGATGGGGAAGGATCTCATCGGTATCGCGCAGACGGGCACGGGCAAGACCGCCGGCTTCGTCCTGCCGATGATCGACATTCTGCACCACGGTCGAAGCCGCGCCCGAATGCCGCGCTCGCTGATCCTCGAGCCGACGCGCGAACTGGCCATGCAAGTGGCGGACAATTTCGAGAAATACGGGAAATATCATCCGCTCTCGATGGCGCTGCTGATGGGCGGCGTTCAGATGGGCGACCAGGTGAAGGCGCTCGAAAAGGGCGTCGACGTGCTGATCGCGACCCCGGGCCGCCTGATGGACCTGTTCGCCCGCGGCAAGATCATGCTGAACGACTGCAACTTGCTCGTGATCGACGAGGCGGACCGGATGCTCGACATGGGCTTCATTCCGGACATCGAGGAGATCTGCTCCAAGCTTCCGAAGAGCCGCCAGACGCTGCTTTTCTCCGCAACCATGCCGCCGCCGATCCAGAAGCTTGCTGCAAAGTTCCTCAACGATCCCAAGCGGGTCGAGGTCTCCCGCCCGGCGACCGCAAACATCAACATCGAACAGCGACTGGTGGAAGTCAGCGCCGACAAGAAGAAAGATGTGCTGAAGGAGCTTTTGCGGGCGGAAGATGTCACGAACGCGATCGTTTTCTGCAACCGCAAGACGACGGTGCGTGAACTAGCCGGAAGCCTGCGCCGCGCACATCTCGCAGCCGGACAAATCCAGGGCGACATGGACCAGGCGCAACGGATTCAGGAGTTTGAGCGCTTCAAGTCAGGCGACATCAATATCCTTGTCGCCTCCGACGTCGCCGCCCGCGGGCTGGATGTCAAAGGCGTCAGCCATGTTTTCAACTTCGACGTTCCCTGGCAGCCGGACGATTATATCCACCGCATTGGCCGGACCGGCCGAGCAGGCGCGACGGGGATCGCCGTAACGCTTGCCACCAAGGCGGAAGGCGAGCTGATCGATCGCATCGAGAAGCTCACCGGCCTCAAGATCGCCAGGGTCGCAACTCCAGGCAAGGAGCCGAAGGGCGAAAGCGCCAAGACACCGCCGCGCTCCGACCGCAAGGAAGTGAAACCTGCACCTCGCGCAGAGGATAAGCCGCGCGAGCGCTCGTCCGTCGTCGAAGACATCAGCAGCGACTGGAACGGCCCGCTTCCGGGATTCCTTTCGGTGAGCGCCAGCTAGTTACATCGCTGACACTGGAAAGCCTCGCCTTCCTTCCCTAGCTCGCTTGACGGCTGTGTGAGCGAAGGAAGCGCAATGAACGATAATCAAAGCGAATACGTCCTACCAAAGGTCTGGACGTGGGAGCAGCCGAGCGGCGGGCAGTTTGCCAGCATCAACCGGCCGATCGCCGGCCCGACGCATGATGAGGAGCTTCCGGTTGGAAAGCATCCATTCCAGCTCTACTCGCTGGCCACGCCGAACGGCCAAAAGGTCGGAATCATGTTCGAAGAACTGCTCGCCAAGGGCCATAAGGACGCGGAATATGACGCCTGGCCGATCCGCATCGGCGATGGCGACCAGTTCGGAAGCGGCTTCGTCGATGTGAACCCCAACAGCAAGATCCCGGCGCTCGTCGATCGCAGCGGACCGGAGCCGATCCGCATTTTCGAATCCGGCGCGATCCTGGTTTACCTGGCCGAGAAGTTCGCCGAGTTCCTGCCGGCGTCGGGCCCGGAGCGCGCCGAAACGCTCTCCTGGCTCTTCTGGCAGATGGGCAGTGCGCCCTTCCTGGGCGGCGGCTTCGGCCATTTCTTCGCTTATGCGCCGACCAAGATGGAATATCCGATCAACCGCTATTCGATGGAAGCCAAGCGGCAGTTCGACGTCCTCAATCGCCGCCTTGCGACCAGCGAATATGTCGCCGGTCCCGACTATTCGATCGCCGACATCGCGATCTGGCCCTGGTACGGAGGCGTCGCTCTCGGCCGCAATTATGCCGGCGCTGACGAATTCCTCACAACGCATGAATATGAGCATGTCATGCGCTGGGCGAGGCAGATCGACGCCCGTCCGGCCGTGAAGCGCGGACGCATCGTCAACAAGCTCAGCGGCGACGAAAGCGAACAGCTCCACGAACGCCACGACGCAAGTGACTTCGATCTGAGAACGCAGGACAAGATCCTGGGGCTCGCTCCCGACCAGGCGGAAGCCGTCAAGGACGACGCGATCTAAGTCGCACGGCGGTAGCGCTGCAGGAATTCGCTTGCGAAAGCCTGCAGCCGCTGCCCGCCGATTGCCTCGCGCAGCCCCTGCATTATCCGCTGGTAAAACCAGAGGTTGTGCTGGGTCATCAGCATCGCGCCGAGGATCTCGCCCGATTTAACAAGGTGATGAACATAGGCGCGGCTGAAGGTCGTGCAGGCCGGGCATGGGCAGCCGGGCTCGATCGGTTCGAGTTCTTCGGCGAAACGCGCGTTGCGCATGTTCAGGGGCCCGTCAGCAGTGAAGGCCTGCCCCGTGCGTCCTGATCGTGTGGGAAGCACGCAGTCGAACATGTCAATTCCGCGCACCACCGCCTCGACGATGTCGTCGGGCTTGCCGACGCCCATCAGGTATCGCGGCTTGTCCGAGGGCAGCATGTCGACCGCGAAATCGAGGCAGCCGAGCATCGCCTCCTGGCCCTCGCCCACCGCGAGCCCGCCAACGGCATAGCCGTCGAAACCGATGTCGATCAGGGAATCGGCTGATAGCTTCCGCAGTTCGCGGTCGAGCGCGCCCTGCTGGATCCCGAAGATCGCTGCCCGCTCGGCATGCTCGCCGCCGCGGTCGAATTCCTCCCTGCTGCGCTTGGCCCAGCGTATCGACCGTTCCATCGCTTCGCTCTGCGCCTGAGGCGTCGACGTGGTCGGCACGAGCTGGTCGAACTGCATGATGATGTCGCTATCGAGCAACCGCTGCACCTCGATTGACCGTTCAGGACTGAGCATGTGCCGCGAACCGTCGAGATGACTCGCGAATGAAACACCCTCCTCGGTGACTTTGGTCAGCTCGGACAGGCTCATCACCTGATAGCCGCCGCTGTCGGTCAGGATCGGCCTTTCCCAACCCATGAAGCGGTGCAATCCGCCAAGCTTCGCCACGCGTTCCGCGCCCGGACGGAGCATCAGATGGTAGGTATTGCCGAGGATGATATCCGCGCCCGACCCACGCACCTCCTCCGGACGCATCGCCTTGACCGTCGCGGCGGTGCCGACCGGCATGAACGCAGGCGTCCGGATCTCGCCGCGCTGCATGGCGATGACACCAGTGCGCGCGAGGCCATCGGTCGCTGATATCGAGAAGGAGAAGCGGGTCATTCGGGCGGCTTTGGAAGCAAAAGGCTCGCGTCGCCATAGGAGTAGAAGCGATAGCCGGCGTCGATCGCGTGGGCATAAGCCGACTTCATGACGTCGAGGCCCATCAACGCGCTCACCAGCATGAACAGGGTTGAGCGAGGCAAATGGAAGTTGGTGACGAGCCCGTCGACTGCCTTGAAACGATATCCGGGCGTGATGAAGATCGCCGTGTCGCCCTCGAACGGCCGGATCTCACCATCTTGGCCGGCCGCGCTTTCGAGCAGGCGGAGGCTGGTGGTCCCGACGGCGATCAAGCGCGCGCCGGATAAGCGCACCGCATTCAGGCGATCCGCCGTTTCAGCATCGATCCGGCCCCACTCGGCGTGCATCTTGTGGCCGCTCGTGTCCTCCGCCTTGACGGGGAGGAATGTCCCGGCGCCGACGTGGAGCGTCAGCGTCTCCCGCCCGATGCCGTTTTCGTCGAGCATCCCAAGCAGCCGCGGGGTGAAATGAAGGGCCGCCGTGGGTGCGGCAACGGCTCCTTCCCGCTTTGCGAACATGGTCTGATAATCCGCACGGTCTTTTTCGTCGGTCGGCCGCTTCGATGCGATGTAGGGCGGCAGCGGCATCTGGCCCGCGCGTTCGAGCAGGACCTCGACCGGCTCGTCTCCGTGAAAGTGGAGCAGCGCCGATCCATCGGCCGACTTCTCGACGACGGATGCGGTCACCCCTTCACCGAAATCGATCGCTTCGCCCACCCGCGCGCGCTTGGCATTGCGAAGGAAGGCCTGCCATTCGCGCGGACCTTCGCGCTTGTGCAGGGTAGCACCGATGCTCGCCTCGCCCCGACGACCTTCGAGCTGGGCCGGGATGACCTTCGTATCGTTGAACACCAGAACGTCACCGCGCTGAAGCAGCTGGGGCAGCTCCAGCACCTGGCGATCGAAGACCTCGCGCCCTTCGACCAGCAGCAGCCGTGCACTGTCGCGCGGCCGCGCCGGCCTCAGCGCAATGCGGTCCTGCGGAAGATCGAAATCGAAAAGGTCGACGCGCATCGCGCCCGCATTAGCGTTACTTCGCTGCAGCGGAAGCCGTCGGCGCGTCTCCGAGATAGGCCCTCACGATTTTCGTTGGCTGCTCGGGCGGTTCGCCCGGCGCAATCGCATCAACGACATCCATTCCGGCAACGACGCGGCCCATCACCGTGTAATTGTTGTCGAGCTCCGGATGCGGCGAGAACATGATGAAGAACTGGCTGTTCGCCGAATCCGGACTATTTGAGCGCGCGGCGCCGAGGGTTCCACGCATGAAGGGAACGGCAGTGAACTCGGCCTTCAAGTCAGGTAGCTCCGATCCTCCTTCGCCGGTTCCCTTCGGGTCGCCGCCCTGGGCCATGAAGCCCGGAACGACGCGGTGGAAGGAAAGGCCATTGTAAAACCCGCGGCGAACCAGCGCCTGGATGCGCTGGATGTGGTGCGGTGCCAGGTCCGGGCGAAGCTGGATTTCGATCCTGCCGCCGGTCGACAATTCCAGGAAGAGATGATTTGCCTTGTTCGCGGCAATGTCGGCCGGCGCAATGATGCTCGGCAACGGCGGCGGCACGGGTGCGGGCTTTGCAGCAACGAGCGCAAAACCGGCCAACGGCAACGCCAACAATATCTTCTTCAACTGATCCCTCCCGGAATGTCATTGTGGCTCCTGCAACGGAGCCGCTTTCCTTAGCGTGAACCGCTGGTCAAACGGCGGCGGACATCTTCTGCAACGGCGGGAGTCACGAACTTGTCGATCGATCCGCCGAAGCGCGCGATCTCCTTCACCAGCTTGGACGCAATGTGCTGCAGCGACACGTCGGCCATCAGGAAGACGGTTTCGATCTTGTCGTTGAGCTGCTGATTCATCCCGGCCATCTGGAACTCATATTCGAAGTCAGCGACCGCGCGCAGTCCGCGAAGAATGGCCGTCGCTCCCTGGGCCTCGGCGAAGTCCATCAACAGCGAGTCGAATTCAACGACTTCGATCTTGCCGGGCGAACCCGCGATTTCGCGCTTCACCATCGCGATCCGTTCGCCGACCGAGAACATCGGCTCCTTCGACGGATTTGTCGTCACTCCGATCACCATCTTGTCGACAAGATGAGAACCCCTCCGAATGATGTCGAGGTGCCCGAGCGTGATCGGGTCGAACGTTCCCGGATAAACTGCGACCTTCATACCCGCCCCCGCCTAATGGTCCCGCTCGATAGCAAAACGTGCAATCGCGCGCAGCAAATCTGCTTCGCTGCCGTGGCTCGAAAGATGTTCGACAGCCTGGTCGACCAACAAACCGGCCTGCTGCCGAGCGCGCTCTTCTCCGAGCAGCGAGACGAAGGTTGCCTTTCCGGCATGCGCATCCTTGCCCGTGGGCTTGCCGGCCGAAACCTCGTCGCCGGTATGATCGATCAGATCATCGGCGATCTGGAACGCAAGGCCGATGTTGCGCGCGTAACCACGATAGGGGCGTCGCGCATCCGCCGGCATCTTCACCATGATGCATGCGGCCTCGACCGAATATTCGATCAAAGCTCCGGTCTTCAGCTGCTGCAGTCGGGTGATCGCCGGCAGGTCAAGCTGCTTCCCTTCCGCGACCAGGTCCATCATCTGCCCGCCGGCCATGCCCGCAGGTCCGGCCGCACGCGCGAGCTCGACCACCAGGTCCGATCGCACCCACGGGTCCTCATGGGTCTCGGGATCAGCAAGAATCTCGAACGCCAGCGCATGCAGGCTGTCACCCGCGAGGACGGCTTCCGCTTCGCCGAAGGCCTTGTGAATGGTCGGTTTGCCGCGGCGCAAATCTGCGTCGTCCATGCAGGGCAGGTCGTCATGGATCAGCGAATAGACGTGGATAGCCTCGATTGCGCATCCCGCCCGAAGCGCCCGCAGACGGTCGATTGCAAACAGCCTGGACGCAGCGATGGTAAGCAGCGGACGAAGGCGCTTCCCGCCGCCGATCGCGGCGTGCCGCATTGCTTCGTAAAGACGGTCGCGGCTGTCCCCCGTCGGCGCGAGCAGCTGGGCGAAGAAGTCATCAACGTCGGAGCGGACTCGCTCCGCCTCGATACTCAGCTCCTCGGCGAGCCGGTCGATCGTCTCAACCGGCATCGAAGGGCTTCAGCCCCGCCGGCTTTCCGTCGCTTCCAAACGCGATCTGCTCGATCCGAGCCTGGGCGTCCTTGAGGCGCGCTTCGCAATGACGTTTCAGCCGGTCGCCCTCCCGATACAGCTCGATCGACCGGTCGAGCGGCGCCTCGCCTTTTTCCAGCGTGCGCACGATCTCCTCGAGCCGCTGGAGCGCGGCCTCGAAGCTCATCTGGCTGACGTCGGTTTCAACAGTAGCCATCGGTCGGTTCTGACCCCCGTGAAGGCTCAAATCAAGCTAAGCGGCTTATTCGACGGGCGTGTTCTTGAACGGATCGCGGATCCCGGGGACAACCTCGTCGCGAAGTGTGTCCTCGCCAGCCTCGGAAAGGGCCGCCTCGGCATCGCGCACATGCTGCTCGCGCTCCTTGCGGAGCTCCTCGATCAGCGCCTCGCGGTCGCTGTCGAAGCGCGTGTCGGTCGGCGCCTGGGTGCCGGCCGCCTTGGCAGCCTTGGCGACAGCGGCATCGAGCTCGCGCTGCGTCGTCAGGCCGAGCGTGACCGGATCCTTCGGCGTAATATTGGCCATGTTCCAGTGGGTCCGCTCACGGATGGCGGCGATGGTCGTGCGGGTTGTTCCGATCAGCTTGCTGATCTGCCCGTCGCTAACCTCGGGATGGTTCTTGATGATCCAGGCAATTCCGTCCGGCTTGTCCTGGCGCTTGGATACCGGCGTGTAACGCGGGCCCTTCGTCCGGCGCACCGCTTCGGGGGCCTTCCACATTTGAAGCGTGTAGTCAGGGTCCTTCTGGCCCTTCTCGATCTCCTCGTGCGTCAGCTCGCCCGCGCGGATCGGATCGCGGCCCGTCAGCTTTGTGGCGGCGGTGTCGTCGGCAATCGCCTGCACCTCCAGGATATGAAGACCGCAGAATTGGGCGATCTGCTCAAAGGAGAGCGAGGAATTGTCGACCAGCCAGGCGGCGGTCGCATGGGGCATCAGGGGCTGGGCCACTGGGATTCTCCCGAAAAAACAGCAGGAAACTGAAAATGAATAGGGCCGCCCCTCTCGGAGCGGCCAGCTAGGGGCGCGATGTACCCCCGTACCTTGGTTGGAGCAAGTGCGGGTTTAGGCCTCAATATAGCCGCAATTTAGTACTTTTCGCACTACTTGAACAAAAGGACGGACATGCGACGGATTCTGAGTGCAATCGTGACCGGCGCGCTGATCGCGGCGCCTCTAACATCGGCAGGCTTGCAGAGCATGGCAAATGCGCGGCCTGGCGCGTTCGTCGGGGCACGATTCCAGCTGGCGATGGGCGGAGAAAAGAGCCGACGGCCCCGCGCCACACTCGCGATCGCCCCGACTCAAAGCCGCATTTCAAGCAACGGGATGGTCCGCACCACTATCGGCGAAGGACTCGCCCTGAATTTCGGGACGAAATCGGGGCCAACAGTTACCTTCGCAGGGGTGCGTGCTGACAGGGCATTCGCATCTCAGAGTGCCGGCCAACTCGATGCAACGAAGAAGCTCGGCGTTTCTACCGGCGGATGGGTGGCAATTGGGGTGGGCGTGGCCGTGCTGACCGGCGGAGTTTACTTCGCTTACCTCGTCCACGAGGTCGCCAAGAGCCACGACTGATCAGGCATCGAGGGCCTGGTAGCGCGGCTGGCCCTTCATCCGCTCGATCCACTCGGTCACGTGAGGGTAACGCTGAAGGTCGAAATCGGCGTCTCCCGCGACATGGGTGTAGGCGAACAGGCAGATGTCGGCGAGGCTCGTCGATTCGCCGACGAACCACTCCCGACCGGCCAGATGCTCGTCCATCAGCTTGAGCGCGGCATTTCCTGCCTGCCGTTTGCCCGGCATTTGCAGGCGCTTCAAATCGTCGAGATTTTCCGGACCGAGCCAGCGCATCCAGAAGCGCAAGGTCGCGATGTTGGGCTCGTGGCTATATTGTTCCCAGAACATCCATCGAAGCATGTC
>Ga0068858_100002276_pt1 | contig 19421 bp, 19 predicted proteins | sample KBSSwiS12_FD_66589 | JGI IMG/M metagenome (GOLD analysis project Ga0068858, IMG submission 66589) | Switchgrass rhizosphere microbial communities from Kellogg Biological Station, Michigan, USA - KBS Switchgrass S1-2 | ecosystem: Host-associated > Plants > Roots > Rhizosphere > Soil ...
TCATCGGAGACTTTAGGTATTGTTTCCAAACCCGCATCGTGCTAGAAACGCAGATAGCAGAATGAGCCCCAAGAAGAGCACTGCCAAAATCAAGACCGCTGACATCCTGATTCCGGAGAAGCTTTATTTCCGCATCGGCGAAGTTTCCAAACTTTGCCGGTTGCCTGCCTACGTTCTGCGGTTTTGGGAGACGGAGTTTCCGCAACTGAAACCGGTCAAGAGCAGCACTGGACAACGGATGTATCGGCGTAAGGATGTGGAGAGCGTGCTGCGGATTAAGGGCCTGCTCTACGAACAGGGATTTACCATCGCCGGGGCGCGGCAGCTTATGCGGGGTGAGGTTAAGGATGGCAAGAAGCAGTCAGCGCTGCCGTTCCCGTCGGCTCCTCCGCCTGACCTTAAATACATAAGGCAGGGCTTGAACGATATCCTGACCATGCTTTCTGTACGGCACTAGTACCCTGGTTATCTTTTTACAATCTTTTCTCTTGACCCGCCTGTGCGGGTTCCTACAGACTTTTCCTACGCGTCGGTTTTGTGATGACTCACATTTGGCTTCCAGTCGCTGTCCAGCTATCGCTGACCTTCGGAATTGCCGGCCTGTTTTGGCCGGAGAAGTTCCTACCCGTGTTTGAGGTGCTGATGTTCCCCTGGGCGGCGAGCCATCGGTTGGTCCGCGCTCATGGCGTGGCGGCATTGGTTTTGTCGGCGGGGCTGTTCACTTATCTGATCAACGGAATTCGGTAACGGGATCTCAGCACTGTTTATCAGAAGTCCCGGGCTGAGGGCTTAGGTCAACGCTGCGTTCAAATTGACCTGATCGGCTTGGCCGATTTGCTTCCACCATCCATCAAAATCTTGCAACGCTCGCTCGCATTGCTGTTTGTGGCGCTGCTGGCGGTCCCGGACTTTTGTCTCCAGTGGCGGCAGCAAGTCGAACGTGATGTTGGCAGGTTGAAAGCGCTTTGGGTCGGCGTGAGTAATGTAGTGAGTGAGCGACCCAAAGGCGCTGGCTCGAGGCGGTGGAACCGGTATTGAGTTTCGTGCCAATGCCGCGGCTTGGATTCCTGCCAGCAATCCGGTAGCGATGGATTCCACATACCCTTCGACTCCGCAGATTTGTCCGGCGAACAAAAGATTCGGGTGTTCCTTCATCTGCAGAGTCTTAGTCAATAAAGCAGGCGCGTTGATGTAAGTGTTGCGATGGATTTGACCATAACGCAGGAAGCGGGCGTTTTCTAGACCGGGAATGAGGCGCAGCACGCGGGCTTGTTCGCCGAATTTCAGGTGATTTTGAAAGCCGACGAGGTTGTAGGAATCGGCGCGCAGATTTTCCTGGCGTAATTGAACTACGGCATGTGGAGATTTTCCCGTTCGCGGATCTCTCAGCCCAACCGGCTTCATCGGGCCAAAGCGCAAAGTATCGCGGCCACGGCGGGCAATTTCTTCGATCGGCAGACAACCTTCGAAATAGTTCAGTTTTTCCCACTCTTTTTCTTCGACTGATTGTGCGGAAATCAATGCGTCGTAAAACGCGTCGTATTCTTCCTTCGCCATGGGACAGTTGATGTAGTCAGCTGTGCCTTTGTCGTATCGGGCCGCCATGTAGACCTTGGACATGTCGATGGAGTCGGATTCCACAATCGGGCTGATGGAGTCGTAAAAGAAAAGATGGGTCGAGCCGCTGAGGCGGGTGATCTCTTGCGAGAGTGCATCGGATGTGAGCGGGCCGGTAGCGAGGATGGTGATTGCGTCTTGGCTCACTTGCGTGAACTCTTCGCGGTGAATCTTGATCAGAGGTTGCTTGGAGATCGCTTCTGTCACCTTCGCGGCAAATGTCAGGCGATCGACGGCTAAGGCATGGCCTGCCGGGACTGCACACTGGCGGGCGATCTCCATCAGCAGCGATCCAGCGCGGCGCATCTCTTCTTTCAGCAGCCAAGGCGCGGTGTTTTCGCTGTCGGACTTCAGCGAATTGGAGCAAACCAGTTCGGCGAAGTCTCCGGTTTGATGTGCTGCGGTCAAGCGAACTGGGCGCATTTCCCAGAGTTCAACCTCGACGCCACGGCGGGCGCATTGCCACGCGGCTTCTGGGCCAGCTAGACCTGCGCCGACAATGCGGACTCGCTGGGTCATCTGGCTTTCTCCGCCAGTTGGTGTAATGGATCGCCGGTCAACGAAACCGAACGCCACGGATCACGGAACTCCGCTCCCAAAGATTTGTAGAAATCTATGGCGGGCTGGTTCCAGTCGAGAACTTCCCAACGGACTCCATAGCATTTTTCATCACGAGCGATGCGTGCGACTTCAGCTAGTAACGCTTTCCCGATTCCTTTGCCGCGGAATTGTGTGCGAACGAAAAGGTCTTCCAAAAATATTCCCGCGCTTCCTTTGAACGTCGAATACGTCGTGTAGATAAACGCGTAGCCGGCTGGCTCCCCGTCCCACTCGGCGATCATGCCGCGGAATTTTGGGCTGGGGCCGAAGCCGTCGCGGCGCAGGTCTTCCTCGGTAATGATGACCTCATGGCTTAAGCGTTCGAACTCGGCGAGTTCTCCGATTAGCCTCTTCAGCAGGGCCGTGTCATTTGCAGTTGCCGGGCGTATGTTGAGCATATTCATCCAGTGTTGCTGGTGACCATTTATTATACGGAGACTAATTCCAATCATTGTGAGGAACTGATGGCTCGTATTTCTTTGGTGCAGATGGAAGATGCTTCTCCCGAAGTGAAGGAAGTCTATGAGCAGAAGTTGAAGGGCAAGCCGGGAAATGGGCACAAGGTGTTGGCACATCGCCCGGATATGTTGAAGAATTTTTTGGGCTTTTATGCCAGCGTAGGACGCTCCCTCGAGCGGCGGCTCTATGAGTTGATCTACATTCGTGTTTCGATGATCAATGAGTGCCAGTATTGCTTGCAGCATCACTTGGCGGCGTCGAAGCGTGTGGGAGTAACGCCGGAGGAGTGGGCGGCGTTGAAGATTGGAAACCACAGCGGGCTTTCAGAAAAAGAGCGGGCCGCGATTATGTATGCAGAAGAATTGACCCGCGCACCTGGGACGATTGAGGATTCCGATTTCGATGACATCAAGAAACATTTTTCCGATGAACAGATTTTGGATTTGCATTTGTTGGTAGGGTTGGTGAATTTGACCAACCGTTTTACGGGGCCGTTGGCGTTGGAGTTAGAATTTCCGGCGGAAAAGATTTAGGGATTTCCGGTTTCGCGACGCATGAGCCACGCGTGCAAGTCACGGCGCCTTGCGTAAAACAAGTGTTTTAGAAACGACCGATAATCGCCCGGCGTTTTTAACGCCGGGTAGCGAAACAGTTCAACCGACGCGTCCCCTAGGGACGTTTGAAATGTTTTAGGCTTGCCTACGGCATACGTCCATCCGGCCTATGTTTACCGCATGCATGGTGAACCATCGTCACCAGCCCACCTTCTGACCCTTGTTCTGTTCATCCAGCCACTTCTTCAACGGCGCGAAATATTCCAAGAGCGCATTGCCATCAATCTCACGCTCGCCGGTCATGGCTTGCAACGCATCAGGCCAGGGCTTGCTCTGCCCCATCTCCAGCATCTTGCTGAATTTCGCCCCGGCCTCTTTCGAGCCGAAGAATGAACAATGGTTCAACGGACCCTTGTACCCAGACTCGCGGCACAACGCGCGATAGAACTGGAACTGCAAAATGCGCGCCAGAAAATACCGCGTGTATGGAACGTTCGCCGGAATGTGATATTTCGCGCCCGGATCGAAGTCTGCTTCGCTGCGTTCAACCGGCGGAACCACTCCCTGATACTTCAAGCGTAGGTCCCACCAGGCTTTGTTGTAGTTGGCAGGGGTGATTTCTCCAGAGAAAACTTTCCAGCGCCACTGGTCGATCATCAGCCCGAATGGCAGGAAACCTACTTTGTCCAGAGCCTGTTTCAGCAAATCCGGGATGTCGTCATCGCTCTCAGGGACTTTCGCCAGCAATCCGACTTTATTCAGGTACTGCGGCGTGATGGATAACGCGATGGCGTCACCGATGGCTTCGTGAAACCCGTCATTGGCGCCGTTTTGGAACAGGAACGGCTGGCTCTTGTAGGCGCGTTGATAGAAGTTGTGCCCCAGTTCGTGGTGGATGGTGACGAAGTCCACGCCGCGGACTTGGATGCACATCTTGATGCGGAGATCGTCTTTGCCGTCGAGGTCCCAGGCGCTGGCGTGACAGACTACGTCGCGATCAGCAGGTTTTGTGAATAGCGAACGGTCCCAGAAAGTCTGCGGCAAGGGAGAGAAGCCGAGCGAGGTGAAGAACCCTTCGCCGTATTTCACCATGCCTTTGGCGTCGAGGTTTTTTGCCTTGAGCAGCTCAGTCGTGTCGTAGCTCTTGCTCGATTGCGGCAGGCCCATCAGCGGAAAAATGTTTCCCCACTCCTGTGCCCAGGGATTGCCCAATAGATGCGCAGGAATAGGCCCATCTGGCGGGACCACGTTTGAACCGTACTGCTTCACCAGCCGTGCCCGCACATAGGTATGCAGCGACAAATACAACGGGCGTACCTGCCGCCACAGCCGCTCCAGCTCTGCGCTGAACTGATCTGGCGGCATATCGTAGCCGGAGCGCCACATCGCACCGACATCGGTGAACCCCATTTCTCTTGCGCCCTGGTTCGAGAGTTCGGCGAAGCGCGCATAATTCTGGCGCATGGGCGCGCCGACTTTGTGCCAGCCTGCCCAGAGATCTTTGAGCTCCTGGGGATCGCGGCTGTTGGCCATGATGCGCTCGATCGCGGTGATGTCCAGGCACTCATCCGGCTTGCGGCAGTATTTTCCTTTGCCGTATTCGCCGTCGAGCCAGGCTCCGATCTTGGTCATTTCTTTGCGAAGGGTTGGGTCTTTGGGCGCGGGCGCTGTCAGCGAGAGCCGCAGCAACATGAATTTGCGCGCGAGGTCTGACGGGAGTTTTAGGCCGTCGAACCGCTTGGCTTGCTCGACCAACTCCGTCGTCACCGCAGTGTTCTGGTCCTGTGCGTCGGCGTTCAAAGCCTGGCTGTCATACGTGATGAAATTTTGCTGGACCCACGCGGCGGTATTCACTTTTACGCTCAACTCAGCGAGGCGGGCTTCGGCTTGATTCATGAATTGTTCGGCTTCTGCGACCGTCGGGCTGGATGTCTGCGCATAAAGCGTGGCACAGAAAAGAAAGAGCGAGAGGAGTATTTGCGGCTTCATCGAACCTCCGCTCGGAATTATACGGCGGAGGAAAGTCCTCGGGCAGACGTGGGCATCTGCCCTACGTGAACTTCTGTACAATCGGGCTGCATGGTTGGTTACGTTTTATCTGCAGCTGCGTTGGTTGCCGCTTCGACGGCAGGTTATCAGTCGACGGCTCCGTCTGGGCAGTGGTATGGGAAAACTTTTACGCAGCTACCGCGGGGCACAAAGAAGCTGGCTTTAACCTACGACGATGGGCCGAATGATCCGCACACTTTGCGGCTGATGGAAGTTTTGCACAAGCATGATGTGCGCGCGACGTTTTTTTGCATTGGGCGGTATGCGCAGCAGAAACCGCAGATTGTTCGTGATCTCGTCAAGGCTGGGCATGTGGTTGGGAATCACACATACACGCATCCCAATCTGGCTTTGCAGAGTCAGACTCAGGTGCGCATTCAGCTCACTACTTGTCAGAATGTTTTGAGTGATGTGATAGGAGCTGCGCCTAAATTATTTCGCCCACCTTATGGCGGACGAAGACCATCGGTGTTGCGAATTGCGCGCGAGATGGGATTGGAACCGGTGATGTGGAGTATTACTTGTTACGACTGGAAGGCTACTTCTCCTGAGCGGATTGAGAAGCATGTGAAGCGGCAATTGCGAGGTGGCGATGTGATTCTGCTGCATGATGGCGGGCATGTGGAGATGGGTGTGAACCGTGGACATACCGTCGCTGCAACAGATCGCTTAGTCGCAAAATACAAATCGGAAGGTTATGATTTTGTGACCATTCCAGAAATGATGAAGTAAATCAGAACGACTGTTTCGCCGCGGCAATGGCTTTCTGAATATCTTCTTCAGTGTGGGCCGCGCTGAGGAATGCCGCTTCATATTGGGAAGGCGGCAGATAGATTCCCTGATCCAGCATCTTGCCAAAAAACTTTCCGAAGGCTTGGCTGTCTGACTTTGACGCTGTGGCCCAATCCGTGACCGGGCCCGGCTGGAAGAACCAGGTAAACATCGAACCAACGCGGTTGCTGCACAGTGGCACATTCTTTTCTTTGGCTACGGCAGTGATGCCGTCCACTAACTGGGCGCCGAGTTTTTCCAACTGCGGATAGATTTCATCCTTGTTCTCCTTCAAGTAGCGCACGGTCGCAATCCCCGCCGCCATCGCCAGTGGGTTGCCCGACAGCGTTCCTGCCTGATACATCGGGCCCAATGGCGCAACCAGATTCATAATTTCTGCCGGGCCGCCATAGCCTCCGACGGGCAGACCTCCTCCGATGATTTTTCCCATCGTGGTCAGGTCGGGCTTGATGCCGTAGAGTTCCTGTGCGCCGCCAAAGGCCAGGCGGAACCCGGTCATGACTTCATCAAAAATCAACAGAGCTTTTTCGCGTTGCGTGATGGTGCGCAATGCTGCAAGATATGTGCCGGAGCCTGCCACACACCCCATGTTGCCAACCACCGGTTCCACGATCACACAGGCGATTTGATGTTTAAATTTCAGAAACGCCTGTTCTAGTGCTGGGACGTCGTTGAAAGGCAGTGCCAGAGTGAATTGGGAATACTCTTCCAGAACGCCGGCGGAACCTGGAATTCCCAGGGTTGCCACGCCTGATCCGGCTTTTACTAATAACGCATCGGCGTGGCCGTGATAACAGCCTTCGAATTTGATGATGTATTTCCGCTTGGTATAAGCACGTGCCAATCGGATGGCAGACATGGTGGCTTCGGTCCCAGAGCTTACGAAGCGGACTTTCTGAATGTGGGGGAAAGCGGCGATGACTAATTCCGCCAAATCAGCTTCTGCTGCGATCGATGCGCCGAAACTGGTTCCACTCTTGGCCGCTTCGATGACCGCTTCTGTCACAATGGGATGCGCGTGGCCCAAGATTAGCGGGCCCCAGGAGCCCACGTAGTCGATGTACTCGTTCCCATCGACATCCATAATGCGAGAGCCTTGGCCCAGAGCGATGAAGGGAGGATCTCCGCCTACGGCGCGGAAGGCGCGAACTGGGGAGTCGACTCCTCCGGGAATGAGTTGCTCGGCTCGCAGTTGCAGTTTGCGGGACTGCTCGGTCTTACGGGGCATGATATCGACGCGCCATTACTATAGCAGCGAATTTACGGGAAATTCATGTTGTCGCAATATTGGTGCAACATGTTGGTTCTAGTTTCTATCCAGTACACGCCCTTCTAACCGGGAGGGTTTTGGACAGCTTCGGGGGGCTCCGGGCTGTCCTAGTTTTTTTGTGAATATGCTTAGTGCTCCTTCATTCTCCGTACCAAATCTTCCATTTGAATCAGGTACTCATCGAATGCTTTTTTGCCCGTCGCGGTTAGGCGGTACTCAGTACGCGGCATGCGTCCTTCAAAGAACTTGTTGCAGGCGATGTAGCTGGCCTCTTCAAGTTTACGGGCGTGGACGCTGATGTTGCCGTCGGTGGTTTTCAGCAGGCGTTTGAGGTCATTGAAACTCAGAGAGTGATTCACTGCGAGTGCGCTCACGATTCCCAGGCGCATGCGTTCGTGAATCAGGCGGTCGAGTTCTGGGAAATCCTTAGTCTCAGGCGTAGCAGCGCGTTGCGACGCTTGTTGCCGAATGAATACGTGTTTTGTATTGAGCCGGGCCCTAGCCACCGTGTTTCCTCGCGATCAAGATTCCAAACAAGATGTGCAGACCGCCAAAGCCTGCAACCATGAAAATATCTCCCCACGTGGCAGGTGCTACGAATGCGACTGCTCCGGCCAGCATGAAGCAACTGCCCATCACAGGAACGATGGCAACGGAGAAAGCTCCTCCTGTGACGACACCCGCGCCATAGAGAAGTAACCACGTTCCCGGCAGAAATTGCGTCAGGCCGGCTTTGGTTAGAACGATTGTCAGGATCAAGCCGGCGAATGCTGGAGGCAGAAAGCTGACGGCGAACTTTCTTCCTGGACCGCTGGTCAGTGGCAATCCTTTGCTATGCGCTTTGCGATAGATGCTGGCAAGCGCTATGGCACAAGCTACGGCCGCTTCGGTGATCCAGATCAGCAGCCAGTTTTGTGTGGATTGTTTATGCGCGATGGCTGTTGTTAAAAGCGCGGTTGCGCCCACCAGCACTTGTCCCCGGCCGGATACCGCCGTGAAAGACGAGGAGCGTTCCATGGTCTGGCGGATGAAGCGCAGGTCATCCATCGCTCGGGCAGGCAAAGGTGGCGCGACACGCCGGTAGCGGCGCCGGGGGTGATGTTCCAGCATAAGGAAATCTTAGGCTGGCAGCTGCATTTCATCAAGTTCTTTATGATAAAGAGTGAAATCACGGTGTCGCTTACGGGACTGTTGTGATGGATACCACTAAACGCGATTTGTTTCTCTTTGCACTCCGCTCAATGCGCCTCATCCGCGCCTGGCGCCGTATCCGACGTATCGACCTTCGGTGGCGCTTTGATCATCGCCTGCGGAGCCTGAAAATCTCCCAGATCCTTCCCCGCCAATGCAACTTTCATGAAATCCATCCAAACCGGCAACGCTGCCCGTGCCCCTGTCTCTCCAGAACCTAACGATTTCTTCTCGTCATACCCAACCCAGACTCCACAAGTCATCGACGGAGAAAATCCTACAAACCACGCATCCGTGAAATCATTGGTAGTCCCCGTCTTACCCGCCAAAGGGAGTTGCATCGAACTCGCCTTGATCGCAGTCCCATGCAGCACGACCTCGCGCAACATGGAGGTCATCACCCGCGCTGTCTGCGCACTTACGACATCCTTCACTTCCGCATAGTTCTCTTCCAGAATGCGGCTTTCATGATCGGTCACCTTGGTGATATACCGAGGCATCACACGAACGCCATCACCCGGGAAAACGCTGAATGCCGAAGTCTGCTCATACAGCGTAACTTCGGCCGCACCAAGCGCCACCGGCAAATACGGTGGCAGATTGGACGTGATCCCAAACCGGTGCGCGTACTCAATCACTTTTTTGATTCCAATCTGGTCCGCTAACTTCAACGCCGGAATATTCCGCGATTGCGACAAGGCCCGCCTCAAAGTAATCGTCCCTTCAAACTTGTCGTCGAAGTTGTGCGGAATATAAGGCCCGGAAGGAGTTTGAAAAGTCACAGGAGCATCAAGAATCGTGTCATCCGGCCAAGCTCCCTGATCGATCACTGCGGTATAAACATAAGGCTTAAACGAAGACCCTACTTGACGCAACGCCTGCGTAGCCCGATTAAACTTGGAAAGATTGAAATCGCGCCCGCCTACCATCGCCTTGATCCCGCCGGTCGCGTTGTCGATCGCGATCAACGCTGCCTGGGTTCCTGAGTCCTGTTCCAAACTAACCCTCGCCGTGTTGTCTGGCGACAGCCCAAGCAACTTCACGTAGACGATATCGCCCAGCTTCACTGCATCTTGCGGCCTGCGTCGTGTCCACGCAAACTCAGCCTTTCCCAGTGTGGCCGTAAACCGGCCGAACTTTACTGTGCACGATCCCTGGGAAACTGCTGTCACCAGTACGTGAATGTAGTCACCAACTTCGGGCTCGTCGTCCCAGTCAGGGTGATGGTTTTGCGGCGTTACATTTTCCAGATGCCCCTTCCACCCGTGCCGCCGCTCATAGGCCGCGAGTCCATCGAGCACCGCCCGGTTCGCCGCCCGCTGTAGATCCATATCGAGCGTGGTATAGACCTTCAACCCGCCCTGGTGCACCTGGTCGCTGCCGTAGGTGGTCTCCAAATAGCGCCGTATCTCTTCCACATAAGAAGGAGCCAGCGAACCAGGATCATGCGCAACATGCAATTCAATCGGTTTGTCCCGTGCCTCCGCCGCTTGTTTGGCTGTGATCTTTCCATCTTCCATCATGGAATTGATCACCAGGTTTCGCCGCTTCAGAGCCCGGTCAGGATGGGTGATCGGAGAGTAGTTCGCAGGCCACTTTGGCAATCCAGCCAACAGCGCAGCTTCTTCCAGTGTTAACTTCCTTGCGGGCTTGCTGAAGTAATACTCGGAGGCGGCTTCAAATCCGTAGCTACCATGTCCGAGGTAAATCTGGTTGGCGTACAAGGTAAAAATCTGTGCCTTGGTAAATCTTCGCTCGATCTGAATCGCCAGCAGTGCTTCCTGAATTTTGCGATGAAATGAACGGTCGGGAGAGAGAAACAAGTTCCGTGCCAGTTGCATAGTAAGGGTCGAAGCTCCCTCAACCTTGCCACCAGAGCGGATATCGCGATACGCCGCACCGGCAATACGCCAAACGTTCACACCCCAGTGCCGGTAGAAATCTTTGTCTTCGATCGAAATCAGCGCATCGCGTAAAACCTGGGGATAATCTTCATAAGAAGCAATCACCCGGCGCTGTAACGCGAACGATCCGATCACACGTCCCTGGTCGTCATAAAGCTCTGTGATCGAACTGGGACGGTACCGTTCCAGCTCCTCGACCTGCGGCAAGTCCACGGTATAAACCAGCAACAATCCTGACGCTGCGCCAATGACGGCGGAGGCCAGAATTAGAAATCCGAACAAAAGCAGCCGCGCAGTTCTGGTTCGTGGAGTTTTAGTTTCTTCGACAACAGTATCGTCGTCTTGGAATAGCGACTGCATGAGAAGACATGGTCAGCATAGCAGGCGTGAACGACCAAGAATAGAAAACAGCAATGGGGGGACTACTACTTCTGCCTAAGCAAATCGCCTGTAGCCAAAACATAAGTGGTGTTCTTGTCCAGCTTGAGGCCCTTCTTCGAAGTCAAAACAATCGCGCCATCTTCACCGCGTTTCGACTCCACGTCGGGCATCCGCGAGCGATGCGTGGAAGAATCATTGGGACTCATGGTTCCAGGATCGGGCGTAGTCGGAAAAGGCATCGAGTCATCATCGGACACACGCCGCCCAGTAGGTGAACTAGAAGTGGGAAAAGTTTGCGGATTATTTGTGCTGCCGCCACCCATGGTGATTCCGATCGAGCCGTGCATTGCGCCCTGATAACCTGGGTTGTTGTCCTCGCCCATGATGGATTTCGGCGGGTAGTACCATGCGGTGAGATAAGCCTTGATCGGCAGCGATCCATTCTTCCACTGTGCCATATCCATACGAATGCCAAGCTTGGAAGGAGCATCCGCGGACTTCGCGGCTGATTCCGTGATCTCGCCCGACAGAACCGCATCTTTAGGAACGACAGTACCGTGAACCAGCGTAGAAATGGTGAGCTTGGCCTGGACCTTGGTCCCGACCGGAGTTACGCCTGCCGTGATCTTCTGCTGCATCGTCACAGGGAACTCGACCAGATCAGAATTACTCACAGCCGGGGGTTTTTGGTCGGTGAATCCCGCATAAACAAAGAGGAGAACCAATAGTCCGCAACCGAGACTGGTTCTCCTCAACATGGGGTTACTTTACCGCAACTAGCTGGCGCGGTGTTTTAAAACTTGTATGGCCTTCTGCAACTGCTCATCGGTCTGTGGCGCTGGCTTCACTTCCTGCTGCTCTGTGGGAGCCGCATTGTCGTCATCGTCCGGCAAATTGCCGTCGTCATCGCTGTCAGCCACCAAAACATTCGGAGTCACGGCATTGTCCTGGATCGTCTTGCCTTTGGGCGAGTAATACTTCGCGATTGACAAGATCACCGCCGAGCCATCGGAAAGCTCAATGACCTTTTGCACCGAGCCATCACCGAAAGTCTTGTCACCCACTACGTCACCGCGGGCGTTGTCCAGAATCGAGGCAGCAACAACTTCCGCCGGTCCCGCTGTGCCCTTGTTCACAATCACAGCCAATGGCAGAGTCGAAATGGCCTTGGAAGGATCAGCATTGAACGCTTCGCGCGGATATTTCTGTCCTTCCAGATACGTAATGGTTCCGTGATTCAGGAACAGGTTCGCAGTGGCGATGCCCTCAGACTCTTCGCCGGCAGCACAATTACGCAAATCGAGCACTAGTTTCTTGGCCCCGGACTTCTGCAAATCTTTCACCTTGGCGGCGACTTCCTGCGATTTTCCTTTAGTGAAGGCATCGACATGGATGTACCCAACGCCGTCTTCCATCATCTTGTCGGAAACCGGGGGAATTGTGACCGAGTCGCGGGTAATCACAATCTTCTGCGGTTCGGCACGGCGCGCACGAACCACAGCCACGGTCACGCTAGAGCCCACATCGCCCACCAACCGGTTATGAATCTCCGCAAGCGACATTTCGTGCGTCGACTTATTGTCAATCGCTTCCAAAATGTCGGCTGCCTGCAACCCGGCTTTGTCCGCCGGACCACCGGGGATCACAGCAATCACCGAAGCGTAGCCAAAGCGCTTCGAAACCGCCGCGCCGATATCCGCTTTGGCTGTGGAGTTATGCGCCTTGTAATCCTTGTATTCGCTACTGGTCAGGAAACTCGAATTCGGATCGAGCGACTCCAGCAACCCATGCAGCGCGCCGTCGGTCACCAGGGGCAAGTTGGGATCTTCCACGTACTCGCTGCGCACACGCGACAGCACTTCGCTGTACACCTGCAACTGGCGATAGGCGCCATCGTTGGTGTTAGCGGCGCGGACGGCGTCAATGCCGCCGACAATTGTGAACAAAAGAACTAACCCGGAAGGAATGAGAATTGCTGCTTTGGTTTTAATCGACATCGGAATTTAGGGCTTCTAGGAAGGAGCGTCACTTCCACAGGAAGGCGACCACTATTATACCAACTTGGATGCCGATTCCATCCCACTGGTTTCGCTCCCTTGGCCCGTCCGTAACCTAAACAGTACAAAGTGTTAATTATTTAAGGGCAAAAGACTTAGGCGGTTTTTCGAATCCGATTTTTGGAATGTTCTCGGGGTCTAGCCGATGTTGCAAGGCTGGGGATCTACAGCAGACAACAGCAATAATCCCCCCAACCATCTACTAAGCACTCCGAAAGGGTGATCCCATGGCCAAATGTGAAGTTTGTGGAAACGACTACGACAAGAGTTTCGAAGTAATTGCCGCTGGCGCCAAACACGTCTTCGACAGCTTCGAATGCGCAATCCAGGCAGTAGCTCCCAGTTGCGAACACTGCAAATGTAAAATCATCGGCCACGGAGTCGAGGTCAACGGCCATTTCTTCTGCTGCGCCCATTGCGCTAACCACATGACAGGCGCTGGTTTAAAAGACCGCGCCGCCTGACGAACTACCGGATACCCAAGCCCATGCATCTGCAACCCGCCCAGCCTGCATCCTTGTTGATATCCATATGTTGCGAATACCAGTCCTTCTATGTCTATTAGCCTCGGTGTCGCTGGCACAGGTAAATTCCACCACCCTCGAATCCCGGACCGCCAACAACACCAGCACCAGCGCGTCGTTCCGCGGCATGTACAACGGAAACCCTCAGCTTGGCCAGGTTAGCAAGCTGCCCATCCGCTCTTTGCTGTATCCCGGCTCGACCACCAAAATTTATGCCCGCGTAGTCTCATTTTTCGATCAGAACAAAAAACACGTAGATATCGGCTACCTCTCAGACAATCGTGACCAGGTACGCCGCCAAATCGAAGATATGATCAGCCGTGGCATCGACGGCGCGGTCGTTGATTGGTATGGCACACAACGCCCTGAGCACGCGCAGGTTCCGGTCGTCTTCCGCGAGGAAGCGGAAGACCATTCCGGCTTCACCTTTGCTATTAGCTACGACCGTGGTGCACTCAAAAAATGCGAAGACGCGCACTGCGACGTCACCAGACTCTTGATTGAGGACCTGAACTACGCCTACGATCACTTCGAAAAGAGCCCGGCATATCTGCGTCAAGACGGGCGCCCGGTGGTTTTCTTCTTCGATGTAGTTAACCCATCCATCGACTGGAACCGGGTTCGCGCGTCGGTCAAAGGCAATCCGCTGTTCATGAACAGGAACGCCCATTCGTTCAAATCTCCCGAGGGCGATGGGGCGTTTGGATGGCTGGACCGTAACACCAGTCCCGACTTGCCTTATTTGGATGACTTCTACAAAAACTATTTTGCGGCACGCCGTTCCCGCACCGTGCTAATTTTCGGCTCAGTTTACAAAGGCTACGATGACCGCGCCGCCTCCTGGGGTAAAGGTACGGTCCTGCCACAAAACTGCGGCCAGACTTGGCTTAATACATTCGCCAAGATCAACCACTATTTCTCTTCATCCAACCAGCTGGAAGCTCTGCAAATTGTGACGTGGAATGACTACGAGGAAGGAACAGAAATCGAAACCGGCATCGATAATTGCGTACAGTTGCAACCCACCGTTTCTGGTGACAAGCTACATTGGAATATTTCCGGCAATGAGAATGCCGTAGACCACTTCGCAATTTATGCTTCGTCGGACGGCCGCAAACTGACTGAGTTGGGCCAGGTACCCCAGAACACTCGTGACTTCAAATTAAGCGCAGCGGGGGTTGCACCCGGACAATATCGACTTTTTGTGGAAGCAGTGGGAAAACCCAGCATCCTGAATAAGATGTCTCCGGCGGTCGAATGGCAAAGAAATTAAATTTCACTATCAGACAAACCGAGAGCGGCCCGTCCAAGTTCCGCTTGGGCGGGGATTTTAAGTTTAGTATCAAAGCCACATGTGATTGACGCACGCAGCCGCCCCAATTAACAATCAAAACTCATTGCAGCTAACAATCGAAAAACTGGTCTATGGCGGCGACGGCTTGGCACGCCTGCCGGCCGACGAGAACGGACGCGGCAAAGCTGCGTTCTTGCCTTTCGTTCTTCCCGGAGAAGAAGTGGAGGCGAAACTAGTAGAACAAAAGTCGGGATTCGCGCGCGCCCAGGCAGAAAAAATCCTGCAACCATCTCCAAAGCGAATCGATCCGAATTGTCCTTATTTCCAAAGCTGCGGAGGCTGCCACTATCAACACTCACGCTACGAGCATCAGCTGGAAATCAAAGCAGCGATATTGCGAGAAAATCTTCACCGCATCGCCAAGCTGAAACTGGAAACCGAACTGATCGTCCATCCTTCTCCGCCATGGAACTACCGCAACCGCACCCGCCTCAAAATTCGCACGCAACCTGAATTCGCCGTCGGTTATTACAAATACAACTCACATGAGTTCCTTCCGATCGACCAATGCCCCATCAGTTCGCCACTGATCAACCAGGCAATCCAATCTTTGCGTCGGCCCGGTACAAAAATCGCGGATGTAGATGAGATTGAGCTGTTTGCGAATGCAGACGACTCACAGCTTCTGGCCGAACTCTATTGCTCTGCCAACATCGGGGAAGCCTCCGCCAGAAAAATGGCGGAGGAATTACACCAGAGCCTGCCCCAATCCGCGGGAGTCGTCGCGTTTCGACGCGCAACCGCTCTCGCAGAACCAAAGGCGGTCGCCTCCGCGGGCGCTCCCGATCTCCTATACCACACGGAGCATGCCGCCTTTCGTGTCAGCGCCGGGGCATTCTTTCAGGTGAACCGCCACCTCATTGGTGAACTCGCCAAAGTCGTAACCGCAGAGTCTGCCGGCCAAACCAGCCTTGACCTCTACGCGGGTGCTGGCCTCTTCGCCGTCCCACTCGCTCGAAGTTTTGCACAGGTAATCGCTGTCGAGTCGTCCCAGACCTCCCAATCCGACCTCGCCTACAATTGCCCCGCGAACGTAAAGACGGTCCGTACAACGGTGGAGCTGTATCTGAAAAGCGTGCCAGCCAAGTTATCTCCTGACTTGGTAGTGCTCGATCCGCCACGAAGTGGCCTGGGTGAAAGTGTGGTTCGCGGCCTGGCATCATTGCGATCGCCGCGAATTACCTATGTCTCCTGCGACCCCGCGACACTGGCTCGAGATTTGGGCGGGCTGTTGAAAGCTGGATACCGTGTGGAACAGGCGCACATCTTCGACCTGTTTCCGCAAACTTTTCACCTGGAAACAGTGCTCCGACTGGCGCGATAGCAAGGTTCGCAAACCAGACGGTGTTCTCCCTGCGTGAAGCAATATCGCAATATTCCTGAGGAAAAATTCCCATTCCCACGCGGCAGCCACTGCTCTGGGGCGCACTAGCTTTGGCAACCCGGGAGCGTTCGACTACCGTGCCTATCTCGATGACAACGGAAACTTACAATCTGAAACCTACGATTGGGTCTTGCCAGATAGAGAGGGATTTGTTTGCCGAGAACTATCGCGAAATGCGCTGCAATCGCGGGCCGGAGTAGCCACCTGCCGCATGGACTGCCTTGACGGCCACAAGGTCATTGCTAAGCTGCCGGCCCTGTGCTGACATCAGTGTCCTCTACTTCCGACAATGCCTGAGACTCGGCAATCACGCGGCGCGCTTCATCGGCATCTTCTTCCCGCACCAGAATGATCGTGCCTCCAACTCCGGGAAAAACATCCTGGGCGGCATCGATCGCAGTCATTTCCGATTCAATTCCCGCAGATTGCAAAAGCCCTTGGACAACCAGGGCCTCAGATTCCTGTTGCGTATCAAACACGCGCACTAGCTCTTCATCCGGATCAGGCTGGACTTGTTCGATCTTGTCATCCGTCATAGCAACCTCGCAGGTTTCATTGTAGCTCTGCGTAAGATGCAAAATGTGGCGCTAGTGCAGCCCAAAGAATTTCTCCACATCGGTGATTTCCGTGGTTCGCTGATAATTCGGCAAACTATCCAGGAACACGCGGCCGTATTGCTTTTTCAAAATACGGTTATCCAGCAGGGCCAGTAACCCGCGATCATGCAACGACCGAATCAACCGGCCGAATCCCTGTTTTAAAGTAATCACCGCCGCCGGGACCTGATACTGAAAGAACGCGTTCCCGCCATCCGCATCAATCGCCTTGACCCGCGCTGCTACAACAGGGTCGCTCGGCACGGCAAAGGGCAAACGGTCGATGATCACGCAGCTAAGCTGTTCTCCCTGAACATCTACGCCTTGCCAGAACGATGAAGTGGCAAACAAGACTGCATTGGGCGTGAGCCGAAACTCCTCAAGTAACGCCATCTTCGGAGCATCCCCCTGGAGCAAAAGAGGGAACTCCACTTCTCCCAGCATTCGCTGGTAAATCTCATTCATTTGCGCATAACTGGTAAAGAGCACAAACGCACGCCCGCGTGTGATTTCCAGAATTTTGCGGATGCGTTCTGCCGCTTTGCTGACAAATTGCGGGGTTCGCGGATCCGGCAAATCTGGTGGCACATACAGCATCGACTGGCTCTGATAATCAAAGTGCGACGGCAGGATGGATTCGCGAACGTAATCGAGTCCGATGCGCTTGCGGATGTATTCAAAACCGCGTCCAACGGCAAGAGTCGCAGAAGTCAATACGGCACATTCCAGCCGATCGAACAGATAGTTCTTGAGTATGGGAGAAACATCAATCGGCGTGGCCTGAAGAAAAACATTCCCCGACGCCCGTACTGTGCCACCCGCAACGCGACTATTGCGGCGTTCGATCCAAAATACCGTATTGCGATCTTCCGATTCCATCAGGAACCCAAGCTGCATCTGTAACTCTGTGGCACGCCGCGAAAAGTTGTAAACTTCTTCGGGCTTGGACGGCAGCTTTTCCAGTTCTGAACCGATCCTTTGCAGCGCCTGCTGCATGGCCAGGAACTCATCCCCGTTCTCTTCCAAAAATTCCCGCCGATTTTCAAAGGCAAATCTTCCTTGTCCCCGCGGCAAAACAGAAAAGAAAAATGCCGCTCGCTCCCGCAGGCTCTTCACCGCTCCCGACAATGCAGGTGAAAGCAGATGATTGCGCTGGAGCGAAATCTCCACATCCCGGCAAAGCTCTTCCACACGCATGTTGCTGACGGAAATTCCGAAATAGCTGCCAGCCACATCTTCCAGTTCATGTGCTTCATCGAAAATGACGGCTCCAGCCTCAGGCAGAATTCCCGCATCCGGCGCATCTTCGGACTGCTGTTTGATCGCCAGATCAGCAAAAAACAGATGATGGTTGACGATGATGATGTCGCTCTCCATCGCCCGACGATGCATCTCGGTGATGAAGCACTTGTCCCATGCGCTGCACTTCTGCCCTAAGCAAGTGTCGGCCCGAGCATCCAGCTTGTGCCAAAGAGCGCTGGCCTCGGGTAACGCCGCTAACTCCGCGCGATCACCGGTTTGCGTAGCCTTCTCCCAGGCAGCGATCGCACGGTAGTGTTCAATCTCCTCCAGCCCGCTCAACACCGGCTGATCGGTCAAGTCATACAATTTTTTCCGGCACAAATAGTTGGCACGCCCCTTCATGTAGCACACGCTGAGCTTTCCCTCGCCATGAGGGAAAAGAGCCTGCTCCAGAAACGGAATGTCTTTATAGAAAAGTTGTTCCTGAAGATTCTTGGTACCGGTAGAAATGATGACCCTTTTCCCCGACCGAATCACCGGGACCAGGTAGGCCAGAGTCTTCCCAGTTCCTGTCCCAGCCTCAACAATCAAATGCCGTTTTTCGGTCAGTGCCTGCTCCACAGCCTGAGCCATCTGCAACTGTCCGCGCCGAAATTCATACGCCGGATGAGTACGCGAGAGCACACCGCCAGGAGAGAAGAACTGATACAGCGAAACATCTTTCAGGGCAGGTGAAGAAAAAGAGGACATCAAGTCTCTATAATACTCGTCAGTAGAAACACACCGTGTGGAGACAGGGCTTGCCCGGTCCGAGTTGGTTTCGAAAAATGATCGCCCAAATTCCCAACTCGGAAACTCCGCTGATTGCCATCGTCGGCCGACCCAACGTAGGCAAATCCACGCTTTTCAATCGTTTGGTGGGCTCACGGCGCGCCATCGTAGGCGACGAGCCTGGCATCACCCGCGACCGCCTTTACGGCAATGGGGAATGGCTGGGGAGAATGTTCCGCGTCGTCGACACGGGCGGAATCATTCCGGAAGACAAAGAATTCATGCCGTCGGAGATCTTTCGTCAGGCAAAAGTGGCCCTGGAACAAGCAGCCGCTGTGATCATGGTGGTGGATGCTCGCACCGAGCTAACCGGCCCGGACATGGAACTGGCGCGTCTTCTAATCAGAAGCGGCAAGCCGGTGTTTCTCGCGATCAACAAAATCGACAGCGATAAGCAGGAAAGGCTAGTCGACGAATTCCACCGGCTGGGCATCAAGCAGGCATTCCCTGTTTCCGCGGAGCATGGACGCGGCTTTGATGATTTGCTGGATGCTGTTTTGGCAAAGATCCCCGGTACACCGGCAAAACAAGAGGCCACTACAGAGGACACAGAGACAACAGAGGAAATTCCACAGAGTAGGGAAACCAAGGTCGCCATCATCGGTCACCCCAACGT
>Ga0068858_100002279_pt1 | contig 19420 bp, 20 predicted proteins | sample KBSSwiS12_FD_66589 | JGI IMG/M metagenome (GOLD analysis project Ga0068858, IMG submission 66589) | Switchgrass rhizosphere microbial communities from Kellogg Biological Station, Michigan, USA - KBS Switchgrass S1-2 | ecosystem: Host-associated > Plants > Roots > Rhizosphere > Soil ...
AAACGCCGACGTCATTCGCGGAGTACCGGGCATAGGCAACCAGCCCTAAGCCCTGATCCCTAAGCCCTAAGCCCTGCACACCGCCTCCCCCCGTCTCTTCGTCTTCGACCTGGATGGCACGCTGGTCGATTCGCGGCGTGACATCGCAGAAGCCGCCAACGAGCTCCTGGTGTCGTACGGCGCCGCGGCGATCGCCGAGGAGGACATCGGACGAATGGTTGGCGACGGAGCCGCCACCCTCGTCATCCGCGCGTTGAAGGCCGCCGGCATCGAGCGGCCGCCCGACGCGCTGGAACGCTTTCTGGCCATCTACGACGAGCGGCTGTTGAACCACACGAAGCCCTACGACGGCGTGCCGGGCGTGCTCGACGCGCTCGGGCGGAATGCGGCGCTGGCGGTTCTCACGAACAAGCCGATCGCTGCCACGCGGCGGATTCTCGACGGACTCGATCTCTCGCGCTACTTTCCGGCGAATGCGGTGATTGGGGGCGACGGTCCCTTCCCGCGCAAGCCCGATCCGTCTGCGTTGCTGCATCTGGCAGCGCAGGCGATCGCGTCGCCGCTCGACACGATCATGGTTGGCGACTCCGCTATCGATTGGCGCACCGCGCGCGCGGCGGGAACGCGCGTGTGTCTCGCGGGATACGGATTCGGATTCGGTAGCCTGCCGATCCACGAACTGGCGCCTGATGAGCGCGTGATCTCGAGGTTCAGCGAGCTGCTGGGGCTGTAATGATCTTGTACGGTTCAACAGTGGCTACTGTTGGGCTTCGATGCAAACGGTCTTCGTTGCATACTCAATTGGCCGATCAAATCTGGCATCGCCATTGCTCAGATAAGCCCTGCCCTCGACTGTCAGTCAAGAAACGATCGCGCGAGGAAACTTCGTAGAATACGGAACCTATGCCGACGTCATTGACTGAAGGACCAGGGCGATCCACCGGGCTCGTCGACGTCCTCGACCGTGTCCTGGACAAGGGGCTTGTGGTCGCCGGTGACATCAAAGTGTCACTGGCGGAAGTCGAGCTCCTCACGATCAGGATTCGTCTGCTCATTTGCTCGATCGACAAGGCCGAGCAAATCGGGCTCGACTGGTGGAAATACGACCACCACTTGTCGCCCGGCAAGCAGGCGTTGTCGGCGGAAAACGATGAACTGCGCAAGCAGGTGCGTGGCCTCGAGCGACAGCTGGCGTCGTTGACGCGCCGGCGGTCCGCGCCGGCCTCGAGGTAGCGCCCAACTCGACTGAAAGTTCGACCGAAGGAGTGTCCGATGCCCGTTGAACGAGCCGCAGGCGGCACCAGTCTCATCGATGTTCTCGATCGAGTGCTCGACAAGGGCATCGTCATCGACGCCTGGGTCCGCGTGTCGCTGGTCGGTATAGACCTAATCACGGTTGAGGCGCGAATCGTTGTGGCCTCGATCGATACGTATCTGAAATACTCCGAGGCTGTCGGCCAGGTGGCCCCCGCGTCGAAGCCGGCGATCGAGGGCAAGGGGTATGAGGAACTCATTGCAGAAAACTCCGCCCTCCGGGCCCAGGTCAATGCCTTCCCAGCCCGCCGCGCTGCGGGCCGTCGGCGAACACCGGCCCGCGGCTAAGCGCCGCCGGGGCGGACCGTACACCGGCGTGCCGCGAGTCCGCGTCGCGTTCGACGAGGGTCAGGGAGACGACGATGGGCTGCTGCCGTCGCGAGTGCGGCTGCTCGAAGGCTTCGTCGGACGCTCCGAGCTCGCGGACTGCGCACATCTGGCGCTCCAGTGGCTGGGCGAGGTGCTCGGCATCTCGCAATCCATTTGTCTCGTGCGGCCGGCCGACGAGACGTCTCTCTTCGTCATCGGCACCTACGGGCTGTCGGGTTCGGCGATCGCTCGCTTTTCGGTGTCGATCGAGGATTGGAGCAACCCGCTCGTCACCGCGCTCGCGCACCGCAAGGCGTTCTTCTTCCCCTCGCCGCATTCGGCCGCGGATCGCCGGCGCCGGCCTGGAACGCCGTTCGAGGACTCCCCGTTCCACGTCGTCCCGCTCGGCGTCTCGGGGCTGTCCGACGATGCCTTTGGACTGTTGCTGCTGGGCGGCAGCGCGGCGTTCCGTCCGGAGCTGCACTGGTTCACGAGCGTCTTCAGCCAGAAGCTGGATCAGATTCTCCGTCAGCAGACGCTGGCCGACGGCGACCGGAAGCAGGGACGCGAGCGCTCGCTGCTCTACAACATCATCAACGCGGTCACCGACCCGATTCTGCTCACCGACGCCGAGGGCCGCCTGCTGATCGCGAACGCGCGCGCGCTCACGCTCTTCACGGCCTCTGAAGAAGAAAGCGAAGGACGCCGCGGCGCGGTGCGCATGAACAACATGCTGCTGTCGTCTGCGCTCTCCAGCAAGGCGATCGAGGAAACCGGCGCGACCCGCCGCGAGCTGCTGCTGGTGAATCCGGTCGACGGATCGGATCTCGTGTTCGAGCTCCTCAGCACCGTCACCGAGGACGCGCGCCAGGGCAGCGGCGTCGTCTCCATTCTGCGCAACGTCACCGATTTGCGGCGCGCCAGCGAGGAGATCGAGGACAACTATCGCAAGATGCGCATCGCCGAAGTGCAGGCGCGCGCCGAGAGCGACCGGTTGAACCTGATCATCGACTCGGTCGCCGACCCGATCGTGGTGACCGATGCGGCCGGCGCCACCTCGCTGATGAACGATCCGGCCGAGCGGCTGTTCACCATTCCGCCACTGGCCAGCGAGATCGAGCAGCGCTGGGTCCAGGCCAACGACGCGCATTTCTCGTCGTTCATCGCCGGCATGCTCGTCAGCGCGGACCGCCGCCGCGTCGGCGAGATCGGCCTCAGCGATCCGAAGACCGGCGAAGCCATGCCGGTCGAAGCGATCGCGGGCAAGATTCTTTCCGATCACGGCGAGCTCACGGCGGTCGTGACGATCCTTCACGATCGGCGCGAGGCGATCGAGAAGACGCTGTTGTACGAGCAGCTCAAGCAGGCGTCCGACGAGCTCGAACGGAAGATTCAGGCGGCGACGGCCGACATCGCGCAGCAGAACGAGCTGCTGCGGCGCCAGGCCATCGAGCTGGAGCAGGCGTCAGCGCTGAAGTCGCAGTTCCTCGCCAACATGTCGCACGAATTCCGGACGCCGCTGAACGCGATGCTCGGGTACACGTCGATGCTGCTGCAGGGCGTGGCGGGCGAGTGCGAGCCGCCGGTGAAGCGTCAGCTCGGGCGCATCGAGTCCAACGGCCGTCATCTGCTGACGATCATCAACGAGATTCTCGACATCTCGCGCATCGAAGCGGGCCGGATGCCGCTGCAGATGTCGGCATTCCGCATCCCCGATCTCATGAACGAGGTCAAGGCCGAGCTCGAACCGATCATCCGTCGGACGAAGCTCACCGTCACGCTCAAGATTCCGAAAGACCTGGGACCGCTCTCCAGCGATCGTCAGAAGGTCAAGCAGATCATCCTCAATCTGTTGAGCAACGCGCTGAAGTTCACGCACCATGGCGGCGTCACGATCGCTGCCCGGCGCAACAAGAGAGAGCGGACGGTGGCGCTGTCGGTGACCGACACCGGCATCGGCATCGCCGCCGCCGATCAGGAACGGATCTTCGAAGACTTCCGGCAGCTCGATAATTCGCCGACGCGCGCGTACGGGGGAACCGGTCTCGGTTTGTCAATCTGCCGGCGCCTGGCCACGATGCTTGGCGGCCGTATCAGCGTGCAGAGTCAGTCAGGCAAAGGTTCCACCTTTACGCTGACCCTGCCGACCAAAGGACGAAAATGACGACGAAACCCGATCGTCCCCGCGTGCTGCTCGTGGACGACTATCCGGATGCGCGCGAGATGTACACCGAATATCTCGAGTTCTCGGGATTTGATGTTGTCGAAGCCGGCAACGGCATGGAGGCGCTGCAGCGCGCGGTGGACACCGCGCCCGACATCATCCTGATGGATCTTTCGTTGCCGGTCATGGACGGCTGGGAGGCGACTCGTCGTCTGAAGGCCGATTATCGAACCGCCTCGATTCCCGTGGTCGCACTGACCGGCCACGCGCTGGCCGGCATCTCGGAGGGCGCGAAGAAAGCCGGATGCGATGCCTTTGTCACGAAGCCGTGTCTGCCGGAAGATCTCGTCCGCGAGATTCGGAAGATCTTGTCCCCGCCGGGATCATCGTCTATGAAGAAGGTCCGCAGGAGCGGAAAACATGCCAAGACCAGCTAATTCCCGCAAGAGGCCGGCGGCCCGTCGCCCTGTCCCGGTACCGGTGCGGAATACCGCGAAGAAACGTGCGGCCGTCGCCAAGCCCACGCCCTCCGCCCAGCGGGCAAAAGGCAACGGCGCGGTCCGAACGTCCAGGAAGGCGGCAAGCGCGGGGTTCGCCGGCAATCAGCGGCGGACGTCGGAGAGACTCATTCACACAGGACGCTCGGCGCCGATCGAGGCGCCCGGCGCGAGCCGCGGCAAGTACGTCTACTGCATCATCGAGTCGATCGATCCGCTGCGCTTCGGACCGATCGGCGTCGGCGCCGATCCGTCCGACGTCTATACCGTTCACTACAAAAATCTCGCCGCCGTCGTCTCCGACGCGCCGCTCGAGGTGCTGGATTCGACACGCGAGAACGTGCTCGCCCACGAGCGCGTGAACGAGACCGTGATGCACGAGCACACGGTGATTCCGATGTCGTTCGGCACCATCTTCAAGACGCGCGAGGACATCGTCGAGCTGCTCAGGTCGGCGGCCGAAGCCTTCGGCGACGTGCTGAACAAGATGCAGAACAAGCTCGAGTTCGGGCTGAAGGTCCTGTGGGACCGCGATCAGGCCGTGCGCGAAGTGGAGCACGAGGACGAGGACATCAGCCGGCTGAAGAAGGAAATCTCGGGGCAGAAAGGGCCGACCTACTTCGCGCGCATGCAGTACGGCCGGTTGATCGACGCGGCCCTGCAGTCGCGATCCGAGCGCTACGTCGCCGATATCCTGGACCAGCTGCGCGACGTGTCGGTGGCGTCCAGAATCAACAAGCCGATCGGCGACAAGATGATCATGAATGCTGCGTTCCTCATCGCGCGCGATCAGGAATCCGCATTCGACGCGAAGGTGAAACTCATCGCCGCGCGCTTCGACAAGCTGACGTTCAAGTACACCGGACCCTGGCCGCCTTACAACTTCGTCAATATTCGCCTGAAGCTGGAGCGGGCCTGACGAGGACGACGACATTGCAGGATGGCAGGATTGCAATCCCACCTTCCTGCAATTCAGCGATGCTGATGTCATGTTCATTCTCGATTCACTGTTGATCGGGAGCCTGCGATTCGTCCTCGACAAGGTCGTCGCCGCGGCCGAGGCTGAAGCGCAGGACGACTCCGCCCTCAGGGATCGGCTGCTCGAAGCGCAGATGCAGCTCGAGCTCGGCGAGATTACCGACGAAGAATTCGCCGACATCGAGCGCGACGTCCTCCTGGCCATCCGGGAGATCAAAGGACGCCAGCAGGGTCCCATCTCCATGTCACCCGACGACAAGATCACTGGGGTGGACGTTGAAAGCTTCGATGAAAGTGAGAAGTGAGAAGTGAGAAGGTAGAAGTTCGAAGTCAAAATGAACAACTTTCTCCTTCTACTTCTCACTTCTAACTTCTGACTTCTAACTTTCAAGAAACCCGCTTCGTTTTCTTCGCCGGCAAAGGCGGCGTCGGCAAGACGACGACCGCATCGGTCTTCGCCCTCGGCCGCGCACGCGCGGGTGAACGCGTGCTGCTGGTGTCGACCGACCCGGCGCATTCCCTCGGCGACGCCCTCGGCGTCGAGTTGTCGGGCACGCGACGACGGGTCCGGGGATCGCTCGAGGCCGTGGAGCTCGATGCGCCGCGGGCCTTTGCGCGATGGCTGAGCGAGTTCCGGCGGCCGCTCGGCGACATTCTCGAGCACGGCACCTGGCTCGATCGCGAAGACGTCGATTCCCTGCTGGAGCTGTCGATTCCTGGCGTCGACGAGCTGATGGCCATCATCGAGATCGATCGCCTGGCCGGGCGCTCCCTGCACGATGTCGTCGTCGTCGATACCGCGCCGACGGGCCACATGCTCCGGCTGCTGTCGGCCCCGGAGACTGTTGCCGTCGTTGCCGACGTGCTCGGCGTCCTCCAGCACGAGCACCGTCTCATTCGCGAGCAGCTCGCGCGGGTAGGCCATCCCGAGGCGGCCGATCGGCTGATCGCGACGCTCGCCGCACAGGCGCGCGAGATTGCCAACCGCCTGCGCGATTCGAAGCGGACGGCCTTCGTGTGGGTCACATTGCCGGAAGAACTGTCGGTGAGGGAGAGCGCCGACGGCATCGCGGCGCTCGAGCGCGCCGGCGTCGCGGTGGGCGAGATCGTCGTCAACCGTGTGCTGCCGCCCGGCGCGCCTTGCCCGGTGTGCGATCGCCAGCGCCTGGACGAACGGCGACAGATTGCCGGGATCCGCCGGCGGTTGGCGCGCGGCCGAATCGTTCGCCTGGTGCCCGCGACGATCAAGGAGCCGCGCGGGTGGAAAGCGCTCACTTCGCTCGCGCGCGTTCGGGCTCAGGGCTCAGGGCTCAGGGCTCAGCTTGTATCGCTCAAAGGCAAGAAACCCTCAGCCCTTAGCGCTCAGCCCTCAGCCCTCGGATCCGAGCCCTCAGCCCTCGACTCTGAGCCCTTCATCGGAGCCTCGCTTTTATTCTTCGGAGGAAAGGGAGGCGTCGGTAAGACCACCGTGGCGGCGGCCGTAGCGCTGCGGCTGGCCCGAGTAGACGCCGGCCGCCGTGTGCTTCTGCTATCGACCGATCCGGCGCATTCGCTCGGCGACGTGTTCGGAGTGGAGATCGGTGATTCGGCGCGGGCGATTCGCGGTGCGCCAGCCAATCTGATCGTCCGTGAACTGGACGCCGCCAGGGCTTTCGCGGAGCGGCGTGCGCAGTTCGAAGGCGCAGTCAACGAGATTGCGGAGGCTGCCGGTATCGAAGGCGCCGGCGAGGCGCTCGGCCCATCGGGCCTGATGGATCTTGCGCCGCCCGGCGTCGACGAGCTGTTCGGGATGCTGTCGGTCGTCGAAGCCCGCGCCGCCTACGACGTAATTGTCATCGACACCGCACCCACCGGCCATGCGCTGCGGCTGCTGGAAACACCCGCGACGGCCCGCGAGTGGACGCAAGTGCTGTTGCGAATGCTGTTGAAGTATCGATCGCTCGTCCGCCCCGGCCAGCTGGCGGCGGAGCTCGTCGCAGTCTCGAAATCAATCCGCGGGCTCATCGACCTGTTGCGCGACGCGAGCACCACGCGATTCGTCGTCGTCACGCGGGCAGCCGAGCTCCCGCGCCTCGAGACGGGACGGTTGCTGGCCAGGCTCAAGCGCCTGCATCTTTCCGTGCCGGCGATCGTGGTCAATGCGCGGACGCTGGGGCCGGGACGATGTTTGCGCTGCCGCGCGGTGGCGTCCAGGGAACGCCGCGAGCTCGAGCGGCTCCGCCATGCGTCCGGCCGGCGGTGCGCTATCATCCAGACACCGCTGTCGGCCCCACCGCCTCGCGGCGCCAAGGCGCTCGAAGCGTGGGAGCGGACGTGGACTAAGCCCTAAGCCCTGAGCCCTAAGCCCTGACAATGGCCTCAGCCCGATTAACTTACGTCTACTGTCTGGTCGCCGCCGATCGGCGGCCGCGCGTGCGGGCTGCGGCCTCGGGGCTCCCCGGTGCCGGTCCCGTCCGCCTGCTCGATGTCGCCGACCGCTTGTTCATGGCCGTCGCCGATGTGCCTGCCGATCGCTACAACGAGTCCGCGATCAGCAGCGGCCTCTCGAAGCTCGATTGGGTCTCACGCATCGCCGTCGCGCACGAAGCGGTGGTCGAATCGTTCGTCTCGGCGACCGCGGTGCTCCCGATGAAGCTGTTCACGATCTTCACGAGCGACGATCGCGCGATTGCGAACATGCAGGCGCAGCGTTCGCGCATCGCGGCGCTCGTCAAGCGAGTGGCCAATCACCAGGAGTGGGGCGTGCGCGTGGCGATGGATCGCACGCGCGCCGCCGCGGCGGTGTCGAAGAAGGCATCCACCGGCACGGTCACGGGATCGTCGTACCTCGCGCACAAGAAGGCGCAGCGCGATACGTCCAGAGAACTCGCGTCGAGAGCCAGAGAAACCGTGGCGGGATTGTTCGATCGGCTTGCCACCGGCTCGCGTGATGCCAAACGGCGAACGGCGAGCGAACTGCCGGCGCAGACCGGACCCCTGTTGCTCGACGCCGCGTTCCTTGTGCCCCGCACCAGGGCGTTGAGATTCAGAAAATCGGCCGCGCGCGAGGCGAAGCTGCTGGCGCGCCAGGGGTACGACCTGACGCTGACCGGTCCCTGGCCGCCGTACACGTTCGTGCAGGGCTGATCGATGGCGAGCCCGCGAAAACCCGCAGCCGACGCGGTCGCCGATCTCGTGCTCGACGCGCCGGATTCCACGCTGCTCGATCTGCTGGACAACCTGCTCAACAAAGGCGTGATGGCCAACGGTGAGGTCACCCTTGGCGTCGCCGGTGTGGACCTCATTTATCTGCGCCTGTCGGCGCTCCTCTGCGCTTCCGACCGCGTCGAGCCGCGACCGGCCGGCGTTGCCAAACGACGCCGGTCGCGCCGCCGCGGACCCCTGCTGCACAAGAGACGCGTGTGAAGAAAGGCGTCGCGCGCGCGGCGCGGCGACCCCGCGCTCGTTCCAGGAGGCCGAAGGCCGTGCTCGCCGCACCGGTCACGCCGGCCGAACTGCGGGCGCTGAGAAACGAGATAGCCAAGCGGCTCGAGAAGTCGTCGGTTGTGACCGTCGGAAAGCAACGCACGCCCGCGAAAAAGAAAGCGGCGCCGATGCGATGGAATCCCGACCCGGAAGACGTCCAGAAATCGGTGGCCCAGCTCGTGCTGACGATCGTGGAGTTTCTGAGGCGCCTGATGGAGCGCCAGGCCATTCGGCGCATGGAGCAGAAGACGCTGACGAAGAAGGAAGTCGAGGCCGTGGGCGCCGCCCTGATGACGCTCGAGCAGACCATCCGCGACATCGGAAAGCGGTTCGGCTTGACGCCGGAGGATCTCAATCTCGATCTCGGGCCGATCGGAAAGCTGATGTGATCAGCACGCAGGGCTGAAGCCCTGCGCGACTTTAAGGCAGGAGTAGTAGTGCAATTGCAAGCCGGTAGTAGTGCAGGCTTTCAGGCCTGCGAAGATCAACGAAACGGCAACTCGTACGACAGATAGGTGAGAAGGGCGGTTGTCGACCGACCCTCCGCTCGCGTAATAGGCGCGGCGATGCCGACCACCAGTTGCCGCTCGCCGAAGTTCCAGCCGCGGCGGAATCCGGGGGACAGCGTGAACGACTCGTCGACGACGACCGCCGCCTCCAGGATCAGATTGAGCATCGGCGCTGCGCGCCAGATGCCGCTGCCGGCCAGGCGCGTGGAACTCAGCACGTCGGGCAGCCATGTGTATCCCGCGTTCAGGTGCAGGTAGAAGTCTCCGAACTGCTTGCTCGCCGGGAGATTCATGTCCAGCCCTGTCGTTCCGCTACCCAGGCCGTCGGCCGCGCGTCCAGTCGGCAGAATCAGGCTGAGCCGCGGCGAGATCGCAGGTGCGCGGTCGGTCTCTTCACTCAGCTGAAACCGGTAATTCAACAACAGATCGCCGAGGCCGCTCGCTTCTCCCGTGTTCGAGAAAACGAGCGAGTATGAGAACTGATGCCGCGAGCCCGGCACCGGCCACTCCTGGGTGAAGTTGCCCGCCCACGCACCGTGCCGGGAGAGCATCCACGTGAAGATGTTCTGGACGACGCCCGTTTCCTGGTTGAAGGCTTCCTCGACGAGAAACGAGTTGTCGACGATCTCCCACTTGCGAGCCGAGTTCGCCGCCGCCGTCTGCGCCTCGACGCGCGCGCAGCACGCCAGCAAGAAGACCGCGAGGATGAGCCGGAGACGCGTCAACTGTCCATGACCTCGACGAGCAGTTTCGACGCGGCCCGCGCGCCAATCGTGATCGGCCGATCCTTCAGGCGCAGCACGACCGCATCGGCGGCATCGTCGCGCGACGTCACTTCGATCCGTTCACCCGGTTTCAAGCCGTTGCTCTCGATGAAGCGCAGGAACGCCGGATCCTGATCCGTGATGCGCGTCACCTTCAGCGGCGTACCCAGCGGGCAGGTCAGCAGACTATCGAGATGTCTCGTGGAGATCGCGCCGTCCTGATCCGGGATCGGGTCGCCGTGCGGATCGTGCGTCGGGTGGCCGAGCATCTCGTCGATCCGATCGATCAGGCGCTCCGACACGGCGTGTTCGAGCTGTTCGGCTTCGTCATGGACGTCCGCCCAACTCATGCCCATCACCTGTACGAGGAACAATTCCACCAGGCGATGACGTCGCAGCACGAGTCCGGCGAGGCGTTCGCCGGACGCGCTCAACCGGACGCCGCTGTACGGTTCGTATTCCGCCAGCCCCGATTCGGCCAGCGCTTTGACCATCGTTGTCGCTGTGCCCGGCGTGACGCCGAGCGCGACCGCCACCTGCCCCATCGGGACCAATCGCTGGTCGGGGCCGAGCGCGGACTGACCCTGATGGATGGCCTTCAGGTAGTTCTCGACCGTGCTCGACGGGAGCATGCCACGATATTATCCGAGAATGTCACTGCGCGAGCGGATCGCGACGCCTGACGGGAAGCGCCGGTTCGTGCGCGCCATCTTCGCGACGATCGCCGATCGCTACGACCTTATTACGGTGATTCTGTCGTACGGCCAGGACCGCCGGTGGAAGGAGCGGTTGATCGATCTGGCGGCGCCACGCCCGGCCGCGCGCGCGCTCGATCTTGCGACCGGGACCGGCGATATCGCGTTTGCGCTGGCGGACCGGGGCGCCCGTGTCGTGGGCCTCGACATCACGTCGAGAATGATCGAGCTGGCGCGCGCCAAGTCCGCCGCGCCTCGTCGAATCGCGGTGCCCACGTTTCTCGTCGGAGACATGCTGGCGTTGCCATTTCCGGCCGCGTCGTTCGACATCGTGACAACCGGGTACGGCCTGAGGAACGTGCCGAACCTGACGACCGCGATTGAGGAAATCGAGCGAGTCCTGTCGCCGGGCGGACAGTTGCTTTCACTTGATTTCAATCGTCCGGCGAACCGCATGGTGCGATCCGCATACCTCTCGTATCTCACCATCGTTGGCGCGCTGCTCGGCTGGTTTCTGCATCGCGATCCGGACACGTATCGATACATTCCGGCGTCGATCCGGCAATATCCCGGCGCTGAAGCTGTCGCAAAAATGTTCGAATCGCACGGCTTCGTCCGCGTCCGTTGCTATCCCGTTCTCGGCGGGCTGATGACCATCCACCATGCCACTCGAGCTTGAATCGTCTGCCTGGTCGGGCGAGGGCACGTTCACGCAGCTGCTGATCGAAAAGCTTCGCGGCGTGGCCGGTGTCCGCTTCGTGCGCGTCGAGGACGCGCCCGCCACGCGATCGGATGCCGACTACAACTTCATCAGCAACGAACTCTTCGTCGGGTTCGACACGATCGAGCGGCAGGAGCGGATCACGCGCTTCGGCCTGATACCCGGCGTCCGCACGGTGACCGACAAGGCCATGACTCTCCAGGGTTTGGAGGCCGTCTTGGCCACCATCGACGGGGTCGGCGCGCCCGATTACGGCGACGAGGGGATGCTTCAGTATTTGAGGGCCGAGCGCATCATCCCGCCGTATCAGACCCGCGGATACAAGCTCGTGGAAATGGTTCGAATTTACGAGGTCGGCACGCCCAGGCGTTCCTAATGAACGGCGGCGTTACTGCCGACATTCAGCTCGTGCTCCTCCCGCGTCCTCGTGTGCCATCGTGTGCAAGCGTGAGTAGATGAGTCTCATCCCCGCCCTGCTTCAGGCGATCGTCCGAATCGACGGCGAAGCACTGGTGATGCACGCCGGCGACAAGCCGTACGTCGTCTCGCCGACCGAACAGGTCGATCTGGCGAGCCGCGGCCTGACGCTCGAAGCCGTCAACGGCATGGTGGCGCAGCTGCTGCCGGCGGAAATCGCGCGTGCCCTCGACGAGTTCGGGGCCGTTCAGCACGAGCTCGCGCCGATGGCGGAGTTTCCGGGCGAGCATTTCACGGTCGTCGCCGCGCGCGGCGGCGATGACGTCTGGGTCGAGATCCGGCGGCGGCGAATCCCGGACGAAGATCGCGTGCCCGACGAATTCTTCGCGCCAGCGTCACAGGAAACGGCGGAAGCCGTTGCGTCGGTCCAGGCGCCGGTCGTTCACGCGGCCGCGGAACAGGCGTCGGTCGAATACGACGCGGACGAACTCCCAGCGGACGTTCTTGGCTTCGATACACCGGTCGACGAAACATCTTCATCGATCCCCTCGCATCTTGCCGAGGCGCGCGGATTCACTGCGGAGACCTCTGACGACGATCTGCAGCTGCCCGACGAAGCCCACCTGTGGCCGGGCCGCGGCGCTTCGGTCGTCAACATCCGCGAAGGCGCGAACTTCAGCGCCCAGGATGACAACGACGAGTTCGAGATCGATCTCGATTCGGACGAAGGACCGGGACCGGCGCAACCGATTCCGATGCGGCCCGCCGCGCAGGCGCAGCCCGCACCGCTGTCGCTCGTCGGATCGCCGTTGTCGGACGCCGGAGGGGAATCCGATCGGCCGCCTGTCGTGCCGCCCGTCGCAGCGTCGATCGGCGCGCCATCTAAAGTCGACACGCTTGCGCCATGGGCGGAGCTGTCCCTCGACCCGGCCTCGTCGCAGCCGGCGCCGCTCGAACCGCCGAATGTCGCGCTCATTGCTGCGATACCCGACGTCGAATTGATTCGCGGATTGGACGATGTGCCGACTGCGGTGTCTGAGGCCTCACCGGGCGAAGCGGTCGCCGAACTCGAGGCGACAGGCTCGTGGGCAGAGATGTCGCTCGAGGCGTCGCCGGCCACCATGCCCGCGGTACCGGAAGCCGAGCCTGCGGCCGCATGGTTCGAGATGTCGCTCGACGCGCGGCCTGCCGCATCTGCCGAAGGCGCGGCCGGTGAGGAAGCCGAGTCGATCGAAGCACATTCAGAAGGACCGTCCGTCGCTGCGTGGCTCGGCGGGTTGATGGAGGCGTCGCACCCTGCGGAAACAGAGTCCGCACGTGGCGAAGCTGAACGCGCCGCGGTCGAACAGGCGGAGGCCGAAGCCGCGCGGCTCGCAGCAGTGGAGGACGCGCAGCGCGAAGCCGAACGCATCGCTGCGGAAGAACGAGCGCGTGAGGCGGCCCAGGCGGCAGCCGAGGAGCAGGCCGCGCGCGAAGCCGCGGAGGCGGCGGAGAGAACTCGACGCGAAGCGGAACGCCTGGTAGCGGAAGAAGCCGCGCGCGAAGCGGCGCGTCTGGCCGCCGCGGAAGAGGCCGCGCAGGAAGCCGCACGAATCGCTGCGGCGGAAGAGGCGGAGCGCGAGGCCGCGAGAATCGCCGCGATCGCGCAGGCCGAACGCGAGGCTGCACGTGCCGCCGCGGAAGAAGAAGCGCGGCGCGAAGCCGAGCGTGCCGCGGCCGAAGAACGGGCGCGCGAGGCCGCACGGGCGGCGGCCGCCGAAGAGGCCGAACGCGAAGCGGCCCGGGCGAAGGCCGCCGAGGACGCGCGACGCGAAGCCGAACGCCTGGCGGCAGAAGATGCCGCGCGCGAAGCAGCGCGGCTCGCGGCCGAACAACAGGCAGCGCAGGAAGCCGCGCGTCTGGCCGCGGCGGAAGAAGCGGCACACGAAGCCGCACGCATCGCCGCCGCCCACGAAGCGGAGCGTGAGGCCGCGCGGATTGCCGCGGTTGCCGAAGCCGAGCGCGAAGCGGCGCGTCGTGCCGCGGCCGAGGAAGCGCAGCGCGAAGCCGAGCGGGCGGCGGCTGAAGAACGGGCGCGTGAGGCCGCACGTGCCGCGGCGGCGGCGGAGGCCGAACGCGAAGCGGCCCGCGCGAAGGCCGCCGAGGACGCCAGGCGCGAAGCCGAACGTCTGGCGGCGGAAGAGGCGACCCGGGAAGCGGCGCGCGCGGCGGCCGAAGAAGCGGCGATCGAAGCGGCGCGCGTGGCAGCGGTCGCGAGAGCGGAGCACGAAGCGGCGTTGATCGCCGCGGCCGAAGAGGAACGGGCACGAGATGCGGCACGCGCAGCAGCCGCGGAAGAGGCCGAGCGCGAAGCGGCACGAGCCAGAGCAGCCGAGCAAGCGCAGCGAGAGGCAGAGCGGCAGGCGGCGGAAGAAAAAGCACGGGAGGCCGCCCGCATCGCTGCCGAAGAAGCCGCGATCGAAGCGGCTCGAGCGGCCGCAGCCGAGAAAGTGCAGCGGGAAGCGGCGGTTATGGCGGCGGCAGAAGCATCCGCGCGCGAGGCGGCACGGCTCGAAGCGGAACAGGAGAAGCGGCGCGAAGTCGAGCGTGTGGCGGCCATGGAAGCGGCGATCAACGCTGCGCGGACCGCTGCGGCCGAGGACGCGCGGCGTGAAGTCGAGCGCCTTTCCGCCGGCGCCGCCGCGATCGAGCTCGCGCGTATCGCGGCAGCCGAAGAAGCTGCTCGTGGAGCCGCACGCCTCGCGGCGGTCGAGGAGGCCGCTCGCGAAGCCGCGCGTCAGGCCGCGGCGCAGGAGGCGGCGCGTGAAGCCGCGCGTGTGGCGGCGGCCGAAAAGGCGGCGCAGGAAGCGGCACGCCTGGCGGCCGAAGCCGCGCGGCGCGAGGCCAGCCAGATAGCGGCCGAGGAAGTAGCCCTTGCAGCGGTCCGTGCGGCGGCGGCCGAGCAAGCGGAACGCGAAGCGGCGCGGATGGCCGCGTTCGAAGAAGCGGCGCGCGAGGCGGAACGTCGAGCCCTCGCCGACGAAGCGCGGCGTGAGGCCGAGCGCGTGGCAGCGGCCACCGCGGCATTGGAGGCGGCGCTCGTCACCGCGACTGAAGATGCGCGGCGGGAGGCGGAACGACTGGTTGCGGAAGTCACAGCGCGCGAAGCCGCGCGCATCGCTGCCGTGGAGGAGGCGGAGCGTCTGGCCGTCCGCATGGCCGTGGCCGAGGAAGCACACCGCGAAGCGGAACGCGCGAAGGCCGAAGAAGCGGCGCTCGAAGCGTCACGTATCGCTGCCGCGGCGGAAGCAGAACGCGAGGCCGCACGCATTGCGGTGGTCGAGGAAGCTGTGCGCGAAGCGGCGCGAGCGGCAGTCGCGGCCGCAGCCCGCCACGAAGCCGAGCGCACAGCGGCAGAGGAAATCGCGCGCGAAGCGGCCCGTGTTGCCGCCGAGGAACAGGCCCGGCACGACGCCGAGCGTGTGGCGGCCGACGAAGCACGCCGCGAAGCGGCGCGCGTCGCGTCATCGGGGCCGATCGTCGAGCTCGAACTCGTCAATCCACGTACGGAAGCTGGCTCCACGCCTTTCGATCGCTGGCCGCTCGCCGCTGCTGTTCCACCGGCCGGCGGCATGGAACCCGTGACCTTTGCGTTCGACGCATCGGACGAGACGCCGGCAATCGCCTCGATACCCGGATCGGTACGCGCATCGGAATCCGTGACAGCCGCCGCGGATATGACACTCGAAGCACCGGCCGCGTCAGTGGCTGCGTCTGAGGTACCATTTAGCGCAGTGTCCGCGACGCCGCCTGAGATCGTCCATCAACCCGCGTCGATGGCCGCCTCAGTCGAACAGCTTGGCGAACCGGCACACGCGGAAATGCGGGCTGAATCGTCCGCCGCTTCCGAGTCCGTTCATGAAGTGACGGCCGCTTCCCAGGTCCGTCCCGTTCCGCCGCAGCCGGCCGTCGTCCTGAACATCTCGCGAAATCCGATCCGCTCTGAGACGCCTGCGCCGGCAGTCGAAGATCCGATGCTCTCCGGTCTGGAACGGCTGCTGCGTGTGTCGTCCGCGCGTGGTGCGTCGACGCTCTATCTGTCGTCGGGATCGCGTCCGTCCGTCCGCGTCGACGGCGAGCTCCAGATGCTCGACGGTGAGCCGGTCCATGCCGCCCGCGATGTGGAGTCGCTCCTCTTGACCCTCATGCCTGCCCGGAGCCACGAAGCGCTCCGCACTGGCGCGGCGACCGAGTGGATTTCCCAGCTCGAAGGCGTTGGACGGGTTCGCTGCATGAGCTTCCGCGATCAGCGCGGACCCGGCGGTGTGTTCCGACTCATGCCGACGCGTTCGGTGTCCGCGGACGAAGTCGGCCTGCCGAAGCAGATGCAGTCGCTCGCGGTCGAGCCCGAAGGGCTGGTGCTGATCGCCGGAACGCGCTCGAGCGGTAAGCGGACGACGATGGCCGCGTTCGTGGATCTGATGAACCGGACGCGCCGCGACCACATCATCACGATCGAGCGCGAGATCACCATTCAGCACGAGCGTGGCAACTCGTTCATCAGCCAGCGCGAGGTGCGCGGCAACGACGAGGACTTGCTCGCGGCCATGCGCGCGGCGCTGCGCGAGGATCCCGACGTGCTCGTCGTCGAGGAACTGCGCACGGGCGCGCTGATGAACCTCGCCCTCGAAGGCGCGGCCGCCGGACGCCTGGTCGTCGGCGGATTCACTGCGCACACCGCCACGGGTGCCATCGATCGCATCATCGATTTGTACCCGCCCGAGCAGCAGCGGCAGGTGCAGATGTCGCTGGCGCACGCGATGCGCGGCGTGATCGCGCAGGTCCTGCTGCGGAAGATTGGCGGCGGCCGGCTCCCGGCGCGCGAAGTGCTGCTCAACACGCCGGCGGTGTCGAGCGCGATCGCGGAGGGCAAGACCTCACAGTTGCCGATGGCGCTCGAAGGCGGGCGCGGCCACGGCATGATGCCGCTCAACGATGCGCTCGTCGGCCTCGTGCGGAACGGCTCGGTCGAAGTGCGCGATGCCTGGCGCCACTCGCCGGATCGTCCCGGTTTCCTCGGCGCGCTCAATCGTCAGGGCATCGACACGTCGTTCGTCGAGCACCTCGCTAACGGGTAACAAACAGGGCGGGACAGGCGGGAAGGGCAGGATCGGCGGGATGGGCCGGATCGGCCGACAGCCGGACGTGACCGGTCATCTTGCCTATCCAGTCCATCCTGCCTGTCCTGCCCGTCCTGCCCGTCCTGCCCGTCCTGCCCATCCAGCCTATCCTGCCTGTCCTATCGTTCGACGAACGCTTCCATTTCCTTCATCAGAAAATCCAGTAACTGCTCTTCGGTCAGCGTATCCGGCGCGCCGATCGCGCGTTCGGTGTCCAGAACCCTGCGTCCGCGCTCGCGGCTGACCTGTCCGATCACGCGCGGCGGGTTCTCCGAGGTATCGAGCGTCAGCTCGACGAAGTCCGATGCGGAACGGTCGGACATCAGACGGACGCTGCCTGACGGCGTGAAGACCGTGAACGCATAGCCTTCGGCCTTCAGCGCGTTGGCCAGCTGCCGAAAGAGCGGCACTGCGATCTTCTGCAGGAACAGATCGAAATCGCGCGATGCCTGATCGCCTCGAGCGCGACGCTCGGCGGCCTGCCGTTTCGCGCGCTCGATAGTGTCGCTCAGGCGTTTACGTACGAGAGAGATTTCCATAACGGTTAGATGACCTGCTGCCGACGCAAATCGGCGATCGCCTCGGCGCTCAATCCAAGATCGTGTCCCAGTATGGCGTCGGTGTGCTGTCCCAGCGTCGGCGGCGGCGTCCGTATCGCTCCCGGTGTCTCCGACAACTTGACCGGTACGCCGAGCGCCTTCAACGGACCGATCGTCGCGTGCTCGACCATCGCGATCATCTCACGCGCATCGATTTGCGGATCGGCGAACAGCTCGTCGAAAGTCCGGACGGATCCGCACGGAACCCCGGCCGCGGTCAATGTGTCGATCCAATGCTGTCGCGGACGTTCTTTCAAGCGTTCGGCTACGAACGGCCTCAGCGAATCGTAGCCGGACACTCGCTGCCGGTTGGTGGCGAACCGGCCATCGTCGACCAGCCCGGCCACACGGCAGAACGTCCGCCACTGATCGTCGTTGCCGACGGCGAGGACGAAATCGCCGTCCGACGCGGTGAATGTTTCGTACGGCACGATGCTCGGGTGGCGATTGCCGAGGCGCGCTGGAACCTTGCCGCTCGCGAAGAAGTTGCCCGCCTGATAGGTGAGGAGCGCCACCGTAGCGTCGAGCATCGCGAGGTCCACTTCCTGGCCTTTGCCCGTTCGCTCGCGCGCGAGCAGCGCCATCGCGATGCCGTACGCCGCAAACATTCCGGAGACGATGTCGACGATCGCGACGCCGAGTCTGACCGGCGGCCCGTCCGCAGTGCCGGTGATGCTCATCAAACCGCCCTCGGCTTGCATGATGGCGTCGTATCCCGGCTGCTTCCAGCGCGGGCCGGTGTGGCCGAAACCGGAAATCGAGCAGTAGATCAGGCGCGGGTAGTCTTTCGAGAGCGTTTCGTAGTCGAGACCAAGCCTGGTCAGCGTCCCGGGGCGGAAGTTTTCGACGAGGACGTCGGCCCGGCCCAGCAATTGCTCCAGCAGCGCCCGCCCTTCGCGATGTTTGAAGTCGAGGGTGACGCTTTCCTTGTTTCGGTTGATGCTGAGAAAGTAGGCGCTTTCTCCTTCGAGAAACGGCGGTCCCCAGGCGCGCGTGTCGTCGCCTTTGTGCGGCTGTTCAACCTTGATGACGCGTGCGCCCATGTCGGCGAGCAGCATCGTGCAATAGGGTCCTGACAGCACGCGTGTCAGGTCGAGAACGGTGATTCCGTCGAGTGGCGCCATAATGGAAGGAATGATTATCGTCTACGCGGGCAGCGCCTGACGAAGCTGTGAACAGGTGAAAGAGTTTCTTTCACGAGCCGGCGTGCCGTTCACGGCGCACAACGTCGACGAGGACGACAAGGCGTACGACGATCTGGTTGCGCGCGGATACCGCACCATCCCGGTGACGATGTTCGAAGACCGCGTCGTCAAAGGGTTCGACGTCCCCGCGCTCGAGCAGGCGATCGACGCGTGGCGCTCCCGGCACTGACGTCCTCGCTGATGGCCACGAGATCGGAGAGCAGCGCGTAAGCCGTCTGCGTGAGGCTCCCTCCGCGCTGCACGATCGCGATTTCCTCGAGCAGGTCTGTACGCAGGATGAGCGCGTTCTGTTGACCTTCGACTCCCGCGAGCAGGTCGTCGCCCGGTAGCTCCTCCGGCGAGACGCTTGCCCGGACGGCGCGGCCAATCCGTTCCGCTCGTGCGACGAGCTTCAGCCTGCGGCCCGCGTCTCGAGCCTTTCGCGCCTGCAATCCGGTATCGGTATCGATCCCACGGCGTTCGACCTGTCGCGGCGTGATATTCGCGCCGAGCAGGACGTTGGCGAGCGCCGCCGCTTTGGCGGCGGCGTCCCAGCCGTCGACGTCGAGCGACGCGTCGGCCTCGGCGATCCCGCGCGCCTGCATTTCTGCCAGGGCATCGCCGAATCGCTGACCTTGTTCTAGA
>Ga0068858_100002283_pt1 | contig 19412 bp, 14 predicted proteins | sample KBSSwiS12_FD_66589 | JGI IMG/M metagenome (GOLD analysis project Ga0068858, IMG submission 66589) | Switchgrass rhizosphere microbial communities from Kellogg Biological Station, Michigan, USA - KBS Switchgrass S1-2 | ecosystem: Host-associated > Plants > Roots > Rhizosphere > Soil ...
TGGAGTTTCTTCCCAAGCTCGAGGAAGGCAACTTCTGGATCCGCGCCACGTTGCCGATGTCCATTTCTCTGGAAGAGAGCAACGGCTATGTAAACAGGATGCGCCGGATCATTGCCGGTTTTCCGGAAGTCCAGACGGCAATCTCACAGCACGGCAGACCCGATGACGGGACGGATGCAACGGGGTTTTTCAACGCCGAGTTCTTTGTTCCCCTGAAGCCGTTCGACACCTGGCCCGCCGGCGTGGACAAGGAGAAGCTGACGGCCCAACTCACGCATGCCCTGGAGGATCAGTTCCCGGGAGTGGAATTCAACTTCTCGCAGTACATCCAGGACAACGTGGAGGAGGCGGCCTCCGGCGTCAAAGGTGAAAACTCAGTCAAGCTGTTCGGCAACGATCTGAACACGCTGGAGGCCACTGCGCTGAAAATCCAGAGCGTGCTGCAGACGGTACCGGGTATCACGGATCTGGCCGTCTTGAACCCTCTGGGGCAACCCACGATCCGGATCGATATCGATCGGACCAAGGCTGCGCGGCTGGGATTGTCGCCTGGTGATATCAACGCCACCCTGCAGGCCGCCATTGGCGGTCAGGCAGCCGGAGATCTCTACGAAGGCGGCAGTGATCGCCATTTCCCCATGATTGTCCGCCTGGCACATGAGTATCGCGGCGACCCGGATGCCATTCGAAGGATTCCCATCGGGGTGCCTGATACATCAGGTAGCGGCAACACCGTGCAGATTCCGCTGGGAGATGTTGCGAATGTGCAGTTGATCTCCGGTCCGTCGTTCATCTACCGCGAACACCAGGAACGTTACGTCCCCATCAAGTTCAGTGTCCGGGGCCGCGACCTGGGCAGCGCCGTGCTCGAAGCACAGGAGAAGGTCGCCCGGGAGGTGCTGATCCCCGGTGGCTACAGCCTCGAGTGGGTGGGTGAGTTCGGCAACCTGCAGGATGCCCTGCACCGCCTGGCGGTGGCCGTGCCGGTCAGCATTGCGCTGATCTGCGTGTTGTTGTTTGTGAACTTCGGTTCGCTCGTGGACGTCATGTTGGCCGCGAGTGTGATTCCGATGGCGCTCATTGGGGGTATCTTTGCGCTGGCATTGACCGGCACGCCGTTCAGCGTCTCCGCGGCGATCGGCCTCGTGGCCCTGTTTGGAATCGCGACCATGGACGGGATCATCGTGCTGTCCTACTACAATCTGCACATAGAGGAAGGTATGGACCGCGTTGCAGCGGTACTGCATACCTGCCGCGTGCAGATGCGCCCTGTGATGATGACGTGCGTCGTGGCCTGTGTTGGACTGGTTCCCGCGGCGCTGTCCACGGGCATTGGGTCACAAGTACAACGGCCTCTGGCCCTCGTAGTGGTCGGCGGGATGCTGCTGACACCGATACTCGTGCTCCTGGCGCTGCCGGTGTTGATATTGTTGTTCTCGCGCCGTGTGCCTGGAGCGGATGAAACAGTTCCGGCGGAGGCTGCCACATGAGCATCAGCCCGCAGTGCTGGAGTTGGCAGCGCGTTATCGCACGAGCGCTCGCCGCGAAATCGGCGCATGGCCGCTCGAGTGGGGCTATTAAACTATCTACTGCGCGCAGGGCGGCCGCTGGCACCGGTCCGGTCGCACGGGTCGGTGGTTCGTTTGCGACGCTTCTCGCCGTGCGAGCCGCAATCGCGTTGAGCTGCGGCGCCACGGTTGCAGGCTGTGCAGTGGGACCTGACTTCAAACAACCTGCAGCACCGACGGTGCAGGGTTATCTGCCCGAGACTCTGCCGCAGCAGACCGGCTCAGCACCGGGGCAGGGTGGTGATGCACAACGCTTCGTCGAGGGCATGGACGTTCCTGCCCAATGGTGGACCGTGTTTCAATCGTCCGACCTGAATGCCTTGGTCGAACAGGCCTTCAAGAGCAATCCCACTGTCCAGGGCGCTCGAGCGGCACTGCGCGAGGCCAATGAAAACTACTACGCTCAACGGGGCGCTCTGCTGCCGACCGTCCAGGGAAACTATTCCTTCACCCGCCAGAAAAACGCCACCGGCACCCTGGCGCCCACGCTGACTTCCGGCCAGGACATTTTCAACCTGCACACGACGCAGGTCTCGGTGTCATACGTGCTCGATGTCTTCGGCGCAGTGCGTCGTGAGACAGAATCACTGCACGCCCTGGCCGATGAACAGAGATATCAGCTCGAGGCGACGTATCTCACTTTGGCCGCCAATGTGGTGACTACGGCCATCCAGGAAGCGGCCGCTCGCGCTCAACTGACAGCAACAACTGACATTGTCCGCAGCGAGCACGAGGCGCTGCAGATCCTGCAGCGGCAATACGAGCTGGGCTCCATTGCCATGACCGACGTGATGGCACAGGAAGCGGCTCTGGCGACCACGGAGGGGACCGTCCCCGCCCTCCAGAAGCAGGTCGAGCAGGCGCGCCATGCACTGGCCACGTTGGCGGGCAAGTTTCCCAGCGAGACCGCGGCCGAGCATTTCGAGCTTGCGAGCCTGCATCTTCCGTCTGACTTACCCGTCACGGTGCCTGCACGGCTCGTGCGTCAACGACCAGACGTTCTCGCAGCCGAATCGCAGATGCACTCCGCGAGTGCAGAGGTCGGCGTAGCAATGGCGAACATGCTTCCTCAAATCACGCTCACGGGGAATCAAGGGGGCGCCGCCACCCAGTTTGGCCAACTGCTGGCCACTGGCAACACGTTCTGGGCCGGCGGCGCCAGCCTGACTCAGACATTGTTCGCAGGTGGCGCGTTGCTCCACGAGGAACGCGCGGCTCGTGCCGCGCTGGATGCGGCAGGAGCTCAATACCGGGCCGCGGTTCTGACGGCGTTCCAGAATGTCGCGGATACTTTGACCGCGCTTCAGCTCGATGCTCAGGCGCTCGACGCCAGTGTGCGAGCGGAACGTGCCGCAAGGGCAAGCCTCGTCACTGTTCGCCGCAACGTAGAGCTGGGTTCGGTGGGGTACCTGGCATTGCTGAATGCCGAACAGACCTATCAGCAGGCCGTGTTGAATCTCGCCCAAGCCCAGGCTAATCGCTATGCGGACACCGCGGCCCTGTTCCAGGCTCTGGGGGGCGGCTGGTGGAACCGGGAGCCCTCGGCTTCCTGAGCGCCGACCCGCGCTGAGCGACGATCGAAGGCCATTTCTGCCCAAAAATCGCTATTTCGGAGCGTTGATCAGCAACAAACGCAGGCTACACTCGTGTGCGCTGAATCAAACACTCAGGAGGGCAGCTCGTGAACCAGCTCGTTTCCGAAATCACCCGACGCCACATGACGGTCGATCAGTATCTTGCGTTCGAACAGCAGAGCCCGGCGCGCCACGAGTACCTGGCGGGTGAAGTGTTTGCAATGACAGGCTCCAGCTTGCAGCACACTGCGATTGCAACACGACTGTTTGCGGCGGTGACATCACACCTGCGCGGCACACCGTGGCGGGCATTCGCGTCCGATGTCAGGGTCCGGGTGAGAACCAACATGAGGGACTATTTCTACTATCCGGACATGTTGGTGCTTTCAGAGAGCGACCGCGACGCCGACGGCGGCGAGAGCGTCCCCTTTGTGCGCACCGCGCGACTGATCGCGGAGGTGATCTCCCCCGCAACCGAAAACATCGATCGCCGCGAAAAAGCGATGATGTACCGGGAAATCACTTCACTCGAAGAATACGTACTCATTGCGCAGGAAGAGTGCGAGGTCGCTATCTTCCGCCGCCGCCAGAACTGGCGCCCGGTCATCTGCAACGCTTTGGATGACCTGGCCGAGCTCCGCTCAATCGGCCTGTCGCTCCCGCTGGTCCACATCTATCGCGATCCACCCGCCAGAACCGATCGGGGCTGAGCGTTCACCCGGACGTCCGGGGCAAACATCTCACCGATGGCCGCCGCAGCGCCCAGGAGGCGAGGCGCGGGTATCTCGCTGCACGACAGCACGGATATCCAGGTGGAGAGGTTTATCGACAAAGTGTGCGACAGCATGTCAGCATACTTCCGGATGCCAAACCGCATTTCAGAGCATGTGATTGCTTTTGGGGCGGCGACAATTGCCGCCATTGCCATCGCAGGAACGATCACTTTCACCCGGGTGCAACTGCTCAGTGATGCGTCCGGCTATGTTGCCCGATCCGAGCGGGTGCGTTATTCCCTGCAACGGACACTGTCGACCCTCCAGGACGCCGAGTCAGCCGTACGCGGCTACTACATCACTCACGAAGAGCCCTTCCTGGAACCTTATCTGCGCGCCCCCGCGGAGTTGGACTCGGACCTGCAATCCCTCACGCGGCTGCTGGCGGACAGTCCCGCGCAGATCGCGCGTTTTCGCGAGCTCGACCGCCTGGCCCACGCGCGCCTGGATCGCCTCGATTCCGTGGTAGGTCAGATGCGGGAGGGCACGTTTGTCATGCCACCAGGGCCCCGCGCGTCGAGTGAAGCGAAGCAGCTGATGGACTCGTTTCGAGGGCAGATTGGTGCCATGCAGGCTTTCGAGGATGCGCGACTCGGGGCGCGACTGCAGACCTCCACCCGAGCCCGCCGGGAGGCGCTCATCTCCACCGTGAGCATGTCCGGGATTGCTGCAGCGCTCGTGCTGTTGCTGATTCTGATCAGCCGCAGCGCCTCGAAGAAGATCCGCGCCAGTGAGCAATGGCTGGCGACCACCTTGAACAGCATCGGTGAGGGAGTTATTGCAACCGATGCCGATGGCGCCATCCGCTTCCTCAATCCGGTGGCTACCGAGCTGACAGGTTGGTCCCAGTCTCGAGCCCAGGGAAAGGCGATCGAGGAAGTCTTTCGCACGGTGGGAGCGAGTGATCGCAAACCCGCGGAAAGCCCCGTAGCACAGGTGTTGCGTCAGGCCACGCTGGCGGGTGTGCCAGGCCAGGCCGTGTTGGTCAGCCGGGATGGGAGCGAATTTCCCATCGAGGACAGTGCCGCCCCGATCCGCGATGAGCGTGGCGACATCCGCGGCGTGGTGATTGTTTTCAACGATGCCTCCGCGGCGCGCGCGGCTCAATCTGCCCTGCAGGCGAGCGAAGAGCGGCAACGACTTGCGCTCGAGGGGGCGGAGCTGGGGGCCTGCGATCATGACCTTCTCAGTCGGACTGCCGTCTGGAACGAGCGGCTGTACGTCATCCTGGGTCATCGTCCCGGAAGCCCGATCGATTCCGGGACAATCAATCGGCAGGTCCATCCCGAAGACAGCGAGTTGGTGAAGAGCGCGCTGCGTCATGCGAAGGTGAACCACGCTCTCTTTCGGTGTGAGCATCGAATAGTGCGCGCCAGCGATGCGGCCGTACGTTGGATCTCATCGAACGGTCATTTCGTGTATGACAAAGAAGGGACTGCCGTTCGATTTATCGGTGTCGTCAGAGATACCACCGAGAACCGCCGGCTCGAGTCACAGGAGCGCCAGGCACAGAAGCTCGATGCGCTCGGTACGCTGGCCGGCGGAATTGCGCACGACTTCAATAATATTCTCGCCGTGTTGCGCGGTAACCTGGCCATCATTCGGGCTGAATTGAGCGCGAATCCGGAAGTCATGACTTCCGTGGTGGACATGGAGAATGCCTGCAACCGCGCCACCGCGCTGGTCCGGCAGATCCTGACATTCGGCCGCCGGCAGGATCAGGATCGCAAGGTCCTGCAACTCGAGACGGTGGTGAAGGAGGGTATGCGGCTGCTGCGCGCCACCTTGCCTGCGGAAATCGAAATCCGCTTCCATGATCCCCGCGAGCCGTTACCGCCGGTGCTGGTGGATCCGAACCAGATTCACCAGATCATCACCAACCTCGGTATCAATGCAGCACACGCGATCGGCCGTCAGCCGGGCCTCATCGAGATTCGGATGGAGTCAGTCCACGTCGACGCCACGCTCGCCGCGACCTCGCCTGACCTGCGCGAGGGCCACTATGTTCGCCTGCGCTTCAGTGACAACGGCGCCGGCATGACCAACGAAGTGATAGAAAGAATCTTCGAGCCGTTCTTCACAACCAAGGCACCCAGTGCCGGCACGGGACTCGGTTTGTCCGTCGTGCGCGGTATTCTCAAGAATCACGATGCCGCCATCAGCGTCTACTCCGAGCTGAACCGGGGAACGCGATTTCACCTGTACTTCCCGGCGGTCAGCGCCCTGGCACAGGTCTCCGACCGGACGAAGACGGTCGCGCCGGAACGCGGCCGCGGCGAGCGGATCCTGTATGTCGATGACGAAGAATCACTGGTGATCCTCGCCAAGCGCATGCTGGAACGGATGGGATACCACGTCACCGGCTTCAACGACGCCAACGAGGCTCTCGCGGCCTTTGCCGCCGCTCCGCAGGATTTTGATCTCGTGCTCACGGACCTCTCGATGCCGGGCATGAGCGGCATGGAAGTGGCGCGCCAGATGCTCCAGATCCGCCCTGATATTCCAGTCCTGCTCGCAACCGGCTACGTTCGCAGCGAGGATGTGGAGCAGGCGCGGGCCATCGGTATCCGTGAGGTGATCTGGAAGCCCCAGACCATAGGGGAGATGGGCGACTTGCTCGCTCAACAGCTGCGGAAGCTGGTTCCAGCCCCCTCCTGATCCCCCGGTGTCCGCCGGCGCGCTGCTCAAACGTCTAGAGGGCGTTTTCAACGAGCCTGAGGGAATGAGTCATGAGCGAGTTTCTATACGTCTATCGCAACGCCCAGGGTGGCGTGGAACAACAGTCTCCCGAGGAAATGCAGAAGATCATGCAGAAATGGATGACCTGGATGCAGGGCCTCGAGGAGAAGGGCCATCTCAAGGACCGCGGCCATCCGCTGGAGCCGGCGGGCAAGCTGGTGAAGGGCACCAGCAAGCAGGTCACGGACGGCCCGTACGCGGAGAAGGACCTGGTGGGTGGTTACAGCCTGGTTGACGCGAAGGACCTCGCCCAGGCCACGGAGCTGTCCAAGGGGTGTCCGATCCTGGAGCGAGGCGGGGCCGTCGAGGTCCGACCGATCATGAGGATGTGATGACCGGCAATCCGGTCGAACATCTCTTCCGCCACGAGTCAGGGCGCATGGTCGCTGCCCTGACTCGTGTCTTTGGGTTTCACAACCTGGCGCTCGCGGAAGATGTCGTTCAGGACGCGCTCTGTCGGGCGCTCGAGGTGTGGAAACACCACGGCATGCCGGACAACCCGTCCGCGTGGCTGATGACGACAGCAAAGAATCACGCGGTGGACGTTCTGAGACGGGAGCGAACTGCACGCACTTTCGCTCCTGAAATCACGCGTCTGCTGGAGTCCGAGTGGACCTTCCGTCCCACGATCGAAGCGGCCTTCGGTCCTCATGCAATCCAGGACGACGAGTTGCGGATGATGTTCTCGTGCGTCGACCCGGGGCTCACCGAGGAAGCCCAGGTTGCCTTGATACTGCACATCCTGTGCGGATTCAGTGTCAGTGAGATTGCAAACGCCTTTCTATGCAGTCCAGCCGCCGCCGAAAAGCGCATCACGCGCGCCAAGAAAGTTCTGGCGACCGCCACCCGGCTGTTTGAGCTCTCGGGCAGCGAGGACTTCTGCCAGCGACTGACAGCGGTCCATCGTGCGCTGTACCTGCTGTTCAACGAGGGATACCACGGAGCCAACCCGAAGACGGCGGTCCGCGTCGAGCTGTGCCGCGAAGCCATGCGGCTCACCACTTTACTTCGCGATCATCCATTGGCCGCCACGCCTGCGACGCTCGCGCTGTTGGCATTGATGTGTCTGCACGCCGCCAGAATGCCATCACGGGTAGACGAGAGCGGTAGTCTCAGCCTGCTGCCGGATCAGGACCGTGGGCAGTGGAACTCGGAGCTCATCCGGGAAGGCCAAGCCCTCCTGGAACAGTCCGCGACCGGCGAGGAAGTGAGCGAATATCACCTCGAAGCGGCCATTGCCTGGTGTCATGCTTCCGCGCCCACGGCTCAGGCAACCAACTGGGCGCAGATCATCGCCCTTTATGACACGCTACTGCGGCTGCGGCCGTCACCCGTCATTGCTCTCAATAGAGCGATTGCCATCGCGCAGCATGCGGGACCCGAGGAGGGGCTCGCGGCAATCCACGCCATCGCGGGAAGCGAGCGGCTGCGCGCCTATCCGTTCTATCCGATGGCGCTCGGCGAGCTGGAGTTTCAATGCGGCCGGCACGGCCTTGCATACCAACATTTCAAAGCCGCGTTGCAACTTGCGCGCAATCCAACCGAGCAACGCTTCATGCAGAGCCGCCTCGATCAGGTGAAATGCCTCGGCAGCTAAGGGGGTGCCACTGGTTGGGCGCGTCCTACCGAAGAGGGGTTGCAGCGTCGGCTGAGCACGGACAACTCCCTTCAACCGCTTAGAAGAAACAACCAACCGACAGCGTCGCAGCGCTGAATTGACTCAATTGCAAGCCGACGCTGCAACCCCTCTTCGATATGCCGCGCGTGGCTGCTCAAATCCCTGAACTTTGCATCGGCCGCTGAGTTCGAGAAGCCAAGCTCGACGATGTCGAATCACCCCGCCACTCATCTTCGTCGAATCGACCGAAGCGAAGCCAAACGCCGCGAGCTACCACGCGCGGCATAGCAGAGAGGGATGGGGACGTCGGCTTGCAATGCTGACCTCCACATACTCCAAGCTCTTTTCACAGTTGGATTCACACGTCGATCCAGGCGCTCGTCGAGTGCTCAGCCGACGTCCCCATCCCTCTCTGCCAGGACGTGCCCCAATCGTGGCACCTCTTGGTTACCACGGAAACACGGTAAACTGCCGCAGGTAAGCTATGCTGGCGTCGCGAAAGTACAAGCGCACGTCGCTCAATGCAGGCTAGCGTCAACTATGGCTGATCAACCGAATATTCTCGTCTTAATGGCCGACCAGCTGACCGCGCGGGCCCTGCAGGCCTACGGGGGCGGGGTCGCGAAAACACCGAATCTCAACGTGCTCGCGAAAGAGGGCGTTGTTTTCGACTCCTTCTACTGCAACAGTCCGCTCTGTGCACCCTCGCGGTTTTCCTTCATGGCGGGGCAGCTGCCTTCGAAGATCGGAGCTTATGACAACGCCGCGGAATTTCCGGCCCAGGTTCCGACTGTCGCCCATTACCTGCGTGCCGCCGGCTACCAGACCTCGCTCAGCGGCAAGATGCACTTCTGCGGTCCCGATCAGCTCCATGGGTTCGAGGAGCGGTTGACCACGGACATCTACCCGGCCGATTTCGGCTGGACGCCGGACTGGAAGCGCTTCGAAGACCGGCCGCCCTGGTACCACACCATGGACTCGGCGACCCAGGCCGGTCCATGCACCCGCACCAACCAGATCGATTTCGATGACGATACGGTGTTCGCCGCGCGTCAGAAGTTGTTTGATATTGCCCGGGGGAAGGACAAGCGGCCGTTTTTCATGGTCGTGTCCATGACCCATCCACACGATCCGTACGTGATTCCCACTCCGTACTGGAATCGCTACCGTGATGATGAGATCGACATGCCGCGAGTGGGCGATCTGGCCGGCCGGGAAGATCCGCACGCCACGCGGCTGCGCCACGTCATCGGCCTCAATATCGCAAAACCAACGGAAGCGAACATCCGCGCGGCGCGCCGGGCCTATTACGGTGCCATCTCGTATGTCGATGATCAGGTCGGCGCGATGATCGACACGCTCGCGCAGGCACAGTTGGATCGCAACACCGTCATCCTGGTTCTCGCCGACCACGGTGACATGCTGGGTGAGCGCGGCCTCTGGTACAAGATGAACTTCTACGAGCCGGCGTGCCGGATTCCGCTGATAGTGCATGCACCCGGTCGGTTCGCTCCACGGCGCGTGACAGGTTCAGCCTCGTTGTTGGATCTGCTGCCAACCATGGCTGCTCTCGCCAACAACGGTCACGAGCCTGAATACGCAGCCGGCATCGATGGCCGCAACCTGTTGCCGGCGCTCGAAGGCCAGGAAGTACGTGACGAAGTCATCGGCGAGTACCTGGGCGAAGGCGCCATCGCGCCGATCGTGATGATCCGCCGGGGTCGCTACAAATTTGTTCACTGCCCCGTGGACCCGGATCAACTCTATGACGTGGCCGCCGACCCGGATGAGAGGGTCAACCTGGCGGGACAGGCCAGCCTCGCCTCGGTGGTGGAGGATTTCCGCACTGAGGTCGCGCGGCGCTGGAACCTGTCCCAACTGAACGAGGAAGTGCTGGCCAGCCAGCAGCGGCGGCATTTCGTGTATACCGCGCTCCGGCAGGGTCGCTTCCAGCCGTGGGACTTTCAGCCCATCCGCGATGCGAGTCGTCTGTATATCCGCAATGATCAGGAACTCAACGATCTCGAAGCCATGGCGCGTTTTCCGCGCCTGGCCTGAGACGCTCGCCGTCGCGCTTCTCGGCTTCGTCCTTGCGGGCGTAGCCGAGGGTGCTCCTGTCGAGCCGGCATCGTGCCGTACCGTCCGATTGTCAGATGTCGGTTGGACGGATGTGACTGCGACGACGGCGCTGCTGACTCAGGTGCTCCGCGGTCTGGGGTACGAGCCGCAAACCACGCTGCTCTCGGTGCCTGTGACCTATGCGGTCATGAAGGGCGGCAACATCGATGTGTTCCTGGGCAACTGGATGCCGGCTCAGACCCGTGACCGCCAGCCTTACATCGATGATCATTCCATCGAGATCGTTCGGGAGAATCTCACAGGAGCCAAGTTCACTTTGGCAGTCCCGGCCTACGTCTACGACGCGGGCTTGAAGGACTTCTCCGACATCCAGAAATTTGCAGCGGCGCTCAACTCGACCATTTATGGAATCGAGGCCGGCAACGACGGCAACCTGCACATTCTGAACATGATCAAACACAACGACTATGGCCTGGGTGGATTTCACCTGGTCGAGTCGAGCGAGCAGGGGATGCTCGCGGAAGTTGCACGCGCCGTGGCCGCCCGCAAACCTGTTGTCTTCCTTGCATGGGACCCACATCCCATGAACATGCAGTTCGACCTGCACTATCTCACCGGCGGGGATGCCACTTTCGGGCCCAACTTCGGCGGTGCCCGGGTGCTGACAGTGACGCGGGCGGGTTATCTGCAGCAATGCCCCAACATCGCGCAACTGTTACGCAACCTGGTTTTCACCACCCGTGGTGAAAGCGAAGTGATGCGATCGATCCTCGTAGAGCATCAGACACCGGAAGTGGCCGCCAGGAACTGGCTGGCTGCAAATCCTGCCGTCAAAACGACATGGCTGGAGGGCGTACACACGTACTCGGGGAAGCCGGTGACCGCATCGAGCGGCTCAGTCCGTCCCGGGCTGGCCGTTCAATTCGAGACCTGGCTTACCGAACACAAGCTTCCCGTGGGTGAGGCTGTTGCCGTAGGGATCGAGTGGGTGAAGCTGCACGGTGCGGCCGGATTCCGGGTCACCGGGGCCACCGTCGGTGGCGCCATCAACTCTGTCTATCAGATGTTGCGTGCCATCCCACCGATTCTCATTATTCTCGCGACAGCGATCTTTGCGTGGCGCATGCAGCGTTCGATCGCGCTGGCGCTGTTTGTGGTTGCCGGGCTGCTTCTGATCATGAACCAGGGCTACTGGCAGCAGACTCTCGAGACTCTGTCACTGGTCCTGGTTGCCACCTTTGCGACCACCGCCATCGGGGTTCCGCTCGGGATCGCCTGCGCACGGCACCCGAAGCTGGCGGCCGCGCTGCGGCCGGCGCTCGATCTGATGCAGACCCTGCCCACCTTCGTATACCTGATTCCGACCCTGGTGTTGTTTGGCCTCGGCGTGGTACCCGCCTTGATTTCCACTGTCATCTTCGCGCTACCGGCACCGATTAGAATGACGCAACTCGGTATCTCCAGCGTGCCTCGGCCGCTCGTCGAGGCCGGCGAGTCATTTGGCGCCACCCGCTGGCAGATGTTGCTCAAGGTGGAGTTACCGAGCGCATCGCCGTTGATTTTTGCAGGGATTACCCAGTGCATCATGTTGAGTCTGTCCATGGTTGTCATTGCAGCGCTGGTGGGAGCCGGAGGACTCGGGGTCCCCGTGGTTCGCGCGCTGAATTCAGTCCAGGTCGGAATGGGGATCGAGGCGGGAATCGCCATTGTATTGCTGGCGGTCATTCTCGATCGGATTACGCGTAAAAGGCCTGCCGCAAAATGAAGACGATCGAGGAGACCTGCCCGGTCGTCTGCAGGGGCGCCCAGGCGCGATCCCCGGCATCGATGGCACGAACCCTGGCCGGAAGGATGTGCGCGAGCAGGCCCGGATATGGCATCCTCAGGCCGTTCCACAGGTGGTGATCGGGTGTCGCATGCCGCGGTTCGAAACATGATGGCCGTGCAAACGGAGTTGCGGCGCCAGGGCGCCCGGATACAGTGACTCGTACGTACGACTACATCGTTGTCGGCGCGGGATCCGCCGGCTGCATTCTTGCGCATCGACTCACTGAAGGCGGCAAATACACCGTTCTGCTGCTGGAGGCAGGCGGCTCCGACGAGGCGCTGCGCTTCAAAGTACCCATCGGGTACGTGTTCACGTACTACGACCGGCGCTCCAACTGGATGTACTACAGCCAGCCTGAAAAGGAGCTCAACAATCGCGCTCTGTACGTCCCGCGCGGCAAGGTCCAGGGCGGCAGTGGCTCCATCAACGCGATGATCTATATCCGCGGCCAGAAGAGTGACTTCAACGACTGGTTCGAGATGGGCAACACCGGCTGGGCGTACGAGGATGTGCTGCCATATTACAAGCGGCTCGAGGCCCATTGGCTGGGGGATACCGAATATCACCGGTCAAACGGCCGCATTCACATCACGCAGATGAAGAGCGAGGCGCATCCCATCTGCAATGCGTTCCTGGATGCCTGTAAGGGGATGGGATATCCCCTGAACGAAGATTTCAACGGCGCCTCCATGGAAGGTGTCGGGATCTACGACATCAATACCCACGGCGGGCTGCGGGACTCGAGCAGCCGCGCATACCTGCAGGAAGCATTGGACAATACGCAGCTCACTGTCGAGCATCACTGCCTGGTCGACAAGATCGTGTTCGACAGCCAGAAGCGCGCCACCGGCGTTTCCTTCGTCCAGGGTGTCGAGCGACGGCAAGCGCAGGCGGGCCGGGAAGTCATCATTGCCGCCGGCGCCGTGGACTCACCGAAGTTGCTGCAGTTGTCGGGTGTCGGCGATCCCGCGCTGCTGCAGAAGCATGGAATACCGGTGGTTCACGCCTCGCCCGCGGTCGGCAAAAATCTGCAGGACCACGTCTGTGCCAGTTATTACTACAAGGCGAACCAGAAGACCCTGAACGATCTGTTCAACAGTTGGATCGGCAAAGCGCAGGCGGGACTGCAGTTCCTGCTGAGCCGCAAGGGTCCGTTGTCCATCAGTGTGAACCAGGCCGGGGGCTTCCTGAAGACCGATGCCGGCCAGGCGCATCCCAACCTGCAGCTCTATTTCAATCCGCTGTCCTACGGAATTCCGAAGGATGGCTCGCGGAAACTGCGCCCGGAACCGTACTCGGGCTTTCTGGTGGCGTTCTCGCCGTGCCGGCCCACGAGCCGCGGCTCGGTGGAGATCGCGTCCAATCAGGCCCTGGACGCGCCGCTCATCCGGCCGAATTTTTTAACGACCCGAAAGGATATCGACGAGGTGGTGAGGGGCGGTCAGCTCGTGCGCAGGATCATGAGCGCACCTGCGCTGCAGGCCGTCACCGTGCAGGAAACGAAGCCTGGCAAACTGGTGCAGTCGGAAGCAGAGATGTTGGCGTATTTCCGCGCCGAAGCCGGGTCGATCTATCACCTGTGCGGGTCGTGCGCCATGGGACCGGATCCCGCGACATCCGTGGTGACGAACCGTTTGAAGGTTCACGGGCTCGATAATCTCAGGGTGGTGGATGCGTCGATATTCCCTACCGTGACTTCGGGGAATATCAATGCCCCGACCATGATGGTGGCGGAGAAGGGGGCGGCGATGATTCTGGAGGATGCGGGGTTCTGGTGAGGCGACGGTGGGCCGCGGACCGCGGCATGGCCTCCACCGTGGAGCCGCGCACCTCGAGCTGTCGGTCTGTTATTTGGACCGCGAGCTGCCGCGCATCAGGGTCAGAGCCAGACCCGCTGATGCCAGCATCAGGAACAGGCTGACCGCATTCAGCACCGGGCTCGCGCCTTCGCGCATACGTCCATACATCATGACTGTCAGCGGCGAATCCGACCCTACCAACATCAGCGTGGTGTTGAAGTTTTCAAACGACATCAGAAACGAGATGGCGGCTGAGCCGATCAGGGCCGGCCGCAGATAGGGTAGTGTGACCGTTCTGAGCACCGCGAAGTGCGAGGCACCGAGATTCAGGGCAGCCTCTTCCAACGTGATATCAAAGCGCTTCAGGCGTGCGCTGATCATCAACGTTGCGATCGTGGCGATGTAGGAAAACTGTCCCAGGACGACCAGCGGCAGCCCGGGCCGCAGGAACTCGAGGTCCAGGCCAAAAACGTCATCCGCCAGCTCGGCCACCCGGCTCGAGAACGACAGTATGGAGATACCCAGGATGACACCGGGAATGACCAGCGGCGTCAGCATCAGCACTGATAACACCTGTTTGCCGGGAAACTTGTAGCGCTCCATCAGGAAGGAGTTGGCAGTTCCCACCGTGACGGACAGCACGGTTACCCATACGGCCACCGTCACACTCGTCCAGATGCTTCCCAACAGGTCAGGGTCATGGAAGAGCCCTGTGCGGCCGGTCGCGGGGCTTCCGAAGAACCAGTCCAGTGTGAACCCGCGCCAGGGGGGCGCCGGGTAGTTTGCGTCGTTGAAAGCAAATACTCCTACAACGACCAATGGCACGAATAGAAATATCAGGAACGCGGCTACGTACAAAACAGTGGCTGTTCTGAACCAGGCTGGACGGGGAAGGGACGCGATCATGAACGCCTCATGACATCCACAAACCTCTGTCCGCTGAGCCGCAGACCCAGTGCCACGATTGCCGTCGACAGCCCCAGCAGCAGGAAGCCGAACGCGGCACCCTGTTCCCAGTTGAACCTCACAATGAATTGCGTGTAGATCAGCTCAGTGAACCACTGCGAGTTTTTACCTCCCAGCAGATTGGGTGTCAGGTAGTTTCCCAGGCTCAGCATGAAGACCACGATGCAGCCGGCGGTAATGCCCGGGGCGGCATGCGGAATCACTATCTTTCGCAAGGTGGCAAAACCGCTCGCGCCCAGGTCATACGCAGCCTCGATGAGTGAGTTGTCGAGACTTTCGAGGCTGCTGACGAGCGGTGTAACCATGAACAGCAGTGAGGTGTAGACGAGGCCCACGAGAATCGTTGCGTCGTGATACAGGAGCTCGGGGGGCATATCAGTGAGGCCGATTTTCACCAGGATGGCAGGAAGCACCCCTGACTCCCGTAGAAGAATCAGCCAGCCGAGCGCACGCACCGTTTCGCTCACCCAGAAGGGGATCAGGCACACCATGAACAACAGCGCGCTGGCTCGCCCCCGCGCCACCTTGGTGATGACCCAGGCAATGGGGAAAGCGACGATCAGTGTCAGTGCTGTAGCCGCAATGGACATCAGGGCTGTGCGGACGAATACCTGCCAGTACAGGGGCTCGGCAAAGAAAGTTTTGAACTGCTCCACGCTCGGCTGAAAGACGTGGGGAGCGACGCGCTCTCGCAGTGCCAATACCGCCAATTGCACATGAGGCAGGAGAATGAGCGCAAACAGCCACAACAGTGCTGGTGCCAGTAGCAACGCCAGGATCAGACGCCGTTGCCAGATGCGGCCGTCAGACATGGGGTCCGCCGTGGCCGGAGAAGCAGATGGCGCGCTGGGGATCGAAACTGAAATAGATCTTCTCGCCGACCTTCAGATCCGCGAAGCGGCCTGTCTGTGGCAGGGCGACGCGGAACTCGAAGCGAGTCAGATCTTCCTGTAACAGGGCCGCCGAGTTGGCGCCATCGAACAACAGTGCCTGTACCTTGCCAACGTAGTGCGCCTGGTCCGACGGCAACAGCGATGCATCACGCTCGAGCGTCGCAGCCTCCGGACGGACAAATGCTTCGACGTGAGCACCCACCGCCATCTGGCCGCTTTTGCGGGCGCGCACCTTCCAGCCATCCGAGGTTTCCAGCTCGGCGATATCGCCATACAGGCTCTTCAGCTGCCCGAAGATGCGGTTGCTGGCGCCGACGAAACCGGCGACAAACGCGGTTGCCGGCTCGTAGTAGAGCTGTTGGGGAGTGCCCACCTGTTCGAAGTGGCCCTGGTTCATCACGGCCACATGATCCGACAGCACCAGGGCTTCGGATTGATCGTGGGTGATGTACACGAATGTGGTGCCAAAAGCCGCCTGGAGCTGCTTGAGCTCAATCTTCATGTGCTCGCGCAGCTTCAGATCGAGCGCTCCCAGCGGCTCATCCAACAGCAACAAGGTGGGTTCGAGCACCATGCTGCGTGCAATAGCAACTCTCTGGCGCTGGCCGCCGGAGAGTTGATCGACCCGCTTGCTTGCAGCACCCGCGAGTCCCACTCGTTCCAACATGGCGGCGGCGCGGCTGATCCGCTCAGCCTTCGGCACGCCGCGGCGCGCCAGTCCGAACGCCACATTCTCACCCACGGACATCATCGGAAACAGGGCGAGCTGTTGGAACACCATGTTCACCGGACGCCGATTGGGAGCAACGCCGCGCATGTTGCGCCCGCCAATCACAATTTCCCCGCTGTCCGGCTCGATGAACCCCGCGATCATCCGCAGCAGCGTCGTCTTGCCGCAGCCGGAGGGTCCCAGGATGGAGAAGAAGCTGCCGCGCTGAACGGCGAAGGACAGGTCGTTCACGGCGCGATGGCCCGCAAAATCCTTCACCACTGAATTGCACGACAGGTCGGGCGGGTTTGGCAGATTCACTGTGCTCAATTGGCGGCCTTTACGCGGTCGAGAATGCGACCTTCCATTGCCTCGAGCCCGGCAGGGATGGCGGGATACCAGTTGATTCCGCTGAAGGCACCGTTCGGGAAACTCGCGTTGAATTGCGCTCGCATGCGCTGATCAACCAGGTCCTCGGTGCCGCGCGCCGCGGTCCAGTTTCCGACTTTGCGCGTGATGCGCGCGGCGATTTCGGGGCGCATGGTGAAGTTGATCCACTTGTAGGCGCCTTCATCGTTGCGCCCCTTGTAGGGGAGCGCGAAGGTGTCCAGCCAGCCCAACGCCCCGGATTTCGGCACGATGTAGTGGATGTCCGGGTTCTCGCGGTTGAGCGTCCAACCGCCGGTATCCCACATCATGGCTGCGACGACTTCGCCGGAGCGCATGCCGTTCAGGAGTTGGTCGCGATTGTCGAAGAAAAATCGCACGATGGATTTGCACTCGGCGAGTTTCGCGCCCACTTTCTCCATCAGCGCCTCGTAAGCCTTCGGATGGTCATACTGGGCGAAAGGATTCTCCCCCAGCGCAAACGCGAATGCCATCAGCGTAGGGCGTCGCAGTCGCATGGATGTCTTGCCTCTGAGATCCGGGCGGCACAAATCAGTGTAGTCGGAGATCGAGGTGTATTTGCCGTTGGCGACCAGTCCTTCGGAGCCCCAAAGATAGGGGAGTGCGTACAGCTTACCGTCGAGCGTGGCAGTCTTTTGCGCGACGGCCAGGATCTCCGGCCGGAACTGCTCGAGGTTGATCTTCGTCAGATCAAAGGGCTTGTAGAGCCCGAATTCGCGCTGCACGCCGGTAATACGGTCCACGGAGGGTTGCGCCAGATCGAAACCCGCGCCGCCGGTGGCGTGCAGCTTGGAAATGATCTCCTCGTTGTTGGAGAGAGTCAGCTCGACGTGGATGCCGGTTTCTTTCTCGAAGTCCGCGGCCACATCCGCGGGCACGTAGTCGGACCACGTGATGATGCGCAGCCGCCTGGAGCTGTCGACGCGCGAGCAACCGGTAATCCACAGGCACAGGAGCAACGCCGCGACGAGACCGCTTTTCCCCCATGCCATGTTGTTTTCTTCTCAGGTAACGCCAACGGCCCGGGCCTGGTCCGCGACGATCGTTCGCGAAGCCCGGAAATAATGGAACGCGGACCAGAAACCCGTCGGCGCCAGGCACAGCAGGGCCATGCGCAACGAGGCTGCATTCGCATGATGTTCCGGCGCGAACAGGTCACTCAGTATGCCCACCGCCTGCGGTGCAATGATGAGATTACCGACGTTGGCCACCAGAAGCGTGACCGCACAGTATTGCGCACGCATTTGGCAGGGGGCCAGGTTATTCAACACACCGAAGCAGGGGCCGATGTAGAAATAGATCGCGGGAATGAAGATCCAGAGCATCGCCTTCGCCATTGACAGCGAATCCGTGTAGATCATGATGATGGAGGGAATGGTGGCGAGCCCGATGATTCCGCCCATCAAGTACATGATCCTGCGCGGGCTGTGCATGCTCGGCAGTCCCAACAGCCAACCGGTAAACACCGTGGCGCCGATGCCGGCAATCAGATGAATCGGTCCTGTGATCTGACCTGCCTCGCCGGCCGTGATGCCATAGTTGCGGACCAGGAAGGTGGTGATCCACCAGACCAGGCCCCAACCCCACAGTGCCGTGACCGCACTGCCCAGCATCAGGTGAACGGCGGACTTCTGGCGCCACAGATAGCCCAACGTTTCCAGCAGTGCGGGCTTTTCCGCGCTGGCGCATTCGTCCAACTGGCCTCTTTTCGGCTCGCGGATCGTGAAAAACACGAAGGCGCCGAACACCACACCGGGAATACCCAGTGCCAGGAAGACGGCGCGCCAGCCATGCGCATCCGCGATTCTTCCGGCGAGGTCCGCGCCTACCCATGCGCCAATGGGAGCCCCTAGCGAAAAAATAGTTAGCGCCATCGGGCGACGCAGGGGCGGAAAGTAGTCGGCGAGAAGGGAAGTGGCCGACGGCGTCCCACCGGCTTCACCGATGCCCACGCCAATGCGCGGCAGCAGCAACTGCAAGTAGTTGGCCGCGCGACCGCACAGCACAGTCATTGCGGACCACACGACCAGTGATATCGCAATGAGGTTGCGTCTGTTGACCCGATCCGCGAGCAGCGAGAGGGGAATGCCGAATGTGACGTAAAACAGCGAGAGCACTACACCGGTCAGGAACGCAATGCCTGAGTCCGTGAGTTGCAGCTCCAGGCGAATAGGCTCCATCACTGTCGAGATGACGTACCGGTCGGCGATGCTCACCGTGTACACGAGGCACATCACGATCAGAACGTACCAGCGCATGACGATCGAGGCGCCTGCCTGGGCGGACTGTGTGCCCCCTTCGGTGCCGGTGGCCGGTGCGCCCTTCCGGGCGCCGGTGGACTCTATCGCGGCCACTTCTGTATTCATGCACCGACCATAGCAAAATAACAGCGCGGGGGGTACGCCCCGTAAGCGCCTGATCTGCAAGGCATTTGAATATATGCGTCATGGCGTCCCCA
>Ga0068858_100002289_pt1 | contig 19392 bp, 11 predicted proteins | sample KBSSwiS12_FD_66589 | JGI IMG/M metagenome (GOLD analysis project Ga0068858, IMG submission 66589) | Switchgrass rhizosphere microbial communities from Kellogg Biological Station, Michigan, USA - KBS Switchgrass S1-2 | ecosystem: Host-associated > Plants > Roots > Rhizosphere > Soil ...
CGTGATCGAAAAGGGAAGGCCGGGTTCGAGTTCTTTCACCAGACGCAGTCCAGTGACTCCCCAGGTTTGCAGCACCAGTCGCGCTGTTTCACCACCGGTAACAACCAGAGCTCCAACCTTGTTGTAATGGGGAACAATCATCTGCGCCAGCGCGGAAGAGAGCAGGCGTCCGGCATCGATTTTTAGTTTGTCTTCGGTTCCCAGCATGACGACGATGTCGCATTTCCGGGCAAAAGTTTCGGCGAGAAGCTGTTCATGCTCGCGTCTTTTTTCTAGTCCAGATAACAAATCACTTGGCGGGATGGTGATGGTAACCAGCTCAGGAGATGCAGTGAGGGTCTTGACTTGTTCGCGCGACACAGCCGCAGATGATCCGACTACAAACAGGGTAGGACCCGAGGCCAATTCCTCAGCGGAGGCTGCGAAGGTAGTGGAAGTGAGCGCAATTGCCTTGGGCAGATGATAAGCAAGCCCCGCCGAACCCGCCCACACCGTATTGTGTCCTAGAGCAACTGTGGCATTGGCTATCGCCTGCAGGTCGCGATCGGTTTCCGCATCGCAGACCAATACATCGAGCCCTTCGGCCAGTCTGATCATTTCCTTATGCAAGTTGCCATTGCTGGAACGGATTGTCTCAAGCGAAAGCACGGCCGACCGCATTCCCGCTTCCTCAAGCATCGCAGGAATATAAGAGCTGCCCTGTTTGCCGGCGCGCTGCCAGATTTCCATTTGTTCGAGCGGCTTTCCATTAAGAAGCTGTTTGCCCTGTCGCGTAGTACGTCCATTGGCTGGGAAGGCCGGTGCAAGTACGGCGACAATATGTTCCTGTTGCGTCATTGCCCCTCGTTGTGTGGTAAGCACCGCAGCCAACTCAGCGCCCACGTTGCCCCGTAGCGTTGAATCCAGTTTCTTGAACACAACCTGCCTGTGCCTCGACATGTATCGCCGCATTAGCATCGCGGTTTCCCACACCGCACGTTTCGGATCAAGACCGCGTGTATCGGCGTCAACCGACAACACATCGGCATCCACTGCATTCACGGAGTTACCCAGCATGACGAGCGTGTGTAAACCAGAGCCCGCGCAAGCCATTCCACAATCCGCTGCTCCGGAGAGATCATCAGCAATGATAAGAATCTGTTGCATAAATGTTAGTCAGCACTTACAGGATATTCCGCGTTGGTACTTTGTAACAGTGCCGCACTACCTTTGTTTACCCGCCGTGCCCACCATGCGGTCAGAGGAGGGGCCAGCATGGCGGTGACAATGACGCAGGCTGCAACCAGTGCTGTCGCGGGCGCGGCGGCTTCGGAATACTGAGCATCCGCAGCCGCCACTAACATCGGTACCGCGGAGGCATTTCCAGCTGTCGTAGCAGCGGCAATTCCCGCAGTTCCTTTTCCACCAAATAATCGGTCTGCCAAAATCAACGCCGGAGAAGATAAAAGAACCACCGCAGCCCCCAAAGCCAGTCCCAGCAATCCCGCAGCCCACAAACGATGCAGGTCAAGAGTCGCACCTAGAGCGAAACCGAAGAACGGAATCATTGGCAGGACAGCGGCTCCCAAAAATTTGCGGATTTCCGAATCGAGATTTCCCAGCACAATGCCAACGCACAATGGCAGAATCGCGCCCAGCAGAGTTTGCCAGGGGAAACTGGAAAGTCCTGCGACCCCGAGCGTAACCATGGTGAAAAATGGTCCCGATTCAAGTGACATTACAGAATAAGCAGCGGCTTCTTCGCTGGTGCCATATTTCCCCATCAGCGCCATGTACAAGCCGCCGTTGGTGTCATTCAACGCGGCAACCATAGCAAGCGCGGAAAGACCTGCAAACCACCCACTCTTGATCGGCTGTGTTCCGAGAAAGTGGCCGAGAAACAACGCGGCTCCTATGCCCAGAATTATCTTGGTGGCCATCAACACACCGCCGCGGCGGGCCACTCCCGGCAGAGAACGTACGTCAATCGTCGCTCCCATACAGACATAAAACACGGCAAGGATGGAAAGTGATCCCGTGAACAGTGCCTTGGTAAACGATCCAAAGAAGTCCGCAGTATGAGGAGATATGGTGATGATTACCGATCCGATGATCATCGGCACAATCATCAAACCGCCAGGTATTCGCTCGATACTGCGTTTGATGGGAATCTGCATGGTGGCGGACTGTGTCCCAACCCAAAAAATGCGCAGTAAAGTTTAGCAGTAGAAAGGCCGCACGACGCCTGAAACATTTTTTGATCAGTGTCCCTTAGCCAGGTAGTTTGCCTCGCTCAAATCCAGTTCGTGTTCCAGCTTGCGCAGTGATTCGTCGTTAATGCGTCCCTGATTTCGCAAACGCACAGCCGTTTGCCGTTCCACGCGCAATAGTTCGCGTGAGAGCTCGATATGACGCCTGTACTGTGCCGGACTGGCGACATCCCCTAGAGTTTCCGCTCCAGCCAGGGTCGCCAGGCGATTGCGGTAATGCTGCGCCAGGTCCTTGTAGATTTCGATGTACTCCGGCTGGTCGTTTTTCTCGCTCTCTTCCAGATACTTGAGCGCAGCCTGAAGAATCACTCGGCGGGCATCTTCTTCTTCCGTATCGGCGCTGGCAACTCCGGCGAGTCCCAACCAACGAATCAAGGGAGGCAGAGTTAGCCCTTGCAACACCAGCGTCACCAGAATGACGCTGAATGCGAGGAAGGCGATCATGTTTCTCTGCGAGAATGGCGCACCGTTGGCAAGGGTTTGGGGCAGAGCGATGGCCGCCGCCAACGCAATAACCCCGCGCATCCCGGCCCACCCAACAATAAACATCCCTTTCAAGGGAGGTTGCTGCTCTGGCTGGTGAAGGAGGTGAATCCGGATCAAATAGGCGAAGCGGGCCCCGGGGTATGTCCACAACAAGCGCAGAACAATCACCACTGCGCTGAAAAGCCCACCATACAAAATCAGCTCATGAAGAGAAAGACCGCGAATTCCTTGCAACACATATGGAAGTTGCAGTCCGAGCAAAACGAAAACCAATCCGTTGAGAATGAAATAGAGCGAATCCCAGAAGGCCCATGCTTGCAAGCGCACGGTCGGAGAGAAGAAGTGCGAACTCATGCGGCTGAGAAAAAGCCCGCAAGCAACAACCGCCAGGACACCGGAGGCATGGATCGCATCCGCCGCCAGATAAACCGCGTAGGGAACCATAATGCTGAGAGTGATTTCGATTGGTCCATCGTCAAGATGGTGCTCGATCAAATCAACCAGCACGCCAATCACCAGGCCAACGGCGATTCCCGAGACAGTCAGGTAAATCAGCCGCCACAAGCCTCCACCGAGCGTCGGCGTGTGGCCGCTCACCAACATCGCGATACCAAATTCCAGCGCCAGCAAACCGGTGGCGTCGTTGATGAGACTCTCGCCTTCGAGGACATCCACAATGCGCTTGGGTAATCCCAGACGTTTGGCGATGCTGGTCGCGGCAATCGTGTCTGTCGGAGCGATCACGGCACCGAGCACCACTCCCATGCGCCAATCAAAACCCGGCAGAAACAACGGCGCCAGCAATGCAATACCGATGACAGTGAAGGTGACCAGTCCGAAGGCAAGCAACGAAATGCTGACCAGGTTGTAGGAAAACTCTCGCCATGAGGTTGCCCAGGCGGCGTAGTAGAGCAGCGGCGGCAAGACGACGAAGAAGACTACGTCCGGATCGAAGCTGATCCGCGGCGTTCCGGGAATGAAGCTGAGTAATAGCCCGCCGATAACGAGAATAATCGGATAGGGGATTTCCAGCTTGCGGGCCAACGTGCCGAACGCGATTACGAAGAGCAGCAGGGTTAGGAAAACGATCTCAATTGCGTGGATGCTTGTGTTTTGCAGCGCGCTTTCCATGGGAAATGATGACACATTGAACCAATGCCAGGGAACGACTGCCTAAACTCACCGATACTTCGGATCAAACAAAGGTGAGAAGCCCCCTCGTTGAGCGGTAACCATCAATTCGGAATCTATGAAGAAAAGCTGAGACTGTTGACCGGCGATCTCGAGATGCCGTTGTACATCTCGATCCATCCGTCAAACTATTACCTTAAAGGTATATACTTTCGAAATAAACGAAGTACCCGCTGGTCCGGTACGGGTGCCTTCGATGACTATCGCGTCTCATCGCAAAGCCCCCGCACGCCTGCAGCGCACCCTATGGATGAGAAGGAGCCACGTTCGGAGCGGAGCGTAAAGCCGGAGGCTCCCAGAGGAACCCGTTTTGCCGGGGAGAGTTCCTCGGGCAATGAGACGGGTGCTTCGTCTCCTGGCCCTTCCCCGGATCCCGACGTCACTCGCATTGACCCAGGCACAGTTGCACCCGATCCTGGCGCGACCATGGTCGATCTGGATGCCACTCTCGTCCCGGGCATGATCCCGCCGTCATCGCCCACTACGAACTCTCCGACCCCGGTGCGAAGGTCTGTGATGTCTGGTCATCTCGGGAGTGCCGCCGTGTTGAACATCGGGGATGTGCTCGGGGGGCGTTACGAAATTTTGCAGTTGCTCGGCGAAGGCGGCATGGGGGCGGTTTACAAGGTCTCGGACCGCGAACTTGGTCGTCCAGTGGCCTTGAAGGTGATTCGGCCAGAACTCGCGTCAAACCCGGCGATCCTCGCGCGTTTCAAACAGGAACTCCTGCTGGCCCACCAGGTTACGCATCGCAATGTGGTGCGAGTCTATGACCTCGGCGAATCGGGCGGTGTCAAATTCATCACCATGGAGTTTGTCGAAGGCACCGACCTTCGATCGCTCCTGCTGCGGCACGGCAAGTATTCGCCGGAAGAGGCCGTCGAGACCATCCGTCAAATTTGCCTTGCCCTTCAAGCCGCACACAGTGTGGGAGTGATCCACCGCGATTTGAAACCTCAAAACGTCATGCGTGACAACGCCGGGCGCATCCTCGTCATGGATTTCGGGTTGGCCCGTTCGCTTGAGTCCGATGGTATGACGCAAACCGGAGCTCTGGTCGGCACGATGGAGTACATGTCGCCCGAGCAGGCACTGGGAAAAGAACTCGACCAGCGATCCGACATTTTTGCCTTGGGATTGATATTTTTCGAGTTACTCACCGGCAACGTGCCTTACAAGGCCGAGACTGCCTTGGCAAGTCTGTTGAGGCGAAGTCAGGAGCGCGCGATACCAGCAACAGAAATTGATGCGTCGGTTCCCAGGGGACTCAGCGACATTGTCGGCAAGTGTCTGGAACGGGACGTCACGCATCGCTATGTGAACGTTACCGAGATTCTTGCGGATCTCGATGCTTGGCTGGGGAAGGGGCGATCCTTCAAAGTTTCAATCGTCAAAGAGCCCTGGACCGATCGGTGGAGGAAGTTGCCGTGGCCGCGGATCGCGGGGGTCGCCGCATTGATGGTTGCCACGGCGGCCGGGGTCGCCTGGTATGCTCGACGAACCACGCGTCCTGCAAGCGTGGTTTCTCACGCTCCAGTTTCCATCCTGGTCAGTGATTTCCAGAACAACACGTCCGACAGCCTTTTCGATGACACGCTGGAGCCGATGGTCAACGTCGCGCTCGAAGGTGCAAGTTTCATTAACGCGTTCAACCGCGGCAACGCACGCAAATTAGCCGGCAAGCTGCCAAATCCCACGCAAAAACTGGATGAGCAGACGAGCAGACTGGTCGCAGTCGATTCCGGCGTCGCCGCGATCGTAACCGGAAAGCTCGACACCAAGGGCAGCGGCTATAACCTGGCCCTGAAAGCGATCGACGCGGTGACCGGGAAAACTCTGGCCACTACGGACGTGGACGCGTCCAACAAGGACCAGTTGTTGCTGCAGGTGCCGAAGGCCGTCGCTCCAATTCGTAAAGCCCTGGGTGACACGACGCCAGAGTCCGTGCAGCTTGCCGCCGCTCAGGGGACTTTCGCGACCAGCAATGTCGAAGCCGTCCATAACTACAGCGTGGGCATGGAACAGCAGTTCGAAGGCAAAATGGACGATGCGCTGAAATCATTTACCAAAGCATCGGAACTCGATCCTAACTTCGCGCGAGCTTACGCAGGAATGGCCGCAGCTGCCGGGAATCTGGGGCAGTCGCAAGCCGCCGAAACATATGCAAAAAAGGCGATCGCGCTGGTGGACCGCATGACAGAACGCGAACGGTACCGCGTGCGTGGCCTGTATTACATCCGGACGGGGAATTGGCAGAAGTGCGTGGAGGAATACACCGAATTGATGAGACAGTACCCGGCAGACAACATCGGCCAAAACAACCTAGCAACCTGCTACGGGCGGCTGCTGAATATGTCGAAGGCGATGGAAGAGGCACAGCGAGCGGTTGCAATTGCTCCGAAGGATGTGATGACGCGCATGAACTACTCGTTGTACGCATGCTACGCGTCAGAATTCGAGAGCTGCGAACGCGGGACGCGCGAGTCGTTGCAATTGAATCCAGAGTATGAAGAGGCGGTGTTCGCCACTGGCTATGCGCAACTCGGGCAGAATCAACTGGCGCAAGCCGCGGAAAGTTATCAGAAACTCGAAAAGATGAGTCCATGGGGCAGGTCTCTAGCCTCGGCTGGACTCGCCAACCTGGCGATGTACGAAGGTCGATTCCGGGATGCGATCCAAATTCTGGATAAGGGAATCACGGCTGATCTCGCGGCAAAAAAACCTGATGCAGCGGCGGACAAGTTGTGGATGCTCGCCGAGGCGAACCTTCTGCGTGGAGACAAGCGGGCTGCTGTCGCAGCTGCTGACCGCGCGCTGGCCAACGGCCAGTCCACCAAAATGCGGTTCCTGGCTGCTCGAATTTTCGTTGAAGCTGGCGAAGTCGCGAACGCGAAAAAAATGGCCGAAACCTTGGGCAGTGAGCTCCAGGCCGCGCCGCAGGCCTATGGAAAGCTGATTTTGGGCGAGATAGCTTTAAACAGGCGTGATCCGAAGCAGGCCATTCAACTGTTCAACGAGGCAAAGGATCTGCTCGATAGCTGGATCGGCCGCTATGATCTTGGACGAGCCTACCTTGAAGCGGGGGCTTTCGCGGAAGCAGACTCAGAGTTCGACCGGTGCATCAAGCGTCGTGGTGAAGCGTTGGAACTCTTTATGGATGACATGCCGACCTATAGCTTGTTACCCACAGTCTATTACTACCAAGGGCTGGTGCGAGAAGGCCTGAAGAGTCCCGGCGCAGCGGACTCCTATCAAATGTATCTCAAGCTCCGCGGGAAGAACACAGAGGATCCGCTGCTCGCTGATATTCGGCGACGCATCGGGAAGTAACGCAGGCGACTGGCCATGATTAACACGAACTGCGCGCGTTGAAATCCCGCCTGTAAATCCTGGTACCAGGTATGCCGCGAACTCAAACCCGAAACATGTCCGATCCCTGCCTAAAATGCCCGATCCACTGGAGAGTGCTTCATTTATTCCCACTCTCGAGCCGGGTTTTTCTGGTCAACGATGGGGTGTATCGAACAATTTTTAACCCGCTGATCCCGGACTTGTGAACGCAGGTCGCCTCCAGGACCGAATGGCCCGGCTTTATCGTAGATGTTCGTTTCTGTATCCCAAAGCCCTGCATCCCCGGACATTGAGGCGGGCAATTTGCCCGCCTCAATCCGTTCATCAAAACTTCACCGTGACCACGAGTGGAGTCGAAGATCCACTTTGAGCTCCTTGTTTGTTCGCCGCGGTTACGAAGTAAGTATAAGTGGTGCCGTTCTTTACGCTCGAGTCGACATACGACGCCGACGGCGGCACGCCAGTTAGGGTTTTGATGGCTGAGAACTTGCTCGCGTTCAACAGAACCTGCTGGCCGGTGAATGAGCCCACGGCCCTGTAGATGGTGTACTTGCGAATCTGACCGAACCCTGGAGCGTTCCATGTTAACGGTACGTTCTTGCCATTTTGTAGGAAGCCGCCAGACGATGGCACGCATGCTGGAACAGAGTTGATTGCTACTGAACACCTTAGCGCCCCCGGAGCGTCCAGGGTTGATGTCGCTGTAGTCTCATCCTGCTCGGTACCGCCGCCCCCATTTTTGAGACCACCGCCTCCGTTCTTAAGGCCTCCTCCACCGTTCTTGAGACCGCCTCCGTCGTTATCGGTACCGCCACCCCCATTTTTGAGACCACCGCCTCCATTCTTGAGGCCTCCAGCCTGAGAGAATCCGAACGCACTCGACCGAGCACCGATCTGTTGCATGTTGATCACGTTCCATTCGTTGAAACCCAGGAAAAGACTATTCCCGATCACGCCATTGTGATCCAGGTCCACTCCGGGCGACGTAATCGTATTCGGAGTTACGAGATCGTTATTGAAGTCAAGCGGGCCGGAGAAAGTCCCTCCCGGTGCGACCGTCGCATCCACGCGAACAGCCGCCGCCTCGCCCAGCGCTTGCGGACTACCGTCGCAGTGGGTGGTCGCAAAGCGGCCGCCCGTCGAATTCTGCAGCTGATTGTCGAGAGCATTCGGCGCAGAGTACCAACGTGTGAGATGAGCTGCAGGACCGCTGGAAAAGTCTTGCCCTATACCGAGGGCCTCGCTCAGCGAGTTCGACGCCTCACTCAGAGACGGTAAGGTTTGCGCCGAATAATCAAATCCACCATCCACGAAACCGCGGACCTGGAAGAGATAATTCATCACGCTCAAGAAGTTGGGTTTGCAGTTCACATCGTAGGTAGGCAAGCTTGGATTGTTGATCGGGTCGTTGTAATAGGTTCCGCCGTGTGTCCAAGTCAAAGCATGCCCCAGTTCATGTGCCAATGTGCCGGTTTGAACAGAAGCGGTACCAACCTGGTTGTTGCAATAAACCTGGCTGGGCTGTGACGGGTCAGCTTGACATCCCGCAACGTCATCAAATGCCCACAATCCAAGGGTTACCATCGAGTCTCCACCACCTCCAAAGTCAGAGTGGCCTGAATTACTGGTCGGCCCAAGGTAAGAGATTCCAAGTTGTGGCTCGTTGAAACAGGTCGCGCACGAGCTTTTGTAACTGTATGTACCGTTAGGCACGTTCGCAGTCGTAATTTTGAACGTGGTGGTGATGACGTTGTTTGCATCCGGGTCCGGGCCAGACGAAACAGCATTTTTAAACGTGTACACGCCGTTGAGTGCTGTCTGCGCAAGTGCTCCAGTAATCGTCACGCGGTCCGTATTAGCATCACTACATGCTGCCAGCGGACTCAGACACTCGCCTGGCTTGAGCGTCCCTTGAGGGGACTTGATGGTCACCGTGGCGGTGGTACCGGAATTCACGATCGAAACTACAGTTGGAATTGTCGGGTCCGCCAGGCTTGACCCCAGTGTGCTCCAGAATGATCTGGGTGCACCTAACGAGTGACCGAAAAGCATGTAGTGATAGGTTTGGCTACGAGCCGATTGAAAGTTTCCAAGCATCGGATCGTTCTGGAAAAATTCGAAACCTCCCTTCCAGCCAATCGCTGGCTGTCCCGGAAACTGGCAGAGCAGGGCTCCATCCATACACAGGACCAAACCTTCTGACACTGCGTTGCCCCCAGTTCCCCCCGCGATCACGTACGGATCGCCTTGATACACGTTCGGCCCCACGTCGTAGTGCAGGTTGATGCCATGGTTGGCATAGATTGCACCGACGTTATCCAAAGCCGCCTGTTTCGGCAGGTGCGAGTGGTGATAGGAACCTGCTTGGCCATCCAGATTGCTCAGATAGTCAAGCTCAACAAAAATATCGGGCACGGTCGCATTGGCTCCCGGTAGCGCGACGAATTGTCCGCTGACAGCATCAGTGTAGCCTTGGTTGGATTCCCAAACATCCAGCAACCCGTCGTGGTCGGTGTCTTGAACCGTCGTACTCAAGATCATGGCACCCCATGTAACGCACCCACTATTGCTCGAGGAGGGCACCACAGAAATCGTTGCAGGATCCGCCGTCACGTTCCCATTCACGATCCACGTTGGGTTGTCCCAGTTGCCATAGATACCGGGGAAAGGAGGAGCCGAGCCGTAGATGGACGAAAGAAGCTGCCCGTTCAGGTAGACGGACTCGGACTTGTTCATCTGACCATTCGAGACAATCTGGGTGAGCTTTTGCTGTTGAGTCGTTGGACCGTAGAAACCTGTGATTTGCTGGCTGACAGTTTGCGAGGTATTACTCGGAGCTACGATTCCGTCATATAGAACGATTCCATTCAAGGGAGTCAGCGGCGAGAGGACGCGATAGACGACCACGAGGCTCGCTCCTAAAGCAAACGGCGTGGAGTTGCCATTGCCGCCACTGTCCGCCAGGCGGACGGGGATGTTGCCGCTTGCGACAAGTGCTCCGAAAGTTGGCGACGCGTTAGATGTGTCGAGTGGGAGATAGGGGCGAACGTCGGCGCGGTAATATCGCATGGTCTTCGACCCTTGAGCTGAGCCGGAACACCCACCCGAGCTCCAGGACACGGGCGCATTGGGGCTCCCCAGGACTGTTCCAGTTATGGAATAGCCGTTAAAAAAGGCCTGCTTGCCGACCTGCGCGCTTGCGTTTCCCTCGACTGTCGCCCAATACAGGTAGGCAGCAACAATATCGGCACCTTTCGGCACACTCTGAGCCACGGGCTGCTTCGTGTCGGGGATAGAGACGATACCTGGCGCGTAGCCGCTTCCGTCCGGTGCCCCCTCGACCCAGCCGGAAACCACGTAGTCACCGGTGACGAAGAAGTTCTTAAATATGTGGAAGTCAGGATTTTGCGCCCAGCCCAATTGCAGGAAACCAAGCACCAACACCAGTCCCAATAAAAAAACCTGACGGAACAAAGAAAACTTTGAGCCTAACTTGCGCAGCGGAGCCAACATGGTCAGCCTCATGTCACCAAAATTTCGCATGGCGATTCTCTCCGACTCAGCCCTGGTGACGAACAGGCCTGAGTCTTAATTTTATTACGGTGCTGGTATTACAGCGCTGGTCTTAAACGGGGAAGGCGTCTTGCTACACAGCCAAGCCGAACCGCGATGCTGCAATTTGGCGGTTCGCCGACCTTTACTAATCCTGAGAATGTACGAAGAGTTCCTAGGAATTGGTTTGTTCACCGCGCCCCACAAGGGAAACGGCAAAGCCGGGTCGCTTGAATATTCTTATGGAACTAGACAAATGTCAACTCCTCAATACTCGGCTGTCGGTAGCACATGATATGTCCGCTTTGCGGGCAGTGAGGAGGGAGACCATGCGGAGCATGGAAGCTTATTCGAGGGCCGCGATGGAGCGGGCGATGAAAGTACAGGACGTGATGTTGCAGGCGATGGCGAAGAAGATCACCTGGCGGCAGGGGGAGGAGATTCTGGGCATCAGCGATCGGCACATGAGGCCGTGGCGTGAGCGGTATGTTGAAGGGGCTACAACGGGTTGTGGACCGGCTGCCCCCTCAAGAAAAGGGCCATCCGATTCTCCGCATGATACCCTTCGGCCAATCAATGCTGAGGCATATAGCGGGGCCCATTCTTTTTCGGAGAGACCCATAAAGATTCCGTTCCGGCCAGGGGCATCGGCGACAAACAGGAAATCAACGATGCCAGCAGTCGCGTGGTTTCTCGCGACCGGAGAGCAACGAGTCATAGTAGCTGGGGGTGGTAGTAGCCTGACGACCAGCAGCTGATCGTGCCTCCCTCGGCATCTGAGCGGCAGAGCGGGTGGTTCTCTCCGGAGCACCCGTCGCGGAGGCACGGTCTTATCACTGCACGAAAAATATCGGGGAATTCTTAGAATGGTAGGCACGAATGGACTCGAACCATCGACCTCTTCCGTGTCAAGGTACGCCTAACCCATACTTACAACAACTTCGATGTTCTGCTGGAAACGGCTAAGCCCCTCTAAATACGCGGAACACGCACCAATCACGGGCTAGGATCACGGGCCGAAAAACAACTGCTTTGGCGAACAAAAAGCGAATCTGCTAAAACTCGCCGACGTGGACGAGGGCTGCAAACCGACCAACTCCGGAGTTACATTCGGCGGGTGCAGTCTCGTCTCTTCCCGCCTACGCAGAAGCTCGCCGCCGGCATGCGGGATGATGGTTTGCCGTCATACCCAGGCTTTCAGGATGGGCAAAGTCTATTTCTTTACCGGTGGCGGATAATTTTTCAGGAGCTTTTCTACTGCTTTTGCCAAATTCTTCTGCTGCTTCTCCGGCTTGGCTTTCGGGTCCATTGTTTTGCTCACCACTCCTCGCCAGGCTAGATCGTGACCCGCCGAATCGTACATGTCCAAGGCCAACTGACCTTTATAGATTGTCGACGTCGACCCAGAGGTTGTCGTTGTACCCATCCCACCATACCAGCCACCTCCCCACCCAGGCCCATAGCCATAACCAGTGCTGTAGGAACTGAATTGCTTCTCTTCTCCAACAGCGGCCTGATAGCCTACGTAAAGATTGGCATCATCCCCCTCAACTTTGGTCAAACCTTTCTTGGCGAGTTCCGCATCCACCGCATCCTTGATTTGCTTATCCGCTAAGTCGCTGACTTTGGACGCGTCTTTGATGGGCACCCATTTGTACGTTTTGAATTTGGAGAAGTCAGCACTTTTGTCGAAGTTGTAGCGGACATCCTGAGCAAAAGAACTAGCAGCCAGCAGCAACGTGACAACTGAGAGAATGAAGAATCTTTTCATATCCAATGTCCAATCCAATGTCCAAGCTGGATCGCTCATGCGGCTCCCCCCGTTAATGGTGGGAACAACAGAAGATCGCTTTTGATTTTGCTATTACGCTAGCCCTTGAGGAGGGCGCGTCATACTGTCAAGATTCACAGCAAGGGGTTCGTGCCGAACGGATCTATCAACAACTAGATCTGTTGCAACCCGTGCCTCTACAAGCGCGACGCGAACTGCTGCCGTACAACCGTCTGATGAAACCGTAACCGGGGACAAGCCATCACCAAAGGATTCCGTACTGGCTGTTTTCACAGTAGTAGCTGGCACGGCTTGCGTCGATACTCCCGTGGACCTAATGAGATCATCGCTGGCCAAAAGGCGCGACATTCGCAATATGGGGAAAACACCTTAAGGAATAGAAATGGGGGTACGCAAGGCGAAGTCACTACTAGGCGCAAATCATCTCGGCTTTCACTGCGGCCTTCAACGCACTGAACATAGCCAATCCGTAAATGAAGGAGAGCGAGAAAGAATGACCGTCAGAACGGTAATCTTAGCTTTTGCGAGCACTGTTCTGTGCTGCGGATCGGTCATGCAGGCACAACAGAAAGAATCGCTCTATGCCATCGTGATTCCAGACGGTGCAGCCTCCGATGCGAAGTTGACCGGTGGTTCGACTCCTGCGATCGGAAACGAAACATCCACTGACCCAGGTGGCGCCAACTCCCCGCAAGGCGGAACAACCACAGGTGGGACAACACCAGGTTCGCCCGTCAGCGACAACCAATGGCATATCGCAGTAAGCCCTTATCTCTGGTTTCCGGGAGTCCACGGAACCGTCGGCGCACAGGGCCATGACGTCGACTATAGCGCGAGTCCCGGCGACCTTCTCTCCAATTTTCGTTTTGGACTGATGGGGGTGGTGGAAGCGCGCCGCAACCGGCTATTGACGACGGTCGACATGATTTGGATACGACTCAAAGACGACAAGGCGCGACCGTTCCCGAACGTAGGGGCCGATTCAGCGACCATCAAGATGACCGAATTCCTCCTCACTCCAGAAGTCGGCTTCCGACTGATCGATGGAAAAATGATCAAGGCGGATGCTCTTGCAGGAATCCGATTCTGGCACTTCGGCGAGAATCTGACGTTCAGTCCCGGCACTCTCGGCTTCGATTTTTCAAAATCGCAAAACTGGGTAGATCCGCTGGTGGGAGGAAGAATTGAGGCGGCTCTTTCACCCAAAGTCGGGATCACAGTGGCAGGTGATGCCGGGGGCTGGGGAACTGGCTCCGAACTCGAATATCAGGTAGTCGGTCTTCTCGGATACAAGGTCAAGCCGAACATAACTCTCCAAGCGGGATATCGCTATCTGTATGTGGATTACGAGAAAAATGGCGGCACTGACGCGTTTGTTAAGGCTACGACATCCGGCGTCATCTTTGGTGGGACCATAATTCTCAAGTGAGTACAGGCCGAGTAAATCGTCGACGCGGAACTGTCATGCGTCGCCGGACTCGGACCAGGGGTCGCATGTCATCTGCTGGCCGACTTCTCGGTACTGAATCTCGTAATAGCGGGACGGATTGTTCCCGATTGCCGACGACTCTACGAGATCCGCAACCTATTTTGTAGAGGCGCGGCAGGCCAAGTCTCTCCGCGGTTCCATTCTCGCCGTTGTTGCAGCATGCATTCGAAGCTGGCTTCTTGGTTCTGAGTAACCTTGGTCCGTTCACAATCTAATGATCTGCGACTGACAATTCTGACAGTCCCCAGTTGCTGGTCTTAAATGAGAACGTAAAGAGCATTTCTTCTTGGTGCGACACCACCCTTCAAGAAAGAAGGAGCAACCGATGAGACGGAGTTATGTGCGATTCTTGTCCATTCTCACATTCGTCACTCTTCTGGTAGTAGCCGATGCACCACGGACATTCGCACAGGATACGGGCTCAGCCACGACTGAATCTTTGGAAAAGTCATTTCCTACGAAACGACCGTACTCGCCATATGCCGACCGGGCATTTCCAACGCGCGTCTTCTTTGGTGACACGCACCTCCATACGGCATTTTCAATGGATGCGGGAGCTTTCGGTGCGCGCTTGACGCCTCGTGACGCTTACATCTTCGCGAAAGGCAATCAAGTGACATCGAACACAGGGCAGCCAGTGAAGCTTTCGCGGCCGCTCGACTTCCTCGTCGTCTCTGATCACTCCGATGGCATGGGTTTTTTCCCACTGATATTGGCGGGGGGGGCGGAGATGATGGCCGATCCTCAAGGTCGGAAATGGCACGACCTGATCGCATCTGGCAAGGGCTCCGAAGCGGCTATCGATATCATCGTCAGCTTTGGCAAAGGCGAGATATCGAAAGCGATTTTTCCGTTTCCTGGTACTTCCGCCTATCGTGGCGCGTGGGAGGAAACGATTAAGGCCGCCGACGAAGCAAATGATCCGCGCAGGTTCACCGCCTTCATCGGATATGAATGGACTTCGAACACTTCCGGCAACAATCTGCACCGCAATGTGATATATCGCGACAACGGAGCCAAAGCCAGCCTGATGGAGCCTTTCACGACGATGAAGCCTCTTGGCAGCGATAACCCGCGGGACCTCTGGAAGTGGATGGCTACTTACGAAGAAAAAACTGGAGGGCGGGTATTGGCGATCGCTCACAATGGAAACCTTTCGAATGGTCGGATGTTTCCCCTCATCGAATCCTTCACCGGCAAGCCTGTGGACCGCGAGTATGCCGAAAAGCGCGCGCACTGGGAGCGGCTGTATGAGGCGACTCAGACCAAGGGCGACGGCGAGACCCATCCCTTCCTCTCTCCCAATGACGAATTTGCCGATTACGAACGGTGGGACAAGGGAAACCTAGATGGCAGCGCAGCAAAGACGAAAGACATGCTCGAATTCGAATATCTCCGCGCAGCCTACAGAAATGGTCTAAAGCTCGAGAAGGAATTAGGAACAAATCCCTACAAGTTCGGGCTAATCGGCAGTAGCGACGCACACACCGGCCTCTCCGCCCTTGAGGAAGACAACTTCTTCGGCAAGGTTGTTACGCAGGAGCCAAACGCGAAGCGCGCAACCGCCGCCTTCATCGATAACAAGCAAACAGGCGTGAAGATCATGGACTGGCAGGTAACTGCGTCCGGCTATGCGGCGGTCTGGGCAACCGACAACACTCGCGAAGCTCTCTGGGACGCGATGCAGCGGAAAGAGACCTACGCGACTACTGGTCCGCGCATGATCGTCCGCTTCTTCGGCGGCTGGGATTTCGACGCTAACGATGCCCAGACCCGTAACCCGGCGATCGCGGGTTACGAAAAAGGTGTTCCGATGGGTGGAGACCTGAGGGACGCTCCAGCGGGGAAAGCACCGACCTTCCTAGTCGCTGCCCTCAAGGATCCAATCGGCGCGAACCTCGACCGCATTCAGATCATCAAGGGCTGGCTCGATGCGAAAGGTGAGACGCACGAGCAAGTCTACGACGTGGTCTGGGGAGGCGACCGCAAACCCGGCGCCGACGGAAAATTGCCTTCAGTCGGCAACACCGTGGATGTTGCGAATGCAACCTGGACCAACACCATCGGCGCCCCGGAGTTACTCAAGGTCTGGAAAGATCCCAACTTCGATCCTTCCGTACGTGCCTTCTATTACGTGCGAGTCTTGGAGATACCCACGCCGCGTTGGACGGCCTACGATGCAAAGTATTTCGGAATCAAGATGCCGCCAGAGGTCCCGATGGTACACCAGGAACGCGCCTACACCTCTCCCATCTGGTACACGCCGGCGAAATAATTCTGGAGACCGTCATGAAGTTTCTTCGCGAACCGCTCATTCACTTCCTCCTGCTGGGGGCCACTATCTTCGCGGCCTTCAGCGTCGTGACCCGTCACAGAACCGACAGGCCGCGCGAGATTGTCATCAGTCAAGGCACTCTTGAAAGTATGGTCATCGGCTTCTCTCGTACTTGGCAGCGCCAGCCCACCGAGGGTGAACTGCGCGGCTTGGTGCGCGACTATATCCGCGAAGAAGCAGCCTATCGCGAAGCACTGGCGATGGGCCTTGAGCGCGACGACACCATCGTTCGCCGTCGCCTCCGTCAAAAACTCGAATTCCTCTCCGACGATCTCGCCTCCCAAGCAGTGCCCACCGATGAGGACCTGCAACAATTCCTGCAATCGCATTCAGAACAGTTCCAAACCGACACGGTTCTTAGTTTTCGCCATGTTTATCTGAACCCGCAGCTGCACGGCGCCGATCTCAAGACCGATGTAGCGCGTCTTCTCACCCGGCTAGACTCTTCTGCAACCGTCGATCCGGATTCCCTCGGCGATCCCTTTCTTCTTGAGAGTCACTTTGATCGTGTTTCCTTGTCCGATGTTAAGAAAACCTTCGGCGAGAAGTTCTCATCCACCGTGGCCGCAGCCACGCCTGGGCAATGGCAGGGCCCGGTAGAGTCCGGCTACGGCCTTCATTTGGTTTTCATCTCGCAACGTCAGGATGGCCAGTTGCCCGCTCTCGCCGACATCCGCGATCAAGTCCGCCGCGAATGGTTTAACGCCAAACGCAACGAGGCTACCGACAAGTTCTACGAAGCGCTGCTTCGCGGCTATTCAATCAAAATCGAATCGCCCGAAAACAATAAGATCGCGCAGGTGCACTGATGCGGCGTGCCGTGTTTCTTATTGCGCTTAGTACTCTGCTCGCGGGAAGAGTACTTGCGCACGAATTGCGCCCTGCCTATCTCCAACTTCGCCAAACCGGCGCTGAGGCCTACGATGTTCTCTGGAAGGTACCGGCTATCGGCGACAACTTGCGGCTCAGCCTGAATGTGCAACTACCTGAGACCTGCTCCAATCAGACTCAACCGCGCGGCGTTTTCTCCAGTGCCGCCTATTCCGAACAGTGGAGCATCAATTGCCCGGGCGGTCTGAGCGGCTCGACTATCCGCATCGACGGCCTCACCGCGACTCTCACCGATGTCCTCGTCCGCATCGAGCGTTTCGACGGTTCCTCGCAAGTTACGCGGTTGACTTCGTCTTCTCCGGCATTCGTCGTCGCCGCAGTTCCCCATCGCTTCGAGGTTGCTCGAACGTATTTAACCCTCGGCGTCGAGCATATTCTCACCGGGTTCGACCATCTTCTGTTTGTCTCCGGACTGCTCTTGCTGGTCACGAGCGTTCGCCGCCTGCTTCTCACGGTCAGTGCCTTTACTCTCTCGCACACCGTCACGCTATCTCTGGCCACGCTCGGCTTCGTTCACGTTCCTCCAGTTCCCGTTGAAGCGGTGATCGCACTCAGCATCTTGTTTGTCGCGTACGAAGTCTTGCGCCAACGCGACAATCCCAGCGGCCTCGCACAACGCAAGCCCTGGCTCGTTGCCTTCTCCTTTGGACTTCTCCACGGCCTCGGTTTTGCCGGGGGTCTAGGCGCTGCTGGACTGCCAGCCGGGCACATCCCACTCGCTCTGGGATTCTTCAGTGCAGGTGTCGAAGTCGGCCACTTTTCATTTGTCGCCGCTGCGTTAGCGGCGATCTCCGCCGTCCGTGGTTGGACGACCAAATTCCCTGCCTGGTCCTTCCGGATCGCCCCCTACGCCATCGGCAGCATTGCCGCTTATTGGCTCATCGCCCGCCTTGCAGCTTTCTGAAGACTGCTTCGGCGCCATAATTTTTTCGAAGCCCTACATCGAGAGGGAAAAACTAGGGGAATACTGAATGGTAGGCCCGAATGGACTCGAACCATCGACCTCTTCCGTGTCAAGGAAGCGCTCTAACCAGACTGAGCTACGGGCCTACATGCGAACGGTTCTGATTTTGATTCTACGGGCAGCCGGCAATTCCGGCAACGTTTGCCTATCGGCGCGACGGTTGCGGAATCACGGGCTAATCACGGACTGGAGAAATCTTGGTGTTCGCTGTAGCTGTATGGAAACAATCGTCGTATGTGTGCTCTCGGGTTTTTGCTTTCTACCGTGTCAAGGTAGTGCTCTAACCAACTGAGCTACGCGCCTACAACAACTTGCGTGTCTTACAGATTGTACCGGCAACGTGCCCGCCAATCGAGCAAAGCACGAGCCAGTGCGGAGTCCATCGGAACCGGTTTCCCGGGGGATTCGAACCTGGTGGCTGACTAACCTGTAGCCTACCGAGCCTGAGGAGGGCAAGATAAAGGCTGACGCAAAGCGGTCAATGCGTCAGCCTGAAAAAAATTGCAAAACAGATTTACTTGCCACCACCAGTTTTCGTGCAAGCGGGGTTGTTAGGGTTGCACAATGGGATCGGGCCGCCATCAAAAGCCGACACCAGTGGGACCGCTACCGTCAAAGACGCACCTACCAAACCTACCACTACGATCATCCATTTCACTGCGCGTTTCATGGGGGTTTCTTTCTCCTGGGAGATTCCGTTGGGGGAGGAACCTCACGGGCGGAATTCTATGGCAAGTTACCAAAGTAATCCCAAGCAACATTTTAGAAATTTTGCCAATACAGAAAAAAATGTAGTAGTGGTTTTATTTTCATGCAAATACCAGCATTTACATTTTACGAATAGGGCCGCTAAAACGGCGAGGTAACGTTACGAAAACAGGACGCATGGCCGGTTGATCATGGTCACGCGGATAAATCACGATTGGCCCGCAAGACAAACGGGACCGAAATTCGAGCGTGTGTGAGCGTAAGGGTCAAAAATAGGGAGTCTTCTATTTGATGCCATTCTCGAACATCACTGGTACCGAGGGGTGCAGATGCGAGCAATTCCCTGCCAACTGGTTGCAATCCGGCCTGGGCCCCGGCGACAAT
>Ga0068858_100002294_pt1 | contig 19356 bp, 8 predicted proteins | sample KBSSwiS12_FD_66589 | JGI IMG/M metagenome (GOLD analysis project Ga0068858, IMG submission 66589) | Switchgrass rhizosphere microbial communities from Kellogg Biological Station, Michigan, USA - KBS Switchgrass S1-2 | ecosystem: Host-associated > Plants > Roots > Rhizosphere > Soil ...
GCGCAGTCCGATTCGCAGTACCGCACGGAGGCGGCCAACTACGCCAACGAGATCGTCTCGGAGATGGCGATCCAGATGCAGGCCGCCGCGTACAACCAGGCGGCGAACTCGTTCGTCCCGAACGCAGCGCTCCTGTCCTTCGCGCATCAGCCCGCCTCGGGCGGCTATTGCTCCTTCGCCGGCGGGGCCTCGACCAACCCCGCGGTTCTCGACTGGGTGAGCCGCATCTCCGGCGCCGTCGACACGAAACGAATGCTGCCGGGCGCGACCAACGTGAGCCAGCAGATCACGATCGACCAGACCCCGGGCTCGGGCTTCAACCGCGTCACGGTCACCATCTGCTGGCAGCCGCCGTCTTCGGCGGCGGTCGCGTTCGCGCCGATGCATCGGTACGAGCTGGTTTCGTACATCAACTGAAGGCCGCCATGAAGTCGTCGAAGCAAGACCGCTTCCCGCTCGCGCAGCGCGGCATGACGCTGGTCGAGGTTATGGTCGGGCTGGCCATCGGCATGATCGGCATGCTGGTGATCTTCCAGACCGTCTCGGTCTGGGATGCGCGGACCCGCGCCACCGTCGCCGGCAGCGATTCGCAGACGACCGGCTCGATCGCCATGTTCAGCATCGAGCGCGACCTTCGTCTCGCCGGCCAGGGCTTCGGCGGCGCCGAGCCGGCGATCATGGGATGCCAGGTTTCCGGCTTCGACCAGAACGCCAGCGGGCCGCTCGCCTTTCCGATGACGCCGGTCGTGATCGTCGACCACGACGCCACCAACCAGCCCGACGAGATCGCCACCCTCTACGGCACCTCGGCCTACTTCACCAGCCAGACCACCTACAGCCGCGTCACCGCGCAGACGGTGTCCACCTACGACCGCACCGGCTTCAAGTCGGGCGACCTGGCGGTGATCGCCAACCTCGGCACCGGCGCGCCGGGCAGCGCCGATTGCCAGCTTGTCGAGGTCACGGACAACTCGGCGCCCGCCGATCCCAAGACCATGGGGTTCATCCAGGGCAGCTACGCGCACTTCTACAGCAACGGCTCGAACCTGCCGTCGCGCTTCAACACCGCCGCCGGCGTCGGCGCCAGCTTTCCCAGCGGAACGGCCTACAGCCTGGGGCCGCTGCCGCGGCGCAACGTCTGGCGGATCGCCTCGGGCGTGCTGGGCACGGTCGACGAGATCGGCATCAACGGCTCGGTGTTCGCACCGATCGCCGAAGGCGTGGTCGACATGAAGGCCGAGTACGGCTACGACACCAACCCGGATCCGGCCGTGCTGACCGTTGCCTGGACCAAGACGCTGCCGGCGCCGATCGACTGGACCACGGTGCGCGCGGTTCGGGTCGCGTTGCTGGTGCGCAGCCGCAACTTCGAGCGGCCGGCGACCAATGCCACCGAGCAGAACTATTCCGCACCCAACCCGGTGTGGCACGCGAACGGCGGCGCCGCCCAGGTCAACTTCGTGATGCACAACGTCGACGGCACCGCGGACTCGCATGCCCCGGGCGATCCGAGCCCGAACAACTGGCGCAACTACCGCTACACCGTCTACGAGAAGGTGTTCCCGTTGCGCAACGTCATCTGGGGCCAATGATGATGAGGAGACGTGCATCCATCGTGGGCATGCGTCGGCAACGCGGCGTCGTCCTGTTCGTCGCCATGATCGTGCTGGTGGTCATGGCGCTGGCCGGGGTGGCGATGGTTCGCCAGTCGGGCTCGGGCCTGTCGATCGCCGGCAACCTGGCCTTCAAGCAGAGCGCCACGTCGGCCGGCGACTACGGCACCGAGGCCGCACTCAACTGGTGGCTGCCGTTGCGCGGCACGGTCGCCCTCGACAACGACGTTCCGGCCGAAGGCTACTACTCCGACTGGGGCGCCGGCGGCACGCCGCGCCTGACCGGCGACCCCTCCACCTACGACTGGAACACGCTCGCCAAGAAGGTCGTCGTCGACGACGGCACGCGGGCGGGCAACCAGGTGAGCTACATCATCGAGAGGCTCTGCCTCAACCCGGGCATGAATCCCGAAGACCCGGCGCAGATCTGCGTCAAGACGCCGCCGAGCGGCGGCGTCAACAAGAGCACCACGACCCAGCACTACCCGATGTCGGACGGTGAAGACCGGCTGGTCGTGCACTACCGCATCTCGACCCAGATCGTCGGTCCCAAGCGCACCCTGAGCTATATCCAGGTAATGGTCCGCTAGACCGACTTCCGAAAGCAGCGACATGAACAAGCACAAGACATCGCGAACCGAAGCCGTCGGCCGACTCCTCGGCTGCAGCGTCGCTGCCCTGGTCTTCGTCGTCTCGCCGCTGCGCGCTGCCCAGACCGACATCTCGAGCACGCCGATCACCAGCACCAACTCGGCCCAGGTCAAGCCGAACATCATGCTGCTGATGGACACGTCGGACTCGATGAGCTTCAGCCACATGCCCGACGAAGTCGAGGCGGTGCTCGGCCCGATCTCGACCACCGACGTCGCCGCCCGGGTCGGCTACAAGAGCTCGCAGTGCAACGTCCTCTACTACAACCCGTCGACCACCTACGTGCTGCCGAAGCGCGCCGACGGCTCGTTCTTCCCGACGCCGTCGTTCAATTCCGCCCCGTACGATGCCTACGACACGCTGTCGTCGGTGACGGTGAACCTTGCCAGCGGCTTCACGCCCTATGACGACTCGACCCTTCGCCACGGCGGCTGGACCTATCCGCTGACGCCGGCCTATTACTACGCGCACACCGGCCCGGCGATCGCCAACTACACCGCCGGCGCCTGTGCCGATCTCGACGTCGGCTCGACCCAGCCGGCTTCCGACGGCGGCACCTGGACCCGCGTCGATGTCTCCGCGGCCAGCGGTGCCCAGCAGGCCAATTTCGCGATCTGGTACACCTACTACCGCACCCGCATCGCGATGATCAAGAGCGCGGCGAGCCTGGCCTTCACGCCGCTCACCGACAGCTTCCGGGTCGGCCTGATCACGGTCAACCCGAAGTTCCCGAACAACGTGCCGCTCTCGGCCGACTCGCTCAACGCGCCGATCAATCCCGACAAGTACCTGCGCATCGCCGACTTCGATTCGACCCAGCGCAACCTCTGGTTCGACAAGCTGTTCTCGCAGAAGACCGGCGGCACTTCGCCGGCACGCGAGGGCCTGGCACGGGTCGGCCGGCACTACGCCGGCAAGCACGACGGCATCAACACCGGCATGCCGGAGGATCCCGTCCAGTACTCGTGCCAGCAGAACTTCACGATCATGACGACGGACGGCTACTGGAACGACAACGCCGAGACCGTCGGCGCCGGTCCGGTGCAGATCGACGGCGTGACCAAGGTCGGCCAGCAGGACGGCAACCTCGACGCGATGACGACGAACACCGATGCCGGCATCGTCAACGTCAACGGCACCCCCCGGCCGATCTGGGACGGTGTTCCCGACGGCAAGCGCGTGCGCACCAACAAGTCGAACGCCTACCGCTACTCGCCTTGTGGCGTGTACTTCAACAAGACCGACACGCAGCTGAATCGCTCGACCTCGCAGGTCACGATCGCGACCTCGCAGACGACGCAGAGCACGCTGCAGTCCCTGCAGAGCACGACGCAGATGCGGATCACCAGCCTGCAGAGCCTGCAGAGCTCGACGCAGATGCAGCTGAGCACGGTCCAGAACCTGCAGAGCACGAACCAGAACCGGCAGAGCACGAACCAGAACCTGCAGAGCACGACGCAGACGCAGCGGAGCACGGTGCAGAACCGGCAGAGCACCAACCAGAACCTGCAGAGCACGACGCAGAACGTCCAGAACACGTCGCAGACGATCGACTACCGTTGGTACAACGAGCGGACCATCGTCGTCAACCGGCAGAGCACGACGCAGACCACGCTGAGCACCTCGCAGACCGTGCAGAGCACCTCGCAGACGCGCAAGGCGACCACCCAGAACCTGCAGAGCACGACGCAGACGCGGCAAACAACGACCCAGAACCTGCAGACCACCGCGCAGATCACGCGAAGCACCTCGCAGAACCTGAAGAGCACCGTTCAGAACCTGACGAGCACGTCGCAGAACCGGCAAAGCACGTCGCAGGTGACGCGCTCGACCCAGCAGACCCTGACAAGCACCTTCCAGGAGCTGCAGAGCACCTCGCAGACCACGCTATCGACATCGCAAGTCCGCAAGAGCACCTCGCAGACCAGCATCTGCGCCGACACCGGCGAGACCTGCAACTCCGTTCCTACCGGCACCTGCGTGCCCGGCGGCGGTTTCCACTGCGAGACCGTGACCACCGGTCCGACCCTGGTGGCCAGCTGCACCCCGGCCAGCGCCAGCATTGCCAACAACTACGTGCAGACCACCTGCGCCGTGACCGGCACCGGGCCGACCGCGGTGCTGTCGTGCACGCCGGCGACCGCCAGTGCCGGCAACAGCTACACCACGACCACTTGCAACACCGTGACGACGTCGACGGTACCGGTCGACATCTGCAACTCGTCGCCGGCGAGCTCCGGCAACAACTACACCGCCACCACCTGCTCGAGCCTCTCGACCGGACCGACCGCGACCGCGAGCTGCACGCCGATCGCCGCCAGCGCCGGCAACTCCTGGACGCAGACGAGCTGCACCTTCCCGACGACCGGGCCGACCGCCGTGTCGAGCTGCACGCCCGTTTCGGCGAGCTCCGGCAACAGCTGGACGGCGACCACCTGCAACACGGTCACGACTACCAACGTTCCGGTCGCCAGCTGCACCGCCTCGGGCCCGACGTCCGGCAATAACTGGACGACGACGACCTGCAGCCCGTTGGTGACGACCAACGTGCCGACGGCCACCTGCTCGGCCGCCAGCGCCACCGCGGGCAACGCCTGGACGACCACGACCTGTTCCACCAACAACACTACCAACGTGGCGGTGGCGTCATGCAGCCCGTCGGCCGCGACTTCCGGCAACAGCTGGACAACCACGACCTGCCCGCCACCCGCCACCACCGGCCCGACCGGTGTGTCCTCCTGCACGTCCTCGTCGGCGAGCTCCGGGAACAGCTGGACGACGACCACCTGCGGCACGAACAACCAGAGCAACGTGCCGGTCCTGAGCTGCACCGCCAGCGGTCCGACTTCCGGCAACGGCTACACGACGACGACCTGCCCGGCGCCGGTCGTCACCGGCCCGGTCGGTGTGCAGAACTGCGTCGCCGCCGGCGCGACCGCCCTCAACGCCTGGACCGCGACCACCTGCACGCCCAACAACAGCACCAACGTGCCGGTGCTGTCCTGCACGGCGACGATCGCGAGCTCGGGCAACAACTGGACGGCGACCACCTGCCCGGCACCGATCACCACCGGCCCGACGCCGATCTCGAGCTGCACGCCGGTGGCCGCCACGTCCGGCAACAGCTGGACCGCGACGACCTGCCCGACGCTGGTCGCGACCAACGTGCCGGTGTCCTCGTGCACGGCATCGGGCCCGACCTCGGGCAACAGCTGGACGACGACCACCTGCCCGGCGCCGATCACGACCGGCCCGACCGGCGTGTCGAGCTGCGCTGCCTCGGGTCCGACCTCGGGCAACAGCTGGACCACGACCACCTGCGGCACGAACAACACGACCAACGTGGCGGTCTCGACCTGCACGGCCTCCTCGGGCAACACGGGCAACAACTGGACCACGACCACCTGCCCGGCGGCGACGGTCGTCAGCGGCCCGACCGCGGTGCAGACCTGCACGCCGGTCACGGGCAACGCCGGCAACGGCTACCAGACGACCCTGTGCGCGATCCGCAGCACGACCATGCCTTCGGGCACCTGCGTGCCCTCCGGACCGACCCTGGCCAACGGCTGGGTGACGACCGAGTGCAACGTGGTCGTCGGCACGTCCGTTCCGGTCCTGACCTGCACGCCGCAGACCGGCAATGCCGGCAACAACTGGGTGACGATCACCTGCCCGGCGCCGATCGTCACGACGAACGTGCCGGTCGCGACCTGCACGCCGGCCGCGCCGCTCATCGGCAACAACTACACCACGGTCACCTGCCCGGCCCCGGTCGTCACGACCAACGTGCCGGTGGCGACCTGCACGGCCGCCGCGGCGTCCGCCGGCAACAGCTGGACGACCACCACCTGCCCGGCGCCGATCACGACCGGCCCGACTGGCGTGGCCTCCTGTACCGGCAGCTCCGCGTCGGCGGGCAATTCCTGGACGACCACGACCTGCACGCCGAACAACACCACCAACGTGCCGGTGCTGAGCTGCACCGCCAGCGGCCCGACCGCCGGCAATGCCTTCACGACCACCACCTGCCCGGCGCCCAACGTCACGACCAACGTGGCGGTCGTCAGCTGTACGGCCGCTGCCGCGAGCGCGGGCAACAGCTGGACCACGACCACGTGTCCGGCGCCGATAGTCACCACCAACGTACCGGTCTCTGCCTGCTCGCCGGCGGCGCCCACGGCCGGCAATGGCTTCACCACCTTCACCTGCCCGACGCCGATCACCACCGGGCCGACCTTCGTCTCCTCCTGCACGCCGGCGGCGGCGAGCGCGGGCAACAGCTGGACGGCGACGATCTGCACGCCGAACAACACCGCGAACGTGCCGGTCGCCTCCTGCACGCCGCAGACGGCGTCGGCGGGGAACGGCTGGCAGGGGATCACCTGCAGCACCAACAATGTCATCGACCAGCCGGCGGCGAACTGCACGCCGCAGGCCCCGACCGCAGGAAACGCCTACACGACCATCACCTGCAACCTGGTGACGACCACCAATGTTCCGGTGTCGAGCTGCTCCGCCTCGACCGGCGGGCCCGGCAACAACTTCGTCACGACCACCTGCACCCTCAACAACACGACCAACGTGCCAGTGGCGTCGTGCACGCCGGTCGCGCCGACCGCGGGCAACGGCTACACGACGACGACCTGCCCGGTCATCAACACCGGGCCCGTCGGAGCCACGAGCTGCACGCCCTCGGGCCCCAGCGCCGGCAACAACTACGTCACCACGACCTGCACCAACGCCACCACCGGCCCGACGCCGGTCGGCTCGTGCGTTCCGGTTACGGCGACCTCGGGCAACGGCTGGACCGCGACCACCTGCAACACGATCACGACCGGGCCGACTCTCGACACCGTGTGCACGATCGCCAATCCGAGCGCGGCCAATAACTTCACCCGCACGCTCTGCGAGCCGGTCTCGGGCAGCAAGATCCAGTTCACGACGACGACCACCGAAGACACGACCTTCTACAGCGGCGGCGTGCCCTCCGGCGCCCTGCCGACAATCACCACAGTGACGCCGCTGGCCGACGTCGACGGCGTCTGCTATGCGCCCAACGTCACCCCGCCGGCACTGCCGATCCCGAACCCGCAACCGCCGATGTGGACCGCGGCCGACGCGACCGCCTTCCCGAGCTGCTCGGCTTGGCCTTGCGACGTGACCTCGGCGCTGAGCGGCGCGCGCAGCGTGAACTCGCTGGCCGATGTGGCGCAGTACTACTACATCACCGACCTGCGCCAGGATGCCGACTGGCCGACCACGATCTCGACCAACGACGTTCCGTCGGTCGGCTCGGGCAACGAGGACGACCGCGTCCGCTGGCAGCACATGACGACGTTCACGATCGCCCTCGGCGTCTCCGGCACCCTTAACTACCGGCCCGACTACAAGTCCGGCTCGGTCGTGACCGGCGACTTCGCGGGCATCCGCAACGGCTCGCAGAACTGGCCGCTGTGGCCGGATCCGCTGCTCGAGACCTCCCTGCCCGACAACTACGGCAACCGGAAGAGCCTCTGGGACAACCCGAAGTCGATCGACGACTTCTGGCACACGGCGGTGAACGGCCGCGGCACCTACTTCAGCGCCGCGAACCCGACCTCGGTGATCGCCGGCTTGGCCGACGCGCTGGCCGGCATCCAGGCGCGGCTGGCGTCAGGCTCTGCGGCGGCGACCTCCAACCTCGAGCCGGTGTCGGGCGACAACCTGATCTATCTCGCGAGCTACACGACGCAGAAGTGGACCGGCGACGTGCAGGCCAAGGAGATCGACCTGGCCACCGGGGCCATCAACCCGACCATCGTCTGGTCCGCTCAGGCCCAGCTCGATGCCCGGACGCGCAACGCCTGCGACGATCGGAACATCTATCTTTTCCGTCAGGGCGCGACCAACAACCTGACGAACTTCACCTGGAACACCAGCACCTGCGACGCTTCCGGCAACCCGGCCGCGCTGCTGCCGGACGGCCTCAATGCCACGGAACAGGCGAATTTCGGCACCTTGAACGTTTCGCTCCTGAGCCAGTACCCGTCGATGACGGACGGCACCGTGCCGACGGTCGATCAACGCACGCCCGCCACCGGCGCCAACCTGGTGAACTTCCTGCGCGGCCAGCGCGGCTTCGAAGGCTTCGTCACCAACGACGTCACCAAGCTCTTCCGGTCCCGCGAACACGTGCTCGGCGACACCGTGAACGGCCAGCCGACCTACGTGCGGGCGCCGTTCAGCCTGTACGGCGACGCCGGCTACGCGGCGTTCAAGTCCGCCAACTCGAGCCGGATCCCGATGCTCTACGTCCCGGGCAACGACGGCATGCTGCACGCCTTCTACGCCGGCACCAGCACCGCCGATCCGCTCGGCGGCAAGGAGGCCTGGGCGGTCATTCCGAGCACGGTGCTGCCGAAGCTCTACAAGCTCGCCGACAACAACTACAAGGACAACCACTTGTTCTTCGTCGACGGCACGCCGTCGGTCAGCGACGTGTTCGACACCGGCTCGGGGACCTGGAAGACGATTCTCGTGGCCGGCCTGAACAACGGCGGCAAGGGCTACTACGCCCTCGATGTCACCAATCCGCTGTCGCCCAAGGGCCTCTGGGAGTTCAAGTGGAGCTCGACCGTCTGCCCCTGGTCGGCGGGCAACACGCCGATCGGCGCGGCAGTCGGCAACACCTCGGACTGCCATCTCGGCCAGACCTACGGCCGGCCGCTGATCACCAAGCTCGCCGACGGCACCTGGGTGGTGATGGTGACCTCGGGCTACAACAATGTGAACGCGCCCGTCCAGGCGGGTGACGGTGGCGGCTACCTCTACGTCCTCAACGCCTCCACCGGCCAGATCGTCCACAAGATCCCGACCGGCGTCGGCAACCCGGCCACCCCGAGCGGCCTGGCCCAGATCAACGGCTTCGCCGATCTCGCCGAGATCAACAACATGACGCTGCGGGTCTACGGCACCGACGTGCTGGGCAACATCTGGCGCTTCGACGTCAACGACAACCTCAATCCCTCGGGACGGGAAGCGACGCTGCTCGGCACGGCGAAGGACAGCGGCGGCACGCCGCAGCCGATCACGATCCGGCCGGAGCTCAGCGTCAAGGACGGCAATCCGATGGTGTTCGTCGGTACCGGCCGCTTCCTCGGCGCGACCGACGTGGGCGACCTGCAGACGCAGTCGATCTACGGCATCGTCGATCCGATGAGCGGCTCGCCCTCGTTCGCGAACCTGCGCAGCGCGCTGGTGCCGCTCACGCTGACGCAGGTCGGCAGCGGTGCCGGCACCTACCGGACCGTCGCCTGTGCCGGCACGGTCGCGCAGTGCGCCGCGCCCGATGGCTGGGTGGTCAACCTCCCGGATTCCGGCGAGCGGGTGAACGTCGAAATGAAGCTGCGCTCGGGCACCCTGATCGTCGGCAGCAACGTGCCGCAGATCAGCGCCTGCGTCAGTGGCGGCTACAGTTGGCTGAACTACTTCAACTACCGTGACGGTACGGCGCTGCCGGGCGGCACGGCGGGTGGCACCGGCCTCGGCCAGCAGTTCTCCGTGTCGCAGCAGTTCTCCAACTTCCTGATCGTCGGTATCACGATCGTCAAGCTGCCCGGCATCGGCAGCAAGCCGAAGGTCTACGTGACCGGCTCCAATTCGACGATCGAGGCGGTCGACCTGAAGTTCGCCCCGGGCGACGATCCGAAGCGGGTGAGCTGGCGCGAGATCTCGGCGCCGTAAGGCGAGGGCAGTGACGGCGCCGGTAGCGGCGAACCTTTCCAGGATGTCGGCGCCACTGTGGCGCCGGCACCTGGCGCGGGGGATGGCGGCGGCGGGAGCGCTTTCCGTCGCGGTCCACGCCGCCGTTCTGTTCGCCAGCGCCTCTTCCGGCAGTTCGACCTCGAGCGGCGCGCCGCCGGCGCCGCCCCTCCGGACCCGGCTCATCGCCTTGTCCGAGCCGGCGGTGGCGGCGCCTGCGGAGCCTGCGACCGTCGCGCCGCCACCCGTCCCGGCTCCCGTCGAGCCCGCGCCCCCGGTCGAGCCGCCGAAGGTCGTGCCGGTCGCGCCCACGGTAGACCGCGCAGCGCCGGTCTCGCGGCCCGCGGAGCCGCTCCCACCTCCGCCGCCGCCAGTACCGCCCACGGTGCCCGATCCCGCGCCTGTGCCCAAGCCGGCGGCCGAATCGCCGGCATCGCCGCCGGTCACGGACGCGACGCCGATCGCTGCCCCCCCGGCGCCGACCCTCACCTATCACGGTTCGATGGGCCTGGATCCGCCACCCCGGCCCCTGAGCGACATCGAGCAGATCATTCCCGAGGCCGCAGGGTCGCGGGGCGGCACGGTCGTGCTGCGCCTCTTCATCAACGAGCAAGGAACGGTGGACAAGGCCGAGGTGCTGCGGTCCACGCCGCCGGGCCTGTTCGACGCCACCGCGCTGGAGGCCGCCTCCCGGGCCCGGTTCTCTCCCGGCTACCTTGCCGGCGTGCCAGTCAAGAGCCAGGTCACCTTCGAAGTGAAGTACCGGGCCCTCGGCAGCGGCGCCGAGGCGGGCGGCCGCACCTACTGAGCACGCTGCGGCGAGGCCCGCCCGGGACCGGGATTGCTGCACTGCGGTATTCTTCGTCCCTCGTGAGTGAAGATGGGGCGCGCCATGGGTGAATTCGGGTTAGAGCAGGGCGCGTCGCGCGAAGAGTTGGCCCATGCCGAGAGCGAGGGCCTGTACCGCTCGGCCACCGAGCACGACGCCTGCGGCGTCGGCTTCGTCGCCCACATCGCCGGCTCGAAATCGCACTCCATCGTCGAGCAGGGCCTCAAGGTCCTCGAGAACCTGACCCATCGCGGCGCTGTCGGCGCCGACCCGCTGATGGGCGACGGGGCCGGCATCCTGATCCAGATCCCCGACGAGTTCTACCGCGCCGAGATGGCCGCCGCCGGGGTCACCCTGCCGGCGCCGGGCGAGTACGGCGTCGGCATGGTGTTCCTGCCGAAGGAGCATGCCTCGCGCCTGGCCTGCGAGCAGGAGCTCGCCCGCGCGGTGCGTGCCGAGGGCCAGGTGCTGCTCGGCTGGCGCGACGTGCCGGTCGACCGCGAGATGCCGATGTCGCCGACGGTGCGGGCCAAGGAGCCGGTGCTGCGCCAGATCTTCATCGGCCGCGGCCCGGACGTGATCGTCCCCGACGCGCTCGAGAGAAAGCTCTACGTCATCCGCAAGACCGCCTCGAGCGCGATCCAGGCACTCAAGCTCACGCACAGCCGCGAGTACTACGTGCCGAGCATGAGCTGCCGCACGATCATCTACAAGGGGCTGCTCCTCGCCCACCAGGTCGGCAAGTACTACCGCGACCTCCAGGACCCGAGGCTGGTCTCGGCGCTGGCGCTGGTGCACCAGCGCTTCTCGACCAACACCTTCCCCGAGTGGCCGCTCGCCCATCCGTACCGCATGGTCGCGCACAACGGCGAGATCAACACGGTCAAGGGCAACTTCAACTGGATGCGCGCGCGCGAGGGCGTGATGAAGTCGCCGGTGCTCGCCGACGACCTGAAGAAGCTCTATCCGATCTCCTTCGAGGGCCAGAGCGACACCGCCACCTTCGACAACGCGCTCGAGCTGCTGACGATGAGCGGCTACTCGCTCGCCCATGCGGTGATGATGATGATCCCCGAGGCGTGGGAGCAGCACCCGGAGATGGAGCCGCGGCGGCGCGCCTTCTACGAGTACCACGCGGCGATGATGGAGCCCTGGGACGGCCCCGCGGCCATGGTCTTCACCGACGGCCGGCAGATCGGCGCCACCCTCGACCGCAACGGCCTCCGGCCGGCGCGCTACATCGTCACCGACGACGGCCTGGTGGTCATGGCCTCGGAATCCGGCGTGCTGCCGATCGCCGAGGGCCGCATCGTCAAGAAGTGGCGGCTGCAGCCGGGCAAGATGTTCCTGATCGACTTCGAGCAGGGCCGGATCGTCGACGACGAGGAGCTGAAGCACCAGTTCGCCTCCGCCAAGCCTTACCGGCAGTGGGTCGACGGCGTGCGCATCAAGCTCGAGGACCTGCCCGCCTCGGCCGCGCGCTCGACCTCGCCCGAAACCCTGCTCGACCGGCAGCAGGCCTTCGGCTACACCCAGGAAGACATCAAGTTCCTGATGAGTCCCATGGCCCAGGCCGGGGAGGAAGGCATCGGCTCGATGGGTAACGATTCGCCCCTGGCCGTGCTCTCCGACAAGGACAAGCCGCTCTACAACTACTTCAAGCAGCTGTTCGCGCAGGTCACGAACCCGCCGATCGATCCGATCCGCGAGGCGATCGTGATGTCGCTGGTGTCGTTCATCGGCCCGAAGCCCAACCTGCTCGACATCAACGCCGTCAACCCGCCGATGCGGCTGGAGGTCTCGCAGCCGATCCTCGACTTCGCCGACATGGCGCGGCTGCGCGAGATCGAGGGCTGCACCGCGGCCAAGTTCAAGAGCCACGAGCTCGACATCACCTATCCGCTCGCCTGGGGCGCCGAGGGCGTGGAGGCCAAGCTCGCCTCGATGTGCGCCGAGAGCGTCGACGCGATCCGGAGCGGCCACAACATCCTCATCATCAGTGACCGCAAGGTCGACCGCGAGCATGTCGCCCTGCCGGCCGTGCTGGCCCTGTCTGCTGTGCACCAGCACCTGGTGCGCGAGGGCCTGCGCACGACCGCCGGGCTGGTGGTCGAGACCGGCTCGGCGCGCGAGGTGCATCACTTCAGCGTCCTCGCCGGCTACGGCGCGGAAGCGGTGCACCCGTACCTCGCGCTCGAGACGCTGGCGGCGCTGCACAACGACCTGCCGAGCGAGCTCGGCACCGAGAAGGCGACCTACAACTACATCAAGGCGATCGGCAAGGGTCTGTCGAAGATCATGTCGAAGATGGGCGTGTCGACCTACATGTCGTACTGCGGCGCCCAGCTGTTCGAGGCGATCGGCCTGGAGAAGACGCTGGTCGAGAAATACTTCCACGGCACCGCGAGCCAGATCGGCGGCATCGGCATCTTCGAGGTGGCCGAGGAGGCGATCCGGATGCACCGCGCGGCGTTCGGCGACGATCCGGTGCTCGAAGGCATGCTCGACGCCGGCGGCGAGTACGCCTGGCGGGTGCGCGGCGAAGAGCACATGTGGACGCCGGATGCGATCGCCAAGCTGCAGCACGGCGTGCGCTCGAACCGCTTCGAGACCTACCAGGAATACGCGAAGCTGATCAACGACCAGAGCAAGCGGCACATGACGCTGCGTGGCCTGTTCGATTTCGTCGTCGACCCGGCGAAGTCGATTTCGCTCGCCGAGGTCGAGCCGGCGGCCGAGATCGTCAAGCGCTTCGCCACCGGCGCGATGTCGCTCGGCTCGATCTCCACCGAGGCCCATGCCACGCTCGCCGTGGCGATGAACCGGATCGGTGGCAAGTCGAACACCGGCGAGGGCGGCGAGGATCCGGCCCGCTACCGCGCCGAGATGAGGGGCGAGACCATCGCCGAAGGCACGCACTTCGGCGAGATCATCGGCAAGGGCGACATCGTCGTCGACTTCGCGCTCAAGGCCGGCGATTCGCTGCGCTCGAAGATCAAGCAGGTGGCTTCCGGCCGGTTCGGTGTGACCACCGAGTACCTGGTCTCCGCCGACCAGCTGCAGATCAAGATGGCTCAGGGCGCCAAGCCCGGCGAGGGCGGCCAGCTCCCGGGCGGCAAGGTCAGCGAATACATCGGCAAGCTGCGCTACTCGGTGCCCGGCGTCGGCCTGATCTCGCCGCCGCCGCACCACGACATTTATTCGATCGAGGACCTGGCGCAGCTGATCCACGACCTGAAGAACGCCAACAAGAAGGCGAGCATCAGTGTCAAGCTGGTCTCGGAGGTGGGCGTCGGCACGGTCGCCGCCGGCGTCGCCAAGGCCAAGGCCGACCATGTCGTCATCGCCGGCCACGACGGCGGCACTGGCGCGTCGCCGTGGAGCTCGATCAAGCATGCCGGCACGCCGTGGGAGCTGGGGCTGGCGGAGACGCAGCAGACGCTGGTGCTCAACCGCCTGCGCGGCCGCATCCGGGTGCAGGCCGACGGGCAGATGAAGACCGGGCGCGATGTCGTTGTCGGCGCGCTGCTCGGCGCCGACGAGTTCGGCTTCGCGACCGCGCCGCTGGTCGCCGAAGGCTGCATCATGATGAGGAAGTGCCACCTCAACACCTGCCCGGTGGGCGTGGCGACCCAGGATCCGCTGCTGCGTGCCAAGTTCCAGGGGCGGCCCGAGCACGTCGTCAACTACTTCTTCTTCGTCGCCGAGGAGGCGCGCCAGATCATGGCGCAGCTCGGTATCCGCAGCTTCGACGAGCTGGTCGGCCGGGTCGACCTGCTCGACACGAAGAAAGGCATCGCCCACTGGAAGGCGAAGGGCCTCGACTTCTCGCGCGTCTTGCATGCGCCGGCGGCGCCGGCGTCGGTGGCGCGGCGCCATGTCGAGGAGCAGGACCACGGCCTGGCCAAGGCGCTCGACGTCCGCCTGATCGAGAAGTGCCGGCCGGCGATCGACCGCGGCGAGAAGGTGCAACTCCTCGAGGAGGCGCGCAACGTCAACCGCACCGTCGGCGCCATGCTCTCGGGCGAGCTAATCCGGGTGCGGCCCGAGGGCTTGCCCGACAACACCATCTTCATCCAGATGGAAGGCACCGGCGGGCAGAGCTTCGGCGCGTTCCTCGCCAAGGGCATCACCATCTACTTGATCGGCGATGCCAACGACTACACCGGCAAGGGTCTCTCCGGCGGCCGCCTGGCGATCCGGCCGAGCATCGACTTCCGCGGCGAGGCCACCAGCAACATCATCGTCGGCAACACCGTCCTCTACGGCGCCACCAGCGGCGAGGCGTTCTTCCGCGGCGTCGCCGGCGAGCGCTTCGCGGTCCGGCTCTCGGGCGCGACCGCGGTGGTCGAAGGCACCGGCGACCATGGCTGCGAGTACATGACCGGCGGCACGGTGGTGGTGCTGGGCAAGACCGGGCGCAACTTCGCCGCCGGAATGAGCGGCGGCATCGCCTACGTCTACGACGAGGACGGCCAGTTCGCATCGCGCTGCAACACCTCGATGGTGTCGCTCGCGCCGGTGGCGACGACCGCCGAGCAAGAGAAGTCGGTCGAGCGCGCGATCTGGCATCGCGAGCAGACCGACGAGGCGCTGCTGAAGGCGCTGGTCGCCGATCACCACAAGTGGACCGGAAGCCTGCGCGCCCGCGAGATCCTCGACCACTGGAGCGAGGCCCGCGGCAAGTTCGTCAAGGTGTTCCCGAACGAGTACAAGCGGGCGCTCGCCGAGATCAGCCTGAAGGCGATGACCGCGCTCGGCGAGATCCGCGCCGGCTCGGCCGCCGAGGACGTGATCGCCAAGGCCAAGGGCGGCGTGCCGAAGACGATCAAGGTCAGCGCGCCGAAATGAGCGGCATGCGAAGAAGAATGCGAGGGGTGCCGCAATGGGCAATGTGACCGGCTTCATGAACTACGAGCGCGTGGAGGAAGGCCACGAGCCGGTGAAGAAGCGCGTCAAGAATTTCCGCGAGTTCGTGCACACGCTCAACGAGGACGAGGCCAAGGTCCAGAGCGCGCGCTGCATGGACTGCGGCACGCCGTTCTGCAACAGCGGCTGCCCGGTCAACAACATCATTCCGGACTTCAACGACCTGGTCTATCGCGGCGACTGGAAGCTGGCGTTCGCGACCCTCGACTCGACCAACAACTTCCCCGAGTTCACCGGCCGCATCTGCCCGGCGCCGTGCGAAGAGGCGTGCACGCTCAACATCAACGACGAGCCGGTCGGCATCAAGTCGATCGAGCACGCGATCATCGACCGCGCCTGGGAAGAAGGCTGGGTGGTGCCGCGGCCGGCAGCCGAGAAGACCGGCCGGAAGGTCGCCGTGGTCGGCTCCGGGCCGGCGGGGCTCGCCGCCGCGCAGCAGCTGGCGCGGGCCGGGCACGCTGTCACCGTGTTCGAGAAGAACGACGCGATCGGCGGCCTGCTGCGCTACGGCATCCCCGACTTCAAGATGGAGAAGGCGCACATCGACCGGCGGGTTGCCCAAATGGAGGCCGAAGGGGTCGTCTTTCGCACCGGCGTGCGGATCGGCGAGCTGAAGGGCGACGAACGGGTCACCGACTGGTCCAGCGAGTCGATCAGCGCCGATGCGCTGAAGGCGGAGTTCGACGCGATCGTGCTGACCGGCGGCGCCGAGCGCTCGCGCGACCTGCCGGTCCCGGGGCGCGATCTCGACGGCATCCACTTCGCGATGGAGTTCCTGCCGCAGCAGAACAAGGTCAATGCTGGTGGCAAGGTCGAGCAGCAAATCCGCGCCGACGGCAAGGACGTGATCGTCATCGGCGGCGGCGACACCGGCAGCGACTGCGTCGGCACCAGCAACCGGCATGGTGCGAAGAGCGTCACCCAGTTCGAGCTGATGCCGATGCCGCCCGATCACGAGAACAAGCCGCTGGTCTGGCCGTACTGGCCGACCAAGCTGCGCACCTCGTCGAGCCACGAGGAAGGCTGCGAGCGCGAGTTCGCCATCGCCACCAAGGAATTCATCGGCGAAGGCGGCAAGGTCAAGGCGCTGAAGGCGGTGCGGGTCGACTGGCAGGGCGGCAAGATGGTCGAGGTTCCGGGCACCGAGCAGATCATCCCGGCGGGCCTGGTGCTGCTGGCGATGGGCTTCGTCAGCCCGGTCGCCGGCACGCTCGAGGCCTTCGGCGTCGAGCGCGATGGGCGCGGCAACGCCAGGGCGCACGTCGAGGCCGAGGGCGGGTACGCCACCAACGTCGAGAAGGTGTTCGCCGCCGGCGACATGCGCCGCGGCCAGTCGCTCGTGGTCTGGGCGATCCGTGAGGGCCGCCAGGCCGCGCGCGCCGTCGACGAGTTCCTGACGGGTTCGAGCAAGTTGCCGCGTTGAGCAGCATGCCGAGCCCTCCGGGCGCGGCCGCCCGGGTCGAAGCGGGTAACCCCGAGGCGCTGGTCGAGGTCGATCACGTCGTCTTCGGCTACGAAGGGTCGTCGCGCATCATCCTCGACGACGTGTCGATGGACTTCGGCCGCGGCAAGATCACCGCCATCCTCGGCGGGTCGGGGAGCGGCAAGACGACGCTGCTGCGCCTGATCGGCGGCGTGCACGCGCTGCGCAGCGGCTCGATCCGCTTCGACGGCGAGCCGGTCGACCGTGGCGATCCGGCACGGCTGTTCGCGATGCGTCGGCGCCTCGGCATGCTGTTCCAGTTCGGCGCGCTCTTCACCGACCTGACCGTGTTCGAGAACGTCGCCTTCCCGCTGCGCGAGCACACCGACTTCGGCGAGTCGATGATCCGCGACATCGTCCTGATGAAGCTGAACGCCGTCGGCCTGCGCGGCGCGGCGCCGCTGCGCATCGCCGAGATCTCGGGCGGCATGGCGCGGCGCGTGGCGCTCGCCCGGGCGATGGCGCTCGACCCCGAGCTGCTGCTCTACGACGAGCCCTTCACCGGGCTCGATCCGATCTCGATGGCGGTGGCCGCCAACCTGATCCGCACCCTCAACGACACCACCGGCGCGACCTCGATCCTGGTCTCGCACGATGTCGAGGAGTGCTTCCGGATCTGCGACTATGCTTACCTGATGTCATCGAAGGGCAAGGTGCTCGCTCGCGGCCGGCCGGAGCAGCTGGTCGAGTCGCAGGATCCGATGGTTCGCCAGTTCATCCGCGGCGAGCCCGACGGGCCGGTTCCGTTCCACTATCCGGCGCCGCCGTTCGCGGAAGAACTGGGGGTTCGCGCTTGACCGCGGCCCGTCGGCACCGCAGGCCGCGGTGACGAACTTCGTCACGCGGCTTGGCGCCGCCACCCTCGAGGTCCTGCGCGTCCTCGGCCATCATGCCGCGCTGTTCGCGGCGCTGCTGCGGGCCTGCGGCACGGCGGTCAAGCGACCGTACCTGATCGTCGCCCAGGTGCATGCCATCGGCAACCTCTCGGTGCTGATCATCGTCGCCTCCGGGATGGCGGTGGGCTTCGTTCTCGCCCTGCAGCTCTACTACACGCTGGTCCGCTACGGCGCGACCGATTCGCTCGGCCTGATCGTCAACCTGTCGCTCACCCGCGAGCTCGGGCCGGTGATCGCGGCGCTGCTCTTCGCCGGCCGCGCCGGAACCTCGCTCACCGCCGAGATCGGCCTGATGAAGGCGGGCGAGCAGCTCGCCGCACTCGACATGATGGCGCTCGACCCGGTGGAGCGCATCCTGGCGCCGCGCTTTCTCGGCGGCATCATCGCCATGCCGGTCCTGGCGATCCTGTTCTCCACCGTCGGCATCCTCGCCGCCTATGTCCTGGCGGTGCTGCTGATCGGTGTCGATGCCGGCAATTTCTGGTCGATCATGCATTCGGGCGTCGATGCCTGGCGCGATGTCGGCAACGGCATCGTCAAGAGCGTTGTATTCGGACTGATTTGCACCTTCGTCGCCCTCTACCAGGGTTACGAGGCGGAGCCGACCCCCAAGGGCGTGTCCGATGCGACCACGCGCGGTGTCGTCGTCGCCTCGCTGGCGACTTTGATCATGGATTTCGTCCTGACGGCGATCATGTTCTCCACCCCGGGGGGCTGACCGAGGCCGTAGGATCGTGACTGGATCGAGGATGGAGCAATGGGAAGAAAAGGCGTAGAGACGCTCGTTGGCGTGTTCGTGCTTCTCGGCATGCTCGGGCTGCTGTTCCTCGCCCTCAAGGCCGCCAACCTGAGCAACTTCGGCGGCGGCGATACCTACACGCTGACCGCCTACTTCGACAACATCGGCGGACTGAAGGTCCGCGCCCCGGTGCGCAGCGCCGGCGTCACCGTCGGCCGGGTCGCCTCGATCAGCCTCGACGCGAAGCGCTACCAGGGCGCGGTGCGGATCGAGATCGATCGTGCGGTGCAGTTTCCGTCCGACTCGTCGGCGCGCATCCTGACCTCGGGCCTGCTCGGCGACCAGTACATCGGCATCGAGCCCGGTGGCCAGGAGAAGAACTACGCCCCGGGGGACGAGATCAAGCAGACCCAGTCGGCGGTGGTGCTCGAGAACCTGATCAGCCAGTTCCTCTTCAGCAAGGCGGCCGACGCGGG
>Ga0068858_100002295_pt1 | contig 19355 bp, 16 predicted proteins | sample KBSSwiS12_FD_66589 | JGI IMG/M metagenome (GOLD analysis project Ga0068858, IMG submission 66589) | Switchgrass rhizosphere microbial communities from Kellogg Biological Station, Michigan, USA - KBS Switchgrass S1-2 | ecosystem: Host-associated > Plants > Roots > Rhizosphere > Soil ...
GGCAGGCTTCGCAGCGTCCCCCGGAGACGTTGAAGGAGAAGCGCCCCGGCTTGTATCCACGTTCGCGCGATTCAGGGAGCATGGCGTAGAGGTCGCGAATCTGAGAGAAGATTCCGGTATAGGTTGCGGGGTTTGACCGCGGCGTCCGGCCGATGGGCGACTGATCGATACGGATAACTTTGTCGATGTTTTCAGCGCCGGAGATGGCCTTGTGCGCTCCAGCTTCTTCGCGCGAGCGGTAAAGTTTTTTGGCCAGCGCGTGGTACAGAATGTCGTTGACCAAGGTGGACTTGCCGGAGCCCGAAACTCCGGTCACGACCGTCATCACACCCAAAGGAAAGACGACGTCGAGGTTTTTTAGATTGTTCTCGCGCGCCCCCAGAATGGTGATGTCGTCACCGTGCGGCTCGCGGCGCTTGGCCAGCATGGCGATTTTCTTCCGCCCGGAGATGTAGGCGCCCGTGAGCGATTCATCGGACTTTTCGATCTGGGCCGGTGTCCCCTGCGCCACCAAATTTCCGCCGTGACGTCCAGCGCCGGGACCGAGGTCGATTACGTAGTCGGCGCGGCGAATGGTTTCTTCGTCGTGCTCCACCACTAAAACCGTGTTACCCAGGTCCCGCAATTCTTCCAGTGCATTCAGCAGGCGTCCGTTGTCGCGCTGGTGCAATCCGATGGAGGGTTCATCCAGCACATAGAGGACGCCACGCAGCTTGGAACCAATCTGAGTAGCCAGGCGAATGCGCTGGCCTTCCCCACCAGATAGCGTCGCGGCGGACCGCGCAAGTGAGATGTAATTCAATCCGACCGCGTTCAAAAATTGCAATCGCTCGACAATCTCGTGCACGATGCGCGACGCAATCATTGCCTCGCGCCCGGTGAGCTTAATACTTTTTGCCGCTTCCAGCGCGCGCGACACCGGCAGCTCGGTAAAATCGGCGATCGACATCCCTTTCACCTTTACCGCCAGGCTCTCCGGGCGCAACCGTTTGCCGTGGCACACCGGGCACTCGGTCGCGGACATGTAATCGAGAAGATATTCGCGATAGCTGTCCGACCCGGAATCGTCCATTGTTCGTTTCAAATAAGCGAGAACACCTACGAATCCGGTCTTGCCGCCTTTTTCCGCTTCACCGTAAAAAATTAGGTTTTGAATTCTCTCTGGAAGTTTGCCTAAGGGAGCGCGCAAATCAAACCCGTGCGCAGCCGCAGTCAACTCGAGCATGTTGACCAAGTTTGCTGATGCCGATCCCGGTCCCAGTCCGCCTTCGAGCAAAGGCTTCGACCAATCGTTCACAATTTTGGCGGGGTCGAAGTCGAATTTGCTGCCCAGTCCATGGCATTCGGGACAGGCTCCGTAAGCGGAGTTAAACGAAAACGACCGCGGCTCAAGCTGCGGCACGTTGATGCCGCAATCCGGGCAAGCCAGCCGTTCGGAATACAGCTGCTCCTCGCCACCAACGACGACTACCTGTACCAGCCCGCCCGCCAGTTTCATAGCCGTCGCCAAGGATTGCTCGAGCCGATGCTCAATGCCTGGCTTCACCAGCAAGCGATCAATCACTACCTCGATGGTGTGGTTCTTGCGCTTGTCAAGCTGTAGATCTTCTTCCAGATTTACCAACTCGCCATCCACCCGGGCGCGGGCAAATCCATGCTTCAGCAATGTCTCAATTTCTTTTTTAAACTCGCCCTTGCGGCCACGCACAATGGGAGCCAGGATCATGACGCGATCTTCCGGCGTCAGTGCCATCACGCGCTGCACAATTTGATCTGCCGACTGTTTGGCAATCGCCTTGCCGCACTGGGGACAATGTGGGACACCGATCGAAGCGTATAAAAGGCGAAGATAATCGTAGATCTCAGTGATGGTCCCAACCGTGGAGCGCGGACTCCGGCTAGTGGTTTTTTGCTCGATGGAAATGGATGGACTTAGGCCATCAATCGCATCGACATCCGGACGTTCCATCTGATCCAGGAACTGCCGCGCGTAAGCGGACAAGGTCTCCACATACCGCCTTTGCCCCTCAGCATAAATCGTGTCAAAGGCGAGCGAAGACTTCCCCGATCCGCTCAACCCGGTAATCACGGTGAGCGTGTTACGGGGGATTTCCACGTCTATGTTCTTGAGGTTATGCTGGCGCGCCCCCCGCACCGAGATCTTGGTGATGGCCATTTAGGCTTAGATCGAGTGTCCTTCCGTAATGTGGACGGGTATACAGAAATGCCTGAAAGTGTAAGTGCGCACTTCTACTCACGTATCTTAGTAGCTAACAAAAGCAAGCGTCAACGCGGGTAGAGTGAGACTGCAAGTTATCCCCGGAAAGTAGGCTCGCTTGGGCAGTTTGTTGGCTGGAATTATCCTCTTCTTAACCGTAACAAGTTCTTTTATTTTAGGTGTTTTGGCGGCGTATGGTGCTGTGGCAGGGATTATTTACCTGTTTGCACACCAATCCAGCCGAGTTACTGCTGCCCCCACCCAACCGCAACTGGTTCCGGCTAAAGCCATGCATGCTGCCGCAGGCCAGGCGAGCGGCGACTAGGCTTCGCTTCCCCCCGCAGTTTGTCTTTCACCCAACTTCTATTATTTATTGTTGCTGATTTTGCTCCGGCGCCGGCTGTTGATTTGGCTGCTGCGGAGTCCCCTGCTGTTGCTGCATTTGCTGCTGGAGCAGCTGCTGTCTCTGCAATTCCTGTAATAACTGTTCCGGAGTCCTCAGGTTCGGTTGTTGGCCATTTGGGGCTGCCGGTGGTTCAGGCTCGGTTGTCGCGGAATTGTCTTCTTCCGCTGGGGGTTCGGTGTCCGCCGCTTCGGACTCATCATTGCCCTGGGTTGGCTGGTTCACTGCTGGATAGTTTTGCTGCTGCATGTTCGGTGGCACATTGGCGGCAGCTTGGGCCTCGTTCCCCACAGGCTTCGGGATAAGAATGATCTTTCCTACTGCAGCGGGATCATTGACGGTGCCCAGCAAAACATAATTGAACAGAGTTCCGTTCAGTAGGTGCACGAGAACATCCCGCGACGGCCCTGGTCCAAGATGGGTCACGACTCGGGCATTTGTATTGGCGGGGAGATCGATCGACGCTCCGGTTTGCACTTTGACCGCGCGCAACACATCCCCGAGAGTCGAGTTCTCGGCCACGATCGTCAGTTGCTTGTTTTGATAAGTGACAGTGGGAGGCACTGCGGGCTTTTGCTCTAAGGTCAGCTCTGTCGGAGGGATTTCCGCGATGGCTGGTGCCGGCGCTGGCTGTTCTTTTTTGGCAGGTGTGGGTTTCTTTCGCTTACCGTCCGCGAAACCATTCAGCGTGCATGCGCACACCAGCAGCAAGAACAAAGTGAAACGACGCCCGGTAGCGGAGACAACCATGAGGACACCCTAAGGGAGCTGAATTAAGCGGCGCGAGCGGTGTCGCCGCCGAACTGATTAATTAAAGTTTAGCACCGCGCATGCCTTATAGGGATAGTTTCTGAGGCGTGCGGCATTAAAACCTTTGGGGTATGGATGTTTCTATGGGAAGGATGAAAAACCTTGCGCCGGGTACATGGGCATCGACAATCAAAGCAGGTAAATTACTGGGGATAGAGCATCCCTATGGAACCCCGGCTTGATCTCGCGAATGTAGCACCTGGCGCTTAGAAGGCCATGGCCGGCTTGGATGTTTATCTTCGCCATTGCGGACTGGAAGAATCGCTTCTGCCACCTGATCAAGTTGCGGACCTCGCAAATCAACGGCTGCGCCTTCTGCCTCGACTGCACTGGAAGGACCTGAAGGCAATCGGAGAATCGGAGCAACGCCTCTATTCGCTCGACGCCCGGAGAGAGACGCCGTTTTACAGTGATCGCGAACGGGCTGCATTGGCGTGGACCGAAGCTGTCACAAGGATCACTGAGGGCCACGTGCCGGATGAAGTCTTCGAGCAAGTACGCGCACGGTTTTCTGAAAAGAGATCGCTGATCTGACTGTGGCAGTTACTACCATCAACGCCTGGAACCGAATCAGCATCGCGACAAGACTTGTGCCGGGAACTTATCAGCCGCCGAAGAAGAAAGAACCTGCAGTGTGAATCGAACTCATCGTTTTCCGAATTCAAACACCTCGCCGTCCACCACGACGGCGAGATATTTTTTGCTGGCGAGATCCTGGAATTGCACGACCTGATGGCCCTTCGTTGCCAGCTGGGCCCATCGGCTCGGCTTATTGCGGTTTTGTTCGATGGCGATAATGGCTCGGCCGTTCATCATGAATCTGACGCTTCGCAGCCGGCCGCTCCCGACTCGACTTATGAGAATGCGTTGATCGTCAACTATCACCTCAGAACCATTCATCAGCTGCGCGGCCACTGAGATCAGGACGTCGTGATGTTCCGGGAAAATGGTAAAAGTTTCAGACATTTCCCACTTCCAAATGAGCTGAAAGGCGCAGCGCCAATCCTACATGCATATCTGGCTAAGAATTAGATCAGCGTGTTCCACTTTTACTAGTTTGATTCCACCTGCTCTTCCAAAGTTCTGAATTGTACTAGGCAAAATCATATTCCGATTCCCACCGCCGTTGAGCGGATTATTTTTACGGAATGAGAGAAGATTCAAGATCTCAGTTTTGGACTTGATGATATTTCCCACTTTGACGATTTCCATCCCTATGTGTAGCCACAAACAAAGTGTTTTTGCCTTCAAGCTGGGCAGAAAGTACCACTTGTTATCAACTTGATTCGGGGACTCAGAAATCTGTACTTGAAATTGATAGATTGTCGGGATCAGTGTCAAAATGATAATTGGCCTGCATTTCCCACTTTATGGTGAAATCCAGGCCAATTCTGAAGCGAAAATCCAATGGAGAGCTCTAAAATCGAACGAATTACTCCACTCGTTAGCGAGGTTGGTTTGCTTGAACTAGTTACGGCTTCCAGTCAGCATCTCAACCACGCGGTCAAAGTCTTCGAGGGTCGAATACTCAATCGTGATCTTCCCTTTGCCCTGGCGATCGCGAACTTGCACCCGTAGACCCAGGAGCCGTTCGAGTTCCATCTGGGCAGCGCGCACGTTGGGATCGACCTTGGGGGCTTCCGCCTGCTCACGCTCGACAGCGGGCGAGTTGGTCTTGGTGACAAGCTCTTCAAGCTGTTTGACGGAAAGCTGCTTCTCGGCGGCCAGGTCGGCAATTTTGGGGATCAGATTGGCGTCAATCAGGGTCAGCAAAACACGCGCTTCGCTGAAGCCGAGCTGTCCGGTTGCGAGGTAGTTCTGCACGGGTTTTGGAAGCTTGAGTAGGCGCGTGTAGTTTGACACCGACTCGCGAGATACCCCAACGCGTTTGCCGATTTCCTCCTGGGTCAGACCGAAGTCGCGGCTGAGGCGAGCGTAGGCTTCGGCCTGTTCCAGGCAGTTGAGATCTTGGCGCTGGAGGTTTTCGACGACGGTCATCTCGGCGGCGTGCTCATCGGAAACCCGGCGGATGATTGCCGGCACCGTGGTCTTGCCTGCTATGCGCGATGCGCGGCAGCGCCGCTCGCCAAGAATCAGGATGTAGCGTCCGTCGGCTCCAGGACGGACCACAACTGGCTGAACGACGCCAGTGGCTTTGATAGAGTCGGCAAGCTCGGCCAACGCAGCTTCATCGAACTGACGTCGCGTCTGATATGGGTTTTCGACGATCTGATCCAGATTGAGGGCAACCACGCCATCCGCGGGAGTGGCGTGGGGAGCAGGTGTGGAGGCGATGGATGGCGCAGGCGGCGGAGCGGCTGGAGCAGTTGTCGCTCCGGTTATGATCCGAGGCCCTCCGGGCAGCAAGGAATCAAGTCCGCGTCCGAGCGCCGGACGTTTGTTGGCCGTGGGTTTTTCTTCAGAACGAACAATCTTTTCAGCGGTAGTAGTCATTTCGGCGGCTCCATGTTGGAAAATATATTGATGTCCATCGATATATTATTCGGGCTGAAATTATGCAGTTTTATCTAGTTCTTCGTTACTGCTTGGAGCTGCCGGCTCCTCGGGGCTGGATTCGCTGACCACTACAAGTGAAGACTCGGACTGAATCGGTTGCTCTTCGACCTGAATCGGTTGGTCTGCAAAGGCTGGGTCCGGCTGCGGGGAGACCGCGAAGGCTGGAGTTTCTTCCTGGGCTGGCAGGTTGCGGGAAATAATCTCTTTGGCCAATCGAATATAGCTCTCGGCGCCACGGGATCGGACATCATACATGAGCACCGGCTTGCCATGGCTAGGAGCTTCCGCCAGGCGAATATTGCGCGGAATCGTGGACTGGCACAGCCGATCTCCAAAGAAGCGTTTAAGCTCTGCCATGACCTGTTGAGCCAAGTTGGTTCTCTCATCCAGCATGGTGAGAACTACGCCTTCAATACTCAGCGTCGGATTCAGGGAGATTCGAATGCGTTCAATGGTGTCTAGAAGCTCCGAGACTCCCTCCAATGCGAAATATTCTGCCTGCATGGGAATCAAGACGGAATCGGCAGCCACCAAGGCATTCAGCGTCAACAAATCCAGAGCTGGCGGGCAATCCATGACAATGAATTGAAACCGTTCGCGCAAAGACTCTAAAGCATCCCGTAGGCGAAATTCGCGGCGATCGGCCTCCACCAACTCAATATTGGCTCCAATCAGGTTTTTATGGGATGGAACCAGCCAAAGCTGCTCCATCTCGGTTCCTTGGAGAGCCTGCTCAAGGCTGGCTTGGCCTGTAAGAAGGTGATAGGTGTTGATTCTCTCCGGATCTTTCACAAATCCCATCCCACTGCTGGCGTTGGCCTGGGGATCACAATCGATCAGCAGCGTATTAACCTCGGCTGCGGCTAGGGATGAAGCAAGATTGATGGCAGTAGTGGTTTTACCCACGCCACCCTTCTGGTTGGCAACGGCTATGACACGACCCATGATTTTTAGGGAGAACCAAGAGCGAAGGCAGAATAATCCCTATTGAAGTTTGAATGCAATGACAGATTTCAGTGCAGGAGCAGTTTTTAGAAAATTTATTGCAATCAATGGATTATTGCGAGGTTTCCACAAGATGTTCCACGTGGAACACACAGGCAGCAAAACTGGAGGCCGGATAAATGTTCCACGTGGAACATTTCCGTCGAACTAGCGCTCAACATGCGCAACATTAGATTCAGTTCCACTTTCATCGAAATTGAAATCCCGACACATCATTGGAAACCACAAAATGAACGCTCTTGGACCACCAATTACCATCTTGATTCTTATTCGTGGCGGTTCTCCGTCGCTACTGCAAGGACACGATTGCGTGAGCCGGGGATTCGCACGGGGTCATTCCACTGAAGCGAAGGTTTTAAACCCTTTGCCTTTTGGTATTGAGATTCCCCGATCAAAACTGCCAGGCGCCCACCCGCTGTGAGCAGCCGAGCGGCTATTGGCAGAGCCGCTTCAAACTTCTCTACTGCGCGCAAAGTGACTAAATCTCCTAACGCATCTTTGTAGTCCTCAGCGCGCCCGGAATATACATCGATGTTCATCAATGTAATACTTCGTATCACTTCCCGCAGAAAAGCAACCTTCTTGCTGTTGGCCTCAATCAGCGTAACCTGTGCACCAGGGAACCACAATTTGATGGGGAGTCCGGGAAAACCAGCGCCGGATCCAACATCGATGACCTTGACTAGCGATGGGTCTTCGACTTTCGGAAACAGATAACGTGCGGTGAACAGCGACTCGCCGAAATGTCGGCGAACAATTTCTTCCGGCTCGCGCACCGCTGTCAAATTAATGCGGGAATTCCAGCGTAATAATATATTGATATATATCGATATATTATTTAATTGTTCATCGCTGAGTGCGGGCGCAAGATTTTGGGAAGAACACGCGCCTGCCGGCGCCAGATAAGGCGCCAGCAACTCCGCGATGCGCACAGTTTCCAAGGGACAACAGAATACAGAATTGTCCGAAGAAACAAACTAAAAACCGGCGTTACTTTTGTAGGAACGCATCCGCCCACGCGCCGGTTTTCGCGAAGTCCACGCGCAAGCTGCAGATCTTCGGTGAGATATGACCGAACGAAACGTGCGGCTGATCAATAGCCGCGGGCAACTGTCCGGTTTGCATTGGAGTGCGAGCCAGGTCCTGCTTTTCATCATAGGTTGCACCCGGACTGATGTTTTTGTTGACGATCAGAGTCCACTTTCCCTTATCCGGGATCACATACATGCTGTACGCGCCCACGCCGAGCTCCACGCCGGAAACTGTCACTGGCGTTTCAGTGAAAAGCAGCATAGGCACGTCACCTGGAGACCATATTTTTCCATTTTGCAGTTCGCGCTTTTTCCCCGGGTTGGCATCGCTGTATCGAACTGTGAGTGAATTGCCATCTGTATAGGTGCAAGAGGCCATCGAATTCTGTGGACCGTCCTCAGCAAAACTTATTGTGGTGCTAAACAACGCAATCAAACAAAAAATGACGAACCGACGCATAATGACCTCCGCTGTCTCGCCCCGGCCCGAAGTGGGAAGGCCGGATTAGGGCCACCAGCATAACAAAAACCGGCCTTACATAGAATGTGTCTCATCTTGCGAAAGACAAGGTGCCTCACCCAATAAGAATCCAGCTAGTAACTTGTGGAGTGACATTACCCATAAAACCGGTGACTGCCGTCTGCCACTCCAAACAAGATTGCAGAGCTATCGGGAAAGTGGGAAACCGGACGCGCTACAATATTTGTTCACTTTTTTTAGAGGCCTAATCAGAATGACTGCACCTGCAAACGGCAGTACTGGAAAAAAGAACATCTACGTTAGCCTCAGCGGTCTGCCGCTGAGTTTTGAGTTCAAATGGCCCTTCCACAAATCGACCTCCGGCGCCGATTTCTGGGTCCTACATGCTGACCTGCAACTGCAAAATACCGCCGGGCTTCATGCCCCGGTGGCGGTCAACCTCTCGGCGACGGTCCGCGAGGTGGTGCCTTCTTTGGAGCCTAAAGATATTGAAGGCCCGGTGATCAACTCCCTGCGCAAAGACGTCGACCGGCGGCAGCTCGAGTTCGTGAAATCGGGCAAGCTTGTTCCGGTCCACTTCTCCAGCCGGCACTACGACTTCAAGCGCAGCAAATGGGTTTTCGGCAAAGCCAGCGAAGAAGAAATTGCCCGGTTGCTGTCGCGCAAAGTTTTCTGGCAAACCCGCGTTGTCAGCGGAGCAGTTTGGATCGCCGATCCGACCGAAGCGTTGTACGTAGAATCTACCACCGACTATTTACTGAATGTTGCGCGTCGACTGGCAACAGAAGGACTGATGACTCTTGAGGGAGAATATGCCAGCGCCAATGCTTCACTGATGGCGCAAGCGGAAACCTTCGAAGCCGACATGAAGACCGCACTCCAGGAGTTGGAGAAAAAACACGCATTCGAGAGAGGGTAATTGTTGGTTACCGAAAATCCACCTCGAAGGCGTAGCTATCCGGGCCGTCTCAGCAGGCACGTTTAGACCGTAAAAGTTACAAGCGAGGTGGGGCTACCGCTTCATCGCGTCGATCGTCTGGTAAAGCTCTTCGGTCGGTTTGGTCACTTCGGTGTAAGGCCGACTCGGATTGGTACTCACGATGTAAACCGTAGGAGTGTGGTTGATCCCTATTTTGGTGCCCAGATCCTTGTCAGCTTTGACCAACGCCGCCAACTCTCCTTTGGGGTCCACCACAAATGGCAGTGATGTCTTGTGCTCTGCGGCAAAGCGGTCAGCGAAGCTACGCAGGTTGCCAGGAAAAATCTCTGTTTGGTGCTCGAAGATATAGACGCGGAACGCGTCGCCCAAATCTTTCGATTGGTGTTCGAAGTAGCGCGCCATTACCGCAGCATCAAACGACCAGTTGTGCATCGGTAGAGGAAAGTCGTAACGGACCAGAGGAATCTTGTAGGACTTGGCAGCTTGTTCGATGATCGGTGAGGTCTGACGGCACATCGGGCACTGCAGGTCTTCAAACACCACAATGGCCAACTGTGATCCCTTGGGCGGCTTCAATACCGAAGGCCCTTGCGCGACAGCCATGAGTGCGAATAGCAGGAGTGATACCGTCGTTAAAAGTACTTTCCTCATAGTTAATTGGATGCAGTCTCCGAGTTTTTTATTACGCTATCTATGGTAACTGAACCGGCGTGCGAAAGTCAGTCTTATGTGCGGTTTGCCGACCTAGAGTAACCGGAGCTGGCGCTGCTCGAGAGCGAGCAGCTTTTCCTTGATCGGAAGCCCGCCACCGAAGCCGGTCAGCTTGCCGTCGCTTCCGATGACACGGTGGCAGGGAATGATGATGGGAATTGGATTTTGTCCGTTGGCGGCACCTACAGCGCGCGAGGCTTTTGGATTGCCCACCCGCTTTGCCAGTTCTCCATACGAGATCGTTTCCCCGTACGGAATTCCGCAGAGTTCACTCCATACATTCTGTTGGAACTTGGTACCCTCGGGTGCGAGCGGCACATCGAAGGTTTCCAGCTCGCTCGCGAAGTAAGCACGTAGCTGCTGAATAACTTCCTTAAAAAGGTCTGCGCCTTCTCGCCATTCTGGGTCGAGTTTCGTCCGCTTGCTGTTGGCAAAAAGAACGTGATGTAGTCCGGCGTCGCTTGCAGCCAGAACCAGTGGTCCGACTGGACTTTCGATTCGGGTGTAGCAGACTGCCATTTTCCGAGCTTAGCGCAGAACCTGGAATTTGTGCAGCCTGCTACGGGCAGGAATCGGTTATTTTGTAACGCGCAAGACCGATCCAGACTGGCTCAGCAAAATCCCAATTTCCGACTTTATTTTCCATCTGCCTTTGCTGTGAGCTCTCCGGCTTCGCCTTCCCGCGCTAGTGAGTGCAACCGAATGAAATCAGGGATTTCTTATGGCGAACAGAAACCGAGCATCGTGGTTGTGGAGACTGGCAGCTACGGTCGCGGCGAGTCTATGTTTCACGACGCTGGCGTTGCCGTTTTCTCCTATGCATCTGCCTCATCGGGCAAAGTTAATTACAGCGGTGAAAGTAGGGCCTGTTTCTGTGAAACAGAATTCTGATTCAGCCGTGAACACTAATGTGAATCTGGCGGAAGCCCCACAGACTTCGCAGCAGTTTGATGATCTTAACGCGCGACTGCTGCTTGAATATGGCGCAGTGTTGAAAGCACAAAATGGTGTGGTGCTGCCTCCGTCGGCGATGTTTTCTTCCGATGAACAGGTCGTACGGTGGCAAGCAAAACTCGAAACCTCTCGCGGAGACTATGTCCTGCAAACTGCCGCCGCCGAAGCACTGAACGCTGCCCGCATAGACGCTCGCGCGCAAGGCTTGGACATCACTCCGCGCGACACCGATGCCGCGGCTCGTGATTATGCCTACACAGTCAAACTATGGATGAGCCGGGTGAATCCCGGGCTCGATCATTGGGTGAAAAAAGGCAGACTGGATTCCTCTGAAGCCGAGCCCATCCGGGTGCTGTCGTCACCGGAGCAAACCGTGGCCATCCTGCAGCTGGAAGAACAAGGAATGTTTTTCAACAAAGATTTTTCCAAATCCATTCTCGGTTCGGTGGCGCCGCCGGGAGCCTCGCAGCATCTGGCGCTGTTGGCCTTTGATGTCAAAGAACATCAAGACCCGCGCGTGCGCGAAATTCTTGCGTGGCATGGTTGGTATCAAACCGTACAGCGCGATGAACCGCACTTCACATATTTGGGTGTGAGCAGTTCCGAGCTTCCCTCTCTGGGCTTGATGCGAATCACAACCGGCGGCCGTCAATACTGGATACCGCCCACCGCGACCGCGACAGAAGCAATGCCAACCGACCTCGTCGCACAGCGCTGATCTGATCGAGATACTTCTACTGATTGAGCCAGATTACCTTCATTCTCCGCGTAATCAAACGGAGTCGTTATGAAGAGATGCAAAATTAACCAACTGATTCGCTCAGCATCCACAATCGTTTTCGGAATGCTGATGCTCAGCATAATCAGTCCGGCCCAAACCAAGGAAATCTTCGGATATTCGGTCCAACAGCGTCCCCTGACCGCTTACATCTTTGGTGATGGTGAGAATGTCACCATGATCTTGGGCGCATTCCACAACAATGAACCCGCATCGGCGGCAGTGGTCGAATCGTTCCGGCATTATCTGGAAACGCATCCCACCGAGTGGGCAGGTCGAAAAGTTATTCTGGTGCCAGTAACGAATCCCGACAGTCAAGGTTCCGGCTTGCGCGTGAATGCGCGTGGTGTAGACCTGAACCGAAATTTTCCCGCCACCTGGCAACCGGCGGCCACCGCTGTTCGTTATAACCCGGGTCCCGCGCCGGCGTCCGAACCGGAAACTCGAGCTGTCATCCGGCTGGTCGAAAAATATTCTCCGGCCAAAATTGTCAGCATTCATCAACCATTTAATTGTCTGAACTGGAATGGAGAAGGCGGACGCATCCTGGCGAAGGCAATGAGTCTCTACAACGGATACCCAACAACGTCCGACATCGGATACCCAACCCCGGGTTCATTTGGAACTTACATCGAGAAAAAGGGCATCAGCATGGTGACCCTGGAGATGCCCAGCACCGATGCCGCAACCTGCTGGCGGCAGAACCGCGATGCGCTGTTGGCGGCGATTCGTCTGGAAGTAAAAGAATCGGCGGGTTCCACTACTTAGGTTCCGCGTAACTATTTGGCGCGACTGGCATCCTATAGAATCTAACCAGTGTGGGGTGATTCCATGCCAGCCAGTCGGTCGCGCTCATTCTTAAGTTTTGTTTTGACGATTTTTTTGGCGGCGTGTACCGCCAACGCTATCCCGAAGACGCCAATTCCTGCACCTACAACGGATGTGTCGCTAGCCAGCTCATCGGGAAAGCAAACTGCAGTTTTTGCCGGCGGCTGCTTCTGGGGCACGCAGTCGGTTTTTGAGCGGGTGAAGGGCGTGATCAAAACGACAGCAGGATATTCGGGTGGCGCGAAATCAACCGCAGCCTACGATCAGGTCACGACCGAAACGACCGGGCACGCTGAATCAGTCGAAGTAGTTTACGATCCCTCAAAAATTACTTACGGGCAACTGCTACGCATCTTCTTTTCTGTGGCGCACGATCCCACAACGCTGAACCGGCAGGGTCCGGATGTTGGCCCGTCCTATCGCTCGGCCATCTTCTACTCAAATGATGACCAGAAGCACATCGCGAATGCCTACATCAAGCAACTGGACGAGGCGAAAGTTTTTCCTGCGAAGATCGTCACAGAAGTCACCCTGCTCAAAGGTTTCTATAGTGCTGAGGACTATCACCAGGATTACGCGTTGAAGAATCCTGAGAATCCCTACATATTGGTTTGCGATGTTCCCAGGATCAAGGCCTTGAAGGAACAGTTTCCGGACTTGTTTGTGGATTACAAAGGTCAGCGATAAAGATGACGTCTAGAGTGGAGACCGGCACCGCGGGACAAGTTCCCCCTCACACCATTGGTTACGCCGTGGTTTCAATCTCTTCGCGCTCTCCCACCTGTTGGCGCCACATCGCGTAGTACAACCCTTTTTTCTCAAGTAATTCCGAGTGCCGGCCTGACTCCACGATGCGGCCACGTTCCAGGACATAAATCCGGTCCGCATGCATGATCGTAGACAGACGGTGCGCAATCAGAATGGTGATAGCTTCCTGATTATTCGCGACTTCACGAATAGTCTTGCTGATCTCCTCTTCGGTTAGGGAGTCAAGAGAAGATGTAGCTTCATCGAACACCAGCAACTGCGGACGCCGCAGCAATGCGCGGGCGATGGAAAGACGTTGTTTTTCTCCGCCAGAAACTTTAACTCCGCCTTCGCCAATCAGAGTATTGAGTCCGCGATCAGCCCGAGCCAACAAGCTGTGGGCTGCGGCTTTGTGAAGCACATCCATACACTCGTCGTCACTTGCAGTCGGATTCACGAACAACAAGTTCTCGCGGATGGTCCCCGCGAAAAGCTGCGTATCCTGGGTAACAAAGCCGATCTTCTCGCGCAGTTCATTCAAATCCACGCGATGGACGGGCACGCCGTTGTAAAGAATCGTCCCCGACTTCGGCGTATACAGGCCCACCAGCAATTTCACCAGCGTACTCTTGCCTGCACCGGATGGTCCGACGAAGGCAATGGTGTCTCCGCGCGCAGCGCTGAAATTGATTTTGTTAAGGGCAAGAATATCCGCGCTCTGGTGTTTGAAGGTGACGTCCTCAAACTGAAGTGCCATCAAGTCCTTCACCGGCACCGGATCCACCGGTTTCGGGTCACGCGGTGTATCCAGAATCTGCTGGAAGTTGACCAGGGAAACTTCAGTCTCGCGATAAGTGTTGATGATGTTTCCCAACTCCTGCAGTGGCGTGAAAATGAAGAAGGAGTAAAACATTAGCGCAAAAAACTGACCGACCGTGATCTCCTTCCGGAAGATCAGAAAAAGCATCAGAAAGAGAATGCTGGTGCGAAGCGCATTGACAGCCGTCCCTTGTATAAAACTCAGGCTGCGAAGGTATTTGACCTTCTTCAGTTCGAGGTCGAGGATTTTCCCAGTAATCCCATTCAGCCGCTCGACTTCCTGATGCGCGAGTCCCAAACTTTTGACCAGCTCAATATTGCGCAGCGATTCGGTGGTTGAGCCGGCCAGGGCCGTGGTCTCAGCCACAATGGCTTTCTGCATTTTCTTGATGCGGCGACTCAAAACAAAGCTGATGACGCCCAGAATCGGCACGGTGAGAAAGAAAACCGGCGCAATGAGCCAGTGCACTTTGATGGCATAAACCATCACAAACACCACGCCGATCAAAGTCGTAAACACAACGTTAATCGCCAGCGTCACAAACTTCTCAACGTCCTGACGCACTTTTTGCAGTTTGCCTAGAGTCTCTCCGCTGCGCTGGTCTTCGAACACTTGATACGGCAAATCGAGAGAATGGCGCACGCCGTCCGAATACATCTGCGCGCCGACCTTCTGTACGATGACGTTAGTGAAATAGTCTTGAAAATTTTTGGCTACGCGCGCAATGAAAACAATCCCAACGATCGCCAGCAAAAGCAACCCAGCGCCGTGAATGAATTGCGTCTGCGTGTATTTGTCGTATTTCGTGGCGTAGTCATCGATGACGTGTCGGAAAATCAGCGGGTCCATCATGGAGCAGATCTGGCTGATGGCGGACAACACTAATGCCGCCAACACGACCTGCCAGTACTGTTTGGAGTAGCGCAGAAGAAGACGCATAAGAAATGATAAGCCCGGAACAAGGCTTCTTCACTTAGATGGTTGTCGTAGCGAGCGGATTCAAGAACTTATAGGTGGGTCCGCTGTCGGACGAGTCCGGCGGAATTCGCTAAACCGTTGAATATTCGATAAGACTAAGCAGGCAACAGCGACCCTTGGTTGCCGCGAGGGAGCCGACCGTCGCGCAAAGTAGACGGCTCAGGAACTTTGGCGGCCAACGTGCCACACTCCTTGACCGAGTAAGCCATGATGGCTGCGAAAGACTGAGAGGGAGCGACGCCAAGTTCATCTCCAAGTTTATGGAAATGTCCAAGCCAGTTGCGGTCTACATAAAGATGACTATTGGCGGAGATGGTTTGCAGCAACTCGTAATATAGGTTTTGCGCCTCCCAAAGATCAACCTTGAAAGGCGGGACGTGAGCCAATTTCACCAGCGCTTCGAGCGCCTGTAACGTGGCTAGATCAGCCGGTTTTCGCTGCCAGCGGCGCAAGAGTGCCTTCAAACGCTGATTCAAGGCTGGACTCAACGATGCATCCGTCAGCCCAATCCCGTCGCGGCTGGCGGTATCGAGCAGCTTTTTGATCGGTTCGAAGTCTGGCTTTTCCTCGGCCAGGCAACGGCGGACTGCGTTCCCCAGGACGAATTCACCGAGCGCCTGCAAGATAGCGGGCAGGGGCATGTGTAACTCGGTCAGGAAGCTGATCTCGGGAGAGTGCTGCTCGTGGGTCTTGCGGTAAAGTTCGTCAATGTCCGCGAGTGAGGCTTCCACCAGCTGAGTGATGATGCGCTGTCGCTCATCGTGAAAAAGTGACCTCAGCGAGTAACTGCGCTTGCCGAAATAATGCTGGATGAGTGAGGAACACGGCATGAGATCATTTTGTGCGAACAATGTGCTGGCCTGCTCGGTGAACACCGGGAATTCACTGTGCTGAACATCGGGGCTGATTCCGGCGATGACATGATGATCCCCGCAGTAAAGCACGGCAAAATTGAAATGGAGTTTCGCATGCGTAATGAGGGAGGCGATTTCGGCCTCTCCGATCGCCAATTTCTTCTTTCCCTCGGCGAACACTTGCCCATCGCGCAAGAAAGCGGCATAGCAGTACATGGATTCGCGCTTGCTATAGCCGTCGAACAGCGAGCTAATAATGTAGTGGGCGGCGGCGCCAAATAGATCCAGCATGGCCGGGCGTACAAAGCGCTCGTAAATTTTCCGGCCATTCCCAAATTCGGCGATGTTGCTTTGCATTTTTTCCAGGCGGCGAAGCAGTTGTTCTTCGTGATTGGCACCGAACAACTGTTCACTCAACTGCGCAGCTCGACCGGCGTATTGCAGGACCTGTACAGTTTCCGGCCCGGTCGGCTCATCGAAGAACCAGCCACAGCTGGTGTACATGAGCATGAGATGCCGTTGCAGTTCCAACAAACGCAGCACGCGCATCTGTTCTTCTTCGGACAACCGGCGCAGAGCATGTTCTTTCACAAAGTCGCGGACATTTTCCTGGGATCGATCGTTAACCGCTTTGACATATCCGTTCCGTGCGGCCCAGGGATCGCGCAAAAACCGTTTGGCGTCGAATTCATAACGTCCAGCAATGTCATCGCGTAGCCAGTCCAAAGCTTCGCGCAGCGGACGCCGCCACTCCTGGTTCCAGGAACCGTTGGCGTTAGCATTGCATCCGCAGTTGCTATTCCAGCGCTCGACACCGTGCGCGCAGCTCCATGCAGTCTTATCAATGATTTCCACTTCATGTGTCGGCGGGTGCGAGACGAAGTGTTCCCCGTAGTTGGTGATCCGCGCCAGCTTGTTCTTCTCTATGTAATCCAGCGCGTAAGCGAGCGCCATGTCTCCATGTGAATGATGATGGCCGTATGTCTCGCCGTCGGTGGCGATGTGGACTAGCTGAACTGAATCTCCCTGATGATCAAATCGGCTTGCCAGCCTCCGCGCCAGATTCGAGCCGTCGAACAATAATTTGTCGAAAGCGACGGCGCGCGCAACCAATCCGTCGTAGAAAAAGATGCCAATAGTCCGGCCCGAAGGGAGGTGGCATAGATAAGGACGCTTGGAGTCGATTCCGTGTCCGTGAAGATTGACCCATTGCGACTTAGGATCATTGCGGAGCTTGCCTGCCTGATAAGGAGAGAGAATCGTGAACTTGATGCCCTCAACGCTCAGCGCTTCCAATGTCTCGACGTCGGCGGCAGTTTCGGGGAGCCACATGCCCTCCGGATCGCGCCCAAAGCGATGATGGAAATCCTCCATCCCCCAGACAATTTGTGTGCGTTTATCCCGCGAATTCGCCAGCGGAAGAATGATGTGGTTGTAAGCCTGTGCTAACGCCGAGCCGTGTCCAGAAAAGCGCTGCTGGCTTTCCCGGTCGGCTTTGAGGATGTGTTCGTAGGTCTGCGGAGCGTGTTCTTCTAGCCAAGAAAGTAATGTGGGGCCAAAATTAAAACTAATTCGCGCATAATTATTTACGATCTGCGCGATGCGGCCCTTGTCATCCAGTATCCGCGAAGCGCCATTCGGCCGATAGCACTCTGCGGTGATGCGCTCATTCCAGTCGTGATAAGGCTTGGCGGAGTCCTGGGCTTCGACTGCCTCCAACCATGGATTTTCTCGTGGCGGCTGATAAAAATGACAATGAATGCAAACAAAACACTCCATCTATCTGTCTCCCCGGCTGTATGAGGACGGCAAACCGCAGTTTTCGCTACTGGATGATGAGGCAGCACTGCTGTTTTTACTGGCAGTAACAATATCGTGAGTGAGCGAATTGCGGAAGAGTGAAGATTGGTCTGACTTGTGGAAAACAATAATTTTTTGGTTAACACGTCACGCGAGGACAGGATCGGGTGGCGAAGCGTTTCTCTTGGCTTGAATTTCTATAAAAATATTTACGAGAGAGACCGCAGCCGGGGTGACTCCGGGAATTCGTGAGGCCTGACCGATGGTTCTCGGCTTGATCTTGCTGAGCTTCTCCTGCATTTCACGGGAGAGGCCGCTGACGGCGCGATAGTCGAACCAGTCGGGGATGTTACGCTGTTCGGACTTTTTCAAGCGTTCGATGGCCTTGTCTTGCTGCCGCAGGTAGCCTTCGTACTTGATTTCGGTTTCGACGGATTTAAGTTCATTGCGGACCTGGACTGGAACAATGCTCGCGGATTCACGCGGACTTTCGCTGATTTCCTGTGCGAAAAACTCCGGCGACAGGTCTCTCAGTGCTGGAACCAGTCTCTCAACGGTGATCTCCGGACGCTTCAGCATTTGCGCCAACGATTGTCCAAGCAATGGCGCAAGTTCGGTATCGCCGATCTTTTCTGCCAACGTAGCGTTGAACTTGGTCTTTTCCAACAACCCTGTCATGGCTTGGTGGCGTTGCTGTTTTGCCTGGAAGTCCGACCATGCAGCGTCGGAGATGAGGCCCACGCGACGGCCGTATGGAGTTAGGCGCCGGTCAGCATTGTCAATCCGCAGGTGTAGCCGGAACTCCGCCCGCGAAGTGAACATGCGGTATGGCTCGTTGGTGCCCTTGGAGATCAGGTCATCAATCAAGATTGCTGTGTAAGCTTCGGTGCGATCGAGGACGAGCGGCGCTTCCCGCTTCACTTTCAACGCAGCATTGATACCCGCCATAATCCCTTGGCAGGCGGCTTCTTCGTATCCGCTGGTTCCATTAATTTGACCCGCGAGAAACAGACCGCTGATTTTTTTGGTCTCCAGAGTACGTTCGAGTTCGGTTGGGTCGATTGAGTCATACTCAATGGCATAACCCGGACGCAGCATGTCCGCAGTTTCTAATCCTGGGATAGACTTCAACACTGCCAGCTGCACTTCCACAGGCAGTGAAGTACTCATGCCATTCACATAAATTTCGTGGGTGTTCAGTCCCTCGGGTTCGAGGAAGAGCTGATGCTTTTCCTTATCGGGAAACTTCACGATCTTGTCTTCAATCGAAGGGCAATAGCGAGGGCCGATCGACTGAATCTGTCCGCTATACATCGGCGAACGGTGAACATTCTCGCGGATGATGCGCCGCGTTTCTTCCGTAGTCCAAACGATGTAGCACGAGACTTGCGAATCATGATGCGCAACGCGCTTGGTGCGGAAGCTGAATGGCGTTGGGTCGGGGTCTCCGGGCTGTTCCTGAAAACGAGACCAGTCGATG